>Ga0182030_10011748_pt1 | contig 17631 bp, 11 predicted proteins | sample 812S3MmetaG_FD_121299 | JGI IMG/M metagenome (GOLD analysis project Ga0182030, IMG submission 121299) | Permafrost microbial communities from Stordalen Mire, Sweden - 812S3M metaG (Illumina Assembly) | ecosystem: Environmental > Terrestrial > Soil > Wetlands > Permafrost | place: Sweden...
CCCGGCGGACTGGAGCCACTGGCGCCAGACGCCCCGCGAAGCGGCGGGGGCGCCCTCCACATAGGCGACGTATTCGCGCTTCATCGTCCGCGCCTTGAGCTGCTCGATGAGATGCTCCCGCGCCTCGGGATTGGTGGCGAGGCAGAAGACACCGCTAGTGTACTGGTCGAGCCGGTGAACCGGGAGCGGGCGGAGCTTGCGGTAGGCGGTGGGCAGGTTGATCGAGGCGTGGCGCGAGTCCCGCGTGTGCAGCCGGCCGCTGAGATAATCGGCCACGACGCTCTGGACCGTGAGCTCCGTGCCGGGCGCATCGACCGCGATGATGCCCGGCCCCTTGTTCACCACCGCCAGCGAGGCGTCCAGGTGCAGCAGCGTCACGCGGGGGTGGATGCGCCAGCCCGTGGAGCAGTCCAGCGTGCTGGCCCGCCGCGTGCCGAGCTGCAAGGTGTCACCCGGGTCCGGCATGCGCTCATGCGGCTTGCGCACCACCACGCCCGCCACGGTGACGCGTCCGGCCTCGATCCATTGCTTGGCGCGGCCTTTCGGGGTCTCGGGGTGGCGGAGCAGGACCCACTGGATCAGCGGGCGGGGATCATTTTCGTTCGGCATGGGAAAGGGGGACCAGGGTGGCCTGCAAAAGGTTGAAACAGTCGTGCGCGTTGACGCCTTGTTTGGCACCGGTGCCATAGGCGCTGAAGACGGCCCATAGCGTGAGTCCGTCGGGGCTCATCCATTTTTGGGGGAAGGTGCAGGTAAGGCCCTCGCCGGCCGCTCCCATCCCGCCCCAATGCTCCTGGTAGTCCACGAGGGTCCAGGGGCCCCAAGGTTCCGGCGCGTCGAACACGCCCAATTGGCCGGGACCGGTATGGTAGCTGGTGAGCAGGAAGCGGCGCGCGGCCGGCAGGTAAACCATGCTACCGACGGCGACGCCGTTGGGGTCCTCAAACACCGGCGGCGCGGCGGCCTCGTCCGGGCTCCAGCGCGGCGCGCCGTTCGTGCCGGCCCCCTGGTAAAACTCCCACGCCGCCTCCTCGCGGAGCCGCGTGCGGGGCACGCGCGCCAGGTAAAGCCGGCCGCCACCATCGCGCCCCGGGGACTGGTGGCCGCCGATGACATAGACATAGCCGGCCAAGCTGTCCGGCAGGCCGGTGTAGTCACGGCCAAACCCGACAAACGCGGCCGGGTGGAAGCGGCCTTCGCCCACCGGGAAAAGCCACGAGGCGCGCTCCCAAGTGGCGGCCCGATCCGCCGACCAGGCGAGCACGTGGTTCACCCGCGGCCAGGGACCGTCCTGGAGGTTCACCGTCGCATAGAGGACACCGTCCACGCAGGCGAGCCCGGAGGTCTTGCCCTTGCGGGGAAACGAGGCGGGGTGCGGGGGATCCTTGCCACCGTTGAGGTTGAAGCCGTGCCAGGCCGGGGGAACCCCTTCGAGGCGGCCGAAACCCATGGCCACCCGTCCGTCGGTGTCGGTGCCACCGAAACCGCCGCCGTCGCCCCAGGCGGTGTAGAGATGGTCGTCGTCCGCCCAGGCCACCGGCCAGAGGTCGCTGCCCGGCGCGGCGGTCTGGCGCGTGTCCCAATGCCATTGGATGCCCGCGAAGACGGGGCTGGGCGGGAAAGCCGGGGCGGCGGCCGCAGCGGCCGCGAACGCGAGGACGGAGGCAAAAAGCATGAGGGGCGGCGCGGGCTATTGGCCGCTTTCGATCAAGTCGAAACGCCGGCTGAACTCCGCCAGCGGCAGCCCGCCATCCTCGATGCTGGCCCAGCCGTTGTAGCCGACCTCGTCCAGGGCGCGCCGAACCTCCGGCCAGTTGATGCTCCCCTCGCGCGGATGGACGAACTTGCCGCCGTGGCCGTCCGGGTTCAGTTTGAAGTCCTTCACATGCAGTTTCACGATCAGCGGTCCGAGGGCGCGGATCCAATCCTGCGGCGGGGCGTATTTGACGTGGTTGCCGATGTCGTAATAGGCCTTCACCCAGGGGTCATTGAAGGAGGCGACGAAGTTGCGGAAATAGGCCGGCTTGACCCAGAGGTTGTTCCAGACGTTCTCGAGGGCGATGATCACCTTAAGTTCGCGGGCCAGCGGGATCAGCTTCTCCACCGCGGCGCGCGAGGTGTCCACCGCGTGGTTCTGCGCCTTGATGTAGGCGGCGTAGGGGGCGTTGTCCCCCGCGACGACCCGGGTGACATGCCCGGTGCCCGGGTCGAACTCGAGGTCGAACTCCCACGGCTCCGGCATCGGCATGCCGCCGATCTTGCACGGGACGAGGAGGATATCGTCCGCGCCGTAGGCATGGGCAGCCCGGAGGGCCAGGCGCGACTGCTCCAGGGTGTCCGTGACGCGGGCCGGGTCGGCGCTGTTGAACTCCATCCAGCCGCGCAGCACCGAGTGGACGCGCAGGCCGAGCCCCTCGGCCACGGCGCGCCCGCGGGCGGCCTCCGCCTCGGAACAAATGTGGGTGGTTTCCACCCCATCAAACCCGGCTTCCTTGAGCGGACGCAGCGCGGCCTCCGTGACCTCTCCGATGATCATCGCCTTGCGGATGTGCGTGCGGAAGGCGGCGTCGGCCAGACCGGGGGCCGAGACCCCTGCCAGGGCGGCGGCAGCGGCGGCGCGGGCGAGAAAACGGCGGCGGGTGGAAAGTGATGTCATATGTGTTGTGTTCGCCGTTTCCCTCGTGTCTGTCAAGGTGCAAGGCACGCGGGCCGGACTTTGTTCGAGCGCCTCCGGGACGACGCACGGCCTGCCGACTTGGAAGTCTGCGGCACAGCAGAATTGGAAGTCTGCGCTACGGGGGTGGCGACGCCCCCCGACTGTAGCGCAGATTTCCAAATCTGCCGTGTCGCAGGTTTCCCAACCTGCAGGCCGTGCGGGGTCTCGACGCGCCCAGCATTTCCTCGGCCTGCTCCACTTCTGCCCGGTCCAAAAAGAGAATTGCTGCACGCGGGCGGCGGGGCGGCTCAATGCGGCGGGATGAAAGCCGCGGCCACCGCGCGGTTGAAGGCATCCTGGGCGGCCCCGCCATTGCCCGGGTAGCCGACGTGCTGCACCATCCAGACCGTGACCAAGTTATGCGCCCGGTCGATCTTCATATTGGTGGCCTGGGCACCGCCGTGGCCGCACCAGTCCGGGCCGACCGCAAAGCCGAGCCCGTAACTGTCCTTGAGGTCGGGACCGGTCTGCCGGCTGGTCAGCTCGCGCACGGCCGCCTCCGAGAGCACCCGCCTGCCATCCAGCGTACCGCCGTTGAGGATCATGCGGCAGAACCGCGCGGTGTCCGCGGCGGTGGAGAAGAGCCCGCCCGCGGGCATGGGATACCGGACGGCATGGTCGGACAGGGGGTAATGGAGCTGGCTGATGGTGGTGGCCTCAAGTGCGGTCTTCGCCGCGTCCGGCTTGTAGGATTTCGCAATCCGGGCGGAGAGGGCCTCGTCGGGCCAGAAGGTGGTCTCGGTCATGCCCAGGGGCTGGAAGAGCCGCTCCGACATGAAGCGCTCGTAGGGCATCCCCGAGAGCACCTCGATGATCCGCCCGGCGGTGTTGATCCCGGCGTTGCTGTATTGGTATTTCGTGCCCGGCTGGAACTGGAGCGGGGACATCGCATAGCTCCCGACGGCGTCCCGGAGCGGGAGCCCGTCCAGCGTCGGCTGCTCCATCGCCGAGGCGAAGGGCAGCCCGCTGGTGTGGCTCAGGACCTCGCGGACGGTGATCGGGTGGACCGGGCGGCGCAGCAGCGCGTGCTCGTCATCCCGCTCCACCTGCACCATCTGGCCGTGAAACTCCGGCAGGTACTTCTCAACCGGATCATCCAACCGCACGCGCCCCTCGTCCACCAGGACCATGAAGGCGGCAGCCGTCATCGGTTTCGACTGCGAAGCGATCCAGAACACGGCGTCCGCCGACATGGGCCGCCGCGCGGCGAGGTCGGCCCACCCGGCGCTCTCCACCGCGAGGACCTTGTCTGGCCCCGCGACGAGCATGACCGCGCCGGCGAGCGTGCCGGCCTCCACGAACGGCTGGACGGCGGGCGCCAGCCGTGGCGGAGCATCCGCGGCGCGAGCCGGGGACGCGAGCAGGCAGGCCATGGCTGTCAGCGCGGCGGCGCAGTGGAACAGGAGCGGGGCGGTTGAAAGCCGGGGAGCCGGCTGGGGCGGTTTCATGACGCCGCCAGTATGCGCCATCCGGCCGCGGAGGCAAGAAGCCGGGTGACTATTCAGCCACCGAGCGCACGGAGAGCACAGAGCGACCTTTCTCGGTGGGCTCGGCGGGCTCCGTGGCTTTGTTTCCAGGCTCGTCACCGGTTCCGCATCGTCGCAGCGCATGGGAGCCTGAACAGTTACGGACCCGGATGACCGGCCGGGCGGGCGCGCGCAGGGGGCCAGAGTGAAACGCCGTCTGAGGGTGGATGAAATTCGTCCACCAAGTGGCCGAATTGCATCCACTCTCAGACGGGGAACCGCGCGACCGCCGCTACCTCTTGATCGAAATGACCCTTACCGGGCCGAGGAGGCCGGAGGGGAGCAGGGGCGAGTCTTTGGTGTACGGCTGCCAGGTGGCGGACGAAATTCGCTTTTCCTCCGGCAAACCGGCATCCCCGATCAGGCGGTTCGGCCAGAGGTTGGCCACCTCGATCTCCAACTCGTTGCCCTTCTCCCGCACCGCCGGCGAGAGGTCCACCCGCCACGGGGCGCACCAGACCACACCCAGGTCGCGGCCGTTCAGCCGGACCCTGGCAACCTCATGCACCACTCCCAAATCAAGAAATAGGGAGGCCGGACCGCGGTCGGCGGGCACCAGATCAAAGGTCTGCCGGTAGGTGGCGATCCCGGAGTAGTGCCGGATCCCCTGCTCTGTCCGTTTGGTCCAATCGCCCAGCTTCCCGAACGGCACCGCCTCCGTCGGACCTCCCCGCGCGGGGTCAAACTGCACGGTCCAGGCATCGGGGAGCACGGCGACCTCGCGCGCGGTCGGGGCGTTTTTCCCGTGGAGGGCCGGGTCGTCGTTCCGACCCCGGAACCCGGCGCGGAAGACGACAAAGAAACTCTGGTCGGGCGCGAACGTGAGCGGAACCGTCGTCCGCCCCTCCGCAAGGCTGAACTCCGGCAGCGGCCGGTGTTCGCCGGTGACGGGGTCCCAGAGTTCGGGTTGCCGGCCGGTCACGCGGAAGCGGCAGTTGGCCGTCAGCGGAGCCGCGGTGCGGTTGCCGACGAAATAGAGATCCGCTCCGCCGTCCCGCCGATGGATGGCCCGCACATCGCCATCCGACTCGAAATCGGGCGCGACGCCCATGCCCGCGAGGATTCGGGCGGTGGTTTGATAATCAGGATAGGAGTCCGGGAAGGCGCTTGGACCTTTCAAATTCCACGGCGGCATGTTCCAGGCCCCCAACTCCAAGACGGGAGCCCACGGCCCCTCCGGCGTCAGCGCGCTGGACCACTTGCCATCGGTCGTGACCACCAAACTGCCCCCGCCGCGCAGCCGGACCGCCAGCGTGCCGATCCACCCCGCCGGATTGGGCGCATCCCCGGTGTTCACCGCGGTCACCGAGAGGAGGTTGGTGCCGGGCTTCAGGAGCGCGGTGACATCCAGGGCGACCTCCTCGTGGAAGTTGTCGCCGGTGCCGGCCAGCCGGCCGTTGACCGAAAGCTCGAAACTGTTGTCCGCGGTCAGGGTGAAGGTGGCCGACTCGACCGCGGCCGGGATGTCGACCTCGCGGTGGAAGTACCGTTTTCCCACGGGAGCGGAAGCCGCCGGGTTCCCCTCGTGGTGCCAGACCCAACGGGCAGGCTCCAGCGCGCTCTTGGGCGGCTGGGCGTACCTCTCGTAATCCCAGAGGACGTGCTTGTTCTGCCAGATTTCCGCGCCCAACCGCCGGACTTCCGCGTCGCACTGCGGGTAGTTTTCCAGGCCCGGCGCCCGCTGCGGCGGCGCGCCCAGGATGGTGGCTCCGGCGGCCGCGAGCTGCTGGATTTTCCGCAGCAACGCCGGCGTCATGGCGTCCGTCCTCGGCAAGACCAGCATCGAGTAACTCATGCCGTCGGGAAAAACGATCCGGCCGCCCTGCACCGAGGCCCGTTCGATCAAGGCTCCGCCCGCGCAGCCGTCGAAGTTGTAGCCGCGGTGATCCGGGAACCCCGGGAGCAGCGCCGAGGCGGGCGGGCGGAAGACGCTGGGCGCGCCCTCGAGATCGAGGTAGAGGATGTCCGCCACCGGGGCGCCGCGCCGCAGCAATGCCTGGCAGCGCGCGAGGTAGGTGTGATAGGACGGCACCATCGGCCACCACGTCTGTGTCCGCTCCCAATGGACGCCGTATGGCCCCATCGTCATCCCGGGGAAACGGTCCAGCCGCGGCTGATGCTGGTAGCGGTGGAAGATGATCCGGTTGATCCCGGCGCAGAGCGCCCAGTCGCCTTGCGCCTTCATCGAGCCCGGGAACTGCTTCCAGGCATCGCTGGCCGAGGTGAAGGCCTCCGCCGCCGTGATGGGCCGGCCCATCGTGTGTGCAATCGACACCGCCTCGAAACAACTGAACTCGCTGCTGAATCCGTAACCCTTCGACCAGAACTCGCACTGCGGCACATCGGCCACGGCGCCGAGGGCGAGATCCCCGGCCGGGTTCAGGTCGTACGGCTCGATCGAGAGCCCCAGCCCGTGCTCGCGGCCGAGTTCCTTCAGGCGCACCGCGTGGTTCTCCACCACCAACTCCTGCGCCGTCCGCCGCAGGTCCCACAGAAACCGCTCGGACAACTCCACGCTCCCCACCACTCGCCCGAGCATGGCCGGCAGGAACGGCGCCGAATCATACCCGCGCCGGCGGCGGAACTCCTCGCGGAAGCGCGGCGACCAGTTCTGCGAACTCATCTCCCAACTGTCGAAATGCGCCATCGTCAGGCCACGGCCCGGATGCTGCGGCTCGCCGACCGTTTTCAGCAGCTTGCCGATGAACGATTCAAAATGCGCGTCGATGGCGTCCCGGTCGAATTTGTCGGACTCGAACCCGAGGCCCGGCACGGGCGCGGGTCGCGTGGTCTGGCCGGTGAGGGTCCGGCCGAAGCGCATCACGGTCCACTTCCCCGGCGGCACGTCCCACACCAGGCGTCCGTCCTCCAGCGCGAGCTCCACCACCTTGCCGGTGGGAATGCACTGCTCCGCCGGCAACACCGTGCGGTCGGCGGTGAGGAACGGCTTCACGCCCGGCTGCGACGAGTAGGGCGCGCGGTAGTACAACGCTTTTTCGTCCACGTCCGGAATCCGGTAGCCGCCCTCGGGGGTGGGGAACGCCACCACCACGACGTCCTGGTAGAACTCCTTCCACTGTTTGCGCAGCTCGGGTGTGAGCGTCCCGTCGCCGAAGAACGGGGTCCTCGGCTGCGGCTGCGGGAGCGGGCCGTCAAACCGGGCCGGCCCCGCCACCTGGATCTCGCTGGCGCCGAGGCGCTGCATGGATTGCCCGGGCTTCACCCAGGGGCCGCCCGTGCCGCACCAGCCGGGCCCCGCGCCCAGGGCAATTTCGATGCCGAGCCGGTCGGCCTCGTGGATGGCGTGGGCCATCAGCTCGCGCCACCGCGGGCTCATGAACTCGACCGGCCCGCGCGGGATGCCGATGTTCACTTCCAGCATGATGGCGCCGCCGATCCCGGCCTGCTTCATCGCCTCCAGGTCCGCGGTCATCCCCTCGCGTGAGAGGTTGCCGTCCATGAAATACCAATAGACCCATGGCCGGGCCACCTCGGGCGGCGTGGCGAAATCGCTCTCCAGGCCGGCGGCTGGCGCCGCCACGGAAGCCAGCGCCAGACCCGCACCGAACAGGGCCGCCGCGCAGATGGTCGTTAACTTGTTCATGGGAAAAATCGTGGTTGAAACCTCTGGTTCATTGCCCGGGCGTCTTCAACGGCAGCTCCAGCCACGCAATGCCCACGTCGCGGTTCATGTGGCTCTTGCTGTCGCCGCCGGGCGCGTCGTAGAGCACCGCCAGCCGGTTCCCCGACTTAACCACCGACGGGAGCCCGAGGCACTTGCGGCTCCACCCACAGTTCCTGCCATCGAGGACCACCGCCTTGTCCGCCGCGTTCCAGTGGTTCAGGTCCCGGGTCCAATAAACCCAGACGGCGTCGGTGTACTCGTAGCCCTCCAGGCCGATATGGTTCGTGAAGAGGAACCAGGTCTTGCTGGACGGTTCGTAGTGGAGCGAGGTGTTCTCGATCTGCTCCGCGGCGGGCACGATCGGCTGGGGATCGATCCGCCACGGACCGTTCAGATCCTCTGTGCGCGCGATGCTGACGGTGCGGTGGGTGCCTTGCTTGTCGTTCGCGGCGGCGCTGAAGAACATGAGATACCCGGCGCCCTGCCGGACAATCTGGCCCGGGCTGGCCGTCACGTCGTAATAGGTGCCCGGTGTGCACTTGAAGGGGACCACGTCCCGCTGCTTGATCCACGGCCCGGCGGGCGACTCGCTCCGCGCCTTCATCGTGAGGTAGGGAAAGGACGGGATGAGATTCGGCGCGGGCGAGGTGTGCGGCGTGCCGAGATAAAACATGTGCCAGGTGCGGCCGTCGAAGAACGTCACCCCGTACGACGCCGAGGCGGAGTCATCCTCGCCCGCCTTTCCGAAATCGAGCACCGGCCCCTTCTTCACCCAATGCACCAGATCGGTGCTGGTGGCGAGGCAGGCCAGCCAGCCTTTCGGGCCGGCGCCGTCGTAATGCATGTAATAGGTGCCGCCGGACTCGAACACCCAAATGTCCCGAGCCCCCAGCGCGTCGCAGCCCCCCGGTCCGTCGCCGTGCCGCATCACCACGCCCTGATCCTTCGCCTCCATCCGCAGCACCGCCGCCGGCCGGCCATCCGGGTAGTCCGCGTGGAGCGGAAACGGGGTCGCGGCGGCCATGGTCAGGCCCAGGGTCAGCATCAGAGTTCTCATAAACTGCGCTCCGTGCTCTTGCAGGTACGAGTGGGTGGTCCGGTTGGAGTTGTTCACGCTGCCCGCCATGATAATGCAACGCCGTCCGGAAATAAACCTGCCTTTTGGTGGCGATCTAGGAGGGGGTATGGGGCAGAGGTGTTGAGGTTTCCACACATTGCCGCCGCTCCGATGGCGTGAGCGGGCGAAATCAGTCCTGCCGGCGCCAAACAGGTCGCTTCTTTGAACATCGCTGCCAGGCGCTGTGAGTCTGTTGGACGGCCAGGTTGATGAACCGTGCGAGGAGCTTTCTGGCGGCTTGGCGGTTGGCGATGGCCCGTTGGAATCGGGGGCTGCCGAAAGCGCGGGAATGCCGCGCACTCCAAGCGCTTCGCGAAGGAGCGACACCCGTCCGGCGTCGCGAAGCGCTTGGAGTGCGGCGCATTCCGCCGCTCTTGAGGGCGGTGGTGGTGGCAGAGCCGGAATCACGCAGGTTGTGGTCCGTCAGGACTTCACTGGCGTTGGCCACATGGCACGCAGCGTGCCGTACTACCAGACACGAGACAGGCAAGAAAGGTCTTGTTTCGCGATCCACAACTTCCGTGCCCGAGACCCTCTGCGGGGTCGCACTACCTGCCCGGCGGACCCGCGCCGTCCAACAGCGCCGGGCTGAGCACCTGGAACACGATCCGCTCGTAGGGGTTCCGCGCGCCGGTCTCGTATAGCAGCCCGATCTTCCCGCCGGCGAGCCGCACCATGTCCGAATAGGCGGACGCTCCCGGGTTGACCAGATGCCCGGAATCCCAGGTGCGCCCCTCGTCAAAGCTGCTCCAGACGGTCATCCGCTGCCGCTTGATTGGATCGCCCGGGGCGGAGAAGAGCAGGCGGTTCGTGGGATCGCCCTGGTCCACGGCGGCCGCCCGCAGCAAGGCCCCCTCCACCACCGGCGAAACCAGCGAGGGCTCCAGCGCGAAGGGCGCGGCGAAGGTCACCCCGCCGTCGCGGCTCCGCGCCGCCGCCCGGTGTCCCGGGAGCTTCCCCTCCTGGTTCCGCGTGACGGCGAGGATTTCCCCGCCGGTCAACTCCACCGCGGTGGTTTCGTTCGGGTTGACTTGCCCGGTGCCGGGCTCGTCCACCGCGCCGATCCGCCAAGTGCGCCCGCCGTCATCACTCAGGAGCAGGTGGGCGCCGCACGCCGACCAGTCGTTGGCGGCGGAGGTGGAATGGTCGCAGGGGGCCACCAGGCGTCCCGCGTGCGGTCCGCGCCGGAGTTGGATGCCGTGGCCCGGTCCGGTGGCGTAGCAGCGCCAATCCCGACGCTTCGCCTCCACCGTGATCTCCCGCGGCGCGGTCCACGTCGCGCCACAGTCGGCGCTTTCCTGCACATACACCCGGCGGTCCTCCACCTTCCCCTGGAGAATCTGCCACTCCGCGACATTGCCGCGGTTTTGGGTGGTGAGGAGGACGACCCGGCCCGAGGGGGCGTCCACGATCGGGACCGGGTTGCCACACGTGTTGGGGCCATTGTCGGCGACCAGGATCAACGGCCCCCAGGTGAGCCCGCCGTCCGCGCTGCGCTTGAGCACCAGATCAATGTCCCCGGTGTCCGCCGCGCCGCCCTTCCGGCCCTCCGCGAAGGCGAGCAGCATGCCGTTCGTGGCCTCGACGATGGCGGGGATGCGGAAGGTCGCGTAGCCCTCCGTGCCACTGGCGAAGACGGTGACGCCGCTCGCGGCCGGTTGCGCCCGGGCCGGGAGTGTCCCCGCGAGACACCCAAGGCCCAGCGCCGCCGCCAGCAGCCACAGACCCAGGCTCGAGCGCATGCCCCGGTTCACCGTGGTCGGAGCCGCCTCCCGCTCACGGCGCGGCCGGCTTCGGCTGCGCGAGCTCCCATTCCGCGTGCGAAACCTCGCGCGTCTGGTGCTCGAACACAAACACCCCCTTCTTGTTCCCGACGACGATGTCGGGGAACTTGGGGTTGCTGACGATGCCAACGGTCACCTCGGTGCCGACGCCGGAATCGTTATCGACCAGATGCGGAACAAACTCGGCGGTGTGGTTCGGCCCCCGGACGATCTGGAACCAATAGAGCACGGACGGCGCGCCGTCCGACTCCGGATCAGGGCCGTTGTGGCCATGCGCCCAGAAGCGCTTGCCGGTGACGAGGTCGAGGACACCGTCGCCGTCCATATCGATCATGTTGAGCGAGTGGGGCTGCGAAAACTGCACGCCGTAGGCGTTCTTGGCGGCGTCTTTCTTCAGGATCTCGTGCTCGCGGAAAGTGATCTTGCCGTCCTCGCGGACCTGCTCGAACCAGGAGAGCCCGTAGCCGTGGGCGTTGATGCTGGTGATGACGTCGTTCAACCCGTCCCCGTTCACGTCATAGACGGCCATCTGGGCCCCGCCGGTGCTCGTGCTGAAGGGGAACGGGTGCTTCACCCAGACCGGATCGCCCGCGACCGAGGCCGGCTGCTCCCACCAGGCGTCCTTCTCCAGGATGTCGATGCGCCCGTCGCCGTTGATGTCGCCGCAGCCGATGCCGTGGGTGAAGCGCTGGTAGCCGCCCTTGGGGGTGATCGGGTGCCAGGTCCACTTGTTGTCCGGGTGCGCCCAGTCGGCCTCCGCGTAGCCGATGCACCCGCCCGAGCAACAGAGGATCTCCGGTTTGCCGTCGCCGGTGACGTCCACGAACATCGGTGATTCGTTGTCGAGGACATCGATCATCACATGTTTCTTCCAAGGGCCCTCGGCGCCGCGCGGGTTTTCGTACCAGAGCGCCTCCTTGCCCGGGAAGCCATAGACGATCACGTCCGGCCAGCCGTCGCCGTTGACGTCGTAGGTGTAGGTGAGAAAGCACTCGGAATAGGCGTTGTTGATGCCGAGCGCCCCCTCGAAGCCGGGGATCGTCTCTTCCTTGCCGTCGGCCGCCTTGCGTTTGAAGCTCGCGGTGGCCGGCCAGATCTCATGCCGCTTCTGAAAGTCCGGCCCCTCATACCAAAAGGGTCCGGAGACGATGTCTATCTTCCCGTCCCGGTTGAAATCGGCGAAGTGGGCCCCCTCGGCCCAGAACTGGTCGGTGATCCGCACCTTCTTGAACGTGTGGAGCAAATCGGCGGCGGGCACGGACGCGCACGCCAGGGCGAGCAACGCAGCGGCGGAGATGGTCTTGAGCATGGCCGCATGGTGGAACTTCGCCGTCGGTGCGTCAAGGGGCAGGTGCGGGGAACCCCAAGGGCTGAGGGGCATTGGAAGCCCTGGCGGGCTGCTGCCGAAGCGATCGGACGCGCCAAGCCGGGGGAGTCCAGTGAGGCGGTACCACCTGCAAGAATGGGTTGGGGACCCGCCCTCACCCCAACCCTCTCCTGGGGGAGAGGGCTGGGGTGAGGGCGAGCCTCCTTCTCAGCTCATATTTGAACAGCGGGCCGGAGTGCGGATTGCGAGCGCGGCTGGCTGGCGAGGAGCAATACACCCCGGGAGCCTCAGCCCGTCCCCTCGATCCACTCCGTCACCGCGGCCACGAATTCGGCTGGCGCGTCGAAGTGCGGCCAGTGGCCGGCGCCGGGGATCGCCGCGATCCGCGCCGCCGGGAACAGCTCGCGGATGCCCGCCTGGTCGGCCTCCCGGACATACTCAGAGTTCCCACCCCGCAGGAACAGGGCGGGCACCGGGGAGGATCGTGCGGCCGGGATCGCGGCGCGAAGTTGCTCGTAGCTATCCCGCACTGCCGCCAGGTCGAACTTCCACACCCACGCGCCATCCGGCTCGCGGCGCAGGCCTTTGAGGAGGAACTGCAGGACCGGGCGCTCGGGGACCATCGGCCGCAACACCACCTCGGCATCCTGCCGGGTGGCGCAGGCGGAAAGATCGACGCCGGCCAGGGCCGCCACCAAGGGCCGGTGGATCGGCTCGTATTCGCGCGGGGCCATGTCGACCACGATCAGCCTGCGGGTCCGCGCCGGATGCCGGAGGGCGAACTCCATCGCCGCCTTCCCGCCCATCGAATGTCCCATCACCACCGCGGCCTCGATCCCGGCCACGCCCATCGTCTCGGCCAGGTCGGCCGCCATCGAAGGGTAGTCCATGCGCGGATCGCGCGGCGACCCGCCGTGGTTGCGCAGGTCGACGGTGACCACGCGGTGACGCGGCGCCAGTGCGTTGGCGATCGCGCGCCAGTTCTCCCGCGACCCCAGCAGGCCGTGGAGTATGAGGAGCGGCTCGCCGCCGCCGGTTGTCTCGGTTGCGAGTATCATTCGATGCTATGCGATGCGCAGCGTCCGGGGCAGCCCCCCGGGCGCACGCGCCACAGACTGCGCAGGAAGCCGCCGCAGCGCAAGCGGAGGTTCCCGCGGATGCAGTGGACGGGCGCGGGGACGCCCCGGTGCGTAGCGCAGATTTCCAAATCTGCTGTGTCGCAGGTTTCCCAACCTGCAGGGCGTCGGGAAACTCCTGGGTGCCGGCACGTCCTTCGCGCTCGGCGAGATGGACGTTGGCAGCCATCGCACGGCCTGCCGACTTGGAAGTCTGCGCTACGGCGAACGGCCGTGGCCGCCGCCCGTAGCGCCGACATTCTTGTCTGCCGTTTCGCGGGCCTTCCTGCCCGCCGGCGTCGGAACTCCTGCCGCGCAGTATCCGGCCGAAACCCCGTCGCGGTTCAGACTCGCGCGGTCCGGGCCGCCGCCGGCACGCCCCACCCCGCCAGTTCCAGCTTTCTTTGGACTGCGGGTCCCTTATCCTCGCCAGTATGGAAAAACCAGACCAGCTCCAGGAGATCTTCCGGATGCAAAACGCGCTGAACCAACGCATCGGCGTGGTCACCGAGGGGATGAGCGAAGCGGACAAGACCAAGTGGGTGTTGAACTACTGCCGCGCCATGACCCAGGAGATCGCCGAACTGACCGACAGCGTCCCGTGGAAATGGTGGGCCAAGTACCAGAAGTTCGACGAGCAGAACGCCCGCGTGGAGGTCGTCGACCTGTTCCACTTCCTCATCAGCATCGCGCAGGTGCTCGGCATGAGCGCGGATGACGTCTTCAACGCCTACGTGAAGAAGAACGAGGTCAATTTCAAGCGGCAAGAGAGCGGCTACACGGTCAAGGACGAGCACGACTCGAAGCATATCTGAGCCGGGCACTCGCGATGGGGGGGGGCATGAGGCTCACGCGAAGACGCGAACATCAGATTGAATTCCTCTCCCTCTTGCGTCTCTGCGTCTTTGCGCCTCTGCGTTAAATTCCCCCACCGAGGGAGGTCGTTGACGCCGTCGCACCCGCCCCGCAGTCCCTACTTCACTCCCGCCTGCTCCACCTTCGGGTCGGTCAGCGCCCGCAGGAAGGCCACCAGGGCGCGCTGGTCCGCCGCGGAGAGCGGCACGCCGCCGTCCGGGTGCTTCGCCAAGTTCGGGTCGAGCGTCTCGCTCCGCTTCACGCCGCTCACATAGTGTTCCACCACCGCCTCCAGGGTCGGCAGCCGGCCGTCATGCATGTACGGGCCGCAAACCGCCACGTTGCGGAGCGAGGGGACGGCGAACTTGCCCCGGTCGGCGGCCCGGCCCGTGGTGTCGGCGCGGCCGGTGTCCATTGACTCGGCGTCCAGCCCGTTGTTCGCAAACCCCTGGCTCTGGAAGAGCGCCCCACCGTGGCAGTGGAAACAGTCCGCCCCGAACTGCCCCCGCCGCGGATCGTATTCGGTCGAGAACAACTCGAACCCGCGCTGCTCCTCGGCGCTCAGCACGCCCTCGCCCCGCATCGCGCGGTCGAACTTGGAGTCGAACGAGGTCAGCGTGAGGAGATAGTTCTCGAGGGCGAGCGCGACTTTTTCGGCGGTGATCTCCGGCGAGCCAAAGGCGGCCGTGAAGCGCGGGGCGTAGGCGGGATCCCCGGCCAGTTTCTCCACCAGCGCGGGCAGCGACTGGTGCATCTCGATCGGGTTCTGGATCGGCTGCACCACCTGGGCGCGGAGGCTCGGCGCGCGGCCATCCCAGAAGAACTCCCGCTTCCACGCGAGATTGAGCAGGCGCATCGAGTGCCGCGAGCCCGAACCCCCTTCGGCCCCCCACGACCGCTGGCGCGAGTCACTAAAGGCCTTCTCCGGGGCGTGGCAGCTCGCGCAGGATTGGGAGTCGTTGATCGACACCGCGCGGTCGAAGAACAGCTCGCGGCCGAGGGCGACGCGCTCCTGCGTGAGCGGGTTGTCGCGCGGCAGCTCGGGGATGGGGACGTTCGCCGCGATTTGAAACTCGTAAGGCGTGAACTTGGCCGGCAGGTACAGCGGGGCCGGGCGCGCAGCCGCGATCTCCCCCTCCGTGAGCGGCGTCACCCGGCGGACGGAGAAGGCGCCGGCCAGATTCCTGACCAGGGCAGCGGCCACGGAATCGCCGTCGCGGGAATGGGTGGAGGAACCGTCCTTCGCGAACGAGAGCGGCCGCGGCGCGCGGAGGACCACGCCCAGATCGAAATCGAGCGCGACCTGGGTTTCGTTGGTCAGGACCAGCGGCAGGGCGAGCGTGACGCTGGCAGCATTCGTGTCGCGGGCCAGATGATAGGCCCAGCCGTCGAGCTGGCCCGCGGCATTGCGCCAGAGACCTTCGAGCGCCAGGAAAATGTATCCCCCCTGCCAACTCCAATGGAGGCCGTTCAGGTTGGGGTTCAAGGGATGGCCGGCCGGGAACTTGTCCGGTCCCGCGTGGTTCACTGCCGGGGTCAGCCCCGCGAGGAAGCGCAGGGAGCGAAACTCCCCCGTCGTGGCGACCGGCAGCCGCACGCAGTCGCGTCCGCGTTCGGCGTCGAACCACGCCGCCGTGTCCCCCAGCTCCAGCCAGGTCCCGTCGGCGCGTTGGAGGGCGAAATCGCAGGCCAGCCAGCTCACCCGGGTGATCGCGAAGGTCTCCCCCGCGGTGGTTTGGTACCGGAGCGAGGCGGGCTGGAGGGCCTCGCCCGCCACCGTCGGCCGGACTTGCAGTTCCAGCGTGGCGGCGCCGGCGGGAGCCGCGGCCAGGGCGGCGAGGAGGGCCAGGAGCACGGGGGCGGGTGGGCTCATCGGGTTTGGTAGCCTCCGTCGCGCCAGATGAGTTTGCTGCCGCGCGGGGCGTCCTTGGGCGTAGCGGCGGTGTCCGCCTCGGCCGCGGCCACGAAATTCGTCGTCACCGGCTCGAAAATGCCCCGCATCAGGCACCCGACCGGTTTGCCGTAGTAGCGTCGACCCATGTTGTAGGGATACACCGGGTTGCCGCGGGCATCAATGGCGGTGAAGTAGGCATAGGTGCCCGCGGGGAACTCGGGCGTCACGCACCAGCGGCCGTTCAGCTCGTCCAGATCGAAATCGCGCCCCTGCGTTTTGCCGAAATCGCCCAGGTAGGCGTAGTCTTCGAGGTAGTGCCCGACGGGGTACGCGTCGCTCACCTCGGGGCCGGTCTCGGCGTCGGTCAGGACCGCGCTCCGGTGTTCCTCGCGGGCCTCCCAGGCCGGGAGCTGGCGGCGCCCGGTCGCGGCCAGGTTGTCAGGGACGCGCCGTCCGTCGCGCGGGACGAAACCCGAGTCCATCCGGCGCAAACCGCTGGCGGGGTTGGTCGGGTTCGCGTAGCCGTAGGGGCCGTAAATCGGGTAACCATCCTGGAGCCAGCCGAGGATCGGTGAATGGTGGCGGGGCTGGCCGGCGCTCTCGTGGTAGGTCTGGGTCGCGGGGTCGAAATCGACATGGTCCCCGAGGCGGTAACGCAGGGCGATCGGCTGGACGTGGTAGTGGTAGGTCCCCCAGTTTTGCTGGTGGGCCAGCGCGGCATCAAAGGTCTGCCCCTCGTTCACCAGCGCGTCCCGACGCCAGATCCCGTCGCCCTGCCCGATGCCGGCGCGGGGGTTGGCATCCTGGCCGCGGGCATGCGAGTAGGAGAACGCGTCGCACGCGTCGAACATCCGCACCCCGTCCACAAACATGCCGATCTCGAACAATCGGTTCCACGCGTCGCCCGACTGCTTCACGGGGTGGAGGGGGATGGCGAAGATGAAGTGCTGGTCGACCGGCAGGTTCGGGAACCGCCCGCCCTCCCACGGCCCCATGATCTGGCCGGGGAGGCCGGTGCTGCTCACATAGACCCAGTTGGAGGAGGAGGAGATCTGCTGCACCCCGCAGCGGACCGGAAACGCCTGGGTGTTGCGCCCGTTGCTCCAGGTCGTTTCGGGCTGGTTTGCGGCCTGCTTGGCGGGGGTGCGGTAGAGTCGCGCCAGCCTGCTCGAGTCGAGCGTGTACCACGAGGTGATCCGCGGGTCGTCCGCGCCGCGCGCCGCCGCGCTGACGATCAAGGTCAAGGCGAGCGCCAACCCGACCGACCCGGCCCTGTGTTGCATCCAATTCATGCCGCCACTCTACCGCAACCCGGATTAACCGGACATTAACGGGCTCCCCCCTCATATGCGTAGCGGCGTCTTGTGAAAGCGCCGCATATCTCCTCCGCCAGCACACCTCCCAACCGCGCCATCCAACCCACCACGGCCGCTCCCGCCGAACCAAGTGGGGCGCTTTCACCAGACGCCGCTACGCAATGGGGAACAGACGAACCGCCGGCGCTCCCGCCGGCCCGTTCTCAAAACACGCTCTTGGAGCCTGTCTTAAGAATACTCCGGGGCGTCCTGCGGCGGGGCTGGCCGGCTGGCGTCGTTGCGCCTCGGTCACAGATTTCTCCCGAATATGCTCCCTCGTTGCGCCTCGCCATCCAGCCAGCCGCGCTCGCAATCCG
>Ga0182030_10011749_pt1 | contig 17629 bp, 15 predicted proteins | sample 812S3MmetaG_FD_121299 | JGI IMG/M metagenome (GOLD analysis project Ga0182030, IMG submission 121299) | Permafrost microbial communities from Stordalen Mire, Sweden - 812S3M metaG (Illumina Assembly) | ecosystem: Environmental > Terrestrial > Soil > Wetlands > Permafrost | place: Sweden...
GAGAGCAAGCCCACCGAGAAATTGGTTTTGAGCTTGCACAAAGGATAATTGAAATACTTGGCGATAATATTATTGTCGACCAACAACCTCAATTAGCCGGAAGACAATTATCATTAGTTGTAAGATACAGTGGTAAAAAACCTGTTAAAACAACTTCAGAAGGAGAAAACGATGCCTAAATTAAAGACTCACAGCGGTACAAAAGACCGAGTTAAGATATCTAAAAACGGTAAAGTCCGTGTAGGTAGTGCTAATTTAAATCACTTTTTAGGTAAAAAGAGTGGAAGTCGTAAGCGATCTCTTAGAGGACTTAAGACAAGACATGGTAAATTTGCTAAAAATGTTAAAAAGAATTTAGGCGTTTAAAGGAGTATTTATGAGAGTTAAGCGTGGTGTAACCAGCCATAAAAGGCATCAGAAAATTAGAAAAGCTACTAAAGGCATGAGTCACTCTAATCGAGTGAGTATTAAAAGAGGTAGACAAGCTTTAACTAAATCCTTGCAGAATGCTACAAGAGACCGAAGAACTAAGAAGCGAACATTCAGACAACTTTGGAATGCTAGAATTAATGCTGCCGCTAGGATTAATGGCACAACTTATAGTAAGTTAATTAATGGGCTTAAAAAACAAAGTATCAACTTAGATAGAAAAGTTTTAGCTGAACTTGCAATAAATGAACCAAAAGCTTTTACAGCAATAGTTAAAGAAGCTACTAAATAATTTATATAACGAATAATAAAATAACCTCATTAAATTAATGAGGTTATTTATTTGCCAGATTATCTATAAGCCGGGTTCTGTCGTGGCTGACCATCTATCTAGATTTAATGTTGCCATTAAATTCAAGCGGTTAACTGATGCGATCCTAGTCGGGAAACTTTGAGCTTTAGGCTCAAAGGATCCATCTCCTTGCAGTAGACAGGGTTTACCTTTTTGCAGTGTCACCACTGTAAATTGTGGGCTCTTACTCCACTCTTTTCACCTTTACCTTGAATGATCAAGGAAGTATAGTTTCTGTGGCACTTTCCCTAGGGTTTCCCCCGGTCGCCGTTAGCGACTGTCGTTCCCTTTACTGCCCGGACTTTCCTCGTAGTAAACAAGTTACTACGCGGTCAGCTAATAATCTGGCTTAAGCATTATACCACCTCTGTTGAATTAGGTAAAGACCCGAGATGGTCATCTAGTGCTCTATTTACAGCTGCATCGGCAAGTTTGTTAAATTCACGTGGTACGTGAGAGAAGTCTATTTTCTCGAAAGTTTTAGCCATTTTTTGTATTGCGTCATGAATTGGCCATAAGTCTCGATTTTTAACCTTGAAAATACCTTTAATTTGATTAACGACTAAAAGACTATCCATATAAACTTCAACTTCTTTAACTTTCATTTTCTGACATTCTTCTAAAGCAAGTTTAAGCGCTGTATATTCTGCTTGGTTATTAGTTGTAACCCCTAGATAAACACCTTTATCGACAAGGATATTATCTTCCATATCTAGAATTACAAATCCACTAGAACTAGGTCCAGGATTGCCTCTTGAACCACCATCAGCAAACACTTTAACTTTTTCTATATGCAGAGCTTCGGACTCATCTATTTCAACGTTATTTGACTCAACTACGCTATCGATTGCTTTAGCTAGTTCTCTATCTTTCTCTGTTATCTTATTCTTCTCTTCATGAGTAATTAACCATATTTGTACTACATTCCACTCATTTTCCCATCTAGGGTGATGCTGATACTCTTCCGACAAACTAGCGACTCTTTCCATAAAAGCCCAAGCTAGCTTAAAGTTTTCAAAATTAAACTGTTTGTATAAGCCGTGTTTAGTTTCTTGCCACATGTACTCTATCTTATCATTAAAGAGTAATTAGTATTAATACTTGGTTATTTGGATTAATTGTTCCTAGAACTTTACCCAGTAATTGGCCAGGACCAATCTTACTTGACGTAATAGCATTACCAGTTGCACCACTTTCTAGTAATTGGCCAATGGAAACGTTTGAACCTTCTGGTACAGCTACATCCGCAGTACCCCCTACGGCAATTTGAATTATATTACCTTTACTTGTTGAACTAGTTATTGCCACACCTATTACTTCTGTAGAACCATTTTGTGAGGCCTGTTCAACGTAACCTGGCCCATCAGTTGGATCAGTAACAACAACTGAACCAGCACTTATTGGGCCATTTGCTACCATTCTAATTGTTATTGGATGTGTATTTTGTTGAGTTGGATCTTCGTTATTGCTACCTAGACTAATCCCATTATCTACTGTAAGGTTAGTCACGTCTGCACTACCTGTTACGGTTAGATTTTGACTTGTAATGCCACTTATAACAGTTAAGTTTTGTATTGTAGCAGTACCCGATACATTAAGTGTTTGAATGTTAGCATTATTAGTTAATAGACTAGAGATGGTAGCTAGGCCATTTACTTGAAGGCTATTTGTAGTAATTAAGTTACTGGCAGTTATGTTGGCAAGGCTAGCCGATTGTAATGTCTGCGTAACGCTTGGCCCGGCATAGTAAGTAGCTTTTACGAACATTATAACTTGACCTGTCCCTGATCCACTATAGCCTGTTATAGCTTGACCGATTACATTACCAGCCTGAGTTGCTTTCATGGCATAACCCGGCATAGTAGCAGAGGCTGTTAAGTAGTCGCCAGGTTCAATTGGACCATTTTCGGACGTAACATTAGTAGGTATTCTTCCAGACAATGCAACTGGTTCAGGGTTAATAAGATTAGTGCCACCTGAATCTTCAATACCACTTAACAATATACCGGGAGACGTGGAGACAACTCCTATTACGCTACTTAAGTTATCTTGACTACCTTTTATGATGTCATCAGATGATGCCCCGTCACCAGCTAATGCTACAACATCTCCAGGAGCAAGATTATTATCTACATCTGAATAGTTCTCAGCAACGTCAGTTGATGAAGCATTAAATGCTTGGGCATAATATTCTAAATCTCCTGGTGCAGTAGTAGCTGAGGCTCCGTTAATACAGATATGACCAACTTGGGTACCGCTGTTATTTTGAATTTCCACTCCTTCATGAGTTCCGGATGAACAATCTGTAGAAGACGTGTCTTGTGGAATTTTTAAAATAGCTGTATTGCCAGTAGTTGCACTTGCCAAATTTAACGTACTTCCACTATCTATAGTCAAAGCTGTTCCAGTGCCTGCATTAATGTTCAATGCCGAACCAGTGGTAAGTCCACTGCCATTTATTGTTACTAATCCTGTAACTGTAGTGGCAGAGTTATCGGTTACGGTTAGAAGATTGCCTGTTGTTGTCATTGTACCTGTCCCCACAATAGAAGCAGCTGTACCTGTAACTGTGGCTGTACTAAGTTGCAATAGTCCGCCTACACCAGTGGAAGTGGTTATAACTCCAGTTTCCTGTATATCTACTAGTCCAGTGCCACTGGAAAGTCCTGCTGCTCCCGAAGGTCCAACAACTTGAAGAGCCCCACCAGTTGTTAGTGCGGTTGTGCTTTTAACGTTTATATATTCTGCATAGCCAGTTGTTAGGCCGGTAGCGTTGACTGTAAGTATGCCGGTAGCTGTAGTGGCAGAGTTAGCTGTTACTGTTAGAAGATTGCCTGTTGTTGTCATTGTACCTATCCCTACAATAGAAACAGCTGTACCAGTTTTTGTTGCGGTGTTTACTTGTAATAAGCCGCCTACACCAGCTGAAGTCGTAAAGGCACCTGCTGCTTGTATATCTACTAGGCCCGTTCCACCTGAAAGGTTTGCAGTATTTGAAGGACCAACAATATTGAGAGCACCTCCAGTTGTAAGCGTTGTAGCTGCATTTACATTTATGTTTTCTGCATATCCTGTCGTTAAACCAGTAGCGTTGACTGTCAGGACCCCTGTGTTTGTGGTAGTTGAATTATCGCTTACTGTTAGGTCTCCACTACCATCTATAGTGTCTAGGCTAGTTCCACTACTATTTTGTACTTGGAATAGATTGGCCGTCTGATTTGATGATGCTTGGATAATTTCTCCCAAACCTTGAGCGTTTGCAGTAGATACAGCTAAGCCAGTAGTGACATTACAAAATACATTAACAACATTTGCAGTGGTACTAGAGACAGTTAAATCTGCGCGTCCATTATTACAGAAGTTACCTGTAATTACATTACCAGGATAAGCAGAAGTAGTTAAGGTTGAGCTAGCAGTAGTGGGTAAGGCTGTGCCAGTATTACAAAATACAGATACTGAAGCATTAACAAAGTTCTCTATCCAGATCTGCCCTGCCATTACCACAGAAGTTGCCCCCTATTGCCGTCTCAGGATCATTTCCGGTAGTTAAGGTAGAAGTAGCGGTAGTAGGCAAGGCTGAGCCAGTATTACAGTATATAGATGTCGATGCGGTACCATAATCCATAACAGCCAAATCAGTGTATGCACTGTCACAGAAGCTGCCGGTAGCCTCACCCTCAATAGTTGCACCAGTACCTCCAGATATAGTGGACGTTGCAGTAGTAGGCAAGGCTGAGCCAGTATTACAAAATATATTTACGTTGTTACTTGTTGGACTACTAACAGCAATATCAGCATAACCACTATCACATAGGTTAGCTGTTACTATAATTTGAGGACTCGATGATGTAGTTAAAGTTGAAGTAACGGTAGTAGGCAAGGCTGAGCCAGTATTACAGTAAACAAATATGGTATTAGTACCATGATTTGTTACTGCTAGATCAGATCGACCATTATCACAGAAATTACCCGATGCAAGGCCATATGGGTTGGTGCCAGCCGTTAATGTTGAGCTCGCAGTGGACGAAAATCCTGTACCCGTATTACAGAATATTGATATATTGTTTGTATTTGAGTTCGCAGAGGCCAAGTCAGCACGGTTATTGCCGCAGAAATTACCTGTAGCTATACCCTCGGGTTCTGTACCGGTAGTTAAAGTAGAAGTTGCGGTAGTGGGTAGAGTAGTACCGTTATTACAGTATAATGATATTGTTCCAGTGGTGTAATTAGTAACTGCCAAGTCAGCACGGTTATTGCCACAGAAATTACCTGTAGTCTGAGAGAACGGATTAGATCCAGTAGTTAAGTTTTCGCTTGAGGCAAGTGATGACGGCAAACCAAGTGCACCATAAACAGTTGCAGTACCAACAGTTACTGCATTGTTAATAGTATCAACGTTTAATACTTTCGCACTGCTGGCATTTTGAACTATAAATGCCATTGACGAGTTGGACGAATTTGACTGAACAATTACAGAGCCACTTGGATTGCTATTAGCACCAACACCACCCTGAAGAACTAAACTGCCTCCTACATTAACTCCGCTCGTTGCACCACCAGCCGATATGCTAAGTTGCGTTCCTGTAACTTGCGAAGTAACAGCTATCGACTGAGAGGTAAGTCCACCGAACTGTAAGTTGCCAGTCTCAGTTATACCTAATACTTGGTTTGTACTTGATTGACCTGCACTGTCGTTATAGAAATTTAATATATTATCTGTTGTATCACCATATGCTGCTTGTAATACTCCGGCTACCGTGCCAGTTGATCCATTTGATTGTGCTTCAACGTTAAAGTTGCCAATTTGAGTAACAGTAGTATTGTTAATAGCTGTACTTGAAATATAGGCTGTGAATATAGCTGCTACGGTGTTCGCTTGACCAGATGAACTCTGATAAGCAGTCGGGCTAAAGATTGAGATTGGGTTTACATCAGGATCGTAAACTTCCATATTTCCCTGACCAGTTGCTTGATAATTAAATCCAGCTGTCGAGCCAGCAGTAGCTGACGGATTCTGCACCTGAGCATAACCTTCATATAACTCTCCTTCAGATTGAGGCTCTAGCGAAGGATATGACACTGTAGTAGACCCTGAAGAAAGATTTGTACCTTCGGTGTCTGCTCCCCATGACGTACCAGCATTTACTCCGCTCGCAGTATATTCGGTTTCTGTTATTTCGTCGTTATTACCAAGACTATCAGAAGAGTTAACAGTAATTGTGCTCGACCCCGTAGTTGTAACTGTGCCCATCCACATTTCAACCCTATGGACCGTGCCATTACCAGCCTTATAAGCAACTCTATTCCAATTTGAAGCATTTCCACCGGTAATACTAGTTACAGTTGCAGAAGTACTAGGTACTTGCACTGTTACAACTATTAGATCCCCGACCGTTAAGGCAGAGTCACTTACAGTAGTTACCACCGAGGAGTAGCCATGATTATCGCTGTAGGCTACTTCGCTTATGCTGGCGTTAGCATTTGAACATAACCCAAAAACTAATTGACCTGTTGATGCTGTATAACTACTGCTTGTTTGCAGACAAAGACCTGCAGATGGAGCCGTTGTAGGTAGAGATAAGACATATCCACCAGTAGTGCTATCACTTGTAGCTTGAAGGGTTATTGGATCGCCACTACTCGTAGTATTGAATAATAAACTTCCAGCCAAATTAGCATTTGTACCTAACACAGCTTGTGGTGTTGTAGTGTTAGTACTCACGCTAAAGACATTATTGGAGCCACCAGTAACTTGAAATGCCGACGTCGAATTTGATGAAGTTAAGGTCTCACCACTATTTGTAAGTTCTTCAGTAGTGGCTCCTCCTTGCAAACTTAAAGTACTACTTGAATTAGTTGAGCCGACAGTTAAAGTTTTAGCGCCTGATCCAGTTCCTAGTGAAATAGACTGTGTTCCTGAGCCAGTACCCAGACTAATTGAGCCAGTTTGATTACCAGTACCACCAATTGATATATACCCTGTAGTTAGTGCAGACCCTAAGTTTATGCTGCCGGCAGTTTGAGTATTACCTATGTTAATTGTGTTTGAGCCGCTGCCTCCGACATTTATAGTCTCGGCGCTAGTATTATTACTGCCAACATCGATAGTAGTAGCATTATTAGCGATTGAAACGGTGCCTGCTCCCGTAGTATCCAGACTTAGAGTATTAGTACCCGCAGCCTGTATTGAAAGATTACCTGCACTTGTACTCCAAGTACTTGCCGCATTGCCAGTTATTGTTAGGGCTGTACTCGCCGCTGACTGCAAGGCCGGTGTAGTTAATGTACTGCCTATAATGCCACTTCCTCCAATATTAAAATTGGCTCCACTTTGAGGAGAACTATTCTGATTTTGGATATAACCAGTGCCTCCTGTGGTTGGGGCAAAATTACAATTTGTACTTCCTTCGACACATAACGTACCGTTTTCGTTAGGCAGATAAAGTGAGTAGGCAGAGCTTGGGCTATACCAACTAAGTGTAGATTCTTGGCTACTGCCATTTTCGTAAGCTAATTGTCCAGCTCGAAATGCATAAGGCACAGATGTTACTTGAAGTCTTGGAGACATTTCTCCGTCCCAAGTTATTGTCCCACTACCTGCCGTACCACCTATATTCATAGTTAGCCATTGTTGTTGATCCCAGTTTATAGTGTTAGGAAAATTGGTAATTGAACCAAGAGAAACAGTTAAATAACCATTATATACTTGGACTCGGCAATCGCCAGTTCCATTCGGTGCACCTGTACAGTTACTACTGCCATTACTGTATGTATAATCCTCTGTCCATTCAGCACTGCCACCCGAGCTTGCACTATATAACTTAAACTCAACGTTATACCATCCGTCTGGTACAATTGCTCCCGAGCTATTTTCTAATCTTGCTTGGAAATTAATATCACTGTTAGTTGCCGCGTAAGTAGATTTAGGTACTGCATTAATTGCGAAAAGAGTAATTAATACAAATATAGGTAGCAAGAATACGACTTTAGACTTTTGTAGCGCAACTTTATTTCGCCTAATTGATTTTATTTTTAAATATAAACTTACTACTAATTTATCTTCAAGCCACAAAAATAATAAACCTGGAAGATTAATTCCACGTTGAACAAAACTTAGATTTGTTTTTTGTTTTTGAGACATAGGTTAGTTTTTTTAAATTTTTGTTTTTAAACCTACCCCTATATTATTATCTGTTAACTAAACATATACAAGTACAATTAGTAACAGATTAAGGTAATAATAGAAAAGGATTATAAGTTGAATAAATTAATATCGTTGTGTATTACTCAATATTAGCAACCAGTCTTAGGAGTTATCTAAATTAATTTAGTCGTATAAATTAATATCTATCTAAATATAAATTATTTAAACTTTTCCACAAGCATTATTCGTTTTCGTCTTCGGCTTCTGCAACGTCGTGCCTAATCTTCTGTAGCCTATGCCGGCTTCCGATCCAAAAAGATACAAACAATAATGGAATTGTAGCTAATGTTGGCCACCATATTACTGTTTCATTGGCATTAGATTTATTGCTGTTATTAACTGGTTTAATTAATCCTGTTGCTTGTCCAACAAGTTGCAAAAATGAAGTAACTCCATTTTTATCGGTTACTCTAACTATTACCGTATATACACCAGAAAATTTATATTGATGATTTATATAGAACATACCGGTTGCATTTTCACTTAAAAGCTCTTCAGTCGAACCATCTCCCCAATCAACACTTATAGCATAAGGTGACGTTCCACCACTTAAGACAATCGGCCACTCTAAATTAGTGCCAGGTTCAGCACCTTTCTCAGCAAAACTACTTGTTAAGGTTACAGGATTTCCAGTTTGAGAAAACTGTGCGCTTGAATAATTAACATCAATTGTTGTAGAGTTTGGTCCAGATTGATTAAGACTATCAAAGTCTTGGGCAATAATCTGGTTTTGTCCGTTAAATAGCGAGATCTGCAAACTGTAAGTTCCGTTTACGCATAATGCTGATCCTACAAAAACATTATTATCAAGAATCTTTATAAGTAAACCTGTTTGGCATATTCCGTTAATATTTATGGGCGAATTAGTAAAATTTGTACCGTTTCCTGGAGAAGATATTGTAGCGGCTGAAGTTGGTGGTGAACTTGGTATAGTCCCCTGTAGCCCGACAGATGAAGAGTTACTAATAGTTGCTGCGTTAGCTTCGATTAAAGATATACCATTAAACAGACATAGACAAAATATAGTTGCCCAGAAAGTTTTTAGCCATTTACCCATAATTTAATGAAGTCTGTGATTAGCTTTAGCAATTACTCGTCTGTTATATGACTTAATAATTCTAGGCAATCCAAATATTAGGAAAAGGATTAACAAAATGATTAGAATTGCTATAACAATAAATAAAACTGGAATTACATAAAATGTAGATGTGGCATTTAAAACCTGGCCTTTAGATCCATAGTTAAAGCTCCCTATAATTTTATATTTTCCATACCAGTTAACTTTATTAATGGAAACTGTAAATCTTCTTATACTTTGAGGTAGCACATTCCCTGGTAAACTTGAACTATTTACTGCGAAAGTACCTAGGACCTTAGAACCATTTTTAAGAAATACATTACCAATTGGCTGTACTTGAATATTACCCGTATTAGAAAATCTTATTTGGGCATATAAATTTTTATTATTAAAGAATATGTTATGAGTATTAACGGAATTACCCTGACTAACACCGAAACCTATAATGGATAATTGCTCTACTAAATTACCTGGCACTGTAAGAAGAACTAATGAAGCTACACTAGCTGCCAAGTTAACATTTTTAGCGCCACTAGGGCTAAATGTAACAGGCGCAAATCTAATAGCACCATAATATCCGCCACTTTCAGCGTCAGTAGGAACTTTAATTACTACCGTTACTGTTTGTTGCTGACCCGGTTGTAAATTAACAGATGTATTTGGAACTTCTACGAATTGTTTTAGACTATGAGTTGGTGCTGTTGCACCATTAAGTAGTAAAGTTGGATATCCTGTTTCATTAGTAGGCGCTTCAAAGTCATCCACTAATACTGCTAGATTCTCTGGTGCCGCAGATATGTTTTGAATAATAACAGATACTTGTTCACTAGAGCCTTTCGAAACAGTTAGATCTGTTCTGACGGGGGATAATCTATAGCCATTAGCACTAGAAAGAGGGGCTGAAGTATGTGATGCAGCATAAACTGCACCTGGATTACTAATTAACAGAAAGAATGCAATAAAGGTAGGCAGTATTAAACTAAGTAGTCTCTTCATCCGGTTGCTCCACACATAATAACTTGGCTTAATGTTAACAGATAATTGTCCGCTTGCCAATCTAGTATAATCATTAAAAACATTCTAAAAAGTACCTGATCCTACATAAGTTAATGTACTAACATATATGCCTGGTGGTTGGCTACTGTCAACATTAACTAAGTAACTAACCGTATATAATCGAAAATTATCTGGATTTGAAGATTCAGCGATAACATCTTGGCTATTGAACAGGAAGTAATTTGGAATATTATAAGATCCAATAGGCTGGCCTAGACCTGGTCCTATTGGGTCTGCACCCACACTTGGGTTACTATTTGCTCTCAAATTTATTCCAAATTGCTGTGAACCCGGTTTAGATGGCGCTAACGTGCTATTTGCATTAATTATATTATTACCAGAAGATAAGGTAGTACCATATACTTGCATTACATAGCCTGTAGGTGAGTTAGTAGCGACTAGTATTTGGCTCTGCCCTTGACTACTATGACTTGCGCTTAAAATTCCAAAATCAATATAGTCACCAATTGCCGAATTACAATTATAATTGCTGATAGTTATACCAGTACATAAAGTAATGTATGGTGGTACAACTGAGCTAATTTGTACGGAGCTATTTATTGCAAAAGCTAAGCCACCGTACGCAATCGATGCCCCTATAGAATTTTGTTGAGAATAAGCAGCTAATCTAACAAAAAACTGCCCTATCGCGTTTGGATTTACTACGTTATTAAGCGTAAAAGATAAAGTAGTATTACTATTTATTAAGCTTGGTGTTCTATTAAGTATTAAAGCTGTAGGAGATTCAACAAATAAAGTAAAATCAGTAATCCCTTGTTGATTTGTTAATGTTGCATTTGATAAATCTAACCCTCCAGGTATATCACAAGGGTCTCCCTGTATTGGATCATTTGCACAGAAATTTAAACTTAAAGAACCAATTGTTTCAGTATTAACAATTGTAAATTTAAAAGTATAACTAGTTGTAAAGTTAGGATTAGCATTTCCAAGCACAACACTTCTATTATTTATTCCTAGTGCTGAAACAGTTGTTTCAAGCATTATTACTGTGATTACAGAAATAACTAATATTTTAAATACTTTAACTTTCACCCATTTTTGATTTATTGCAGGCATTGCTGCTAGTTACCGTTAGCTTAGAATGTACCAGTGGCAGTTAGGTAAAGGTTGGTTGTGTAAACACCTGCTGGAGTTAGGTTACTAATGTTAGCTAGGAAAGCTGTATCGTCAGTATAACTAGCAAATGGACCAGTTGAAGAAAGAATTTCACTTCCTCCGGCACTGTTTGTGCCACCTGCAGATGTTGAGTCATCTAATCCAAATAATGATGAACCTGAATATGTTCCGGTAGTGAGACTATGACATTTAGTTGATGAAGTATCTATGTAAGGTGCAACTACACTTACTCCTGTAGGTAGACTATTACTGTCCACGCACATTCCAAATTGGGGGGTACCCGCACTACTTGTTGCTGGTGATGTTTCAGTACCTGCTTCTCCAATAGATTCAATTGTATAACCAGTTAACGATCCAGTATTACAGTTCGATTGAGTAGTACTTCTACATAAGGTATTACCAGTCATATAAACAACCACCCCTTGCGATGCATTAGTCCCAAGTGTAAACTCTGCATTAGAATTAACATATGCCGTTGAACTACTTAAGTTAGGACTTCCCAACGTTAATACTGGTGCTGTTCCACATGTAGTTTCAAATACGCAAAAATCAATTGTTTCATAAACTTTAGCAGTAATATTAATTGGTGTAGCTGTACTTAGTGCAATACCACCATAATCTACGTAAGACCCAGGTGAAGCGGAAGTTTTACCACTACCTCCTCCTGTTGCATAATCTAGAAGTCTCCCATAAAAAGAGCCTGCAGTAGGAGAACCTGAAGTTGCAACATTAGTCATGTTTACTATGTTTGGAATTGCAATTGTTACACCTGTACCACTAGTAAACGATAGTGTGGTTGTGGTCAGATAAAGTCCATGATTACTGTCAATAGAAGTACAAGTCCAGCCGGTAGCACAGGCACTTACGACACTCGAAACATTAGGTACATCAGTACCTGCAGTACCAGAACAGGTATCACCAACAATTGGGTCAGACGAAATGTTACAAAAATCTATAATTACATCTGGGTGAGTTTCATTTGTTTGTGGGGTAAAGCCAACAGTATAAGTTGCAGTAGCTCCTGGATTAGATGTTGACATTGTAATACTCCTGCCTTGAAATTGTAGACCTACAGCATTAGAAAATGTTTCTAAAGCAGTTTCACCTATAGTTGTAAATACAAATAAAGAAGTAATAAATAAAACAAGAAGTTTAGAAAATTTTATATTGTCTATAATGGGTCTACTCACAAATTTTTTCTTTCACACAGTTTCTACTAAAACAATATCATAAGCAATAACACATTTCCAAATTTATTAGCTATTTATCCACATAATATTAAAAAGTAGCAGTAGCTACTAAAACGTCATTAAAACTATAAAGTCCACCAGGGGTTAAATTGCTAATGTTATATATATAGGAAATAGTATAGTCAGTTTCACCAGAACTGCCATTAGAATAAGCGATTGCGCTGCCAGGTACATACTCATATTCATTTGGGGTGTCATAGTTTGGTTCTACTTGACCGCTACTAAATTTACTACTGGGAACTTGGACAGGTCCTGCGCCAAATGATGTTGGGTTTGTATTAGCAACAAGGTTCATACCAAACTGTTCTGTGCCAGCTGATGGTGCCGTGGGGGTTGTTAAGTTATGTAGGTTATAACTATTATTAGCAGGTGGATTAGATACCGTTACTACTTGATAGCCACTGGTTAAATAGGCTTTGACTGAAAAAGTTGCCGTTGCAGTAGTCGTATAGCCAGTACTAAGACCGCCAACATTTGTATTTGAGTTATTAACAATGAATTGTAGATATGGGTACCGATCGGTATCAAATCCAGCTTGAGCTTGATAATTTGTACTCTTTGTATTTCCAACGCCGGTTTCTCCTAAAGATTCTTTTGCGCAATAGTTTGATGAACAATCATTCAATGCACCACCAGCACCAAAGAAGACCTCATTTACTTGGTAATTAGATGAATTAGAGATACTTGATGCAAATGCACCAGCAGGAATAACCAATAAAAATAATAAAATTAATATAATTCTTTTTAATGTTTGTCTCACGTACATTACTTTCTTATTATAACAATTATTAAAAACGCTTATATTTAAATCCAATTTTTAACGAAATATCATATACTTATAAGCATAAGGGAATAATGTTTAGATGCCTGAAGATGATAATAAGGACAATGATTTAGAGTCTAGTGTTTCTAGTTCTGAAGATAATTTATTAGATAGTAATAATACAGCTATTGCTGATGAGGAGATCGAAAAGGAAGATCCGGAAGCAAACGATGCAATAGAGTCTCAAAAACCTATTGATTTAGATGCTGCACCAATCCAAAAAACCTCTCATAAAAAATATAGGCTAAGTAAAATTGAAAAACTTAAAAAACAAACTAATTTATACCTGTTATTATTTGGTTTAATAGTACTTATTGCGATAATAATTGCTATTGTTGCCTATAGCCAAAGCAAAAATGCATCTAGTGCTAAAATAAAATCTCAAAATCTTACTCAAAATGATTTAAATCAGCTAGCTAATAACGATGTAACTTTAGGAGCAAATAACAATATATTAAATGTTGAATCCAGTGCAGTATTTGCAGGTCAAGTACTTTTAAAACAAAGTTTACAGATAGCAGGTAACCTAGTAGTGGGCGGAATCTCAACAGTTAACGGAATAAATATTGCAGGTTCAAGCCAATTCAATGAAGTAGAAATAGCTAAAAACTTAGCTGTTACCGGAAACACATCTGTACAGGGCTCTGTGTCGATAGCTAAAAACTTACAAGTTAATGGTAGCGGGATTTTCAATGGCACGTTATCTGCTCCGCAAATAACAACAAACTCACTGCAAATAAACGGTGATCTAGTTTTATCTCATCACATTAGTACAACCGGTGGTATCCCTACTAGATCTGGAGGTGCTGCTTTAGGTAGTGGCGGGTCAGTTGCCGTAAGTGGCACGGATACAGCAGGTTCAGTAACAATAAATGTAGGGTCTAATCCAGTAGCTGGGTGTTTCGCAACTATTAACTTTAATGGTGCTTACGCTGTTATTCCATATATACAAGTTACACCAGTAGGCTTTTCGGCTGGTGGTATTAATTACTATATTTCTAAAACAAACTCAGGTTTTAGTATATGCGACGCTAACGTTCCACCGGCAAGTGTATCTTTTGGTTTTGACTATTTTGTAATTGATTAAAGCAATATTAAATAAACTGCCAATATCCCGACAAATATAATAATTAAAGCCGTGATTACGGATTTAGTTATACCGTTCAATATATCTTTTTTAGCTAGAGGATTTCTTCCAATAGCACCAATACCGCTATAGATACTACTAAATAATATAATTGAAGTGGTAATAAGACTGGCGATGATAACCACTAAACTTATATAGACCCTTAATGGATTTACTGGTTTATTAGTTACATTACTCACAAACCTAGAAATATATGGTGGTAAATTACTTGAGTTAGCTTCATATGCAGGATTTGGAATGAGTTTTAAATCGACTGGCACTGAACCGATATTGATTGTCTGTTGTTTATTAAGTGAGTTTGTTATATTTTCTTTACCAATTACTGTGCTACTGTCTGGCATAAAACTACCCGCAGCTTGCCCGATAGAATCTTTATCTGAACTGTTGGCTTTCATTGCTATGCCATCTAATGAAGATACGGTTAAATAGTCACCGGTTTTTATAGCACCATTTTGATCGTCAACTAATACACTGTATCTTCCGCTATTAGCAACTAATACTTGTTGGGCCGTGATATGTGCAGGAGATAGAACTAAAGGGTCGTCATTTACGGGCACGACCACTCCAGTTATTTTGTTAATATCTGAGAGTGAGAGTGGCTGTACCATTGAAGTGTCGTTTGGATTTAAACTTACTAGCATACCTGGTAGTACATTTGAGGAGGCATTAAAACTTTGGATCAAGTTGTCCGCAAAAGCCTTATAAGTAAATATAGTTAATAAAAATCCAGTTAATATAATTGCAAGATAAATTTGGTTATTGTTTAAATTTTTATTTTTAATAATATTCATACTTTATAGGTATTATATCTATTTAATGTATTTATTTATAGATTATTTTATTGGTCGGGGTGACAGGGATTGAACCTGCGACCTCACGGCCCCCAGCCGTACGCGCTACCACTGCGCTACACCCCGCTATTTATAGACAATTATACCAATTAAAATAGCCGGGCACCGAGTTTGATCACCTGAGAAGTCCCAGGTGGGTGCTCTCACGCAGCAACCACGGTTGCTACAAATATTGAACTCCCTAATGATTAATATCAGATAATCATTCGCTCGGTAGGAGGTTTTTAAGCCTTACCCGACTTAAGTATTATTATACTCTTTTTCCTATAATATAAAGTTAAGAAGACTTTGCTCTACATTTGTAATTAAGCCAGATGCAAACTCAAAAATAATAAAAATAAAGATAAGTACTGAAATAAAACCCATTGATTCAATTCTCATCATAACTTCTTGAACTGGTTCTGGAGCAAATGCATAAAGCAGTCTAGAGCCATCTAGCGGTGGAAATGGAATCATATTGAAAATAAAGAATGCAACATTTACAAATGCGAATAGTTGAACTGCATTATACATAAATTCACCAAGACCAATACCAAAAATTCTAAAAATTATACCAGCTAAGATGGCAAGAAATAAATTAGTTAACGGACCGGCAATACCGACTAAAGCAACTCCATACTCTTCGTGTTTTACTCTATCGGGGTTAAAAGGGACCGGTTTAGCGGCAAATATTGGAAAAACACCTAACGCTATTAGAACCATTGGCAAAATAATTGTAGTGTATAGATCAATATGTTTAAGCGGGTTGAGAGTTAGTCGGCCGGCATCTTTAGCTGTAGTATCTCCTAGCAGATGAGCCACAAATCCGTGCATTACCTCGTGAATTGTCATAGATATAATAATAGAAACTAAAATTATAGCTAGGTCTGTCCCCGATAAATTATTCAGCATCTTAAAGTTAGTATATCAAGTAAATGCCTTAACTATTGAAAGTATTCAAAATTTTTGCTAAAATAACACCTTAAGTAAGATATTAATTCTTGAAGAAGGAAATTTAGTGCAGAAGTGTGATATTACCGGTAAAGGAAAGCAATACGGCAACAATGTTAGCTTTTCTCAAAGACATACTAAAAAAGTATGGAAGCCTAATTTACAGAATAAAACCATTATCGAAGATGGTAAAAAAGTTCAAATGAAATTAAGCACACAAGCTATTAGAACCTTGAAGAAAAAAGGTTTAATTACTAAATAATTAGTTCTTTTCTAGAACAATAAGTTGTGTAACGTCGCTTAACTCAGTTGGCTTTAATTTAAGTTTAGGTAGAGTCTCTTTTGGATCCATTGATAATTCTTTAAGTGCATCTTTTAAAGTTTGTTGAGGGACAGGATACTTAAGTTCTTTATCACTATAATGAGTTGGTATTACTATTTTAGGCTCAATAGCTTTAATTAGCTTTAAGGCGCCAATTGGATCAGTACTATATCCATTTCCTCCAACAGGTACTAACATGACATCAACAAGACCTATATCCTCTATTTGCTCATTACTTAAATCAGGATATATTCTACCGGTAATTAATACACTCTGATCACCAGCAATTAATTTAAACATAGTTGCCGACTTCTTACCTTCTTCATCTGTATGCGATCGTGCTGGCATGCCATGAATTGAAACGTCACTTACCTCGTATTCTCCGGGTGAATTAAAACTTAACCTCGCGTCGTTATTGTTAGAATTATCAGTCATAAGAGCAACATCTTCGCTTTTCGTAATACTTTTTAATCCCAGCTCTTTTAAATTGTCATCAATTATAATTCTAGATCCCTTATATGTAATAGCTATGCAATTAGCACCGTAAAATTGAATGTCCATATTATTCTTTTATTTCCTCCTTGGGTGACTGGCTAAATAAATAATGTTCATCAATCACAATTTGTTTCTTTGCTTTATCTATTTCCTGCGTAAAACGATCTCTTATCTGTTTGCGATACTTAAAATCACTTAAGTTCATAACCGTATACCTAAGACTCTTATTTTCCTTCTTCTCTAAATCTTCAATATATTTAGATAAAGCATTTTTATTAACATCTCCAACTATTAATATATCTACTCCGGTAGAATCATCTCTAGTAAATTGACCCGTATATATAAGAAGCTCAATATGTCCTATACTTTTTAATTCTGGATCAATAATGCCACTTGTTGAATTATCCGAGCTATTAGTTTTCTTCTTAGCCCCTTTTCCAAATATTTGTTGAAGCGGTTTAAAGTATTCGTATTTTTGATTAACTTCATAATATAACTTGTTATTTGTATTGTCGGAGGTAATGATGCCAATGCTCAATAAATTACTAAGTTCAC
>Ga0182030_10011750_pt1 | contig 17629 bp, 15 predicted proteins | sample 812S3MmetaG_FD_121299 | JGI IMG/M metagenome (GOLD analysis project Ga0182030, IMG submission 121299) | Permafrost microbial communities from Stordalen Mire, Sweden - 812S3M metaG (Illumina Assembly) | ecosystem: Environmental > Terrestrial > Soil > Wetlands > Permafrost | place: Sweden...
TCCGTGGCTAATGCTAATCAGATTTGCTTTTGCGGAGTAGTGGCTCAGCTCGATTCCTTGGCGCATCCAAATTGCGAGGATGACTTCAGGAGTCCAGAGACTAGACTTCGAACTCCTGATGTCATGGGAATTAGATGAGCCCACCTCGCGCAACAGAAAAACATCATGGGCCGCCGATAAACGCAGATGAACGCCGATAGGAAGAATTGCTGCTCTTCATCGGCGTCTATCTGCGTTCATCGGCGGCTAAACTTTCTTCCTTCCGCGAAGCCGGGGCTCAGCCTAATTTCCATGGCGAATCGAAACTGCGGCGCGACTTCGGGAGTTCGGTGACTCTCGAACTCCTGAGGTCAACCCGGTGAACTTGGCCGTCGGGGAAATTGGGTTCAGCGTGACCTGTTCTGTGGCGCCGGACGCGTTGCAGAACCCTCAACGTTTGCGAGAGAACCAAGCGCGCAAGCGCATTCTGACTTCAAGGACCGGCATGGGCCCCTTCTGACTTCCGTATTCCATCTCGCGCAACGGGATCGCAGGCGCAGTCCGCGCTAGTTCTCTTCCGCGTTGAACTCGAAGGTATCGGTGTTGGTCCGCACCACCAGCCGGCCGGCGCCCAGGGGCTTGCCATCGGTAGGAAAAAAAACCGCGCCATCGGTGGTATCGCCGACAGCCAGCTTGGTCGTCACCAGCGCCAGCGCACTGGCGATCAGCGACGTCGTCACCTTGTTGCCGGTAGACGCAATGGCCGCCTCACGACGCGCCTGGTATCCCTTGAGGGCTTGCGGCTGCGGACTGCCGTAAATGCCGTTCTCATAGGTGGTGACTAGCTTGATGGCGTCATTTCCGTTGCCCTTTTGGCGCAGCATCTCGATCACCGTCCTGGCCGAAACGGCGCGGATCTTGGCCCCGGTGGCCCGCTCGAAGGTGAAATCCTCAGGGCGAATGATATAAGGGCCTTGCGAGCCGTTGGAAACTGCCACCTGCAGGATGGCATACTGGTGCAAATTGATGGGCAGGTGGTTGAACATCACGGTGATACTGGACTTGGTGAGCGTCTGGTACGTGATACCCCTGGCCTGGAGTTCGATGACCTGGGCTGAAGCACACTGCGTCAGCCACAACGCACCTATCCCGAACGCCCCGAGCCGCACCATGAGACCATATTACGATAAACAGGAAGTCGGAAGTCAGCTCTGCCACCGACGGTTGTCGGATTGTATAATCTGTGACTGCGATGTGGGACATGCTTCATTTCAGCCGGGATTGTCCGGGCGAGCGGAGCTCGCCCGCACCGACAAGAGTGTCGGCGCGGGCAGGCAGGAGAGCCTGCGCCACGTCGGGAGGGAAGTCACAGGCCAGAATGAAAACCCCGCCAACGGGCCCGCCGTTCGCCAGGACCTCGGGCGTTGTATATCGTGCGAGAGGTAACGGCGCGGCTGGTCCCGTCGTCTAGGGAATCATACATGCGGTTGCGCTTCCATATCGCGCTGGTCACCGCCTGCCTTGCCGCAGCGGCGCAGGGGCGCGGTTCGGTGAGCGGCCTGGTGGCGCAGGTGCGCCAGGAAATCGCGCGCAATCGCAGCGACAGCCGCGCTGCCAGAGATCTTCGCAATGTGCAACTCACCGAGCGCCTGGACGATCGCACCGTCGAAACCCTGCAGAGCGAGGGCGCCGGGCCCGAGACGGTAGCCCAATTGCTCCTGCTGCGCGACCGTTCGTCCGGCATGCCGCGTCCCGCCACGCCCGCCATCCCGGAGCCGCCGGCGCCATCGCGCGCCGAACAGGTGGCGATCTGGGACTCGGCGCACGACAATGCTCTCAGCTACACGGAAAACCTGCCGGATTTTATTTGCAGCGAAGTGGTGCGGCGCTATCTCGACGCCAACAACAAGGGCTCATGGAAGCTGGATGACACGCTGGCGCTTAAGCTCTCCTACTTCGGCCATCGCGAAGAGTACCAGCTGATGACGGTGAACAACCGTTCCACCAGCCTGTCCTACGATCAGATGCGCGGGGCCATTACGCAGGGCGAATTCGGGAGCATGCTGGCGGCGATTTTCGCTTTGAAATCGCGCACCAATCGCGATTGGGACCATTGGACCCTGCTGCGCTCCCGGCCCACGCACGTGTACTCGTTCGCCATTGCGCGGGCGAACTCCGAGTACCTGATCACGTCGGGAACCAGCACGCACGACGAGGCACAGGTCAAAGTGGGCCAACACGGCTACGTCTATATCGACGACGCCACGAAGATGGTGGTGCGGCTGACGGCGATCGCCGACGAATTCCCTCTGGGGTTCGACGTCCGACGAGTCGAATTGAGGCTCGATTACGACTTTGTCGACGTCGGCGGCACCCGCTACCTGCTGCCGCTGCACTCCGAAACTGCGCTGTCTGCCCCGCCATTCCAGCATCGTAACGAGACGGATTTCTTGCAGTACCGCAAATTCTCGGCGGACACCACGATCTCCTACGATGGGACCGTGAAGAAGTAGCTCTTTGGTGTGGCAGGCAATCGTGCCTGCAGGCGGGCTTTCCAGCCCGCCTGATTCTCGGTGTTCGGTGGATCGCGACGTGGCGCGGCCTTCCGTCATCCCCATAGGGAACCCCGGGCTTCAGCCCGACTTTCTTGGGCTTCGCCAACAGCCAGGGGGGCGGTGTTGAGGGCCGAAGAATTCGCCGCGTATCGAAAACGGCGGCCTAAAAGACCGCCTGCAGGCAGGATTGCCTGCCACACAAAAAGCCAAAGCTCAAAATCCTCAAGAGCCCCTCACACCCGAAGCAAGCTCTCCGCGAAGCCCCACGCCTCGTCTACCCATTGGCGTTCCAGATGGAAGCCCGCGGTCCGCGCCAGGCCCGCGATCTGGTCCGCACGGAACTTGTGGCACACTTCCGTCAGGATAGTCTCCCCCGCCGCGAACTCCACCGACAGCCCCGCCTTGCGGATGCGCACCGTCTGCTGCGCACGCGAGCGCAGGTGCATCTCGATGCGCTGCTCTTCGCTGCGGTAGCGCGCTTCGTGATGGAAATGGCGCAAATTGAAATCGCCGCCCAGTTCGCGATTGATGCGCGCCAGCAAGTTGAGATTGAAGGCCGCCGTGACGCCGGCGGCATCGTCATAAGCCGCCAGCAGGCGATCCATGGGCTTCACCAGATCGGTGCCCAGCAGCAGCCCGTCGCCCGGGCACATCCACGCCCGTATCGCGGTGAGAAATTCGACGGCCGCCTCGGGCTCGAAATTCCCGATGGTGCTGCCCAGGAACAGCACCAGCAGTTTCTCGCCTGCCCGCCGCACCGCTGCCACTTCGCTCATTCCTTCGAGGTAGCTTTTCTCGAGCGGCACGACTGTCGCGACCCCATCCAACTCGCGCGCACACTGCGCCAGCGCTGTCTCGGAGACGTCGATCGGAAAGTAGGACACCTGCTGCTGCCGCAGGCTCTCCAGCACCGGCCGCGTCTTCATCCCGCTGCCGCTGCCCAATTCCGCCACCACCAGCGGACCAGCCAGACAGCCGGTGATCTCCGCCGCGTGCGTCTGCAGAATGCGTGCGTCGGCACGCGTGAGACCGTATTCTCCCAGATGCGTGATGGCCTCGAACAGCGCCGAGCCGACCGCGTCATAGAGGTAGCGGCAGGGGAGGGTCTTCTGCCCGAAGCCGCTGAGCCCCGCGTGCACCTCGCGCACGAACTCATTATCCGGAGCGGGCGCGAGCATCATGCCGCCACCAGCCGGAAGGTGGAGTAGAGATATGGATACGCCGGCCGGAACCAGTTGCGAAACGACGGCCGCAACATGCACGCAGCCGTACGCGGCGATCCGCCCTTCAGCACATAATGTGCCCCATCGAAGAACGGCTCCGAGTAATTGGTGTAGAACGGCATCGGCTTAAATCCGTGGAACGGCGCGAAAACCGTCGACGTCCACTCCCAGCCGTTGCCTGTCATCTGCTGCGGACCGGCATCCTGCGGCGACTCGTCGGCATTCACCGCGATGGGGTCCCAGTACCGAAAATCGACGTTGGACGAAATTGCCGCGCTGGATGCCGCCCGTTGAAACTCAGCTTCCGAGGGCAATCGCATGCCGCGCCATTGGCCGTAGGCTTGCGCTTCGTCGTGCGTCACATAGACCGGGGCATCGAGCGGCAGCGGCGCATCCTGGAACATCCCGCGATAGCGCCATTCGCCCCCCTCATCGTGCCAGAAGAAGGGCGGCTCAGCGCCGTCTCGTACGAACTCCAGGTACTCGCCGTTGGTCACTTTGTACTTGCCGATGGAGAATGCGGGCACATCCACGCAATGAGCCTGAAATTCGTTGTCCCATCCGAAACCCTGGCCCGCCGGCAGTCCGAGTTGCACCTTCCCGGCGGCAAAGTCGACCATCCGAGGCTGCACCACTCCCCCCTGCCCATCGAGCGGGGCACTGTCCCGCGGCGCCACCTTCTTCTCGTACGGCATATTATGCAGGATGTATGCCAGCGTCTCGGCATGCATCAGGCGGTGCTCGATGGCGACATGGCACAGCTGCTCCGGCATCTCGTCGAAGCGCGCGTCGAATTCCACCCGAACCCGCCGATTGTACTCCGCAACTTCGGGGACACCCGGCCAGTCGCGCGGCTGGTCGCAAGGCAGTTGGCCCGGCGGCGGGTCGATGCCGAAGGCGAACAGCCGGTCGAACTCCGCATGGAACGGCCGCACCTCGGGCTGCCAGGCGCGCAGCAGATTCCAGTCGAAGGCCTCCACGTGGCCCAAATAGAAAATAATGCGGTGCCGTTCGGCAATCGGCCGGTCGTAAATGGCGTCCGCCTTCACCAGCCCGAACAACTCATCGGTGCGCTCCCGGGCTTCCTGCAGCGCTGTACCCAGTCCCCTCACAGTCTCCATAATGCTCCTTTCAGTCTACCTGGGGCGAAGGCGGAAAAAACTGCGTTCCCACCCGTTGGCGGCGCGTACCTATCTTGTGAGTAAGATGCTTCACACATCGGGAGGAATCATGAAAAATGTTGCAATTTTGTTGGCCGCCGTACTCATGCCGCTCGCGGCACAGGAAATCAAGATGCCGGCGAGCCTGGACAAGTTGGCTGCCAAAGCCGACGAGACGGTGGACGTCACGCTGGACGGCACGCTCCTCAAGCTCGCGGGACGGTTCCTCTCCGGCAAAGGCGACGACGAGTCTGCCACCAGGAAGATCCTGGCCGGACTGGAAAGCATCACGGTTCGCAGCTACGAGTTCGCCCACGACGGAGAGTACGACAGGGCTGATCTGGATGCTGTCCGCGCCCAGGTGAAGGCGCCGCAGTGGTCGCGGATCGTCGGCGTCCGGTCGAAAAAAGACGGTGATAACGTCGACGTCTACTTTAAGGACGGCGGCAATGGCAACCTCGGCGGAATTGTGGTGCTTTGCGCGGAGGCCAGGTCGCTGACCATCGTGAGCGTGGTTGGTACAATCGATCCTACGCAGTTGGCGAGCCTCGGCGGCGAGTTCGGAATTCCCAAGCTCGACGTCGAGATCGGCTCCATCGGTGGGAGGAGGGAAGGGAAATGACCTCGCGAGCTCTGGCACTATTCTTTGCCGTGGCCGGCGCCGCCGGTGCCGCGGACCACGAGTTCGACCGCGTCGTCAGCGCCGTCGAAAAACACTACGGCGTCAAACGCACGCACATTCCGCTGATGGGCGTGGCCAATCTCTTCGTCAAAGTGGCCCGTCCGGCGGGGACCAGTGGGTTTAAGCTGGCTGTGTTCGAGGATCTCCCCTCACCCCCCAGTGACGATCAAGCGGAATTGGACCGTTTCATGGACGGCGTGCGCGGCCTCCTTCACCCCCTGGTGGTGACCCGTTCGCGGCGCGATGGCGAAGCGAGCTATATTTACGCCGGCGAAGTCGGCAAGTCCACAGAGTTGTTGATTGCCACTTTCGAACGCCATGAAGCCACGGTGATCGAGGTGACGGTCAATATGGAGACGCTGCTCAAGATGATCGGCTCGCCGGATAACGCGCACCGCATGTTCGATGGGCATCACGATTCCGATTCCGACGACGGAAAGTAAATTGTGGCCTTTTGTGTGGCAGGCAATCCTGCCTGCAGGCGGCCTTTCAGGCCGCCGTTCTCGATGCGCGGCGAATTTTCTGGGGATTCAGCGCCTCCCCTGGTTGAAGGCGAAGCTGAAGAAAGTCAGCTGAAGCCCCGGCGTCCCTCTGGGGAAGCCTGAATGCCTGTCCCGCTTGGCCGGCCGATGCGGTAAGACTATTTCTCTAGCGCCGGCTCCAGGTAAGGTTTGAAGCCGGCACGCTCCATGGTTTCCCGTGCGGCCGCCACCGTCTCCTCCAGCACATAGAAAAACGCCCCGATGCGGGTGCTCGCGAAGACCACGCCGCCACGGTATTCGTCGGCTTCCACACCGAAGTCCACACCGGCTTCGGTCAGCACTGCTTCCAGCCGCGTCGCATCGCGCAGTTTCTTGGCGATGTAAATCAAAACAGCTTCGCGGTCTTCGAAAAAAGAGGCCTCTTGTTTCATTTGGCGGGCTCGTCCCCAGTTTAGCAATCGCGTTGGTACGAAATCGTCCGTACCTTAGTACTTTTAGGCCTGAATTCGCTCATTTCTCCTCCGGTTTTAACCGAAAATGATTCTTATGAAGCGGATCATCCTATGTTTGCTGGTGGCGGCATGCGGACTCGCAAAGGAACAGGAACCGACTATTCAGAGGCCGGCATGCAGGGCGTCGAATCGTGGCCAATTCTGGCCCGCAGCAGCCAACTCGGATCCCAAGGTCGCGCGCGAACTATCGCAATGCGGCTCGCTCGAGATCTGCACCACCACCACGTGGAGATACAAGTGGCAACCGGTGACCGTCAACGTCCGCCAGCTAGGGAAAACGCCTCAACAGCCGACCGCGGCATGCGCAGCCGTGATGTCTGAGTCTGGCGAACGCTCACAGTAAGCCTCGCGCCAGGCTCCCGTGGGGCATTTTCCCACACGCGGCGGGCCGAACCTCCGACTACCTCTCGCTTTCTTCTTGAAGAATATAGGACCCTTTTAGGTGAAGAATCTTCACTTTCCTCCGATAAGGTTGACATAAGATCCGTCGGGAACATCGCTCTCCGTGGAGTTGCGTCACCCGTGGCTTATCGACGTTATCGTCGACACCGATAAACGACAAGGAGACGAAGATGAACCCACTCCGCGGAAGCCACCGCGCAGGACTCGTATTGGCAATTCTCGCGATGGGCGTGCACGCGCAAACCACCGCCACCCAAACCAGCGCGCCACCCGCCGGCTCGGACCCAAAGGCGGCACAGGCGTCCGCGAAGGATGCTTCGCCAAAGCCCGACAACAGTTTCTTTGGAAAGAAATTGGTGTTCACCGGACAGTTTCGGATCCGGCTTGAGGCTTACCATGGTACGGATTTCGCCCCAACTCCTGCTAACGAATATACGCTGACGCGGATCCGCTTCGGCGTCGCATTTCAGCCGGCCCCCTGGATCCGCGCCTATGCCGAAGCCGCCGATGCGCGCGCGGAGTTTTACAAGGTCTCTCCCGCCTCCAACATCGACGACCCGTTCGACCTCCGTCAGGCGTACATCGAAGCCGGCAAATTGGAAGGCAACGGTGTGCGGTTTCGACTGGGGCGGGAAGATATGACCATTGGTTCGGGCCGCCTGGTCGCCGTCGGCGACTGGGGTAACGACGCCAAAACGTTCGACGTCGCCCGTACCACTTTCACCTACGGTCTCATGAACAATGAAGTGATCTACGGATCGCCGGTAAATCTGGACACCACGCGATTCGACCGGCACAAGCCTGGAGAGCACTTCTACATGGATTACGCGACTTTCAAGACCATCTTGCCGGGCGGCACGGTGGAACCGTACTTCATCGCCAAGACGCAGGATGGCACTGACGCCGTAAAAAGCAAAGACGGCCATCTGGGCACCGCCGATACGCTTTATGCGGGTATGCGGCTGATCGGCAAACTGCCGGGACGTTTCGACTATAGCGTGGAAGGAGTGAAGGAGGCCGGCCACTATTCGCATGACGTGGTGGACGCTCTCGGATGGGTCGCCGGCGGTGGATGGACGGTGAACGACGCGCCCGCCAAGCTTCACTTCAGCAGCGATTTCGTGTGGGCCTCGGGCGATGACGGCAAGAAAGACGGCTTCCATCAGGCTTTCGACTGCCTCTACGGACTCAACCAGCCGTTGAACAGCATGACCGGCCAGATCTCGTGGAAAAACATCCAGGACTGGCGTGCCGGGGTGGACTTCTTTCCTATCAGCAAGCTAAAGGTGAAGGTCGACTATCGCGATTATTGGCTGGCAAACACGGCGGATGGCCTCTATAATTCGAGCGGCACCCGCACCGTTTTCGACGCTAAGGCCACCAGCAATCACGTCGGCGAGGGCATCGACGCTCAGATCGTTCTGACCCTGACCCGCAAGACCGTCGTAGGCTTCGGAATCGGAAATCTCACTCCCGGAGCATATCTGAAACAAGCGGGCAAAACGACGGGATTGGTTTACCCGTCGCTATACTTCACCCGTCAACTGTAATTCAAGTGCGGCGCGGCCCGTCGGGGCTGCGCCGCTCAGTCCGGTAAAGATTAGGAATCGCATTGTCAGCGTCCACTTATGGGAGAACGGTTAAATGTTAGAGCGCTTTCGACTATCTACGAGGATCGCCTTAATCGGTATTATCACGACTCTGTGCTTTGCGAGCGTTTTGCCATGGATTTATTCTCAAATTCGCACTACTTACTATGAGAGCAGGTGGGAGAAGATCACCAATCTGGTGAACGAGGCCTGGGGTGCCATCGACTATTACGGCAAGCAGGCCAGCGCAGGGACAATGAGCAAAGAACAGGCCCAGGAGGCTGCCAGGCAAACCGTCAGAAACCTGCGCTATGGGTCTGGCTTTAGCGAAGCGTTCTGGATAAACGACCTCTCGCCTCGCATGATCATGAATACCTCAAGCCCTCAACTGGAGGGAAAGGACCTCTCCAACACCAAAGACCCCAACGGCGTTTATATTTTCCAGGAAATGGTGAAAGTGTGCAGGGAGAGTGGCGCGGGCAGGGTTTCCTACATGTGGCCCAAAAGCGCGGGATCTCAAAACAACCCCGCGCCGAAGTTCAACTATGTCAAACTGTACGAGCCTTGGGGATGGGTGGTGGGTACGGGCATCTATGTGGATGACGTAGAACACGCGGTGAGCCGCATGGCGTGGCTTCTCTTCGGTATCTCCGGACTGGCTTGCGGTGTCGCCATGGTTCTGACGTTTAGCGTGGTGCGCTCGATCAGCCGTCCCATTCAAGAAATCGCGTGCGGGCTGGCGGGTGCCTCCGATCAGGTGCACGCCGGGTCGGCTCAAGTATCGCAGGCGGCGCAGGCACTGGCGCGCGACGCGTCGGCGCAAGCCGCCGCACTCGAAGAGACCTCGGCGTCCAGCCAGGAAATCAGCTCGATGGCGCGCCGGAACGCAGAAAGCAGCGAGGGATCCTCGCGTCATATGGCCAAGACCTCCGAGGCCGTTGCCCACGCAAACCAGCGAATCGCGGACATGACCGGGTCGATGACACAGATCAAAGCATCCAGCGACAAGATTTCCAAAATCATCAAAGTCATCGATGAAATCGCCTTCCAGACGAACATTCTGGCGCTAAACGCGGCGGTGGAAGCCGCGCGGGCAGGCGAAGCGGGCATGGGTTTTGCCGTAGTTGCCGATGAGGTGCGGAATCTCGCTCAGCGGAGCGCCCAGGCGGCGCGAGATACTGCCACATTAATCGAAGACTCGATTCAGAGGACCAAAGACGGCGCAGCCAAGCTGGAACAGGTCGCGCAGTCGATTGGCGAAATCACGGGCAGTTCCAAAGCCGTCGCCGTTTTGGTGGATGAGGTCCACGCCGGCAGCAAGGAACAGGCGCAGGGGATCGATCAGATCGCCAAGGCGCTCACGCAAATGGAACAACTGACGCAACGGGCCGCCGCGGGCGCCGAAGAGAGCGCCGCCGCCAGTGAGGAATTGGCCGCGCAGTCCATGGTGATGAAAGACTCGGTCCGGCGACTGGGTGTGCTCATCACCGGCGGCCGACCCGCTTAAACGGCCTTTGAGCCGAACCGAGAAGAATTCATGAAAAGACATTACCTGACTTTCACCACACTCTTGCTGTCGACCGCAATCTTCGCGCAGCAGGGATCTGCGCCGAAACCTTTGACCGCCGTTCCTCCGCAGGAAGGGGACTTCCTCATTCACGATTTCCATTTTAACGACGGTCAATCGTTGCCGGAGATCAAGATGCACTACACCACCATCGGGACTCCGCAACGCGATGCCGGCGGCCGAATTGCCAATGCGGTACTGGTCTTACACGGCACAAATCGCGCCGGAAAAGTATTTATGGTTCCCGGTTTTGCGGGGGAACTTTTCGGCCGCGGCCAGTTGCTGGACACGTCGCGTTATTTTGTAATCCTGCTCGACCAGTTAGGCGCGGGCCTTGGAAAATCCACCAAGCCGAGCGACGGTCTACGCGCGCAGTTTCCCCATTACGACTATGCGGACATGGTCGTCGCTGCCCAGCAGGTACTGACCAAGGGCCTACAGGTAGATCACTTGCGCCTTTTCATCGGCGCCTCCATGGGCTGCATGCAGGGATTCATGTGGGGCGAATCCGACCCCAAATTCGCGGACGCGATGCTGCTGCTCTCCTGCCTCCCCACCGAAGTGGGCGGGCGCAACCGCATGGTCCGCAAACTCATGATCGACGATATTCGCAACGATCCGGGTTGGAACAATGGGAACTACACATCGCAGCCGTACGGCTTGCGGGCCGCGTTAGGACATTTGCTGGTGGTGGGCAGCGCCCCGACGTATTGGCAGAAGGAATACCCCACGGCGGCCTTGGCCGACAAATATGTGGATGAGTATATCGCTCAAAACCTCAAGACCACCGATGCCAACGACCTCATGTACCAATACGACGCGTCGCGGAATTACAAGCCGGCCGCGGGCCTGGACAAGATCTCGGCGCGCGTGACCCTGGTGAATGTCCAGGACGACTTCTGGAATCCCGGTGAAATGGGCGTGGCGCAACGTGAAATGCCGAAGGTGAAGAACGGGAAATTCGTCCTTCTTCCGGTCACCGGTGAGACGCGCGGCCATTACACTTTCTTCGTAGCTTCCGCATGGCAGAGGTACCTGCGGGAATTGCTGGAAGCTACCGGGCTCTAACGCCCACCGGGGTTGGGGTGGACTATTTGACCGTGAACGGCACGGACGCTGTCACGTTTTCAAATTCCACGAGTATTTTGCCCTTCGATCCGCCGGCGTCGGAGAGCGTGATTTTCAGTTTCTCCACCGGAGCGCCCGGCTTGCCCATGGTCATCGCGGCACGCCCCACTTCGGTCGCCGGATCGTTGGTCGTGGAGCCGTCCATGTTGATGCCCCAGATGTGGCGCGTGCCCTTCGTCAACGTCTTGTTGACGATGAGCTTCCACTGGCCCTTATCGAGATCCGCATACAGCGCGTAGTCGCCTCTCGGAAGAGCAATCCCTCCCAGGTCCAGATCGGCGTCAGTGTGCAGCACGGTAGCGTAATCGGCGCCGAGACGCCAGATCGTTCCCTCAGGCTGCAAGGCGTCGGCGCTGCCGAATATCTTGCGTCCCTTGACCGATGGTGCATGGTAGGCGATCCAGAGTTGGTTGCCCTTGATGGTGGCCGAGGTGCTGGCCAGCGGGCTGTCGGTGTTTTTGGTCGTAAAGTCTTCGACTTTCAACTGGGCATTGGCAAGCCCGGTCAATCCGGCTAGAAGTAGAGCACTCAATAGGATTGGTTTCATTTCGGCTGGTTCCTTTTCCATAGGTGAGTATACACCGGGCGGCGAAGTTACTTTTGTATCGAAAGGTTAAATGGAACAGGCGCGCCTTGCCGGCGGTCCACGCCGAATCCGGCCAGCGAAAGCCGGCCACTGAAAGCCGGCCACTGAAAGCCGGCCACTGAAAGCCGGGCAGCGAAAGCCGGCCAGCGGCCGATGGCCTGGTCGATCGCTTCAGGGATCGGCGCGGACCATACTCAGCGCCGCGATCGACGAAGTTCCTTGGAAAAGACGGCGCCGCGCAATTCGCCGATGCTTACGTCCCGCTACAATGGAGACATGCCTTTTTCATCCGCGAGGGGGACCGTGCTGTGCTTCCTGGCCGCCACCCTCCTCTTCGCCCAGGACTGGCAAAACACCCAAGATCTGCCCGCTGTCGACTTTACCGGCCTCACCCCCGCCCAGAAAACCCTGGCGCTCAAGATGCTCCGCACCACGGCTTGCCCATGCGGTTGCACCATGAAAGTGGCCGAATGCCGTATCAAGGACCCGAGCTGCTCCTATAGCAAAACGCTGGCCGGCGTCGTGGTCGCGTCCATCAAGAAGGGCGGGAACGAAGCCGCTGTCCTGGCCGCGATCGACGCATTGCCGATGATGCATCGCGACGGACCTTTCAAAATCCCCGTCGACGGCTCTCCGGTCATCGGGCCGAACAACGCGCGCGTCACCCTGGTGGAGTTCTCCGACTTCCAGTGCCCCTACTGCTCGGTGGCCGTCCTTAAGTTGAATGCCATCCTCAAGGCTTATCCCAACGACGTTAAGCTCATCTTTAAGCAATACCCCCTTACGGATCTCCATTCCCAGGCTCAACTGGCTGCCGAGGCGGCGCTCGCCGCTCACCGTCAGGGGAAATTCTGGCCGCTGCACGACGCTATGTTCGCCGACCGCACCCACCTCACCCGCCAGAACATCCTCGCCATGGCCGACAAGATCGGGCTCGATGTAAAAAGATTTCAGCAGGACTGGGACTCGCCCGCCATCAAGCAGGCGGTGGCCCGCGATCGGGCGGACGGCGACAAAATTTTCGTGAGCGGTACCCCCACCATCTTTATCGATGGCCAGCGATTCAACGGCGACGTCGATCTGGATGCTATTCGTCCTTTCCTCGACAAGGAGATCAAGAAGCAAGGGCAGCGCCCTTGATGAGGGAGGCTGCCAGCTATCAGCTCTTGGCCGGCGCCTCATTCTCTCCCGCCGCGGTTTGGTGCCGCGGCTGTTTCTGCTCTTAGGGGTTGTAAGGGAATGACCGCTCCCTTTGGTTGCGGCTCGGAAGCTTTCGGTGTCGATGCTGAGCCGTGACCAGAGGGAGCGGTTTCCGCAAACTGGCACCTGTTGCTGAACGAGTCCTTACCGCGTTTGACAGCCGCGAGCCGCAGGAGGATCGCGCGGCGACCGAATCGGATTCCGTTAGCGATAACCAACTCTCCACCGATCGCTTGCCCGATCCGGTCACCGCGCCTGGATGGCGCCGCAGGCGCAAGAGAGCCAATCGCTAACAGCCAAAAGCCAATTGCTGTCTCAGTCAGCGACTCCGTGGTTTGCGCCGCAAGGCGCGGGAGGAGTGCTGAAAGACAGCCGATAGCTGAAAGCTCCCCTGTCGCCCTCGCTTATTTCCCTTCCACGCTACCCGAGCCTTTCTCGTCATTCTGTTAGCAGCCCGAAATAGGCGCAGGCAGCGGGATAACAATGCAAACGCTCGACAACCCTCGGAAAGTTAACTAACATGCTTCGTTTCAATCGTTTCCTGGCGATTCTCATGACCGTCGTCATGGTTGGCGCCATGCTTCCGCTGGAGGCCAAGACGCGCAAGGGCGACAAATTCCTGGCCGAAGGCCGCGCCCATGAGGATAAAAAGGAATGGGACGCCGCTCTGCAGGATTATGAAAGAGCGCTCTCCGAGGATCCAGGCGACCTGAATTATCAGATGGCCGCGCAGAAGGCCCGGTTTGAAGCCTCGTCCTGGCACGTGACTAGGGGCAACAGCGTCCGCGCCCAAGGCCAGCTCGGCGAAGCGCTTCTCGAGTTTCAGAAAGCGTATGCCATGAATCCTGCTTCCACTTTGGCCCAGCAGGAAATCATTCGCACTCAGCAGATGATCGAGCGTGAGCGCCGCCGGGTGGAACAGACCGGCGCCGAAGCTCCGGCCGAAGTGCGCGGCCTGACCCCGTCGGAAGTGGCCAATAAGGAGACCGAGGATCGCATCAACCGCCTGCTTCCGGTCCCCGAATTACGGCCGCTCAAGCCCATCTTGCAGGACTTTAAGATTATCAGTCAGACTCCCAAAGTCCTATTCGACACTCTGGCGTTGAACGCCGGCATCAACGTTCTGTACGACCCCGAGTACCTCACCGCCGGTCCCAAGGAAAAGCAGACCGTCGCCTTCAACAACTCCACCGTCGAGGAAGCGCTCAATTACCTCTCGCTCCTCACCAAGTCGTATTGGAAGGCTATCAACGCCAATACCATCTTCGTGACGATGGATAACGCCAATAAGCGGCGCGACTATGAAGATGAAGTCACCAAGATTTTCTTCCTTCGCAATATCGCCTCCAACCCCGATCTGACTGCCATCGTTACCGCCGTCCGCACGGTGGCCGACCTGCAGCGCCTTTTCCCGTTTGAAGGGCAGTGGGCCATTATCGCCAAGGGTACCGCCGACAAGGTCGCCTTGGCCGAGAAGATCATCCATGACCTCGATAAACCTAAATCCGAAGTCGTAGTCGATATATTCGTGATGGAGGCGAGCTCGGTATACATGCGCAGCTTAGCCGCTGGGCCGTTCTCCACCGGCGTCAACCTGCAGGGGACTTTCACGCCGCGCACCAGCCTTCAGGGGCAGGACGCGACGACCGGGACGGCCAGCACCACAACTTCAACCAGCACTAGCAGCACCACTTCAGGAACCGGCACCGGTAGCTCCACCACCGGGTCGTCCATTCCGTTCTCTCACATCGGGCAGGTGAACGCCGGCGATTGGTCCACCACGTTGCCCGGCGCGGTGTTCCAGGCGACGTTGAGCGATACCCGCACCAAGGTGCTGCAGGCTCCGCAGCTCCGCTCGGTGGATGGCGCCAAGTCCACCATGAAGATCGGTGAGAAGGAACCTACCGCCAGTGGCAGCTTTGCCAATACGTCGGGCTCCATCGGCGGTGGTGTCAGCCCCCTGGTGAACACGCAGTTCACCTATCTGGATGTCGGCGTCAACGTCGAGATACTGCCCCACGTGCATGAAAACGGCGATATCTCCATGCACATCGACCTGGACATCTCCAGCGTCACCGGGCAGGTGAATCTGGGCGGCATCAACGAGCCGATTATCGGGCAGCGTAAGATTGGGCAGGACATCCGCTTGCGCGAGGGTGAAGTCAACCTCATCGGCGGACTGCTCTCCACCCAGGACAACAAGACCAAGACGGGCGTTCCCGGCCTCGCCAACGTTCCTCTGCTTGGAAGGCTATTCAGTGGCAACAGCGTGGACCGCGAACGCGACGAGATCATGATCGCGCTGGTTCCTCACGTAGTGCGCCGGCCCGATATCACTCCGGAGAACGTGCGCGCCATCGGTTCCGGACCCACCGGTACGGTGACCGTGCATCGATCTCCGCTGCCCCCTCCGGAAGTTCTCCCACCGCCCGCGGCTGAAAACCCCGCGCCCGCGGGAGGCGCCGGCAGCGATAATGCCGCGGGCAAAGCGGCGGCACAACCGGTTCCCTTGCCTTCCGTGCCTGTCCCGGTGCCGGTCAATCTTACTCCAATTCCAATGGCCGCGCCGCCGCTTCAACCGAATGCTCAGCCTGCGCCCCAGCCGATTCCGCTCACGCCGCCTCCTCCGGTTCCGGCAGCCGTTCCCCAGGGATCTTTGCCTCCGGCGACCGCTCCTCCCGAGGCAGGGGAAGCGCCGGTAGTCGCGCCAGCCGCTAAACCACCCGCGCCTGCTGCTGCCAACGGTCCGGTCAAGATCCACTTCACCGAAGACAGTCTTACGAAGAGCGTAGGAGAGACTTTCACCGTCAACATCAATGTCGATAACGCCCGCGACGTCATCTCCGCTCCTTTCACGCTGCAGTACGACCCCAAACTGTTGAGCCTGGATAACGTCGTGGCCGGCAAATTCTGGTCGGGCGATGGCGAAGAACCCCTGCTGATCAAGAACGTGCAGAATGAATCCGGGATGGCCAGCATTCGCCTGAGCCGAAAGCCGGGAAGCAGCGCGGTCGCCGGGACCGGCAACTTGTTGACACTCACGCTGAAGGCGCTGGCGCCCGGCACGGCCACATTGTCGGCTATCAACATCACCTTGGCCAACGTGCAGACCCAGATGGTGGGATCGGGTAGCCCCAGGCTGTCCATTACCATCAAATAGGCACCATAAAATAGGCACCATAAAATAAGAGGCAGAGTCGGCGATGCGGAGGGCGAAACAAACAGCGCGGGCGAGGCAGAGAGGGTTGACGATGGTGGAACTCGTCGTCTCCTTCTCCATCATGCTGATTCTCTCCACCATGGCCATCCCACTTGCCAAAGTGAAACTCCGGCACCAGCGGGAGTTCGAACTCAAGTACGCCCTTCGCGATATGCGCGAGGCCATCGACAAATACAAAACGGCGTGCGATGCCGCTCTCTTCGGGGCCATGAAGATGGGAACGTTCTGCTACCCCGAATCTCTGGAAATTCTCGTCGACGGCGTCAAGACGCAGGGGGCCGATGGAAAGAAGATGAAGTTTCTCCGCCGCATCCCGCGCGATCCATTCACGAACTCTGCCGAGTGGGGCATGAGGAGCATGCAGGACGATATCAAGGCGCAGAGCTGGAGCGGCGACAACGTCTTCAACGTTTACACCAAGTCCCGCGAGAAGGACAGCGATGGAAAGCCTTATGCGGAGTGGTAAAGCTGACATCGAGCGACGGATCGCCATGCAACGAAGGAACCAACGCGGATTGACGCTGATAGAGCTGGTGGTGGCCTTCACCATCATGGCGGCCCTCTCCACCCTGATGCTGCCGCTGGCGCGCATCAAGATCCGCGTCCAGCGCGAGGCCGACCTGCGGTACAACCTGACGGAGATGCGTAACGCCATCGACCGCTTCAAAGACAATTGCGATCAGGGCTACTTCGGCCCTCCCAAGCTCGACGCCCAGTGCTACCCCGATACCCTGGAAATGCTGGTGGAGGGCAAGGCTCTGGCCAACGATCCCAACGGCACCAAGATGAAATTCCTGCGGGCGATCCCCAAGGACCCGTTTACCGGCAAGTACGAGTGGGGCCTGCGCAGTCCGCAGGACGATCCGAAAACCAAGAGTTGGGGCGGCCAGTGTGTGTTTGACGTTTACACCAAGACCGAGGACAAAGCTCCCGATGGTACACCTTATGCGGAATGGTAAAACCATGTTGAACGGTAAAACCGATCGCCGTCGCGGCTTCACTTTCGTCGAGTTGATGGTGGTGGTCACCATCATGGTGATTCTCATCTCCATGGCCATCCCCCAACTCACCAAGTCCATCACGCGCACCAAAGAGAGCGTGCTGCGCAACAACCTGTTCACCATCCGGACGGTGCTCGACAACTACTGCTACGACAAGGGCAAATGTCCGCAGAGCTTGCAGGATCTGGTGACCGACGGATACCTGCGCGCCATCCCCACGGACCCCATGAATAACTACTCCACCGAGTGGCGCACGGTGATGGAAGACGCCACCCAAAGCGTCAGCCAGGATGAGCCCGGTATCTGGGATGTGCATAGCGGTTCCGACAAGAGCAGCCTCGAA
>Ga0182030_10011751_pt1 | contig 17627 bp, 14 predicted proteins | sample 812S3MmetaG_FD_121299 | JGI IMG/M metagenome (GOLD analysis project Ga0182030, IMG submission 121299) | Permafrost microbial communities from Stordalen Mire, Sweden - 812S3M metaG (Illumina Assembly) | ecosystem: Environmental > Terrestrial > Soil > Wetlands > Permafrost | place: Sweden...
CGGCGGCGCCCGCGCCGCGCCTGCATCCGAACCTGGCCGAGATATACCGCCGAAAGGTCACCGATCTGGTCTACCTGTTCCAACGGGAGGATGGCGCCGAGGCACGCGAACTGGTTCGCTCGCTGGTCGACAGCGTCACGTTGCATCCGGAAGGGAAGGGCCAGCGTGTTGAGGTGCGCGGTGAACTGGCCGCGATTCTCGGCCTCGCGTCTGGCGGCGCGGCGATCAAGGCGGGCGGTTCGCCTGATGTTCTTGCTGAGCAAATGAAGATGGTTGCGGGGACGCGCAACCGACGATCCCATCATTTGACTGTGCCGATATAAGGAACCACTGGTCGCTTCGGCACTTGTTCGCGCCGACCGGCTCGAAACAGAGGCCGCCCGCGCCCGCGCGCTGCTCGACCGGCTGGAGTCCGCCATCCTTACAAAAGCATTCCGCGGCGAACTGGTCCCGCAGGATCCGAACGATGAGCCGGCCAGCGTGCTGCTTGACCGTATCCGTGCCCAGCGAGATGCCACGCCAAAACCGAAGCGGCAACGAGGCGCTTAAGAGGCCTACGAAGGCTGAGTTCCATGCGGCAGCGGAGTACGGCAGGTTGACCCCTCATCACTTTGCTCACGGACTTTACGAACTTGACGAACCTTGCGGACTTTACCATACTATCTGCGGAGGTCGATTATGACGGTTCCACAGGTGGAGGTTAGTCCGTCCGGCACGCGCCGGAAAAGTCGAGGTCAGACGACCCGGCTCGATGAGATCGCACTGACGAAAAAGAAAGGCTTCAGGGTCAAAGGAGCGTTGAAGGTAGGTTTGCAGCGGTTGGTGGCATCTGAGAAGTCGATCACCTCCAACGATCTTGCGAGCCTGAGGAAGACCTGGGTTCTGGCCAAGAAGAAAAGCCAGGCCAGCCACCAACCCGTTCGGTTTGTCGTCGAGGTGAAGCCTCGTGGCCGTTCAACGATAGCAATGATCGACGAAACCACGCGGCCGCGTGCAAAAGCTCCCGATCAGTTGCCAGCGGCCCTCGCCGCCGCGCGGGTGCGCGGTCGTGCACGTGTCGCGGAAATCCTGGCCGGCCCAGACATGCTGAGCGCTGACGCGTTCGCCGAACTGATCGGCACCAGCCGGGTGACCGTCAACACCAAGCGCCAGGCCCATCAGGTGCTCGGCCTGGAAGGCGCGCGCCGTGGATACCGCTTCCCCGATTGGCAGATCGGCCCGGATGGCAAGCCGTTCGCGGCTCTGCCCGCCCTGTTCGACCACCTTGGGGGCAGCCCCTGGGCGGTGTATCGGTTCCTGGTCCAACATCACCCGGAATTGAGCGGATTGACCGCCAGCGACGCGCTATTGCGAGGCCACGAGGCCCAGGTGGTAGACGTCGCGGAGAGCATGGCACGAGACTTCGCCTGACGTGGCACGCGGCTGGCCAACACCAACCCTCCGTCGAGCCAGTCTGGAAATCGCGACAGTTCCGGATGGTGCAGTGTTCGGGCGGATAATCCAGAGCCATTTCCCTGACCCGCTTGGCTTCGGCAAGAGCCCAACCCGCTTCAGCGACCCCAGACGGCGCAAGCCCGACAATCGCTTCGGGGTGATCTACCTGGGGCAATCACTGAAAGTCTGCTTCATTGAAACGATTTTGCGGGATCGGCGGAACGGCAAGATCAGCGATTTTCCGATAGCGGAAACGGAATTAGCGGCACGCTCTTTCGTCCGCGTGAGGGTGTCGTCTCCTTTGTCGTTGGTCGACCTTCGCGGCGACGCGCCCATCCGAATGGGGATACCAAGCGATGTCGCCGGCGCGTCCCGACAAACTCTGGCCCGCCAGTGGTCACTGGCTTTCCACGAGCACCCTGACCAACCTGACGGCATCATTTACCCATCGCGGCTGAACGAAGGAACCAACGTCGCGGTCTATAGCCGGGCAGCGGGAAAGCTATCGGCAACCAGCGTTCGATCGCTCATGACAACCGCAGGATTGGCCGACGTCCTCAACACGCTTCGTGTCGCACTCGTCTGACGGCCACTGTCAATCGAGAGAGTCACGCAGCAGAACCCGTCCCTCGCGCCGAGGCTATGTCTAGAAACAACGACGGTATCGTTGGGGCCGAGGAGCGTCGGAATTCTCTCAGCAAGTGCGCCTACTGCAGTGCCATTCAAATCGCACAGTTGACGACTCTTATAGATACCCCAGAAGCCCTACTCGACGGTTAACAGCGGGGACAAGATCTCCAATGTCCGGCATAACTCGTCAACCACGGTCGCTCGTCCGTCCTTCAAGTTCCGCTAATTCCTCCAAAGCCCGCTCTAACGCGCGCTTGGCCTTCGCGATCCCCAATCCCGCCGCGAACTCGGTTTTCCCTGCCATCGCAAGGACGCTGTCCAGCATCTCGTCCGAGTGGCTGATGAGTTGCAGAAGGTGTTCGCCATTTGGCCCATTCTTGGCCTCGAACCAGTTTCGAACCGAACGCTCGTTGGCGCCCACAGCCAGGGCGACGACCTTCACGGCTGAGTGCCGTCCTCCATATGCGCGGGTCAATGCCGCAGCCATCGCCATCGCGAATGTATGGCCCCCCTGTCGGTCTGGATCGATGGGAAAACTATTTCCGCGTTTTGACTGAAACTTTCGGTCTTTCTTCGTCAAGGACATTCCGCTGCTCCGGTTCTAGGTTGAGCAGCGACAAGACGGCTCACTTGCTACATGCCGCCTGCAACGCGTCGCTTTTCGCGAAAGGTCTTCGCTGTGAGGAATGAAATCGACGAAGCCGGGGAACGAGCCGATCCACCGTTGCGGGTGGCCGAGTACGTTCGAATGTCGACCGACCACCAGAAATACTCGACGGAGAACCAGGCCCAGGTCATCCGCCAATACGCAAAGGCTCGAGGGTATGAGATCGTGCGCAGCTATGCTGATGCCGGAAAGAGTGGCCTCAGTCTCGGCGGCCGGGACGCGCTTCAGCAATTGCTGGAGGACGTGCAAACCGGAGATATCGATTTCTCGGCAGTTCTCGTCTACGATGTGAGCCGTTGGGGCCGCTTTCAGGACGCCGACGAAAGCGCCTTCCACGAGTATGTTTGCAAGCGGGCCGGCGTCACCATCCATTTCTGTGCCGAGCAATTCGAGAATGACGGCGGCCTAGCCGCGACCATGATCAAAGGCATGAAACGCGTGATGGCCGGCGAATATAGCCGCGAGTTGTCCGTCAAGGTTTTCATGGGCCAGTGCCGCCTCATCGAGCTTGGCTTCAGGCAAGGCGGCCCTGCCGGGTTCGGTCTTAGGCGCCAACTGGTCGACGAGCACCGTAATCCGAAGGCCGAACTCGCGCGCGGTGAGCACAAGAGCATCCAGACCGATCGGGTGGTCCTGATCCCCGGCCCCGAGGATGAAGTGGACACGGCACGAAGAATCTACGCGATGTTTCTAGATGACGGCCGCAGCGAGACGGCAATAGCTGAAACCTTAAACGCGGACGGCGTCGCCACCGGGTGGGGCCGTCCGTGGACTCGTGCGATCGTTCGCGGCATTTTGACCAACGAAAAGTACGTTGGCGACAACGTCTTCAATCGACGATCGTTCAAGCTCAAGCAACGCCGTGTGATCAATGCTCCGTCAAACTGGATTCGGGCGGAGCAGGCGTTTGCGCCACTCATCGACCGCGATATTTTCGCTGGCGTCCGCCACATCCTGGATACTCGTCGTCATCGATTGTCTGATGACGAAATGCTGACCGCGCTTGCGGCGCTCCTGCGAGAACATGGCGGTCTCTCGGCCATCGTGATCGATGAGGCGGAAGGATTGCCCTCAAGCGGAACCTACCGCCAACGATTTGGAAGTCTCGGACGGGCCTATCGGCTCATAGGCGCGTCACCGACGCGGGACGATGCCTATGTCGAGATCAATCGTGCGCTACGCGCCATGTACCCTGAGATTGTCGCCAAGACTATTGCTGACATTCAGCGTGTCGGCGGACGGGTGGAGCCTGGCGAGGGCGATGGACACATGATGATCAACAGGGAGATTTCGATGAACCTCGTTATCGCACGATGCGCGGCAAGTCTGACGGGCGCGTTGCGATGGACGATTCGACTTGATCCGGGCAGCAGGCCGGATTTGACCGTCGCGGTAAGAATGGAGGCGGGGAATACCCAGATTAGGGACTACTACCTTCTCCCGCGAATTGACGGTCCCCCTCAAAAAATCCAGATCAAAGAGGAAAACGGCGTGTTCCTCGACGCTTTCCGGTTCGATAGCCTCGACTACCTATTCGACATGGCGGCGCGCACGCCGGTCAGGAGCGCGGCATGACCTTGGCACTCGAAGAGGTCCAGAAGTTGCCGGTGACCTCGATATCCGTGCTCAATCCGCGCGTCAGAAACAAGCGGGTCTTTTCCGAACTGGTGGCGAGCGTAGCGAGCGTCGGCCTGAAAAAGCCGATCACTGTTCGAGCCCGGTCAGACGGGTCGGGTTACGACCTCGTGTGCGGCCAGGGGCGGCTCGAAGCATTCATGGAACTCGGACAGTCGGAGATTCCGGCAATCGTCATCGAGGCAACCGTCGAAGACTGTTATCTGATGAGTTTGGTGGAGAACCTCGCGCGGCGGCAACATTCGTCGTTGGAACTTCTCCAGGAAATCGACGCGCTCAGGATCCGGGGTTACACATATAATGAGATGGCTGATAAGACCGGCCTAAGTTCCGAATATATGTACGCGATCTGCACGCTGTTAGCGAACGGCGAGCATCGGCTTCTTAAGGCCGTCGAACGCGGCGTGATACCTCACACGATCGCAATGGAAATCGCCAAGGCCGAGGATGGTGAAGTCCAGGCGGCGCTGACGGAGGCCTATGAGAACAAGACGCTGCCGGGCAACCAAGTTGTAGCCATCCGCCGAATCATTGAACTGCGCCGATCGGATGGAAAGGGCACGGCCCGGCCCGGTCGGGGTGGTCGATCTCATGGCAGGCAGGTAACAAGCGAGAGCCTCGTCCGCGCATACAAGAAGGAAATGGAAAGGCAACAGCACCAGGTCAGAAAGGCTGAACTGGCTCAAAATAGGCTCCTGTTTCTGGTGAACGCCTTGCGTAGCCTCCTCGCGGATCGACACTTTGAAACGCTGCTCCGCGCTGAAGGGATGCCCACAATGCCGCGAAGCCTGGCGGAACGTCTGGTCGCCGTCTGATGACCGTCGCCGGTAAGGTGAAACAAGCCTTCGAAAAGGATGTCATCCTTCTTCGCCTCGACGCTATCCTCACCTCCAAGGACCTGGGTGTTGGCACCAGGAACTCGACGAAATACAAGAGAATCGTGAGGTCCGTCGCGGAAATTGGTCTGGTCGAGCCACTCGTCGTCACACGCCTCGGTATAAAGAAAGGCAGTGTCCTTCTTCTCGATGGCCATGCGCGTCTCGCGGCGCTCTTGGACGCTGGCGCAACCGAGGCGCGTTGCCTTGTCGCACTGGACGATGAGGCTTTCACCTATAATAAGCGCGTTTCGCACCTCGCGACCATCCAAGAACACTACATGATCATCAAGGCTCTGGCGAAGGGAGCGTCCGAACAGAAGATCGCCGACACTCTCAACCTTGACGTGGCTGCCATTCGCCGTCGCAGGACGATGCTTGACGGAATTTGCCCCGAAGCCATCGACCTATTCAAATCGCGAAGCGTGAATCTGGGAGTATTCAGCGCATTACGGCGGATGAAACCGCTTCGGCAGATTGAAGCCGCGGAATTGATGATCGGCGCCGGCAATCTTAGCGCCAGTTATGCGAAAGTTCTACTGGCCGGCACGCGTAAAGGCGATCTGGTCAACGCCGAGCGGAAGAAGGTCGGTGGACTCAGCGTGGAACCGATGGACCGGATGCAGCGCGAAATGGAGGCCGTTCAAGCTGATTTCAAAAGCGTCGAAAAGAAGTACGGCGACAATGTGCTTCAGCTGGTGGTGGCGAACGGCTACATCGGCGCGCTGATTCGCAATGCGGAGATTGAACGATACCTGGGTGAGAATTACCCCGAGCTTCTTTCGCAATTCAAATCTATCGTTCGTGCAACGTCACTGGATCAAAACCAAACCGCATGAAGACACTTGCGATCATCGGATGCAGCAAGATTTGGTCAGCCGGATTGCTCCATCGCCGTGAACAGGCTCGGTTCGCGATAAACCAAGCATACTCTTGGTCAGTGTCCAAACCCGCAGCAGGTCGGGCATGACCATGTGTGACCCGGGCTGGCGCACCAGCCCGTCCGTCCGGACCCGGCCTCGCCGCGGGCACGCCCGGCAGGCGATCGTCAGAGAGACGGTGCTGGCCACCAGGTCGCGCGACAAGATAACGCCTGACACGGCTCCTCGCCCCCGACCAGAAGAACGTGGCGTACACCCGAGGCTCGGATCGAGTCGCGATAGGCACCCAAACGTTCAGCGTCGCGCACCCCACTTGCATCACGCGAATGTTTGGAGGTCATGGGGGCAGGGCCCTCTTGGCGAGGGGCGAGGATTTTTCTGGATCTACCATATTAAATCCCTTGAATATATCTTTTGGCCCTGATACGTTAGGATCATTCAAGGGAATGGAGCCGGCAATGAGCGACGACCTTCGCACAATCGAAATCGATTTCGACCTCCACAAGCGGATCGAGACCGCCAGAGAGAGCTTCAGCGAAACCGCCAATGACGTCCTGAAGCGCCTGCTCAAGATCGGTAAGTCCGCGAAACCGCCGGTGACAGAGCTGTCGGGGGACGGACGCCCTTGGTCAGGAAAGGGAGTGGTCCTACCACATGGGACGCAACTCCGGATGGAGTACAACGGCCGCAGCCATTCTGGCGAGATCGTCGATGGTCAGTGGCACGTCGAGGGGGGGATCTACGGCAGCCCGTCTGCCGCGGCGGTTGGCGTTGCAAGAAACAAGTCAGGGGCGCCTATTTCAAGTTTGGATGGATGGCTGTACTGGTCTGCCAAAATGCCAAATTCGGCGCGGTGGGTGCCCATCAGCTCGATGCGCAAGAAGGCCACTTGACTGCGAAACTGGGCTGGAGACGCATCCGGCTCGATCCAAACTACGCCGTGGCCTTCTACAACCGTTGTGATGCCCATCCGCTGGGCGCACTCTCCGACCGCATCGACCGCAAGCGGACGCTGGGTCTGGGTTTTGTGACGTGATCGCCGCCGACCTCGTTCTCATCGTCGCGCCCAGTCTCTGATCGTCGTGGGCGGGATAGCGATCTGGGCATGACGGAGGGCCTGCTCCCGGCCCTCGTCGCGGATGTAGCACCCTCCAACCTGCACGCGACCGCCTTTGGCGTGTTCGACTTCGCCAGCGGCATCGCTCTGCTGCTGGCGAGCCTGACTGCCGGTTTCCTGTGGGAGGTGATCGGCCCCGCTGTGACATTGCCTGTAACAGTTGCCCCACCCGACTTCAGCCTATTGTGCTCCGTTACACGCATCAGCGTTCAACAGTGGCCTTCGGAGAAGGCTAACTTTCTGTTGAAATGTGATCCTGCAGATGGCGGCCCCGGTTGAGCCTTGGCGGCCCTCTGACCACGGATGTGAATTTTGGGGCTCGCCGCAGATACCGCTGATGAAGCGGCAAAGGGGGGATAAGGCGACGTGTTCCGATTCATTGCGGCCTTTGGAGCAACGCCTGCATTTGCAATCCTATTTTTTCCCATGGCTGGTCGAGGTCCACCGTCGCGACGCGCAACTCGTGCCCCTCAAGTCGAAATCGATCGTCGAGGTGCATCGCCACCGCCGGATAGATCAACATACCTTCCGGGAGCGGGAAGGTGCCCGTTGCAGCGTCGTTCCGAAGATAGGCCAAAAGCTGATAGAGGTGGCCACTCCGAAGCTTCGACGCTGAAAAGTGTTGAACAAGTGCCTCCCGATAGTATTTGGTGTCAGCGATTATCCGCCGGTCTACCGTGCGAACCAGAATGTCGGCTCGCATGACGGGAAGATGCCGGTGGCGACGAGTGGCGGGCGTAGCGTCCCACGGGATTTCCACTTGACCGCACTTGACTGAGAAACCTTCTGCCTCCAACCGCCAGAAGTTTCGCACGAACCCCTCGAAGACCCTCGCCATCAAAGCGTCATCCGCCAGAGGATCGGCGAAGCGATGCCCATGTCCATCGGTGCATGGTACTTCTAAGTCCATGATCAGGCGACAAAGATTCAGGATCAGGTCATATCGTGATGTGTGCCTGTGGATCTGGATCAAGCGGAAGGCTTCCGGGCGTAGCGAGATATCAGCCACGTCGTGCATGTATCGGGCGAGATGGTGGAGATCGGATGATAGGCCGGAATGCAATCCCTCAATCGACGCGAGTCGGTTGAGCCCGGCTTTGAGAATTCTATTGGCCGCCGTGTCGTGGCTTTGTTCCGCAAAGCGACAGACCAATCGTTGGGTACGGCGCGCGATCATAGGTAGACTTGGTGCAAGCGCGATGCGCTCGCGGACGCCGGCCACCTCCTCCTCGGTCTCGCGATAACCGCGCTCGACACCAACGCGAAACAACTGCCGCGTGGCCTCGATGAGTGCCCTGGCGAGGAGATGAGCAAAATTCGGCGGGTCATCGGCGCCAACAGATATTGCCTTCCCGAACCGTGCTTGATCCCACGCGTAACAGAACAGCAGAAAGACGTTACGTATCGGGATTGCCGCCGCCACGGCTCAATCCGCCTCCAGGAATTCGCGCCACTTCGCGGCGGTAGGCAACGCATCGAACCAGTATTCCTCCAGCAGCGGCGCAACCTCGTAGGCGATCACGCGATTGAACCAGTCTTCCTCGTTTTCGCCTTCCGCAGGTCCCTCGGTGAAATAGCTGTGCCCGACGGCGTATCCAGCTCCAAGCGTCTGCGTGATCTCCTTGTTTAGCACCTCCATCTTGTTACGGATTCGCGCAACCATCGGCTCAGTGACCCTCAGACCCAGCAGCGTCTTCTCAAAGGCGTCGGTGGAGAAAGCTGGCACGAGATTGAAGAAGGCAAACCGCCTACGCAGCGCGTAATCAATCATCGCGAGCGACCGGTCCGCGGTGTTCATGAGGCCGATGATGTAGACATTCTTGGGCACGTAGAATGGCTTGGCCCCTTCCAACGCATAGGCCAAAGGCATCTCCCATTTCGACCCGCGTTTATCGGCCTCGATCAACATCATCAACTCGCCGAAGATCCGAGCGAGGTTGCCGCGATTGAGTTCGTCGATGACGAAAACATGGCGTGCCTCCGGTCGGTCCCTCGCTGTGCTGCAGAACCGGACGAACGGGCCGTCACGGAGGACGAAACTTCCCTTCTCATCGGGTCGGTAGCCTTGGACGAAATCCTCATATGACGTAGACGGATGAAATTGGGCCCGCGCGATGGTAGATGCGCCTTGGGAGTCGGCCAACGCGTGCGCTAAGCGATCGGCCACAAAGGATTTGCCGACTCCCGGAGGTCCCTGCAGCACAATGTTTTGCCGGCTTCGCCAGACCAGAAGGATCTGGTCCCAGGTCTCACGTGAGACAAATACGCCATCGTAGGGATCAGTGAGCGTTTCGGTAGACGGCGGTTTGGAAATCGGGGGTGGAACAGGGGGAGGGTTCGCCGGCGGAGCCCACAGCGGCTTGATGTCCGGGAGGTAGAAGTCGAACTCGACTGTCCCGCGCTCTTTCTCAAATGTCCGTCTAATGTCCAGGAGGGCACTATCAAGCATGCATGGCAGCAGTTTTCCGCTTGTCGGCAGCCCCGCTGTTCCCGAAACTCGCATGGCGAACGCATCGTAAATCTTGCGTTTGTGGCTACCGCTACAAATTCGTTCGTATTGGTCGGGGTAGATCAGGAAGAGCAACGCATGCCGCATCTCTGCTGTGGCTCCGCCAGCAACTCCCGTCAGCCAGTCGCAAAAAGCACCTGGCTTGCCTTCGAACAGCAGGTTCTGCCGGCGGTCTGGCGAGAATGCAGTCCACTCCGTCATCGCCAGAAGCAAAAACTTCAGTTGGTGCCAGATACGTGAGCGGAATGCATGGCCGGTGCCACCGACACCTTCGAGAACCGGGTCTTTAAGGCGAGGTGTGTCTGGAACAATTTCCCCAGACCAGGACCAAACAGCCGTGACAAGCTCGCGCTTTTTGGTGACGCCGATATCATGCGTTGCGGGAAACAGCCGCAACAGCCACATGATCTCGGCCGCGAGTTGGATGACAGCCGGGGGTGCGCCTTCCAGTTGTCGTCTCAGCTTTACGGCGAACTCGTCCTGTCCAACGTCAGGTTGGTCAAGGATGCGCTCCTTCAATGCGGCAAAACCTTCTGCGGTCCACAGGTTTCGGTCTGTGAACGCGCTGCCTCCCCGCAAGAGGCATGCTTCACGCCAGTGGCTGGCAGCCACAAGAACTTCCGGGTGTTCGTTTGACGTCGGCCATTTGGACATGTGCGAAGCTTATCACTGCTGATTTGAGCGGTCACTCTCACTGCGGCCTGCCGCATGGGGGGAACCAATGCCGACGCTGCCCGTCACCATGTGAGCAAGGTCTCTTTCGCTAAACGACGATCGGTGGCCCGCGCAATCGGTCGGTTGACTGAAGATCATCGCATTGATCGCGATTGAGGTGCGCCGCCACTTAGGTCTTTTGATATCGGAGACCCGCCAGGCTCTCGATCCGGCCGGCGGCTTTTGCAACAAGCGCGGTGTCCACCTGCGCCGTCTGGCCCTGTTCGACGTGCCTCCGAAGATAGGCCGCGGACGCGCTGAGCACGCCCGCCCGTTCGGCGATGAGCCAGGCGACGGCTTCCGCTTCCATCTCTTTTTCATGATGTCCAAGGGCGCGACGTTCCGGCCATCCGCTTTGATCGTGCAGACCACCGCAACCGCCAAGGTGGCCACAAAAAATGTGCCCGAGTTCGTGCGCGATCGTCACCAGTTGCTCCGGCGGTGTCATGCGGTCGTTCATCTTCACCCGCCAGGACGGAATCCAGCGAGGTTTCTTGGCTCCCGCCGGACTGACGAGAAGCGCCTCTGCAAGCTCGGCTTTGGCCTTGTCATGCGCCGTGCCCGCGGCATCTGCCGGTAACGTCACTGGCAACGTCCCCTGGGCGGAGGCGCTGCCAGCGAAGCTGAAACCGAGCCGTTCGCCGACAACCTCGATGTGAAATTGCTTGCTGCCGGCACAGCCATCCACCAAGCGATCAATGGCGTCCGATATTTTCTTCACGGGAAGGATGGTGGTCGCCGCGAAGGGGTCGCCGATGGCGGCGCGGTCATGAACCGGCCCCGTGTCCTCGATGTCATAGACATGCGCCGTTGGACCAAATGGCCATAAGATGATGATCGGCTGTGCGTCGGGCAGGACCCAGCGCCCGGTCCGACGCCATTCCGCCGCGGTCGCACAGGCCCTTGCCCCTCGACGCTGGGTCTGGATCAGCCGCGCGTTGAAGATCGAGTGGCGTCGGAATCGGTTGCAAAACTCGACAAATTCGATGAGGTTATCGGGCGTTTGCGCCTCGAGCGCGGCGTAAAATAGTTGCCGAATTTGGTCCTCCGCCGGCGGTTTGTCGGGGGCAACCTCCACTTCTGTCTCCGGCTCAGCCTGCGTTGGCCGAAGCGGCACCTCGGGCACCCCCTCGGCGGCTATCTCGGGCTGAGGCAGCTTCAGGAGAGGGGTCACCTCGGACGCCACCTCCTCGGCTATCTCTGGCTGACGTTGCGTTGGCAGAGGTGGCACTTCAGGCACAACAGCGGCCTCCGATGCGAGCACCTTCCCGACCGCGATCAATCGCCGCCCGAGTTTTGCGCGCCAGCTTGTCAACCAGCCTCTTGTGCCAGCGGAAGCCGCCATCAGAACGATTTCTCCGCTTCCACCGCCATCCAACAGACCAACCGCACATCCCCTTGAGTGATCGGCGGTAATGGCGCCGGCGGCTCAAAACGTTCCAGACCCGTGGAAAGCACCCATTCCACAATCCGCAAACTCCGCGCGATGGCCTGACCGGTGCGGTCACGGAACATTTCTCGCAGTTGGGATTCCTCTCGCCGGGGCCACGGCGCCTCCAACACGTCGAGCGCCCTGGCGAGCCTGCCAGTGTCCACATCGTGTGGCGGATGCGCGCGAATGAAGGCCGCCACTTGCTTGTTCAGCAGCCGCACGGGAGGCTGGAGGTTGACCGGGTCCGACAAATCGTCCCATTCGGTCAGAATGTCCACCAACGCCAGATCCCAGAACGCGAAGACGCCATCGCCCAGCGCCGCCGGCATCTCGCGCGGCGTGTCTTCCTTGCAGTCGATCAGGCGCAGGCATGTGCCTGTCTCCCGAACGATGGCCTGAGGTTCTGCGACAGGGCACCAACCGGGCTGAGATGGAATGAAGCGCAAGAAGTTACGTCGTCCTTCGGCAAGCTCCACCTCGGCACAAAACAGCACACCAGACACTTTGCCCTTCCGCATCCCACTACCGGCGCGGCCGGGTAGCCCAATGATCGCCTCGCGATCAGCGAGCAAGGCGGCGCGAAGCCGGTGGCGGTATTCCTCGCCGGTCTGAGCGGCGGCGGCCGTGCCACCTTGCTCGAATAGCGTCGGGTCCTCTGCCGCCAATTTTTCGATCTCGGCTCGGGTCTCGGCGAACACCTGATCCCCGGTTTCGGCGCCATGCAGCGGAAGCGTCGCAACGCCGATGCTCTTCGCCGCCTGTGTCAACTTCCGCAGGATCCGCGCTTCCAACGTCAGCAGCGCATCTAACCGGTCCGCGGGAAACACCGAGCGCATGAAAACGCGCGGATGCGGACTGCCGATCCGGTCAATTCGCCCATGGCGTTGCACCAACCGCATCGGATTCCAGGGCAAATCATAGTTCAGGATGTTCCGGCATTGTTGGAGGTTCATCCCCTCCGCCAGAACGTCAGTGGTGATCAAAAGATCATACAGGTCATGTTGGCCGGCGGGCGGATCGCTGGACTCTGGCGCGAAGCCCCAGACAGCCTGGTTTCGATTGGCATCTTCACCCTCCAGGCCGCCGCCCGCCACACCGACGATGCGGTCACGATAACCCGCCAGCCGGGGATCGTCCGCGATGCGCTGAGCTAGCGCCTGCCGTAACCATGCGACCGTGTCGGCGAAGTAGGAGAACAGCAGCACCTTGCGATTGCGTTGCTCTTCCAGGTCCGTGGTCGCGTCGGCCTGGGCTTCCGCGGCGATACGCGCGAGTTCCTCGACGACCGCGGCGAGCTTCGGGTCGTCGTCATCCTTTACAGCCCCCAGTCGAGCCGCAAGGTCGTGAAGAATGGCGCGGTCACGCTCCACCGCCTCACGCAAGCGTTTCGCGTCGTAGTCAATCGCATCCTCCACAAGGTGGCTGCTTTCGAGCAGGTCGTCGAAACCGTCGTCATCCGCGGATAGTTCGCGCAGGAAGGCGGTGGTGATCACCTTTCCTCGTTCCAGTGCGTCGAGAAAAAGATCATGCTCCTCCACCATGCGAGTGAGGCTCAGGTGGAAAGCGTGCGCGGAAGACTCAAAACGCTTCAGCAGACCTGAACGCAGCAGGCCCGAAGCGGTCTCGGCGGCTTCGTCATCGTCCTGGTCCAGCAGGAAGGCGTCCGGCGCGTAGCGCGCGAAAGAAATGACATTCGTGCCATTCACCGGATCGAGCGCCTCCGCGACTGCATCGAACAAGCCGGGCGCGATGCTGTCCAGATTGTAGCGAACGGAGATCGGTACCGCCTTGGGGAAGACGATCGGCCGCATCACGCCATCCGGCCCGCGAATGGTATCACCCGCGTAATACTTCTTCACGAAGGCCCGAGTGCGTTTCACCGTGATGGCGTCAATGATCGGGTACAGGAAGTCCGGACTCAAACTCGCCGGGTCCTGCTTGGCGGCGGCTTTGAATCGTTCCCGGATGTTGATGATACCTTGATGCGCCAGCGCGCTCTCCTGCCGCACGAAGAAGCGCATCAGGTTGTAGAGATCCCACAGGCTGTTGTTCACCGGGGTCGCCGTCAGCAGCACCAGGTCCTTGCGCTGCCCGAAAAGCAGGTGCCGGAGCACGTCGGCTCGGTAGGGCGAATCCGGATTGCGGTAGTTGTGAGCCTCATCCACCACCACGAGGGAGTATTCGTCGAGTTCCGATCGCAGATGCGTGCTAGTGGCATCCTGCCGACGCGAACTGTGAAACTGCTGGTCGCGCGCCAACTGGTCATAGGAAATCATCTCGACGAAACGGCCGATGTTATGTGCCGTCAGAAATTTGTCCCAGGTCGGCCGGAGAGCGGCCGGGCACACCAGCAAGGCGCGTCGGCGGTTTTTCGCACAGTCCTCAAGGATCGCGCCGCCAATGAACGTTTTGCCCAAGCCGACTTCATCCGCGACAATGACTCCCCCGAAATCGTTCAAAATGCGCCGGGCACGCCAAACGCCATGCAACTGGAACGCGGTCAACGGGATGTCGCCCTCTTCCGCCTTTTCCTGCTCTAGTTCCTCGCCATAAAGCTGCCAGAGAATGCGCATGAAGATGAGCCAGGGCGGGAATTCGGCCTCGGGCTCTTCGAAGAGCGCGGCGAGGTCGAACAACACCGCCTCGTCCCACAGCGTGTCGAACCACGCCTTGCCCTGGGCAAAGATCGCCGGGTCCCAGCGGCCGAGGTTCAGTTCCAGGTTCGTGGTCAGCCCGGCGCGGGTGAGGTTGGACGAACCGGCGATCAGGCCGGGGTCCAGCCCGTCCAGCAGCATCGCCTTGGCATGCAGGAATGCGCGCTCATAGCGCCGTGTTTCCAGTTTGCCGGCGCGCAGCATGTCAACCATGTGATGAAGGTGCCGACGGGCCTCCGGACTGAACGGCTGCCGGTCCCGCTCCCGCCGCAGGCCGGCGTCCAGGAGCTTCAGACCCTCGGCCACTTCCTGCCGCTCGAAGGCCGCCAGGGGTGGATCGCCGGGCTTGCGGACGCGCCCCAGCGCCAGGCGAGCGGCCTCCGGCTCCGGCTCGGCGCCAATCAGCAAACGGACATGGCCAGCTTGCTCCAGCCGCTCCGCCACCGCACCGAACCCGGCGGGGCTCATGAACGCGGTGGCGATGCTGATTTCGGCCAGCGCCTGCCGCGTATCCCCGACACCCGGATTGAACATGGCCGGCGCGTCGGGAACGGCGGCCTTAAGCGCCGCCAGCAGCGTGTTGCCGTCCTGGTTGGTGATGAACTCCGGCTTGTTCATGTCAGACCTCCAAGGATCGCCACGGTGCGGTCGCGGCGGGCGGCCCAGGCCTTGGCCTGCGCCTCCTCTGTCCATTCGTGGAAGGTGTCGAAGATGTGGGTGAGCTGGCCGGAGTTGAGGCCGTAGAGATGGGCGACCACCGCATCCAGTTCTTCGATCATCGACTGCTTTTCCGCGAGCTTGAGCGGGCCGTGGGCAACGCCAACCGATTTCGCCCATGCGGCGAAGCGGTCGTCCGGACAGGCGAGGCGGCCGGCGAGGGCGACGGCACGCTGCCAGTGTTTGTCGGTGCGTGGTGGGCGGGGGATCGGGAATGGATTGAGAATAAAATAGTTCAAATTTACCTCTACGAACCGACGAGCATACCAATCAAGCGATATGCTACAGAGGACACCAAGCAAAAAGGCCTGATCCGACGTGTCCCCACGAGGCCAGAGAAAATACGGCGCCTTGTTCGTCAGGAGGACATTCGGGGGTATCAGGGCCGCAATTACGGTGCGCTGGTTAGTCCTATTGGTGATGTCACGGAACGCAATGCGATACCCGCGACACGGCAGGCTATTTTCGTCACGGATACGGTCTTTATCGAACTCCCCGTAGGCTGAGTCAGTACCCCTTGACGCACTCCGCAACCTTTTGATTTGTAGATACGACCGCAATTCTTTTGGCTCAGCCCACGCGTAATATGTCCCTACACCTAAGTCGTTCTGCCATAGATCGAAACTCTCACCTTTGAATATGGGCCACAAATCACTTGTGCTTTTCGGATCAAAAATCATCCGGGGCTTGTCGTCGGTAGCATGTAATTCTCGGACAGGCCTAGCTCGCCATGAAGTGGGTTCATTTAAGTCGAGTCTCGGCGCCAAGCGTAATTGGGAAAATGAATCAATGCTGTCATCGGATGGCAATAGTGGAAGGCTGGCTGATGACGTCCAGCTTAAAACAGCGTCCGGTTGGAAACGGTGCGCCGGCTTTCGAAGGCCGGCATCCCATGCCGCTCGACTGGCGTACGGTCCCCGCAAAGCAATGGTCGGACCTATCGGTGTCCCGCGAGAGATGCAAAGGAGCGCCATGGTGTAGCGATGCTCTGCTTCCATAAAGACCCAACCGCCTCTATTGAGGACGGTCACGGTCTCGACTTCGAAGCTTTTCTTAAATATTTCCTGTCGGAGTTCGTAGGATCCGAGGGCAGACAGCGCGCTGCGAGGGAGGACTACTCCGATTCGTCCTTCTAGAGTCGCAGCCAGTTGAATAAATCGCCATGAGAATGCCTTGTACAAATCGAGCTCACCCGTATTCATGCCAGGGAAAAATCCGGCTCCAAGCACCTTTCTCTCGCGGTTAATACGTTCTACGTCGTGTTCGTATTCGGCTTGAAGATCAGGCCTCTGGCTCGGAAGCAGCTTTAGCTTAACCTCTCGATCTTTAGCAGAAAGACCGCGGAGCCCAGGAAAATGCTGCGCCCAGAAACCATGTCGTTCGACCGTTACCTCCTGCCATGGCGGATTTCCGAGAATAACGTCGAAGCCCGGGCGGCGGCGCAGAAACACCTCAGGGAACGCAACTGGAAAATGGAAAACGTCCAGCCCCGCCAAAGCCGAGCGTGCCCGGATCAGCGCGGGATTGGCTTGAATCTTTGCCCGCTCTTTCGGCCAATTTTCGAACTGAAACTTCACCTGATTTGGCGCCACCTTCTCGGCCACCACCAAATCGCAGAGGGCCCGCGTCGGCCCTACGGCAACGCGCGCGAGTTCTATTGCGTCACGTCCTGCCGCGATGTCCTTCGGCGTGGCATCTGCCAGCCGTGCCAAGCGCTTCAGTGGGTCCGCCGCATCACCGAGCAAGCTTTGGGCGTCCACCGGAAAAAGCGTCGTACCGGAGGCGGCAAATCGTTCTTCTATCTGCCGAATCGTTGAGATGCCGACCAGCGCGTTGCCCTGGACCAGAGCATGATCCAGCAGGCTCAGCGGCAGACCAGGCACGAAGCTATGGATCCAGATAGACAACCGCGCGAGATCGACCGCCAGCGGATTCAAATCCACACCGTAAATACAGCGCCGTGCGATCAGACGGCGCAACAATTGCCCGTCCTCGATTTGCTGCGTGCCTTCGAGGCCAAGCTTTTTCAACTCCGCCTGGGCGGCTGCTCGCAACGTTGCCAACTCGGCCATCACGCCTGGCAGCTTCCGTTTCGGGTCGGCCAGGATGGCTGACAACGCCCGCTCCACCCGGTCCACCGCCGCCACCAGGAAATGCCCGCTGCCCATGGCGATGTCGGCGATGCGGATGTCGAAGAACGCTTCCGCTGCCTCGGTCGGGTCGAGCGCGGCGAGCCGTTCTGAGGTGGACCCCATCGGTTGGACAGGAATCGGGGTGACCTAAGAGAGAGTCCCACCGCGTTTCCAAAGCCCCTCCCGATCCGAGGGAGTGTCTGAGGGTCAGTATAGACCCAGATTTATAC
>Ga0182030_10011752_pt1 | contig 17627 bp, 15 predicted proteins | sample 812S3MmetaG_FD_121299 | JGI IMG/M metagenome (GOLD analysis project Ga0182030, IMG submission 121299) | Permafrost microbial communities from Stordalen Mire, Sweden - 812S3M metaG (Illumina Assembly) | ecosystem: Environmental > Terrestrial > Soil > Wetlands > Permafrost | place: Sweden...
ACTTGAAGAGAAAACTCATGCGCTACATCCGCGAGTACAACAAGGAGCCGAGAACCGTGAAGTGGAAGTACTTCGATCCGACGCGCAGAATTACTCCCCAATCAACCGTTACAGTCCACTAGTCGCTTGACATACGGAGTGGTATCGAGCACCTTGTATTACGGATCGGTATTATACGATGGCGATGCGGATCCGAAATGGATGCAACATGTGGCTAGTATCGTGCAAGAGGAGACGGCGTGACCGGTTCACAGATAAAGGTTCAGGCATGCGCCTATGGCCCTCAAGGTTGGCTGCATTGGCCGGATCATCCCGATCATTCCTTTAACTTCATCCGCGTGCTCGGCGGCGCCTTCGAGGGTAGCTGCACGGTGGGGGAGGCATTCCTTGTTGGGTCGCGTATCCAGCCGGGCGACAATGAGAGTTGGCACGAGGAGTGGACAAAGATCGGAGATGTGAGCCAAGCACGCGCAGAGCGAGCGCTAGATGCAGGCCATGCCGAGACTGCGCGTGCGAACTTCCTCCGTGCGGCGAACTACTACCGGGCTGCTGAATACTTCCTGGGCCACACCGATCCGAGGCGGATGGCCACCTTCGACAAGGTTGAAGCCTGTTCGCACCGTTATCTGGAGCTGATGAAACCCGTAGGGGAAGTCGTGAGAATCCCCTTCGAGGACTCTTATCTCGACGCCTATTTTGTGCGTGCACCTGGCGCAGTTGCGCCGTACCCGGTGGTCATTTGCTTCGGTGGATCTGACGAGTACAAGGACGAGCTGTTGCACGAGATGCCGCGCCACGCCTTTCCTCGGGGCCTCTCGCTGCTGCTCGTCGATTTGCCCGGTCAGGGCGGCAGCCTTCGCAGGCGCCAGCTTCACGCTCGGCTGGAAACAGAGAAGCCGGTCGGCGCCTGCGTCGATTATCTAATCTCACGGTCCGACGTTGATAGCGCGCGTATTGCGCTCTATGGCGCAAGCCTGGGCGGCTTCTACGCCCCTCGGGCCGCCAGTTTCGAGCACAGGCTTGCCTGTGTCGTGAGCGATGGCGCGATTTGGGACCTTATGACGAGAAGCGACTGGCTGATGGAGCTCTACGACCGCGATCCAATGGCTCTGAACGTGCGGCAACTCATGTGGCTGACTGGAACTAAAACCTTTCAGGAGACTATCGATGTGCTTAAAGATTTCAAACTGGAGGGCGTGATCGACAATATCCGCTGTCCGTACCTAGTGACCCATGGCGAGTACGACTTTCTGGGATTGGATTTGGCTGAGGACAGCGTCAACTATGCAAAGTCCAAGGGCTTGGATGTGACATACAAATTGTTCACTGCCGAAGAGACCGGGGCAGCGCACTGTCAAATGGACAACCCCGCGCTTGGTCAGGAGTACATCTGCGACTGGATCGCGGATCGGTTCGGCGTGGCGCAAGACTAGAACTCATTTCAAGATTGCCATTGAGGAGAGCAAAATATGACCAGTGAAAAGCGGACTGTACTCGTAGCGGGCGTGGGGATGATCCCCTTTGGCAAGCCTGGAAAAAGCCCGCCCTACGAGGAGATGGGAAGCGCGGCGATCCGTCTTGCCCTCGGGGACGCGGGCGTCAGCTTTCAGCAGGTTGAGCAGGCCTATGCCGGATACGTCTATGGGGACAGCTGCGCCGGCCAAAAAGTCATCTACAAGGCCGGGATGTCGGGCATCCCGATCGTGAATGTGAATAATAACTGCTCAACCGGGTCGACCGCTTTATACCTTGCACGGCAGGCGGTCCAAAGCGGCGCCGCCGAATGCGCGCTTGCGGTCGGCTTCGAGCAGATGGTGCCTGGCGCATTGGGCCAAATCTTCTCGGACCGGGCTAGCCCGTTCGAGGATTTCGATGCCACATGCGCAGAGCTGATCGATGTTGACCTGCCGCTCGCATTGAGATATTTCGGCGGCGCCGGTAAGCTGCACATGGAAAGGTACGGCACGACACTGGCGGACTTTGCCAAGGTCCGCGCCAAGGCAAGCCGGCACGCGTCGCGAAATCCCCTGTCCGTGTTGAAGAACGTGTTGACCGAGGAGGAAGTGCTGGCCTCGCCCGTCCTGTGGCCGGGCGTCATGACCCGACTGATGGCATGCCCGCCCACCTGTGGTGCCGCGTCGGCGGTGCTGGTCTCCCCCGACTTCGCCAAGCGCCATGGCTTGAACCCCGCCGTTCGGATCGCCGCTCAGGCGATGACGACCGACCGGCCGAACACATTCAACTCGCGCGATATGATCAATCTCGTGGGCAGCGACATGACCAAGCGCGCGGCCGCGGCCGTCTATGAAACGGCGGGCGTCGGACCGGATGACATCGATGTCGTGGAGCTTCATGATTGCTTCGCCCACAACGAAGTCATCACCTATGAAGCGCTCGGCTTGTGCGAACCTGGCGGCGCTCAGCGCTTCATCGCCGACGGGGACAATACCTATGGAGGCAAGTTCGTGACCAATCCCTCCGGTGGGCTCCTGTCGAAGGGGCATCCCCTCGGGGCAACCGGCCTCGCGCAATGTTACGAGCTCAGCCACCAGCTGCGTGGTTCCGCCGATCAGCGGCAGGTGGACAATGTCCGATTTGCTCTCCAGCACAATATCGGCCTAGGAGGCGCCTGCGTCGTCACCCTGTACGAAAGGGCAACCTAAGACAACCGGCGTCTGATATGGACCAATGCGGCTAGATCGGAATTTTATGGCATGACATAGACATAAAGACAGTGCTTGCGATCACGCCACGGCTAAAGCTCACAGCGAGCTCCCTGTGGCACTGGCAACTGATTCGAATACATCCGAGGTTTAGTCAGATGGATATAGATGGTGTCGCCGCGATTGTCACAGGAGGTGCGTCGGGTTTGGGTGCCAGTACTGCCGAGAGGCTTTCTAACGCGGGCGCAAAGGTGACGATCTTCGATGTCAATGCCGAACTTGGCATCGCCAAGGCTAAAGAGATCGGTGGGCACTTCGCGACCGTCAACGTGACGGACGAGGACGCGGTCAAGGCTGCTATTGCGGAAGCGGAAGGCCTCCACGGCAAGGCTCGCATTCTTGTTAACTGCGCTGGCATCGGGCCACCTGCAAAGGTGATCAACCGCGATGGATCGGCAATCTCGCTTGCGGACTTTTCGAGGATCATCACGATCAACTTGATTGGTACATTCAACGTGCTTGCAAAATTTGCCGAGCGACTGCACGACGCTGAGCCGCTAGGCGAGGAGCGTGGCGTCATCGTCAATACCGCCTCGGTCGCGGCCTATGATGGTCAGATCGGCCAGGCTGCCTATTCGGCCTCGAAAGGCGGCGTCGTTAGCATGACTCTGCCGATCGCGCGCGAGTTCGCCCGCCATGGCATCCGCGTGATGACGATCGCGCCTGGTATCTTCTTAACGCCGCTTCTCGCCACTCTGTCGCAGGAAGCGCAGGCCTCGCTAGGCAGGCAGGTGCCGTTTCCCAAGCGCCTGGGCTGGCCGGACGAGTACGCCCAGCTTGTGGAGAGCATCATCAGCAACCCGATGCTGAACGGAGAGGCCATTCGTCTCGATGGCGCGATCCGGATGGCTCCGAAGTGAGCGACGCGAACACATAGAGCGACATGTTGCAATCGGGACGTGGAACGATGTTGGGGGTAGGACGCGCTTTTTTTAAATCCGGGCGTCTGGAGTCCTGATCGCAGCGGTCATCGGTGTCTCTCATCCCACCGCGGGAGAACGCCCCCGGTTCTATATTCAGCCGAAACCCGGGTTCGCATTTTCGGAGCAGGACATCCGGAGCATCCTCATCCAGAAGCTCGCCATATGGTCCATCCCTGATGGAATCATTTTCGTCGAAGCGATTCCGTTGAGTGCGACGGGTACGGTGGACAAGAACAAAATCAGCCGAACCCTTGGGGCGAGTCAGAATCCGACTATTGACTTACTGATCCGTAATGGTTACGGTTCGGTAATACACATCCCGAGGGTGGGGCGATAATGCGTTTGGCATGTGATACCGGCGGAACCTTTACGGACTTGATCGTCGAGGACGACAAGGGCGAAGTCGCGCTATTCAAGGCGTCTACGACGCCGTGCGATCCGGTGGTCGGCGTGCTCAATGCGTTGGAGCTTGCGGCCGCCGCGAGCGGGCTGCCGCTCGCTGATTTTCTCGGCCGCTTCGATGCCTTCATTCACGGCACGACGCACGCGATCAACGCAGTGATCCAGAGGCGAACGGCGCGAACCGCCTTCCTGACCACGCGGGGGCACCCAGACGTGCTAGTTCTCCGCGAAGGCGGACGGCAAGAACCGTTCAATTTCGATGTGCCGTTCCCATCACCCTACGTGCCGCGGGCGCTGACATTCGAGGTGAGCGAGCGAATCGATGTCGCCGGACGGGTCATTCTTCCGCTCGACGAGGCCGACCTGGTGCGAACGATCGAACGGATGCGCAAGGCCAAGGTTGAGGCCGTCGCGGTGTGTCTGCTCTGGTCCGTGTCCAATCCGGCCCACGAACGGCGAGTCGGTGAACTTATAGAAATGCACTTGCCGGGTGTGCCATATACGCTTTCGCACATTCTGAACCCGACCATCCGCGAGTTTCGCCGAGCATCCGCGGCGGCGATCGACGCTTCGCTGAAGCCGTTGATGGGGTCTTATCTTGGCTCGTTGGCCGGGCGCCTAAAAGAGTCGGGTTTTCGCGGGCGGCTTCTGGTCCTCACCTCGCAGGGAGGCATGGCGGATGCCGCCGACATCGCTGAGCAACCAATCCGGGCGATCAATTCGGGTCCGTCGCTGGCGCCGGTGGCCGGCCGGCATTTCGGTGAGGCGGTGCTGCCCGGCTGCGACGTCGTTGTCGCGGACACGGGCGGGACGACATACGACGTCACACTCGTGCGGGGAGGCCGAATCCCGCTTACGCGCGACGCCTGGATCGGCGCGCCGTTCAGGGGTCATCTGACGGGTTTTCCCTCAGTCGACGTCCAAAGTGTCGGCGCCGGCGGCGGCAGTATCGCCTATGTGGATCCCGGCGGTCTTTTGCGTGTTGGCCCGCAGAGCGCAGGTGCCGTCCCCGGTCCCGTCAGCTATGGCCGCGGCGGAACCGAGCCGACGCTCAGCGATGCCTGCGTGATCCTGGGCTACATCGATCCAGACTATTTCCTGGGCGGAACCATCAAACTGGATCGCGCGGCAGCGCGTCGCGCGATCGCCGAAAAGATCGCGGAACCCCTTGGATTTTCGGTCGAGCAGGCCGCGGCGGCGGTAGTGACGCTGGCGAGCGAAAATATGGTCCAGGCGATCACCGACATCACAGTCAATCAGGGCATCGATCCCCGGCAGGCAGTGCTGGTCGGCGGTGGGGGGGCGGCCGGCCTCAACTCCGTATTCATCGCCCGCCGGCTCGGCATCCCGCGCCTCGTCATTCCCGAACTCGGTGCCGCGCTGAGCGCTGCCGGTGCATTGATGTCGGAGCTCGCTGCGGACTATCGCGCCAGTAGCTTCATGACCACGGCGCGCTTCGACGTTGCACGCGCGAACGAGGTGCTGAGGGGGCTCAAAGAGAAGGCGGAGATCTTTCTGGCGGCTTCGCGGGCGGCGTCCGGGGGCGCGACATTTTCGCCGGTCGTCTCCTATTCGGTCGAGGCGCGCTATGAACAGCAGGTCTGGGAAATCGACGTGCCGCTACCGTTCGCGCAATTCTCGGGACCGCAGGATGTCGAACGATTGATCGGAGCGGTGCATGTCGCGCATGAGCGCATCTTCGCTTTCCGAGACGAGAATTCCGAGGTGGAGGTGGTCGGATGGTCGGCGCGCGCGAGCTGTCGCGTGCATGAGCGCCCGATCGGCCGGTTGCGGACACCGGCGGACCCGGCGCACCGACCGCCGAAGCGCGGTATCTGGTTCGACGGCGCCGGTTTCGTCGAAGCGGACGTCGTCGCCTTGAGGAGCCTCGCTCCCGGGGAGCGCCGGGCGGGAGCGGCGGTCGTCGAGACACCCTTCAGCAGCATCGTCGTCGATCCCGGTTCCCTCTACTGGAAACAGTCCGACGGCAGCCTCGTCATCGCCCTCCAGACGGCGGATGCGGCATGAGCGCGCGCAAGCTCGACGGCGCCCAGCTCGCCATCCTCAATAACCGTTTCGAAGGGGTGGCGCGCAAGATGGCGAACACGTTGCTGCGCGCCGGGCGCTCTGGTGTGCTCAACCGCGCCAGGGATTTCTCGGCTTGCATCGTGACTGCCGATCACCAGCTGCTCGCCGCCGCAGAAAGCCTACCCATCCACGTGCTGTCTGGACCTGATTTGATGGCGAGATATATGAAGGAGACTCACCCCGTTCTTCGGCGCGGCGACGCGTTCCTTCACAACTCGCCTTATCACGGGTGCTCGCATCCGGCTGACCATACCATTTTGGTCCCGGTGGTGGACGATGACGGTGCTCATCGCTTCACTGTCGTCGCCAAGGCGCACCAGGCCGATATCGGAAACTCGATTCCCACCACGTACCACGGGACCGCACGCGATGTTTACGAAGAAGGCGCGCTGATCTTCCCCGCGGTGAGGGTGCAACGCGATTACGAGACCGTTGAGGACATCGTGCGGATGTGCGAAATGCGGATCAGGGTGCCCAAGCAGTGGAGAGGCGACTTCCTCGCCATGCTCGGGGCAGCGCGGATCGGCGAGCGCGAAATCCTCGAGCTCGCCGGCGAATTGGGCTGGGATACCCTTGATCAGTTCGCCGAGCGCTGGCTCGAATACAGCGAAGCTCGCATGAGGGATGTCGTGGCGTCGCTCCCGGCTGGCCGCACCGCAGGCAGAAGCACGCACGATGCCATTCCGGGGACGCCGCAGGAGGGGATCACCATCACCGCGGTGGTGGACGTCGATCCGTCGGCCGGCCGGATCACGGTGGATCTCCGTGACAATCCCGACAGCATGCCCTGCGGTCTCAATCTCAGCGAGGCCTGCGCTCGGACGAGTGCGCTGATCGGCGTTTTCAATTCCATCGACCATCGCGTGCCGAAAAACGCCGGAGCGTTTCGGCGGGTGGAGGTGCTTCTGCGCGAGGGGTGCGTCGCCGGCGTACCGCGCCATCCGACGAGCTGCTCGGCGGCCACCACCAACCTTGCCGACCGAGTCACGGCCGCAACGCAGGGCGCGCTCGCCAATCTGGCCGATGGGATCGGCATGGCGGAAGTGGGCGCGGGGCTCTCACCAGCCAGCGGGGTGATCTCCGGCATCGATCCCCGCAGCGGCAAACCATTCATCAATCAACTTTTCCTGGGCGCGACCGGCGGCGGCGGCCATCCGCGCAACGACGCTTGGCTGACCTATCTCCACGCCGGCAATGGGGGACTTTGCTTTATCGACAGCGTCGAACTCGACGAACTGTGTCAACCGATATTAGTCCGCTCCCGACGGCTGCTGATGGATACGGAAGGGGCCGGCCGTCAGCGCGGCGCCTCCAGTCTCGAAGTGGAGTTCGGACCCGTGGACTGCACCGTCGAGGTTGCTTTCGTAAGCGACGGAAAGGTCAATGGTCCCCGAGGTGTTCGTGACGGCGGGGACGGAGGCGCGTCGCGGCAATACCGGCGCAGACGCGATGGTTCTCTGGAAGAGATCGGGCAAGTCGCGGTGCTTCGGCTCGCGGCAGGGGAAACCGTGGTGTCCATCACCTGCGGCGGTGGCGGTTACGGCGACCCGCGAGAGCGCAATCCCGAAGCGGTAAGGAGCGATGTGGCCGAAGGCTGGATCAGCCGCGAGCGTGCGGCCCAGGTCTATGGAGTGGAAACGAGCGTAGGAGAGCGTGAATGAGGCTCAAAGGGAAAGTTGCGATCGTGACGGGCGGCTCACAAGGTATCGGCGAGGCGATCGCCCGCCGCTATGCCCGCGAGGGCGCGAAGGTGGCCGTCAACTATAGCCGCAACGATGCCACCGCCGCGGCGGTGGTGGACTCGATTCGAGCCACCGGGGGGGACGCGAAGCCTTTCAAGGGCGATTGCTCGAAGGTGCATGAAATCCAGCGGTTTGTGTCCGAAGTCGGCGCCCATTACGGCAGGATTGACATCCTGGTGAACAATGCCGGCACGTTCCGCACGGTGCCGGTGTCCGAGACCACTGAAGACATCTGGGACGAGCAGATTGATCTTAACCTCAAGGGGACGTTTTTCTGCGTGCAGTCGGTTCTTCCCTGGTTCCGCAAGCAGGGCGGCGGCAAGGTGATCAACATGTCGTCGATCGCCGGCGTCGCGGCCTTCCCCAATTGTCCGGCTTATTGCGCGTCCAAGGGCGGCGTCAGCCTGCTCACACGCGCGCTCGCCGCGGAATTGGCGAGCGAAGGGATCAATATCAATAGCATCGGCCCGGGCAACGTTGCAACCCCAATCAACGCCCATCTTCGCGGGCCAGGTCACGCGGACTATCTCAAACTCATGAGCGATCGAACGCCTACGGGTCGGGCCTTCATGGACACGGCGGACCTCGAGGGGGCAGCGGTGTTCCTGGCGAGCGACGAGGCAAAGGGCGTGCATGGTGCCATCCTAATGGTCGATGACGGATGGTCGGCCTGATCGACGTCGGCTCCGCCGCGCCGACCTTGGGCGTCACCGAGAACTTCGCGCTTCGCTTGCTCAGCGATTGTTATGGGTTGCGTGCTAAGGTCAGCCGCATAGCCAGCGAAACGGATGCCGTCTTCGTGGTTTCCGCAGGGAAGGGTGGCGAGTTCTTTCTACGGGTGTCGGGTTCGCCCGAGAGCCTTAGGCTGCAGGCCGGGGTGTTCGCTTACCTCGCCGAAGCCGCGCCGAGCCTCCCCGTTCCTAGGCTGGAAGCGACCCTGGACGGGATGCCCATCGCCTTGACCGATGACGAGGGCATGGCCGTATCTTCGCTTCTCACCAGCCTTCTTCCGGGAAGATTGCTGGCATCTGCACCGGCGCGGGTCGATCCGCATTCCGTTATCGCCAAGCTGGCCGAGTTGGATTGCGCGCTGGCCGGTTTCTCTGATCCGTTGGCGAGGCGGCGTATCTTGTGGGATGTCGCGCACGCCGATGCGGTACGGGTTCATCTCGATGCGATCGAAGACAAGCAGCTTCGCTCCCTCTGCGCGGATGCCTTGGACGGATGGGAGGAGCGGGCTGCTCCCGTGCTGCCGTCGCTGCGCGGGCAGACGATCCACAACGACTTCAATCCTTCCAACATTCTGGTCGATCAGTCGGGCGCCATCTCGGGCATCATTGATTTCGGCGATCTGATCGAGGCGCCCTTGGTCTGCGATCTCGCCACGATGTTGGCCTACCTGGCGCCCAAGGAGGATCTTGGCACCGCGCTCGCCGCCCCGCTGTCAGTGTATATCGAACTTCTACCTCTCGGACTTTCCGAAATCCGAATCCTTCCCGATCTGATTGCGGCTCGCGCGGCGATGGTGGTCGCGATCGCGAGTTGGCGGTCCGCCCTTCGCCCGCAAGATCGCCGATACTTGGTTCGCAACATTCCCGTAGCAGGCCGCGTTCTGGCGGCGTGGGCCGCGGCGGGGCCGGAGACGCTGGGCGACTGGTTGGCGGAAAGAACCGAGGCTCGAGGGGCATCACGATGACACGCGATTCTTCAGGCATGTTGAATGCCTTTGCCGAAGGAAATCATCTTCCGGCCGAAACGGTAGCCCTGATAGAGAGGCGAAAGGCGCTGCTCGGAAAGTCCTACCGGCTGTTCTACGCCGAACCGATCCACATCGTACGAGGCGAGGGAGCTTGGTTGTTCGACGCATCCGGCCGGCGCTATCTCGACGCCTATAACAACGTGGCTTCGGTGGGGCACTGTCATCCGCGAGTCGTGGAAGCGATCAGACGCCAAGTCGCGATCCTGAACACGCACACGCGTTATTTGGACGAGAATATTCTCGATTATTGCGAGAGGCTCGCGACGACTCTTCCGCCCGGATTGGGCCGCATGGTCTTTACGTGCAGCGGAAGCGAGGCCAATGATTTGGCACTCAGGATCGCGCGGTACAATACCGGCGCATCGGGGGTCATCGTCACGCGATTCGCTTATCACGGCGTTACTGAGGCCACCGCGCGGATCTCTCCGTCCCTCGGCGCCGAGTCGGTCGGCGCCGACAATGTGCGCCTGGTGCAGGCTCCGGATACCTACCGGTTGGGCGAGAGCGCAGGCGCGGCTTTCGCCGAAGACGTTCGAACCGCTGTCGCGTCCCTGAAGGCAGACGGCCACGGGGTCGCGGCGATGATCTGCGATACGATATTCTCGAGTGACGGCGTCTTCGTCAGGCGAGATCTCCTGAGCGAGGCCGCCCGAGTGGTGCAGGAGGCCGGCGGTCTTTTCGTCGCGGACGAGGTGCAAGCCGGCTTTTACCGGACCGGCCAGTTCATGTGGGGGGCCCAGCGCCATGGAGTCGTTCCCGACATCCTCACCATGGGCAAGCCAATGGGCAATGGGCACCCGATCGCGGCGCTCGCCCTGAGGGCGGAACTCGCCGATAGGTTTGGCGAGCATGTCAGATATTTCAATACGTTCGGGGGAAACACGGTGTCGATTGCCGCAGCGAGGGCGACCCTTGACGCCATCATCGATGAAGGCCTGGGCGCCAATGCCGCCACCGTCGGAGACTGGCTCGGCGAGGAGATTCTCCGGCTAGCATGTGAACAGGACGTGATCGGCGATGTGCGACAGGCTGGTCTTTTCCTTGGGGTGGAGCTGGTTGGGAATCAGGACCGTCGGACTCCTGCCGCCGCGCTGGCACAGGCCGTTGTCAATCAGATGCGTCGGCTGGGCGTGCTGATCAGCCTGACCGGAACGTATGGAAACGTTCTCAAGATTCGGCCGCCGCTGATCTGGGGGCGGGAGCATGTCGATCTGTTTGTCGCCACGCTGGCGCAATCCCTGTCCGAGGCACGCCGCGAGATTCATGATGCGTGAAGATTATCCAAAGAGGAGCATCCCATGACAATCCGTGAAGGGGGAAAAATGTCGATCGATCTATCAGGACGCGTTGCCATCATCACCGGTGCCGGCGGAGGCTTGGGGCGCGAGCACGCGCTGCTGCTTGCAAACCGGGGAGCGAAGATACTGGTCAATGATCTGGGCGGCGCCTCCGACGGAACTGGCGGCTCGATTTCGGCGGCCCAGAAAGTGGTATCGGAAATCAACGCGCTGGGCGGTGACGCAATCGCAAACGGCGCCTCCGTCACGGACTATGCCGAAGTCGAGGCGATGGTATCGGACACGGTAGCGCGATGGGGGCGTGTCGACATCCTCGTCAACAATGCAGGAATTCTGCGCGATCGCACTTTCGCCAAAATGAATCTAGCCGACTTCCGTGCCGTCGTGGAGGTTCACCTGATGGGAGCGGTCAACTGCACGAAAGCGGTGTGGGACTTGATGCGCGCGCAGAGATACGGTCGCGTCATAATGACCACTTCGTCTTCGGGGCTCTACGGCAATTTCGGACAATCCAACTACGGCGCGGCCAAGATGGCGTTGGTTGGCCTGATGCAGACGCTGGGGCTAGAAGGCGAAAAGTACAATATCCGAGTCAATTGTCTTGCTCCCACAGCGGCGACCCGCATGGTTGAGGGGGTGCTGCCACAGGCCATGCTCGATGTTCTGACGCCGCACCGCGTGAGTCCGGCGGTGCTTACGCTGGCTGCAGAAAACGCTCCCAATCGCAAAATCATCTGTGCGGGCGCAGGTAGCTTCGAGCACGCGAATATCACGCTGACGCCGGGCCTGTTTATCGGTGATGGCAATGATGCGGCGGAACGGCTGCAAGCCAGATCTGACGAACTGTCGAATCGCGAGGGAGAGATCGTGCCGACGAGCGCATCGGTTCAAGGCCAGGTAGAGCTTGCCAAAGCCGGATTCGACGCTGGCGCGGCCGTGGAGGCGTGACCATGCCCGATGCGATGATCGTTTCGACAACAAGGACACCGATCGGCCGGGCGTATAAGGGCGTATCAAATGCGGCGCACGCGATCAAGGAGGCAGTCTCGAGGCCCGTGAGCGACTCGGCGGAAATCGAGGATGTTCTGCTTGTGGTGTCGGTTTCAGGCGCCAAGTGCGGCGGCGGCAGCAAAGCGAAATTGTTCGAGGAGCCATGATGGTCACGGAGCCGATCTTACTGGAGCAGTACAGACAGCTTGTCGGCCAGCAGATTGGTGTGTCGCGCTGGTTCCTCATGGATCAGCCGCGCATAGACCGGTTCGCCGAAGTGACTGAGGACGAGCAGTTCATCCATGTGGATCCCGTGGCCGCAACGAAAACCCCGTTCGGCGGCACGATAGCGCATGGTTTCCTTTCACTGTCCATGGTGAGCGTGATGGCTGCTTCGATCATTCCTCTTGTTGTCGGCGCCGAGATGAGGATCAACTATGGCATCAACAGCGTGCGCTTTCTGAAGCCAGTCGGCGCAGGCAAGCGCGTCAGGGGGCTCTTTACGCTGAAGGACCTGCAAGAACGCGGCCCGGGACAATGGCAATCGACATTTGCCGTGACCATCGAGATCGAATTTGAAGACAAGCCGGCGCTCGTGGCCGAATGGCTCATGCTCACGATACTGTCACAGCCGATAAATAATGTGTGATATGCGGGGTTTGGGTGGAAAGACGGACCTCGTTCTCGCCGCCAGGACCAGCATATGCCCCAAAACCACCGCAAATTCCACGACACTCACACTTCATCGCACGGGGCCGCGCCCGGCGCGATGAAGAACTACTGATTCACCGATTAAATCTCATGAGTCGAAAGTTCTGCTTTCGTACTTCGCGGGGCTTTCAGACGCGACACCAATCAGCGTTGACTTACGGAACCGTAATGGCTAGTCTGATTATACGGATCGGTAAAACATTCCGGATACGCAGGCCATTGGCCCCCTTGTCCCAGCCGGGATGCGTTCCGAAAACCAATGTTCAAGGCTATGCGCCCGGGAATAAGATGGAAGCTAGCAAGCGAGAGGCACAGCAAGGCCAACAATTCGCTTTTGCATGGCGAAGCGAGGCCTACGCATGGGCAGTCGTCGCCCTGCTGATTGTCGCATTCATGTTCGCAATGATCGACAGGATGATCCTGACTCTCCTTGTCGCCCCGCTCAAGACGGATTTCAACCTGTCCGACACGCAGATCAGCCTCCTGCACGGTCTGGCTTTCACGATGCTCTACGTCATCGTCGGCATTCCGATGGGGTGGCTAACCGACAGGTTCAGTCGCCGCTTGGTTGCCTGTGTCAGCGTCGCCGCATGGAGCGTCATGACCGCGCTGTGCGGCATATCGGGGAATTTCATCCAGCTATTTCTCGCCAGAATGGGGGTGGGGATCGGCGAGGCCGGGATTTCCCCCGCCGCCAACTCGATGATCCCGGATTATTTCCCGCCATCCCGCGCGTCTCTCCCGATCACGCTCTATTCGATCGGCGGTTCGGTCGGAAGCGGCCTAGCCCTGATTTTTGGAGGGACGGTCGTCGATCATGTCAGCAGGCTTGGCCGGATAAGTATTCCGCTTGTCGGAGAGATTCATGGGTGGCAAGCGTCCTTCCTCGTGGCAGGTTTTCCGGGGCTTCTCGTGGCTGCAGCCTTTCTGTTCGTCAAGGAACCTCCTCGCCACGGTAAGCAAACGGCCGGTGGCATAGCGGCTGTACCGATCAGCGCGACGATCCGGCTGTTCAAGGAGAAAAGCTCGTTTCTGCTTCCGCAATTTTGCGCCTCGGCAGCCTGCGCACTCGTCATCCTTTCAACTCTTGCATGGATGCCGACGTATTTGATCCGTGCCTATGGCTATACTGCGGGGGAAGCGGGCCTTCGCTATGGCCTGGTAGTTCTGGTCGGAGGTATTTCCGGCCTCATCATTTCCGGATCGGTGGCCAATCGCCTGGCTGCGGCCGGACGCCGCGACGCCTCCATCATCGTCGCACTTGGTTTCACGGTTCTGGCGATCATTCCTTCGGTCGTAGCGCCGATCGTACGTCATAGCGGGATCACCTTGCTAATGGGGGGCATTACGGTCTTTGGTTATGCCGCTGCCATTGCGCTCGCGCCCGTCGCACTTCCCATCGTCATACCGAATGAAATGCGCGGGCAGATTTACGCTCTTTATTTGCTCACCATTTCGGTTCTGGGATATGCCGTGGGCCCGGTGATCGTCGCGCTGATCACCGACAAAATATTCCAAAATGACGCGATGGTCGGCTGGTCCATGGCCATCGTTGCGCTGGTCGTCGGACCGTTGGCCGGCCTCCTCTGGGTGCTTTCACGCAAGCAGTTCCTAAAGCTGATTGGCAATGAACTCACCGGTCCGTAATGCCTACGCACCAAGCGTTCAATTCACAACAGGAGACTATGTGAGCAGTGGTGCAGTGCAGATCCTTACGGCTCTAGGCTATAAGCCAGTGGGAGAATATAAACCTGTTGGCTGGATGCAATGGCCGGATAACCCTGACTACTCTTTCCAGTTCATGCGCGTGCTCGGTGCGGCACAGGAAGGCGCTAGCACCATCAGCGAGTGTTTTCAGGCGGGCACGAGGATCACTCCGGGCGACGATGAAAGCTGGTACACCGAATGGAACCGCCTGGGTCATCGTAACAAGAAGCGTGCTCAAGAGGCGCTGGCTCAAGGCTATATTCAAACAGCCCGCGACAACTGGCTCCGGGGCGCCAACTATTTCCGTTCGGCCGAATTCTTCCTGCACCATGACGACCCGCGCCGGATCGAACTGCTCGACCTGATAGAGAGCTGTTCAGGTGAATATATGCGCCGCTTGGATCCCGCCGGCGAATTCGTCGAGGTGCCCTATGACAATGGCGCCCATATCGACGCCTATTTTCTGCGCACACCCCATGCGCTGGACAAGCATCCGGTCGTAATATGCTTTGGTGGTCTGGACGAATTCAAGGACGAACTGCTGCACGAAATCACGCGCCACGCCTTTGCGCGGGGGCTTTCTCTCCTGCTCGTCGATCTTCCGGAGCAGGGGGGCACTCTGCGCAGGCAGAAGCTCAAGGCGCGTGTCGACACCGAAGTACCGGTCGGCGCTTGTGTTGACTATCTCCAGTCCCGTCCCGATGTCGATCCCGATCGTATCGCGCTCTATGGCGCGAGCCTCGGCGGTTATTATGCGCCGCGTGCTGCAAGTTTCGAGCACCGGCTCAGGGCGGTGGTTTCAGATGGCGCAATCTGGAACCTGCAGAAAAGCTTCCAATCGACAGGATATAATCCGGGGCGGATCGCCGTGCGCCACGCGCACTGGGTGTTTGGGGTTCCTGGAGAAGGTACTCCGGAAGGTTTCGAATCGCTTGAAGCGAAGCTTGCCGAGTTCTCGCTGGAAGGCGTGCAGCACCAGATCCGTTGTCCCTATCTGATCACCGAAGGCGAATGCGATTTCGCCGGCTTTCAGTTTGCTTTGGAATCTTATGAATATTCCCAAGCTCATGGTCAGGACGTGACGTTCAAGGTCTTCACTACGGAGGACACGGGCGCGGCGCACTGTCAGATCGATAATCCAACGCTGAGCATGGAGTATATTTGCGACTGGCTCGCCGAAAAACTGGGCGTAGACCAGAGCGAGCTTCCTGCATTACTGCTGAAGTCATGGTGAGCACGGCTCCCTTCGTCTCGCTCGCTGATCGGATACGCGCGCATGCATCCGCGACGCCCGATAAGCCTGCCGTCGCATGCGATGGCCGTTCGCTGACCTACCTCCTGCTTGTGAACCAGGTCGAAGCGTTGGCGGCGAGAATCGTGGCAAGTGGCTTGACACCGGGAGGTGCGCGGCGCGTAGGCATACTCGCCGCCAACAGTTTGGATGTCGCCGTCATCCTGGCCTCCTGTCAGCTGTTGGGCGTCACCGCTGTCCCGTTGCCCATGCTCGTGACCCCAGATGCGCAGGCCCGGATGATCCGGGATGCGCAGGTCACTCTTTTATTCTGCCAAGCGGATCGTGTGGCCAATGTGAAGTCCGATTTGGATGCCCTCGACACCGGCTTCGACGGACGGATGATTGTGTTGGGAGACCGCGGCACGGACCCCGAGGCAACTCTGTTTCAAGATTGGCTCCGCAGCGACGCGGGCGCATTCATAAGTCCAGCCATTCAGCCCAATTGGGTTTCGGACCTGATCTACAGTTCAGGAACGACCGGCATCCCCAAGGGCATCGCTCAGTCGTATGAAGGACGCGCGAAGCAGTGGATCGATCTTGGCGGCTTTGGCATCGATGCCGGCGCGCGAGTGCTGCAAACCGTCAGCCTATCGTCGAACTTCGGTTTGTCTGCGCTCTTGGCAGCTTGGTGGTGGGGCGGATGCTTATTCATGATGAGCAAATTCTCCGGAGAGCAGGCCGTCGAGGTGCTGAAGCGCGAAGAGATCAGCGTGGCGTTTTTGCCTCCGGCGACCTTGATCCGGACCATGGAGGCGCCGGGCTTTGAGGCAGGAGTGAAAGCCCGGGAATGCGTGAAAATCTGCGCTGGCGCACCCCTGAGCGCCAGCCAGAAGCAACTCGTCGTCGACGCATGGCCCGGGCCGTTCTACGAGGTCTACGGTCAGACGGAGACAGCCTCGGTCACTGTCTTGCCCGTCCACGCCACCGCGCCCGACAAGCTGGGTTCCGTGGGCAAGCCATTGCCTGGCGTCGACATCCGCATCCTGGACGATGAGGACCATGAGATGGAAGTGGGGGAGGAGGGGGAAATCGCAGTGCATTCAACCACCCTGATGGCTGGCTATCACGGGCAAAAGGAAAGCGATTCTTCGACACATTGGCGGGACGAGCACGGACGTCGCTTCGTCCGGACGGGCGATGTCGGTAGGTTGGATGACGAGGGCTTCCTCTGGTTATGCGACCGCAAGAAAGACATGATCATTTCCGGCGGGTACAATGTATTCCCGGCCGACATCGAGAAGGTCTTGTCCGATCACCCCGCTGTATTTGAAGTCGCGGTGATCGGCTTTCCCTCCCACAAATGGGGTGAAACCCCGGTGGCGATCGTCACGCTCCAGCGCGAAGCGACAGCGAATGCAGAAGAGTTGCGCGATTGGGCCAATGCGCGCCTGGGGGCGATCCAACGCTTGGCCGCGGTGCGGGTCGTGCCCGAACTGCCCAGCGGCGGAATGGGGAAGATCCTGAAGCGACAGTTGCGTGCCGCGTTCGCCGACGCGATCGGGATGCTCCCGTGACCTACGAAGAGTCGATTGCGCATCCACTTCCTATCGGGGGAGGCACCCGTGTGGCGGTCGATGGCCTGCTGCAGGCCGCTCCCGCCCCGCGTTGATATCCACGGCTTGCGTGCAGCCGGATCTTAAACTGTTACCGGGTAAACTTTGAGGGCTAGTCATGCTCAACGTCGAATCACGCAGCGCCTATTCTTCCGAACATGAAATCTTTCGGAATTCGGTTTGTAAGTTTCTCGACGCCGAATATGTTCCATATGCCGATCAGTGGGAGAAAGATGGTGTCATAAGCCGATCCTTCTGGCTCGCCTGCGGGAAGGCGGGCATGTTGTGCCCTACTATCCCTGAAGCTTATGGCGGTCTGGACCTGCCCCGTTTCGGTGGACAGTTTATCGTCTTAGTTTCCTGACTTCGTCTTTATCCAAGTTCTCCCACAGGCGCAGTCTGCCGCCGAAGGCGGTAGAAGCTCCTGGCTTCTTGGC
>Ga0182030_10011753_pt1 | contig 17626 bp, 11 predicted proteins | sample 812S3MmetaG_FD_121299 | JGI IMG/M metagenome (GOLD analysis project Ga0182030, IMG submission 121299) | Permafrost microbial communities from Stordalen Mire, Sweden - 812S3M metaG (Illumina Assembly) | ecosystem: Environmental > Terrestrial > Soil > Wetlands > Permafrost | place: Sweden...
ATCCGGACGTTCCGATTGCACTGGGGCTCTGTACAAGATTGGCGAATGAATTCTTCGCGACGGTCTCGTGTCCCGCTCTCGACTCATGGACAGCGGACGTACTTCCTTCAGCGATCAGTTTATGGGCTGTACGATATGGACGCCGATCGGTGTTGGCCGATCTTCCTGGGACGAAACTCTATCTGCTGCTGGACATGGCGATAGCAAAGACGCGGGCCTCGTATTCGCTGTCAAGCCCGAAGCATCGTCTCATGCCGTTGCGGCTGCCTGCCCGCATTCTAAGACCACCGGCAAAGGACAGTTTCCGCCTTCGCCTAAATCGCGAAGTCGTGCAACTGCGGTACATTCTCTACCGGCTTCGCTTTCATGCCCGGGAAGCGTGGATGCATGCCATTGAATCACGCCGATGGAGGAAGTTGCTGGAGGCTAGCTCTCGTACGGTCTCGCCTGCGGGCCGCCCCAGTACCTGGTGCGACGAATCACGCCCCACTCGCGATTCTCATTGATAAAGAGTGACAGCCTGATGACATCTTACTGACACTCTGCCGATGCCAAGAATCTAAGGTCAGGGAGTAACAATACCAAATGCCTTGATGGAGCTCCATGACGAATCTCTCGTTCAGCAGACTTGCCACTGCATATGCCATTGCGTTTGCGTTGGTATTGCCTATGGCCGCGCAGACCCCAGGAACAGGTGCGATTAAGGGCAGTGTGTATGATCCGGCTGGATTGCCGATGGCAAACGTGCCAGTTCGGGTGGTCAATGAAGCAACAAAAGCAGCAAGAATCGTCGATACGGCGAGCGATGGCCTGTTCACGGCGACGCTCCTCACGCCCGGTTCCTACTCCGTGACCGTGGTGCAGCCCGGCCTTGAGCAGAAAGGCTCTCACTCGGTTCTCGTGAGTGTGGGAGAAACCAGCGCCCTCCGTGTGAACCTCTCTCTCGCTAGCACCGGTCTCACCGTCGAGGTAAACGGAGACACGGAAGTGGTACAGGCCCAGAGTGCGACGCTGGGCCGCACGGTGAACGACCGCGCTATCCAGTCGCTGCCTCTGGCAAACAGGAACTTTACGCAGATCCTGTCGCTATCACCTGGAGTCGTGGTGGCGCTGCCTGATGCGACTGCTCTTGGGCGCGGATCGCAGGATGTAACAACGGTAGGAAACAAGACAACCGCCAATAACATCCAGTTCAATGGCATCGATGCCAATAACCTTGCGCAGAACTCCGCGAGCAATGCCTCGCAAGAGGTGGGCATTGCCGTACCTGCTCCGGATACGATCCAGGAGTTCAAGGTTCAGACCGCCAACTATGATGCCAGTTATGGACGCGGCACCGGGGCCAACGTTGACTTGATCAGCAAGGCTGGAAGCGGCCAGTTTCACGGCAGCTTGTGGGAGTTTGTCCGCAACGATATCTTCAATGCAAACCTCTTCTTTCTCAAGGCGGATGGAAACCAGCCGCGGCCCGAGCTGAAGCAGAATCAGTTCGGAGGGGCGCTGGGCGGTCCGATTCTTCGAGACAAGCTCTTCTTCTTCGGCGCTTACCAGGGACTGCGTTCCCGCAATGGCGTTGGCGGCGCGCTGACTACCTTCCTGCCTGCGCTGGGTACCGACCGATCCGCGGCCACGCTGGGAGCGGAGTTCTGCGGATCGGGCCCGACCTTTGCCGGGGGAACTCAACTAGCCTGCGATGGATCGAACATCAATCCTGTCGCGCTAAATCTACTTAACCTGAAACTTGCGAATGGAAGGTTCGTCGTGCCTGTCCCGCAAAAACTACTGCCTGTTGTTGCCGGACAGACGCCGGTTGGCCAGAGCACCTTCGCTGTTCCGGCGACTTACAACGAGGACCAATACACTGCGAACCTGGATGAGGCAATTACACCCAAGGATCAGTTGGTGGCGCGCTTCTTTTACTCCCGCGCACCTACGATTCAGGCGTTTGCGCCTAATGCGGCCAATGTACCGGGATGGAGCAACAGCGAACTCGATCAGAATGCCATGCTGGTGTTGGGTTACACGCATGTCTTCAACGCGAACTTCGTGAATCTTGCGCGGTTCGGTTACACAAACTTCAGCGGCAACTCGACTGTTGTGGAACCGATCTCGGCGAACGATATCGGCACGGAATCCCCGCAGGGTACGTCTGCCCCTACTGATCCTGTTCCGAGCTTTATCGTTAGTGGACTATTTGCAGTCGGCGATGGCGGAACCCCTTTCCTGGAGGGGCTCACCAACTCGTTCATCTGGCAGGATACTGCCTCGATGACACACGGCCGTCACTCGCTGAGCGCGGGCGTCGAGGTAAAGCGCTACCAGGTGATGGTGAACTCTCCTTTTGTAAGTTCGGGTGTGGCGGAGACGCTGACGCTGAACGATTTCCTGATTGGCCAGAACGCCGCTCAGAACGGCAGCCCGGACGGCATGAGCAATATCTTTCTGACAGCGGCTTCGTCTGGAATCTTTCGCAAGGATCAGCGATACAACGATTTTGCGGGATTTGCAAAAGACGATTTCCGGTTGAACTCCCGCGCTGCTCTCTTCGTCGGGCTTCGTTACGAGATCTTTGGATCGCCGACGGAAGCTCATCAGAGGTTCGCCAGCTTCGATCCATCCATTGCGTCGTCTTCAGTTCCTGCTGGCGGGTCGCTGAGCGGGTTTCTGGTTCCACATAACTTCCCTGGCAGCCTGCCTGACGGCGTGACACGAACGAATCGCGATGGCTTCTGGCCGAATAACTATGCGGATGTGTCGCCGCGCGTCGGCTTTGCGATACGCCTCTCTGACACACCAACGGTGCTGCTGCGCGGGGGATACGGAATCTATTTCGATCGCCTATCAGCGGGCCTGATCGAGAATCTGGTTGGGCAGTCTCCGTTTGCACTGGACCAGACTCTCTTCTTCGCCCAGACGGCGGGATCATCGGAACAGCAGCCCTTTTCGCCGACTCTTCCGGCCACAAGCAGCTACCCATCGTTTATTCCACGGTTCCCGGGCGGCGCTCAAACCATCTCTTCGGTCGATCCAAACATCACCGATCCTTATACGCACGAGTTTAACCTGAACATCCAGACAGCTCTCGGTCGTGACTACCTGCTTGAGATCGGTTATGTCGGCACTCGTTCGCTGCACATTCCCGGAGGTGTAGAGTTCAACCAGGCTCTGCTTGCCAGCCCGCAGAACCCGATCAACGGCGAGACTACGAACACGGCAGCCAACATCACCAATCGTCTTCCGTTCGCCGGGGTGGCGACCGGGTCATTGATCTACCAAACCCGTTTCTTGTCCAACTACAACTCTTTGCAGGCAAGCCTGACGAAACGGTTGAGGCACGATCTGCAGTTCCTCGCGAGCTATACATGGTCAAAGAATCTGGATCAGACCAGCGGGACGAACGGCAGCCCCGTGTACGAAGAGTGGTTGCTGTCGAACAATCAAAATAATCCCCGGCAGGCGTACGGACCTACAGATTTCGATCGCAAGCATCGCGCCGTTCTGAGCCTCGTCTACCAGGTTCCTTTCTACGCTGGTTACACGCACGCAACTGCGCATGTCTTCAACGGCTGGGAGATCTCTACCATCGCTGTAGCGCAATCGGGTTCGCCGCTGACGATAACCGATAGCAGTGCGGGAGGTGTGTATGGTAACTTCGAGAATCGCGCCGAAGCCCCTGCTTCCAACCCTCTAAAATCAGGGTCGATCTATAGCCGCGTGCAGTCTGGATATCTTAATGGAGCGGCGTTCCCCTCAGCGCCCATCGCACCTTTTGGCCTGTCGTCCGCGGATACCGATTTCGGCGACAGCCGTACCGGCTTCCTGCGGGGCCCTGGACAGCGGAACATCGATCTGGCTGTCGAGCGCTCGTTCCGAATAACAGAAGCCATCAAGCTCCACTTCCGTACTGAGTTATTCAATCTGACTAACTCGCCGAACTTTGGAAATCCCAATACTAATTTGAGTTCTGGACAGGCGTTCGGAACGATCAGCGGCACGGCAAACAATCCGCGCATCATCCAGTTTGCCGCGAAGATCCTTTTCTAGCAGCCGCGGAATCTCTCAGGGAAGGGATCTGGGACGATGACCATTGAGGAAATCGAAGCGGCAATCAAGGCCTCAAGGCCAATGCCAACGGTGGATGTCGTTCGTGCTCGGATGGAATTCCCATTCGTCACGGTATTGTATCCGCTTGGATTTCCCGTGGAGATTTCGAGCAACTCAGAGATCGTTTTAAGGATTGCCAATGAAAGCTGGGGAGCGTTCGAACAGCGCTTTGACACGCCGCCTATTTGCATCCAGATAGGAATAATCGGGGATGGCATGGCGGAGCAGCCTCCGGTTCCTGTGTGCCGCGTCCAGCAACATCTCTTTTCCTTCGTCGCCGATGAGGAGAACTACGGCCTCATCGATATGATTCAAGGTTTCTGTTGTATCTGGCTGACACATGCAGCGATCAAAGACCGCAGCTACCTGCGCCATTTCTATTTGGAGTGCGCGATCGTGTGCCCCATCGCAACGCGCTTTACAACTGGAGTTCACGCGGGCTGCGTGTCGCGAGATGGCGTCGGCGTGTTGCTTTGCGGCGACTCGGGCGCCGGAAAATCCACGTTATCCTATGCTTGTGCCAAAGCGGGCTGGACTTACATTACAGATGACGCCAGCTACATAGTGCATGGCGACGCAGACCTGCGAGTGGTGGGAAATTGCCACCAGGTGCGCTTTCGCCCGGCCGCGGGTGCATTCTTTCCGGAGATCGAATGCGGCGAGGTTACGCAGCGCGCGGGGACGGGCAAACCGTCGATTGAGTTAAGTCCCCGGGCGCTCAATATTTCGTTCGCGCAGTCTGCCAACGTAAAGTATCTCGTCATCCTGAACCGGCGCGAAGGCTTCAATGCGTCACTGCGGCCTTACTCGAAGGACGTTGTCCGGCGCTTCCTGCTTCAAGGCCGGTTCAGCCCGCTCGAGATGATGCCTGCACACTACGCGGCCATCGAACAGCTTCTCGAGCGAGAGGTTTTCGAACTTCGCTATACGAATCTTAACTGGGCGATTGAGCGACTTGATGCCCTGGTCGCGCGCGGAACACGATGACCACTTCGGGGGGTGCGTCTCAAGGCTCAAGGTGCGGGCGTTGAGGGGACGAGGCGGCAATTTCTGGACGCTGTATGCATCGTCGTGCCTGATCGATCTGGGACTGTGCCTCTACTTTTTTCTGTTCAGCCTGTTTCTGGTTGAACACAACATCTCGGAGCAGAGTATCGGGATGATCACGGCGGCACTCACTTTGGGGACGATTGCCGGCACGGTGCTCGTCAGTATCATCACCAGATATCTGGAACCGCGTACGATGATGCTGGTGTATGTGGTTGCGGCTCCCGTGAGCCTGGGGCTGCGGACGGTCTTCCTGCAAATTCCTGCGCAGATAGCCCTAGCATTCCTGGCGGGTGCGATGATGAGCATCTGGTCTGTCTGTTTTTCGCCGGCGCTCGCGAAGCTGACGACCCCCGCCAACCGTGCGTTCGGCTTCAGCCTGTTTGTAGCTACTGGGATAGCCTCCGGCGCCCTGGCTGGCGTTTTCGGTGGCTACTTTCCTGCGCTGCTGCATCGCGTCAGCCCGCAGGGAGATGGAATCAGGGCGGTACTTCTGCTGGCATGTTTCATTGTGCTGATTGCGGCGGCGCCGATCCTCAGATTGAATGTTCGCAGAGACCAGGCGGAGGGCGAGCACGGCACTATCTTTAGCTCATTCCTGCTGCGGTTTCTCATTGCTGCGATGGCATGGAATGTTGCACTCAGTTTCTTTACGCCTTTCGCGAATGTCTACCTGACGCGGCATCTTGGTCTTCCTCTAATCCGCATTGGGCAGATCTATACGATCTCGCAGCTCATCATGGTGGGCACTGTGTTGCTGGCACCCATGCTCTACCGCAGGGTTGGACTGGTTCCGGGTGTCGCGATCACCCAATTCGCAACAGCGCTCCTACTTTTGGCGCTCTCCCGCACTTCGGGTCAGGTGGGAGCGATCGGTTTCTACCTTGGATTGACGGCGGTTCAATGGATGGGTGGTCCCGGCCTCTCATCCCTGCTGATGAATCGCACCGAGGAGACGCACCGAAGCCGGGCCGCAGCGATGTACAACATGGTGAACCTTGCAGCGCAGGCGGGTGCGGCGGCCTTGGCTGGAAGACTGTTCGAGAGCTATGGATATTCTGGCCCACTCGCGGGAAACGCCGTACTGGCCGCGTTCGCGGCGATCTTGCTCTATGCCTTGCTGGGTAAAGACAGCAGTCAGAAAAATCCTGAGGGGACATCTCAAATTGAGGATTCAGAGCCTGAATCGCAATCTTCAGGAGAGATGTCTGCCGCTCGCTTGTGACATGTTGTGAGCCCAGCCGCTGCCTTGAATGCGAACTGATTCGCCTGGTTGACTTACGATCCCGTTGAGTTGCTGGGAATAGAGCGGTAAATCTCATGCTCTCTCGCGGTGTGACAAACGTATGACATTCATCTGAAAGTGTCCTGACATATCTTCGGTCGTCCGCCGGTAGATTGAGACTCATAGATTCTTATCACTCGAGTGGGCGCCTGCCGAGCATGAAGCGTGAGTTATCCAATGCGATCTACGGCGTTCTCGACTACCTGGCCTACCCGGTTGGAATGCTTGCGATCGCCCCCATCACGTTGAGGGAATTTGGGAGTGAGCGATACGGCATTTGGATATTTGCAGGAACTGCAATCAACATCGGCGCAATTGCTGCTTCGGGGTTTGGCGACGCGAATATCCGCGTGGTTGCGATGCGAAAAGCAAATGACGATCCGGAGAGTGTGGTGCGGGCCGTGCGCAGCACGATGGGGATTCACGCAATCCTCGGTGGGGCCATGACAATGATCGCGTGGTTGCTTGCGCCCATTCTGACAGCTCACCTGATCAGAAACCTTCCGGCCTTGCGCAATGACTGCATTTGGAGCATGCGCATTGCAGCGATCGTGATCTTTCTGCGCGCAGTGGAGAGCGTATGCATCAGCACGCAGCGAGCCTATGAGCGCTACGGGGCCGCCGTGGGCGTCAGTGTCGTCGCTCGCCTTGCAAGCTTGATTGCCGCTGTAACGTTGCCGATGACCACGCATTCCGCTTCCAGCGTGTTGGCAGCGACGTGCATCCTATCTGTGCTGGGCGTGGCCTTACAGCTCGTGCACCTTGGCCGGCTGCTGCATACTGTCAACCTTCTTCCGATGCTGGAACGAGAGACAACGCTGTTGCTGGTGACCTTTGGCGTGTTCGCGTGGGTTCAAGCGGTCTCGGGGCTAGTCTTCGGACAACTGGATCGGTTGCTCGCCGGATTGACTTTTGGCGCGGCCGCCGTGACGGCATATTCATTGTGCGTGCAACTCTGCCAACCTGTCTACGGGGTAGCCGCAGCGGGTCTTCATTTCATCTTCCCTCGCATTGCAACGCACTTCGCACTGGATGACAAGCGAGGCGTGCGGCGGACAATCCTGGCGGGGATCTGCGCCAATGTATTGATTGTTTGCGCCGGCACCGCGGGCGTATTGCTCTTCGGTCAGACAGTCCTGCGCGCCTGGGGCGGCAAGGAGGTTGCGCGAATGGCGGCTACAATTCTTCCGGTCATCGCATGGAGCACAGCGTCAACAGGATTGGGTGTTGCCGGCTCTTATGCACTGCTCGCGCTGGGAAGGGTACGAACCTTGAGTGGCATCGCTCTCGCCGCTGGCGCGGTCATGCTTGGCTCGATGAACTGGCTTGCGTCGAGGCATGGTCTCGAAGGATTGGCATGGGGTCGGATGCTCTACGGCCCCATCACATGCATCGTCTACATTCCTCTCGTCATGTTCCTGAGCAAGCGCCCGCCCATCCTCGCGTTTCCGGCACTAACCACCGCACTCTCTGAGGAGGCGCAATGAACGAGACAGGGGATTCTGGAATCGTGAATTCACAGCCTGCAGGCAGCTACGGTGGTCAGTATCTCTTGCCCAAGTCCGATAGAGCTTGCGCGAATGTACTTGGCGTCGCCGTCGATGCGCTCAACCTTGAGGGAGCGTTGGCTCGCGTCGCCGATGCTCTTGAGTCGAATCGAAAAGGTTACATATGTGCAGTCGGGGTGCACGGGATACTTGAGGCGCGGCGCAATGCGAGCATGGCGCAGGCATTGGCAGATGCGGCGATCGTGGTGCCGGACGGCACGCCTACAGTATGGGTCGGTCGCGTACAGGGATGCACGTCAATCGATCATGTCACTGGGCCAGCGCTGATGCGCGAGATCTTCCGGCGTGAACGATTCTCCAGGTACCGTCATTTCTTTTACGGGGGAAAGGAAGGGGTGGCCGGCGAGCTTGCAAGAAGCATGCTTCGTGAGGCTCCGGACGCACGCATTGCGGGCATCTGCACGCCGCCGTTTCGCGAGTTGAACCGTGCCGAAGAGGACGACTTGATGGTGGGAATCAAGGCGTGCAAGCCAGACATCATCTGGGTGGGAATCAGCACGCCGAAACAGGAGTTGTTTATGCGAAGAATGCTGCCACGACTGGACACGTGCTTGATGTTCGGTGTCGGAGCCGCTTTCGATTTTCACACGGGACGAATCCGCGATTGCGCTCCGTGGATCAAGGCTGCGGGATTCCAATGGCTTCACCGGCTTCTGCAGGACCCGAAGAGGCTATGGCGCCGCAATTTGAGGAATTCCACTTTCCTGTGGCACATCGCTGTGCAGTTGACTGGATTCAGGAATTACTCATTGCCGGCACGTTCTGACAGTTCGCTCGGCGGGTATGTGCTTGCTCCGGAACATGGCGGCGATTCGTGGCAGCCAGAGGAGCTGCAGCCGATCAGTAAGTGGGTTTTGGAGCCTGCTCATAAGGCTGCCCAAACTTGTTCAGATGACTAGCCGGCTCTCGAGACAACTGGTGCACGTCCAGGGACATCGGCTCGGACTTTCCCGAGATGATGTGGACGCGACGCGCAAGCTTCTCCAGTGAAGACTGCGTTAAGCCCTCGATCCAGGCGTGAACCTCGTAGTCGCCTGGCGGAATGTCGTCGATGCGGAAGTTCTCGTCGCCATCGGTGATGGCGTAGTGCGGTGATGAGAGAGAAAGCACCACAGCGCTCATCTCGGGGTGGATGTTGCAAAAAATATAGGACACGCCTTCACGCGAAAACACGACGTCTTTCGATTTACCCGACTCATAGAGACCCAGGTCAAAGCGCTTCCCATTGAAGAGTGAGAAGACATTGTGAAAGAACGGATCCGCATTCGGAAATGAAACGACGCTTCCCACCGGGACCACAATGAGGTGTGGCATGAACATCCGATTCTTCTGGACCAGGGTAAAGCGCCCCGCAGGAAAGGTCCGATCGCTCGTTTGGGGGGCGACAGGCGTGAGCCACACTACGGAGGCAGGCGATGACCCCTTAGCCGGCTGCGAGCCGAAATCAATGTGACCATGCAACTCTGCCGCCCTCGGCGGTTTCGCATCCTGTGCCGGCCCAGGCCATGGCGCAAGCGCAACCACGCAAAGTGCGAAATGAATTGAAATCGCGACATGGAAGAGTCTGCTCAAAATCTGTACCCTGCTGCCACTCCAATTACATCGCTCGGCGCCGTCGACGAGTTCACTGGCGACGACTCGATCCTTCGATATTCGATGGAGTATAAAAGGTAGGCGCTCGGCCTGTAGATCACGTTTCCGGTGAAGGTTCGATTCCGTGCGAGATTGTAATAGCTGCCCGAGCCGTCAATTGCAAAGGGTCGAAGCCGATGAGCCGGTACATTGTCAACTCCAAAAGCTTCATTGAATTCAAGTCGCTCATTGATGGTCTGTTTGAGCTGCACCCAGCCGCCAGCGTCGTTGAGAACGCGAAAATAACTTTCTCCCTCATAGGAGCGATAGACGTAGTCCTTGAATGCGCCCCCACCAAGGCCGCCCAGCCCTTGACCACGATAGGCGCTGCCTTCCATGGCAAAGTGCGAAATAATAGGAAAATGAAAATCTACGGTACCAGCCCAGGAGTTGTAAGACCATCCGCTCGCGGTGCGATGAGGCGCGAAGTAACTGCCTGCGCCGACATGCGCCCCGTCTTCGTGGCTGCTATCAAGCAGAGAAAGACGCCCCTGAATGCCCGGCCAACGGCTCTGTTCCGATGTTGTTGGAGCAACGGTCGGCATGGCCGCGGGAGTGGCAAGAGTGTTGGGCGGGTCAGCCACATCGATCAACGCCGCCTGCATCTGCATGGCGAGGTCGCGATGCAAGGGGAGTGTCTGCGACACACCGGCTTGCGGATTCCAGGCCCATAGATTTCCAGACCAGGCCAGCGCCGGTTCTGCGATGGCTGTAAGCGAAGCCGGCGTGTCAGGGCTGATAAGGGGCCGATCATAAGCGAAAAATGCAGCAGTTCGCCGCTTCCAATCCAGCTCCGCATGCGCCGTGCGTAGGCGGAGAAATCCGAGGCCATTTGCGTAGCCGTTGCCTGTTTGCCCGCCGTAGAAATCGGCTCGTACGTCCGCATGACTGCTGGCGCCGAAAATGTGTGGACCACTGGCGTCGATGCCGAGAATCGATTGGCGAAGCGTGGCTCCCGTCGATCCGGATCCGGAGGCAGCGATGGAGGGCGTCGCCGGCGAATCGACGGCATGGGTATTGACAAAGGTATTCATTAGAATCATGCCGCTGATGGTGACTGGATATTTCGACTCACTTCCGACCTTCGCCTGCTCTTGTGCGGCAAGCTGGGATTCGTGCACGTCCTGCTTATCTTTGATTTCCTCCACTGCCGCAGCGAGTGCCGCGGCGTTCTGATCGGGAGCTGCGTTGGAGGGAACGTCGATTGAAAGATTTGCCTGCTGCCGCAGCTTGGAGACTTCCAGTTGCAGATCCTTGAGTTCCCGCTCTGACTCCCCAATCTGCTGCTGTATGTGGCTCATGGCGCCGTCCAGCTTACTGATCTTGTCTGCGACGCTCTCCTGCGCCGCCGCAAAAGACGGTGCTGCGCAGAGCATCGCTGCGAGGCCCAGGTTCGTTGCCATGGCGCTTGGTGTTAGCCGCAATCTGAACGAAAAACCAATCCTCGCAGAGATCGTTTGTCTCATAACATCCCCATTTTGGAGCGGGTTGATGATGGTGATGAAAGGCTATCGGGGCCTCTGGAAACAGACATGCGAAAGACGGTCTCTCCTGGTCTACTATCCACGAGTGTTATGTTTCCCCCATGCTCGATCGCGATGCATTGTGTGAGCGTAAGTCCCAAGCCCGATCCCTTCTGTTTTCCTTCACTGACAAAAGGTTCAAAGAGCGTGTTACGGATGTTTGCTGGAATTCCGTCTCCATTGTCTTTTATTTCAAGAATGAGCTCAGTGGCGTGCGCCTCAAGCTCGATGGACACGGTTGGTTTTGAGCCGTCAGAGCGGGGCGCCTGGCATGCGTTCAGGACAAGGTTATAAATGGCACGCTCAATCTGCGTCGCGTCGATTACTGTAGCTGTCAAACTCGGATTGCAACAGTGAAGCGAGAAATCGACAGCGGCAGCATCCGGATGAGACCGGATCATTCCCATAACTTTATCGATGGACGACGCGAGGTAAAGTTGCGAGCGGCGAATCCCCGGTCCGGACCGACTGAAGATGAGGAGTGATTCGAGGAGTTCAGTGGTTCCGTTCACCGCGGATCGAATTTCGGCAAGGATCTCGTTGCGATCCGTCTCTGCCAGTTTGCCGGAGGCGAGGAATTCCGCGTTGGCATAGACAGCGGCAAGGTAGTGACGCAGGTCGTGAGAGACCGAACTGGCCATCCTGCCGATGGTGGCAAGCCGCTCTGATTCCAGGAGCCTCTGGTTGGCCTGCTGTATCTCCTTGCGCATGCCTCCGAATGCGGTGCTCAATTCGCGAACTTCGCGCGTGCCCTTGTACGGCAGCAAATGCGTGCTGTCGCCCTCAGCAAATGCGTGCACACCGGTCGCCAGTTCTTCCAGGGGCCTGGTCACCACGCGGGAAAGAACGAACATCAGCATGGTCCCGAACAGGAGCGCGAACAACCCTGCGGACAGGACAATGCGATCGATCTGACGGATGGACTGTGCCTCTTGATCCAGCGACTTCAGTTCAACCAGTCGAAGCGGAACTGCACCCTTCAAAGAAAGAGTCCGCACCACCGCAAGGTAAGATGTGCCGCTCAGGGTCACGCCAAACGATTCGGCTTTCGACTGCGAAGCTGGCGCGTGCACCGCCATGAGTTGTTTCTCCAGTTCCGGCTTCATGGAACTTGCCAGCACCGACTCTCCTGATAAAAAAGTTGCGTCGACGCCGGTTACCTGGCTGAATTGCTCAACCGCCTGGCGGTCAATCGCAAACCCGCTGACAACGTATCCGAGGATTGTTCCTTCCGATTCACGTCCAAAATAGAGAGGCCGTACGGAACAGCCGAACAGTTTGCCTTCTCCGACCAGGTAAGAGCTCGGAGGCCCGGCGACATAAGACTGCAGGTCCTTGCGCATCGTCTCGGTCGCTGGTGATGCGCCTGTATACGCGGCGACAATATGTCCGTCGTGGTCCGCGAGGGCGAACATGTCTGCTCCGCTCACCTTCCAGAATTCAACGGCTCCATCCTCTATCGTCCTCTCATCGTTCGTCGTCATCAATGCCTTAAGGCTGGGTAAATCGGCGAGAAGTGCATTCTCACGATCAAGCGCGACGATTCGTTCCGACTGAAATTTCGCGAAGACCGCAACTGAATTCTGGAGATCGCTCGACGCGCTTTTGGCGAACAGCTGCTGAAGAGGATGGCGAATGGACAGTACGCTGACGAGCGTGGTGCAAACAATAATGACTGCCATGGCGACAGTCAAAAGAACGCGAGTACGCAAGCCAGGATTCTCGCCGCGAGAGATGGCTGTACTCAATGAGCCGCTTTTGCCTGGTGCGTCCGCCATTTCGATCAGGGAACGAACTTGTAGCCGGCACCATAAATTGTAAGCAGGTGACGTGGATCAGCAGGGTCGGGCTCAAGCTTCTGCCGCAGCTTCAGGATCTGGTTGTCGACAGTCCTGGTGGTCGGATAGCAGTTGTAGCCCCAAACCTCGTTCAGGAGTTCCTCCCGGCTGAGCACCCTTTCGGCGTGATCGGTGAAAAACTTGAGCAGCTTGAGTTCATGCGAAGTCAGCTGAATGGGGAGACCATTGCGGAGCACGGTCATTTTTTTGAAGTCGACTTCGCATTCCGCAAATCGATAAGTGGATGCGGTGACGGGCTTGCGCCGGCGCCGGATTGCGGCTTGAACTCGCGCCATCAGTTCGCGCGGGCTGAACGGCTTGGTTACATAATCGTCGGCGCCAAGCTCCAGCAGAAGTACCTTATCGACGACTTCTGCAATCGCGCTGACCACGATCACGGGCACCTCCGCGGATAGCGCCTTGAACCTCTGGCACAGCTCACGGCCGGAAATCTGAGGGAGGATAAGATCGAGGACTACTGCAATCGGGCGTCGCGAGCGAAACAGGTCGAGCCCGCTTTGCCCGTCTCCTGCGGTCACAACTTCGTACTGCTCGGCAAGGAACATTCGCTGCAGAATGCGCTGCATCCTTGGATCGTCTTCGACCACGAGGATGACGCCCAGATCCCTGGGGGACATTTCATCTGTCACAACCGCGGCTTCGTATGATTCCTCTACCATGGATTCCATTTTCCTCCCTAATTCGCGATGTCGGGAAAATATGTTCTGGAAATGACAATCGAATGACATTTGATGAATTCATGCGGAGGTCTTCAGGAGACAGGAGATTCCACCTTCCGAACCTCGGAAGCGGGAGCTTGCAGAATACCATTTTGCGAGACGGCGGGACATCCGTTCAATTGCAGGTAGAGCTCCATGTATCTTCCGCCAATCGACGCAGGTGTCAGCTCGGGCATCGATATGCAGGGACTCTTTGGCCCGGCGAGGGTGTCCTTAAATGCCCGTAGAAACTCCTCGGTTGAGTCGTGGTTCAGGGCAACGTAGCGGCATCTGTGGCCACCAACCTCTCGGAATGCTGGAATATCGGAACATACCACTGGACAACCGGCTATCAGCGCTTCCACAACCGGCAGCCCGAATCCTTCAATGGAAGATGGGGCGAAGAGGAACGCGCAGTTGCGATAACACCAAAGCAGTTCGGGTTCGGAGATTCCGTTGCGCAGAACAACCCTGCCGCCAAGGTTCAGGTTGCGGATTTCAGTCAGGACCCGCAGCGTGTCTGGCCCAGGAATTCCCAGAATCAGCAGCTTCGCGTTTCGGGGCAGCACATGCATGTCCAGCGCTCGGGCAAAGACCCTGATCGCGAACGGCAGATTTTTGTTCTGCCGATGCTGCGCGATGCATAGAACGAACGTATCGCCCGTACGGAATGGCTCCAGAGCGCGGCACGCCGAGCCATGCATGGGCTCGACTGAGTTGGGAATTGTTACAGCCTTTTGGCAGATCTCGGACGAAAAGCAGGCTGCAAGCCGCGACTCTGTGAATTTAGAGACACATGCGATCGCATCGATCTTTGTGAGGCATTGCCGCATGAGCCTGCGGCTGATCTCGCTATGAATGAAGCCAAAATTCACGGGGATGTCAAACGGGTAGAGATCGTGCAGGCTCACCACAGTTGGGCATCTGTGTGCCTCTGCCCGGACTGGCGCGGGGAACGTCATGTGAAGGACATCGGCATCAAGCTGCGCGGCAATTGCTGGGAGCTCGCGGTGATACCAGAGAATCCTGCTGAAGTTGCTGTGCCGGAGCGGAATCCAATGAACATGAAGACGCGAGTCGGCGCGTGCAATCGCCGATGCGAACATCTCCCGCTGCCACTCTCCAGCAAGAAAATGAACCTGCGGAGCGTCGGGCCGCGAAAGCAGGCTTCGAACCAGGTTGGCCGCATGCCGCGAGACGCCGTTGAAGCTGGATGGAGCAGACAAAGCCGCGATGACGACTCTCACGATTGGGCCTCCTGGAATGGGGGCGTCACGCAGTGCTGAAGGGTGCCGCCGGCACGGTGGGAGGCGATGATGGCGCGCGGCCCAACGTATGAACCGATCAGCGTGATAGCCCAAAGAGGAAGCAGCAGGTCGAAAGGTTCAGCCTCTGCCAAACCGCGAATGAGGATGAACAGGAGCAGGCAGGCAAGCACTGCTCGAGCGGCAGTTGGTGGAGAGGATCGAATAGAAATATACAGCGACCCATAGATTCCGGCCAGCATGACGATTCCCACTACACCGTAGGCAAAGAACTGCTGGAGCAGCTCGTTTTCTGCATGGCGGGCTTCAAACAGCTCTGGCCCGAATGGCGGCGCACTCTTCCACATGGCATCAATGCCATTGCCGATCCATGGTCTCGCGAGCCCGGCGTCGAGGCAATAAATCCAGATGCCGGTGCGGCCCGTCAGGGTTTGCGCCTGACTTCCCGCCGAGGTGTACACATCGTAGTAGGAACCGATCAAGCTGCCGAACGCGAGAATCAACAGAAGAGCAGCGGCGCCAAAGGCTGCCTTCTTGACGCGCGTCATCGTTTTATTCAGCAACAGCAGAACGGCCTGGGTTATCAAAAAGGCTATCAGCGTTGCTTTGCTCAGACTGCGCATCAGTGTCATCGTCAGGAACACGACAGACAAGAGCCATCGGCCATCTTTTCGGCTCGCCAGTAGTTGCGCCATGAATACGCCCATCGCGCAGATGTTACCAATCTGATTGGTGTTGAAGTATTCCAGGTCCCCAAGCCGCAGATCCTCTTCGGCAGGAATGATCCATGCCACTGCGGACAAAATCAAGCTGGCCGCGATGTACCCCTTCATCATGGAGTGCGCCACCTCGACGGCCGTACGGGTGCGCAGAAACAACAGCACAAGAGCCACATCCGCGGCCATCACGGCCCAGTACGCGAATGAGGCGGCCCATGAAACAGTCCCGCTCCAGAGCAGGCTGATGCAGGAAAACGCAAGAAGAAACGCGACCCAGCGCGTGGATGGCAGGCGGAAGACCCAGCTAATGGGCCGAGTAACTGGTCCCCATGCTTGGATGGCTGCCAACAGAAGCAATGCGGCTTCCGCAAGAAATCCGGCGATGACTCCAGCCTCCGTGCCCAAGTGCAGCCAGCGAGCCGAGACCAGTACCAGCACTGCGCGCGACGAGAACAAAAAGCCGGCGGCAGCGGCGGTGATTGACAAGCCGCAACGATCGGCAGAGTCATTCGAACGAACAACTGCGTCGCGGGTCCATCCGTCCGCATGGTCTGAGAATACCGAGCTTTGCGAGATGCTCATGCCTTTCTCCGGCCGAATCCGGCGAACTTCGCGCGAGCCTGCTCCAGCGCATCGGCAAATTCCCGCGCAAGAATGCGACGAGGATCGCTCGCATTGACAGCCCGCCAATGAAAGCGGAAAACGATCCATGCTGAGAACGCCAACAACTCGACCAGCGTAAAGGCCGCAATGAAAAGAGCGCGCGGCGGGAACGACTTTTTCTCGGCAATCCCAGGGGCGTCAATCACGCTAAGAACAGGGACATCCTTTGCTTCCTGAATTTGAGCCAATTCAAACTGTTGCGTGAGGAGGTCGTACACTGTCTCTTGAACACGTACCTTTCGATAGAGATTTTCATAAGGCACGGCCAGCCGCGGAAGCTGCCGGAGGGGCGGATAAGACAGGCCTTCCGCGCTTCCGCTCGAGGGAGATGATTCGGCTCCGCTGTTATCGCCCGCTGGAAGCGCCGCCGAAGTGCCGCCAATTTTAGAAAGTTCTCTTTTCAGATTCGAAGCCCGTGCTTGAGCGGCCTTGACGCGCACATTCTGGTCTCCATAAATCTCATCGAGAGAGCTCAGCTCCCCCTGCGTGACGATCAACTCCCCCTGGAGTTTGGCCGCCGCATCCACGGTCGCCCTGGTTTGCTCGCGAAGATCGACCGTCATGTTAGTGCTGGAGAAATTGCTCAGGGCAGCCTCAGCCCGGTCGAGTTCGGATCGCACTGCCCCCAGTCGATTCTCGATGAATACTCGCTCGCGGTGCGCCGAAGAAGTATTGTTGCGGTTCACCACCAGATTCAATTCGTCTAGATAAGCCTGCGCGATGTCCCTGGCTCGCTGCGGGCTCGCATCCACAACGGTAATGGTGATCACCCCGCTCTTTTTGTCCTGGTCGATCCTGGTTCGCCGGGCGAGCGTCTTGGAGGCGTCGATACGATATTGCTTGTGATACACCGATTGCAGTTGGAAACGATCGATGAGCTTGCCGGTGACCGTGCCGCTTCGCAGCAAGTCGACGAACAAGGCCCCGGTGTTGTGACCGCCCAGCAGGCTTGACGTGACGCCTCCAAGCACATCGCCGCCCAAAGCGTGGCCCGCCAGCGCGGAAAGCAGTGCCGCGCCAGATGAGGAGTTCTCAGGAGGCATGATGCGCGCTGTCGACTCGAACTGCTTGGGGATGAGAAGAACGATTGCGAAGTTGCACAACAGCGCAACGGCACCGGCGCGGCCCAGTATTCGCCGACGCTTGAGCAGTACGGAGACGTTTGTGACCCAGTTCGGCGCGTCGATTTCGACGTATTGTCGCAACGCCATGCGCTCATCCATCGTCTCGTGCGGCGGTGCGCCGGGGTTGACAGTCATACCG
>Ga0182030_10011755_pt1 | contig 17625 bp, 19 predicted proteins | sample 812S3MmetaG_FD_121299 | JGI IMG/M metagenome (GOLD analysis project Ga0182030, IMG submission 121299) | Permafrost microbial communities from Stordalen Mire, Sweden - 812S3M metaG (Illumina Assembly) | ecosystem: Environmental > Terrestrial > Soil > Wetlands > Permafrost | place: Sweden...
CGCCGCGACCGGTGTGACGTTTATCCCGAAGCCGAGCACCGGCCGCCGCACGAGCATCAGCTCTGCGATCCGGGAGATCATCTCTCCATAGGAGAGTATGTCCGGTCCGCCGATATCGAGCGAACGTCCCGCGATCGGTGAGTCACCGGCGATCATTGCGGTCGGGAGCGTCGCCGCTGCGGCGAGCATCTCGACGACGTCGCGCTCGTCGATCGGCGCGGTGCGGAACGAGCGCCAGGCGGGAAGGGTGAGCACCGGCAGGCGCTCGACGAGGCGGACGAGGAAGCGGAACGAGCGCGAGCGCGCGCCGATCACGATCGAGGCGCGCAGGGCGAGCGAGTCGGGGACGGCGAGGAGGATGCGCTCGACCTCGTCGCGACTGGCGAGGTGACGCGAGGCGGCGCCCTCGCGCGGAAGCAGCCCGCCGAGGTAGACGATGCGCGCGACCCCCGCGCGGGCGGCCGCGTCGGCGAAGTTGCGCGCCGCGATCCGGTCGCGCTCGTCGAACGGGACGGCCTCGCCGGAGGGACGCTCCATCGAGTGAATCAGGTAATAGGCGACGTCGATCCCGACGAGCGCGGCGGCGAGTCCAACGCCTGAGAGCGCGTCGCCACGGAGGATCTCGACCTCCGAGGCGATGAGCTCGAGGGCGTCATCGGGGGCGCTCGCCGATGAGGACGAAGACGATGAAGACGCCGAGGACGACGACGCCGCCAGCGCCGCGGACACCCGCGCCGGGTCGCGCCCGAGCGCGCGGACGGCGTGTCCGTCTGATAGTAGGCGCGGGACGAGGAGCGAGCCGGCAAAGCCGGAGGCGCCGGTGACGAGGATGCGCATCACGACAGATGATGACGCGCCCGGCTGGGATCTCCGGAAAGTGCACGAGACGACGAGCCTGCTGGGATCCTCGGAAAGTGCACGAAAAACCGCCTGGGGGTCACGAGATGGTGACTAGTGGGCGGCCGAGGAGGGTAGAAATTGTTTTGTCTGCGATTTGCGGGAAGGTCCTCTGTGACCCCTTGAGCGGGGGCGCGCGCGGTGCTTTGATGGCTCGGCCGGTCCACCCGGCCCGTCCACGAGAAAGCCGCGAACGAAGCGAAGGGGAGCGAGTGCCGAGCAAGCAGAGCAGACGCCCGACCAAGCGCGCGGCGCGGAAGGTGAGTTGCGAGGACTGCTTCTTTCACACGAACCTGCTGTGCGCGCTGGATCTCGACGAGCCCTGTTCGACCTTCCGGCCGAGCGAGGCCGAACTGCGCCCGCCGCAACAGCTACGGCTGGTGTTTCGCCAGGAGCGTCGCTCGCGCGCGGCCTGGGCATTTCCCTCCGCGCAGGAGCAGGCGGCACTGCACTACTGAGTCTCCCGCGCGGAGTGCGCGGCGATCCAGTTGGCGCCGGGTGTGTCGGTGAGTCCGTGGACGATGATCGAGCAGAACACGACCAGCGCGGCGAGGTCGAAGATGCGCGGGCCGGAGGCGATGTTCTGGTCGAGGACGAGCAGCGCGAAGGTCATCGTGGCGACGCCCTTGGGCCCGAACCAACCCATGAACAGGCGTGTGGCGCGATCGGTAGAGGTACCGAGCAGCGCGACCCAGACCGCGAGCGGCCGCGCGAGCAGGAAGACGACCACGACGAACGCGAGCGACGGCCAGCCCTCGCGCGTGAGCGCGTGCAATGTGAGTAGCGAGCCGAAGACGAAGAAGATGCCGAGCTTGACGATCTCGACGAGCTCATCGGCGCGACGCTCGAAGTGCTGGCGCAGGTCGGGGCGACGGATACCGAGCACGATCGCGGCGACGAACACGGCGATGAAGCCGTTGCCTTCGGGCGAGAGCACGGTGAGCCCGTAGGTGGCGAAGGCGACGCCGAGCGCGAACAGCGACTTCTGGTGGGCCGGGATCGAGTGCTCCAGCGGACGGTTCTGCGCGCGCGGCATCAGTAGCGAGGCGAGCCATCCGCAGGCCAGGCCATAGAGCAGCCCGAGGCCGAGGTCCTGGAGCACGAAGCGCCACCAGACGAAGCTGGCGGAACTGGCGGAGAGCGCCGCGAGCAGCGCCAGCACGGCCGGCAGCGCGAGGCCGTCGTTGAGGCCGGACTCGAGGTTGAGCGAGTGGCGGATCAGGCGCGGCACGCGCGCGTTCGTGACGATGCTCGAGGTGAGCACGGGATCGGTCGGCGAGAGCAGAGCGCCGAGCAGGAACGACTCGGTCCAGGAGAGCCCGAACAGCAGGTGCGCGGCGGCGGCGACGATCGCGGCGGTGATCGGCATCGCCACCACGAGCTTGCGCGCGGGCAGGTGCCACTCGCGTTTGAGCATCTCGCCCTCGACCTCGAGGCCGTCGCGGAAGAGGATCACGATCAGGGCGGCGAACGCGAGATCCTCGACGAAGCCGGAGTGCGGGCGGAAGTCGATCTTGCCCAAGCCACCCGGGCCGAGCGCGAAGCCGGCGAGCACGAACAGCGCGGTGAGCGACAGGAACGAGCGCTGCGCGAGGCCGGAGGCGAGCGCGCCGAGAATCAGGAGCAGGCCGAGCACGGTGGCGATTGCCTGGAAGCTCGGCATCGGTCTAGATTCTCACGCGCGGCGGCCGGCCGGATTGCCGGGGCGAGGACCGCTCGTCGCGAGCGGCCTCGACCGTTCGCCGCCGCCGCCGTCCGGCCGATTGGCGCGGAGCCCGATTCGGAGGTCCGAAGGAGGGTATATTGGACCTGACCCAGCAAAAATCTTTCGGCAGAGGCGGTGGCCAGCATGGCGGCAAAGGACAGCATCGGAAAGGCCGGCGAGGCGGCGCGGAAGGCGCAGCGCAACCGGTACATACAGCGTCTGATCGAGGACGAGGATCTGCGCGGCAACCTGCTCGCCGCGTACGGCGCGGCACGCGGCGCATACGGTCGCATGAGCAACGGCAAGCCCGCGAGCAAGGCGATCTTCGAGGACAAGAAGCTGCAGCGCGAACTGCGCGAGGCGGCGAACGCGCTGAAGGAGGCCTCGAACGCGCTCAACGAGAGCCCGAAGAAGTCACGCCGTCGCAAAGGCGGCCTGGGCCGCACGCTGCTGCTGTTGACGATCGCGGCGACGCTGGCACTCGTGCTGAGCGAGGATCTGCGCTCGAAGGTGCTCGACCTGATGTTCGGCGCCGAGGAGGAGTTCGACTACAGCTCGACCACCACCCCGGCGGAGCCCGCGCCGGTCGCGACCCCGGCCGCCTAGGTCGCGGGAAAATCTCTCGGAGGAGGGCGATCGCCGCGGGCAGGCGGTCGCCGGGGAGGGCGAAGCAGTGAAGATCGACACCACGGAAACGGATGTCCTGGAGGTGGCGCCGTTGGCCCCATCCGAGGGGGCGCCGGGCGCGAGGTCGCTGTCGGGAGAGAAGGCGCAGCGGATCGTCGAGGCGATGCGCCGCAGCGTCGCCAAGCGCGGTGTCGCGGCCTCGACCTTCGAGTACGTGGCGCGCAAGGCCGGCGTCTCGCGGGGACTGCTGCACTACTACTTCTCCACCAAGGAGCAGTTGCTCGTTGAGGCGGTGCGCCGCGACTGCGAGCTGCGGATGGAGGTGCTCGAGGGCCAGCTCGCCGGCGCGCAGACGGCCGATGACTTCATCGCCCTGATGGCGCGGAACCTGCAGGAGACCGTGCGCGAGGACCCCGACTTCGTGACGCTCGTGTTCGAGCTGTTCACGCTCTCGCGCCGAAACGCCGAGATCGCCGTCGAGTACGCGAGCCTGATGCGCCGTACCCGCGATCAGGTCGCCGGGATGCTTGCCTCCGCCCAGCGCGAGGGCGTGCTGCGCCTGCACGCCGAGCCCGAGGCGGTCGCGGAGATCCTGTTCTCGCTCGGCGACGGCTTCGCGCTGCGGATGCTCGCCGAGCCCGAGCGCGACTTCAGCGCGACGGTCGGCGCCGGCATCATGTGTGCCCGAGCGCTGCTGGCTGACTAGGGCTCGAGTGGGGAGTGTTCGAAAAAAAGTGCGTATAACTATGGTTGTACGCACTTTTAAAAGTACAACAACTTCTTCCCCCTCTTTATCTTCCCTTTTGGGTCGATCTCGGCCTGGAGACGATCTCTAGCAATTGGGCGCCTCTTATAATCAGGCACGATGCCCATCTACGAGTACCGGCGGCCCGACGGGACGACGTTCGAAATTCAGCAGTCCTTCAGCGACGAGACACTGACCCACGATCCCGAGACCGGGGTGGAGGTCAAGCGCGTGCTGCATGCGCCCGCGGTGCACTTCAAGGGGAAGGGCTTCTACAACACCGACTACGGCACCCGCAAGCGCCAGCGCGAGAACGCGGCCAACGCGGAGAGCTCCTCGGGGAAGAGCGACTCGGGCGAGTCCACGTCCTCGGAGTCGTCCTCGTCCTCCTCGGAGACGAAGTCCACGGAGAGCTCGTCCGTGACCAAGACGGATGCGAAGAAGAGCGACGGGAGCGCGAAGAAGTCGAAGGACGCAAAGCCCGCCGCGGCGAAGAGCTGACCGCGTCACCTTTCCGTCCGGCGTCCGCGCGCTTATTCGCGTCGCGAGAGCCTTCGGGGAATCACCCCGCCTCAAAGCGCGCGACGTCCGCGCGGCGCGCTTCTTCAGAAATCGTCAGCCCTTCTTCGCCACTTGGCAGGGTGGTCTGACCGGTCGGCTTCAGTACATGGGTGGGTGGGGTTCCCGTTATCGCAAGCGCGGCAAACATCGCGAGCAGTTCCGGGCCGCTCATGTCCGAGATGATCGCCGGCGGCGCGTTCCAGGCGATCAGTGGTAGGCGGAAGAAGCTCGACGGGGACAGCAGCTGGGACTTCATGTCGTTGAAGAGCGCCTGCTGGTGTTCCTCGCGCTGGATGTCGGACTCGTTCGGCGCGCAGAGGTTCTCGCGTGTGCGCGCCAGCGCGAGCGCCTGCTCGCCGTCGATGTGGTGGGTGCCGGAGCTCAGGCGCAGGGTGAAGCCGCCGTCGGCCGCGCCACCGTCGAGCTTGGAGACGATACAGCCGCCGCTGTAGTTGACGCCGCCCATCGCGTCGATCAGCTGCGGGAAGTTTTCGAAGTTCACTTCGACGACGTGGTTGATCGGGACGTGAAGCCAGTTCTCGAGCACCGACACCGACTCCGCCGGCCCGCCGTACTCGTGCGCGGCGTTGATCTTCTCCAGGCCGTGGCCGGGGATTTCGACGACGGTGTCGCGCGGGATCGAGAGCCGCGCAGCGTGGCCGCCGCCGGTGCGGATCAACATGATCGTGTCCGAACGGCCCGGCCCCGTGGTTTCGGCGCCCGGTTCCTTCGAGTCCTTCTGGCGCCGGTCGGAGCCGAGCACGAGAATGTTGTTCGCGGACGTCAAGAGGTTGCCTGACGGATTGAGCTCGCCGGCGACGTTCGCGGGCAGGGACGTGCGCTCGAAGTGCGAGCTGAGGAGGAACAGCACGAGCGAGAGCACGAGCCAGAACGCGATGAGCGCGAGCAGCGTGAGGACGATCCGCTTTGGCCTCCTCCAGCGGCGCCACCTGCCCGCGCCGTGTGTGGCGAGGCCATCCGCTCCTGCACCCCGTCCGCCTCCTCCGCGCTCGTCGGCCCGGCGCGGCGGTCCCGGCGATCTCGGCAAACGCGGCGCTCGCGGGGCCGAGCCCGGCGCGGACACCGGCCTCTGCGGATCCTCTTCGCGGCGGGGCAACAGCCGCCGGCCCGCGCGATAGCGGGTGTACTGCGGGGGCTGCTCGTCGTCGGAGGGCATGGGGGCACCCTATATTTGCCGGATGAGGACTGCGAGTGCGTCAGTCGGGCGGCTCGTCGTCTGTCCCACTCCGATCGGCAACCTCGAAGACGTGACGCTGCGCGTGCTCAGAACTCTGCGCGAGGCGGACGTGGTGGCCTGCGAGGACACGCGACACACGCGGGTGCTGCTCGAGCGGCACGGGATCGCGGCGAAGCTGCTGAGCTACCACGAGCACAACGAACGCGCGCGTGCGGCGGAGCTCGTGGAGCGCATGCGGGCGGGCGCCGTGGTCGCGCTCGTGTCCGATGCCGGCATGCCCCTGGTCTCCGACCCCGGCTTCACGCTCGTGCGCGCGTGCATCGAGGCGGACCTGCCGGTCGAGGTGCTGCCGGGGCCGAGCTCCGTCTCGACCGCGCTCGTCGCCTCAGGCCTGCCGGCCGAGCGCTGGCGCTTCGTCGGGTTCCTCCCGCGCAAGGCTGCCGAGCGCGGACGTCTACTCGAGCGAGCCGAAGATACGCTCGTCGCGTTCGAGTCCCCGCGGCGCCTGGTCGGTGTGCTGGAGCAGTTGTCTGCGTCCGATCCGAATCGTCAGATCGCGGTCTGCAGGGAGCTGACGAAGTTGCACGAGGAAGTGCGCCGGGGGACGGCGGCGGAGCTGGCGTCGTACTACTCCGAGCAGGCGCCGCGCGGCGAGGTGGTGCTCGTATTGGGTCCCGCCCGCCCCGTCCGCCCCGGCGGCACAGGAGCACCTGGCGATCTTGTCGATCCCCTCACCGAGGACGCGCTCGCGGCGCTACGCGAGCTCGTCGACGCCGGCGCCCGCGCGCGGCCGGCCGCGAAGGTCGTGGCGAAGTTGACTGGCGCGAGCGCGAACGAGCTCTATCGGCAGCTGACGGACGGGCCGCGGCGCGAGGACCGCTAGGCGCTCGGCGGCTCGGTGGGCTTCTGGCGCTTGCGACCCGTGTGGTCGATCCGCCCTGTGCCGATGCACTCGCGGCAGACGATCCACTTCCCTGTATCCGGCGGCGGTACGTCCTTGGTCCACCAGGTCCAGCCCGCTCCGCCGCATACCTTGCAGCGGTCCTTCTCGTGGATCAGTCGGTCGCTCTGGGTCATCGGCAGAGATTACCTCCTAACCGGATCGTGCCTCCGATCGCACTCCGCCAGTAGCCTGAGGCGACAGTGTCCTTTTATGTGACCACGCCGATCTACTACGTCAACGCGGCCCCGCACCTGGGGCACGCGTACACGACGATCGCCGCCGACGTGATGGCGCGCCATCATCGTCAGCGCGGCGAGGCGACGTTCTTCCTGACCGGTACCGACGAGCACGGCGAGCCGGTCGCCGACGCGGCGCACGCGCTCGGCATCTCGCCGCAGGAGCTCGCCGATCGCAACGCCGAGCGCTTCAAGGCGCTCGCGCCGCAGATCGAGGCGAGCAACGACTTCTTCATTCGCACGACCGACCCGCAGCACATGGCCGCGGTGCAGCAGGTGCTGACGCGTGTACGCGAGAACGGCTTCGTCTATCAAGGCACATACGAAGGCTGGTACTGCCCGCGCTGTGCCGATTTCAAGGCGGAGAACGAAATCGACGAGGACCTCCGCTGCCCGATCCACCACATCGAGCTGACGCGCGAGCAGGAGGACAGCTACTTCTTCAAGCTGTCGGCCTTTCAGGAGCGCCTCGAGGCGCTGTTCGTCGAGCGCGAGGACTTCGTCGCGCCACGCTCGCGCTACAACGAGGCGCTCTCGTTCATCCGCTCCGGCCTGCGTGACGTGCCGCTGACGCGCCACAAGCTGACCTGGGGCGTGCCCGTGCCGTGGGATGAAGAGCACGTCTTCTACGTCTGGTTCGACGCGCTGCTGAGCTACTACACGGCGCTCGCCTACGCCCCGGCGCCGCCGACGCTCGACGCGGAGCAGGCGAGCAATCTGACGAAGACGTTCTGGCCGGCCAACTACCACCTGATCGGCAAGGACATCCTGCGCTTTCACGCCGTGTACTGGCCGGCGCTCCTGATGGCTGCAGAGCTCGAGCTTCCCGAGCACATCTTCGTCCACGGATTCCTGCTGATGGACGGCGAGAAGATGAGCAAGTCACTGGGCAACGTGCTCGACCCGTTCACCGTGATCGAGCGTTTCGGCGCCGATGCGCTGCGCTTCTACCTGATGCGAGACGTGCCGCTCGGCCAGGACGGCTCGGTCTCGACGGCGGCGTTCGAGCAGCGCTACGAGACCGAGCTGGCAAACGATCTCGGCAACCTCGCGAGCCGCACGATCGCGATGATCTCGCGCTACCGCGGCGGCACGCTGGTGCCCGGCGAGGTCGATCCGGCTGTGCGCGAGGACTTCCTCGGGCTATCCGAGCGCATCTCTGAGTGCCTGGACCGCGCCGAGCTGACGGTCGCGCTCGAGGAGATCTGGCAGCGCGTGCGGCGACTGAACCGCTACGTCGAGGAGCAGGCGCCGTGGCAGCTGGCCAAGGACGAGGCGCGCGCCGGCGATCTCGATCGCGTGCTGCGAACGCTCGCCGAAGGGATCCGTACGGTGACCGTGCTGCTGTGGCCGTATCTGCCGGTCAGTGCCGAGCGGCTACTGGATGCGCTCGGCGCGCCTGGCCTGTCGCTCGCCCGCGCAGCACTCGGCAGCGGTGGCATCGAGCACGTCAATCCGCTGGAGCCGCTGTTCCCGAAGGACGTGTGAGCGTCCGTGATCGATTCACACACGCATCTGCACCTGTGCGAGCCACCGGACAGCGAGCTGGTGGTGGCGGCCGAAGCGGTCGGCGTCACGAGGATGCTGACGGTCGGCACCGACGGCGCCTCCTCGCGTATGGCGCTTGCCGCGGCGGAAGCGTTCCCGCATGTGTACGCGGCCGTCGGCTGGCATCCGAACGAAGCGAAGGGCTTCGACGACGCCGACCTCGCGGAACTGCGCGCGCTCTCCGCGCACGAGCGCTGTGTGGCGATCGGCGAGACGGGACTGGACTTCTACCGCGACATCGCCCCGCGCGCCGATCAGGAGCGCGCGTTCGCCGCGCAGATCGGTCTCGCGCGCGAGACCGGGAAACCGCTCGTGATCCACACGCGCGCGGCCGACGACGCGACGCTCGCCCAGCTCTCCGCGGAAGCCGAGGGGTGCAGCGTCGTGATCCACTGCTTCTCGATGCCCGCGCGCCTGGAGGAGTGCCTGGAGCGGGGCTACGCGATCTCCTTCGCCGGGAACGTCACTTACAAGAACGCCGCCGACCTCGCCGAGGCGGCGCGGCGCGTCCCCGAGGAGCGGCTGCTGGTCGAGACAGACGCCCCCTACCTGACTCCCCAGGCGGTCCGCAAGGAGCGCAACCAGCCGGCGTTCGTCGCGCATACGGTCGCGTTCGTCGCCGCGCTGCGCGGAGTCTCCGTCGCGGATCTCGGCGCCGCTGTCGAGCGCAACGCCGCGCGCGTGTTCGGCTGGTGAGCGCGCTCGTGGCGGAGGAGCCCGCGATGCCGGTGCAACCGAGCCTGCGTCGGCTGCGGCAGTTCGGGATCCGCCCGGACCGCGAGCTCGGCCAGAACTTCCTGATCGACTCGAACATTCTCGGCGTGATCGGCCGCGCCGCGGAGTTGTCCCCCGAGGATGTGGTGCTGGAGATCGGCGGCGGGCTGGGCGTGTTGTCGGAGTACCTGGCCGAGCGCGTCGCGCACGTGCACGTGGTCGAGATCGACCGGCGGCTCGAGGACGCGCTCGCCGACGCGGTGGGGGGATGTGAGAACGTGAGCGTGTGGTGGGGCGATGTGATGAGCATCGATCTCGCGGGGCTGGCGCCCGAGCCGACGAAGGTCGTCGCGAACCTCCCCTACGGGGTCGCGGCGGGCGCGCTCTTGAGGACGATCGAGGAGCTGGGAGGCGTCACCCGCTGGGTGGCGATGGCGCAGCGCGAGGTCGGCGAGCGGCTGGCCGCCGGGCCGGGAAATGGCACATATGGCGTGCCGTCGGTACTCGCGCAGCTTGCCTGCGACGTGCAGGTCGTGCGGGCGATCCCGCGCACGGTCTTTCAACCGGTGCCGAACGTCGACTCGGTGCTCGTCGGCCTGTCCCGGCGCGGGCCGGCGCCCGGCGTTGAGCTGAGGGGCTTGGTCAACGGCGCCTTCGCCCACCGGCGCAAGACCCTCGTCGGCTCGCTCGCGCTCTCCGGTCGGGGAGGTGAGCACTCCCGCAAGCAGGTGCGCAGCGCGCTGGAGCGTCTCGGCCATCCCGCCGACGTGCGCGCCGAGCGCCTCTCGCCCAAGGACTTCCGCGCGCTCGCGCGCCTGCTGGAGCTATGACTGGCGCTCTCCCCGCGCGGGTGCCGGCCCCCGCGAAGGTCAACCTCGGGCTGTTCCTCGGGCCGTCCAGGGAGCAAGACGGCAGGCACGAGCTGGTGACTGTCATGCAGTCGATCTCGCTCGCCGACGAGCTCACGCTCGAACGCGCGCCCGCGGGGGTGGAGCACGACGAGATCGTGTGCCCCGGAGTGGCAGGGGCGCCGGAAGAGAACCTGGCGGCGCGCGCGCTGGCGGCCTTCCGCGCGACCACCGGCTGGGACGCACCGCCGCTGCGCCTGAACATCGTCAAGCGGATTCCCGTGGCCGCCGGTCTGGGGGGCGGCTCGGCGGACGCAGCCGGTGCGCTGCGGCTGGCGCGACACGCGTCGGGGCTCGGCGATGAGCAGCTGCTGCGCGAGCTCGGTGCCGCGCTCGGCGCCGACGTGCCCGCGCAGATCGCCCCGGGGCGCTGGCTGGCCGGCGGCGCGGGCGAGCTGCTGGAGGCGCTGCCGGATCCCAACCCCGCCTCGTTCGGTCTGCTCGTCCTGGCGGCGGCGGGCGGGCTCTCGACAGCGGCGGTCTATGCCGAGGCCGATCGGCTGGGTCTAGCGCGCTCCGCCGAGACGCTCGAGGAGCGCCGCCACGCGCTGCGCCGGGCGCTCGAGCTGAGTGCATCGGTGCCCGCGGCGCGCGAGCTGCTGGAGAACGATCTGGCGCCGGCGGCGATCTCGCTCTGCCCGGAGATCGCCGCCGCGCTTTCGCAGGCGCGCGACGCGGGCGCTGAGATTGCTTTGGTGAGTGGCTCGGGGCCGACGGTGCTCGGGCTGTTTCCCCACGCCAACGGTCTCGGCCGCGCCGAACGGGCCGCCGCCGGGCTGGGAGACCGTGCACCCGTGCCGATCTGCGCCACGCCGGTCGATGCGGCGTTCGCGCGTGTGACCTCTGCTTGAGTCACAATGGGGCCGAGATGAGCCGGAGCACCATCAACGATCTCGCGGTCGTCTGTGCGGGCGTCTTTGGTCTGGCGCTCTACGCCGGGCTGATCCTCGTGCCGGCTTGGACCTCTTACTCGCGCATGTGGGAGCGGGTCGCCGCGAGCATCCTGTCGTTGTACGTGTTCGCGGTGCTCGTCGGCATCGGCGTGGGGGCGGCGCTCCTCGCCGTCTATTACTGGGGCTGAGGCGATGCCCGAGGACCCAGGCTCCGACCTCGCGGCGCTCGACGCGATCACCGAGGCGGTCGAATCCGGCGCCGGCCTGCCCGAAGTGGTGCGCGCGGCCGGCAAGGCGCTGGAGGCGAGCCTCGCTGTGACCGACGCCTGGGGCGCGACCCTGGCGGTCGCGGCCCGCTCGCCGGCGGAGGAGCGCGCGCTGCTCTCCCAGGGCGAGGGTGTGAGCAGCATCCCCCTACGCGTCGCCGACGCGGTTGTCGGGACGCTGCACATGCGCGCGAAAACCGCGCCGAGCGCGTCGATGCAGCGGCTGCTCGTGACGATGATCGCCTCAGAGGTCGAGCGGGTGCGGGCGCCGGAGCGGGTCTCCGAGACGGCCGCGGCCGACTTCCTCGGCGCGCTTTTGCGCCGCGAGCTGACCGACCGTGAGGAGCTGATCTCCCAGGCACGCGAGCTGTCGTTGGAGGTCGCGGACGGAGCCAGCGTGATCGTCGCGCGCGCGCTGCCGCAGGCGCCCACCGACGAGGGCTGGCGCGCACGCGTACGCGCCGTCGCCGAGCGTGGCGCCCGCGCCGTGGTGAGCCGCTCGATCGCGGCCCTGTCCGAGCGCGACGGGACGGTCGGCGCCGAGGTGCTGCTGCTGGTGCCCGGAGGCGAGGAGCCCGTGGCCGCGCGGGCCGCCGAGGCTGTGTTGCGTGAGCTGGAGGCCGCGCTCGCCGGCTATACGTTCGCGCTCGGCCGCTCGCGGCTGGCCGAGGATCCCGCCGATCTCCCGCGCGCCGTCAGCGAGGCGCTGCTCGCCGCGAACGTCGCCCAGGGCGGCTCTGACGGCCCGGCGCTCGCCTTCGAGCAGACGGGCGCCTACCGGCTGCTGCTGAGCGCGATGAGCGAGAACCCCGCCGAGCTGCAGCGTTTCTACTCCGAGACGGTCGAGCCGCTGGTCGCCTACGACGAGCAGTACGAGACCGATCTGATGCGCACGCTCGAGACCTTCCTCGAGGCCGACGGCAACGTCGCGGGCACGGCCCAGCGCCTGTTCACCCACCGCCACACGATCTACTACCGCCTCGAGCGCGTGCGCGACCTCTCCGGGCTGGACGTCTCTTCCAGCGACGGGCGCGAGAAGCTCTCGCTCGGGCTGAAGTCGATGCGCGTGCTCGGCATCTCCTCCGCGGGCGGTCCCGCGCTGGAGGCCGGCGCCGAGGGCGGCCGCGTCCCCCGCGGAACCGGCCGGCGTCCCTAGCCCCGCGCTGCGAACTCGACCGCGTAGGTCGCGCCCCGCGCGCCATGCCCGAGGATCGATGGCACCGCGGGCGAGACGCCGACGCCAACGTCGCGGAAAGCATCCGTGAGGATCACTTCTCGGTGCGGCGAGGAGTGCATCCAGGCGGTGACGATGCCCGCGGGCGTCGCGGCCGAGTGGGTGCCCCAGCCGAGGTTCTGCGCGGTCGCAAGGCTCGAGGCGTGCACGCCGTAGGGCAGCGCCGCGATCAGCCTCGCCGGCGTCTGCCCGGAGGGGCTGTCGTCGCCGAAGTAGTCGTCGCGCACCATACCCGTGGCCTGCTTGCCGGCGACGGCCTGCAGTTCACGGTTGGAGCGCAACGGCCGCAGACGGTAGGCGGCCCGCAGCTGCTCGATCAGGCACAGCATCGCCCTGTCGACCAACGCCGTGTCGGCGGCTGTCGGCCGCAGGTTGGCGTACGCGCAGGAGGGGCGCGCCTTCGTCGGCGTCAGCGCGCTTGCATTGGCCGACGGCAAGGAGGTGAGAAAAACGAGCAGCGTGACGGCGAGCGTCGCCCGCGTGGCAGCACGCACAGCGCCGTTCGTCCTCCCCGATGTCTCGGCTCCCCAGGACAGAATGCAAGGATCCTTGCAGAACGAGGAGATCGAAGTGTGACGGCGTAGTGAACGCCCCGGTCCGGTTCTCATGCGACGATGTGGGGACTCCTTGGGGAGTCGTCCAATGGCAGGACATCAGGTTTTGGTCCTGAGAATCGGGGTTCGAATCCCTGCTCCCCAGTCTTGTATGCCCCAGTCGGGTTGGGGTCTTTTGTGTTGGAATTTCAGGTGGGGGGCAGCGTGGGGGGAGCCTGCTCCCCCCACGCTCTCGATTCCCTGCTCCCCAGTACAGTTCAGGACGATGAGCGCTCCGATCGTCCTGATCCTCGCCGCGGGCCAGGGGACGCGCATGCGCTCGCGGACGCCGAAGGTGCTCCACGATCTCTGCGGACGGCCGATGTTGTTGTGGCCGGTGCACGCCGCGCTCGAGGCCGGAGCGGCACGGGTCGTAGTGGTTGACTCTCCGGCACGGGCACTCGAGGGGGTGCTGCCGGAGGGCGTCGAGCTGGCGGTGCAGCCGCGCTCGGACGGTACCGGCGGCGCGGTCGCCGCGGCGATGGCCCAGCTCGAATCCCAGGCGCAGGCTCCCCTGGAGCCCGGCACGCCGGTGGTGGTTCTCAGCGGGGACGTGCCGCTCGTGAGCGCCGCGGCGATCGGAGAGCTGACCGAGGCGCACGCGCAGGGCGGCGCCGCCGCGACGATGGTGACGACGGTGCTCGACGATCCGACGGGCTATGGCCGCGTCGTGCGCGGCCCGGACGGCTCGGTCGAGCGCGTGGTCGAGACCAAGAAGGAGGGCGACGCGAGCCCGGAGGAGCTGCAGATCAGCGAGGTGAACACGGGGATTTTCGCCTTCGACGCGGGCGCGCTGCAGGCCGCGTTGCCGCGGCTGAGCGCTGAGAACGCCCAGGGCGAGCTGTATTTGCCGCAGGTGCTGGACATCCTGCGCGCCGACGGGCAGGCCGTGGCGGCTCACGCGGTTGAGGATCAGAACCTTGTGCTCGGGGTCAACGACCGCGTCGCGTTGGCCCAGGTTCGCGGGCTGGCGCAGCGGGGGATCAACGAGCGGCACATGGGCGCGGGGGTCTCGATCATCGATCCCGCGGCGACCGTGATCGACGTCGACGTGGAGATCGGCGCGGACACGACGATCGAGCCGGGCACCACCATCAAGGGCAGGACGAAAATCGGCTCCGGATGCGTGGTGAGGTGTTCATACCTCGTCGATTGCGAGCTCGAGGACGGGGTGAGCGTTGGGCCCTTCGCCTACCTGCGCCCCGGGGCGATCCTGCGCGAGGGCGCGAAGGCGGGGACGTTCGTCGAGATCAAGAACTCCGACATCGGACCCGGCGCGAAGGTCCCGCATCTGTCATACATCGGCGACGCGGATGTGGGTGAGGGGACGAATCTGGGCGCGAGCACGATTACCGCCAACTACGACGGAGTCGCCAAGCATCGCACGACGATCGGCAGGAAGGTGCGCTCGAGCGTGCACGTCTCGTTCGTCGCGCCGGTCACCGTCGGCGATGAGGCTTACACGGGGGCGGGGTCGACGATCGACGAGGATGTCCCCGCCGGCGCGCTCGGCATCGCCCGCGCGCGCCAAACGAACAAGGCCGGATACGCGCAGCGGCGCAAGGACGAGGCGAAGCGCGGTGAGGACTCGACGCCACGCGAGGACGAGGAGAAGCGACGTGGGGATGACGCTCTAGACTCCGAGCGGAGATGAGCAGCGCGATGGACATCCGCTCCCAGCCCTCGTCCTCCACCAGCCTGGAGGTGGATTACAACAAGCGGCTGATGCTGTTCAGCGGGCGCGCGAACCCTCAGCTCGCCGCCGACATCGCCACAAAGCTGAACGTCGATCTCGGGCCGGTAACGCTGAAGACGTTCTCCAACGGCGAGGTCTACTGCCGCTACGAGGACTCGATCAGGGGCGCGGACGTGTTCATCGTGCAGCCCACCTGCGGCAACCCGCAGACGGGGGTGACGGCGAACGACTCGCTGATGGAGCTGCTGTTCATGATCGACGCGGCCGTCGGCGCCTCCGCACACCGAGTGATCGCGGTGACGCCGTGGTTCGGCTACTCCCGCCAGGACAAGAAGTCCTCCCCGCGCGAGCCGATCTCGGCAAGGCTGGTCGCCAGGATGCTGGAGTCGGCGGGGGCGGACAGGGTGCTGACGATGGACCTGCACGCGGGGCAGATACAGGGGTTCTTCCAGAAGCCGGTCGATCACATGACCGCTCTGTTCATGCTCACGCAGTACTTCGGCGATCTCGGGCTCTCCGACCTCGTCGTCGTCGCGCCGGACGCGGGGCGCGTGAAGCTGAACAAGAACTTCGCCTCGAAGATCGGCGCCGAGCTCGCGATCCTCGACAAGGAGCGCCCGGCGCAGCAGGTCGCGGAGATCGGGTATGTGATCGGCGACGTCAAAGGCAGGACGGCGGTGATCGTCGACGACATGATCGACACGGCGGGGACTTTGAAGGCGGCGGCCAAGACGGTGCTGGAGGAGGGCGCGTCGAGCGTCTACGCGGCGGCCACCCACGGGGTGTTCTCCGGCGACGCGTTCGAGAACCTCGCGGATGCGGGGTTGAAGGAGATCGTCGTGACCGACACGATCCCAATGCGCGCGGGCCATCCCGAGAACATCCGCGTGCTGCCGTGCGCGGAGCTCCTCACCGACTCGATCCGGCGGATCTTCACCGACGATTCCGTCAGCGAGGTCTTCGGCGGCGAGAACCAGCTGTTCTGAGCAGGCTCCCCTCACGAGCCCCCCCACGGGGGTATCCGGCGGCATGTGGCGAGAACCAGCTGTTCTGGGGCCGATTGCTAGAGTCCTCTCCTCCAATGGCCACGACGACGACAAAGCTGGATGTAACCAGCCGCACAGCGGAAGGCTCGCGCGCGACGCGGCGCCTGCGCCGCAGCGGCCGCGTGCCCGGCGTGCTGTACGGCGGCGGCGGCGATGCGGTGAGCTTTGACGCCGACGCGCGCGAGCTGCGGCTCGCGCTCGCGCGCTCGGGCGCGGTACTCGACCTGAGCGTCGACGGCGGCAAAGCGACTCCCGTCGTCTTGAAGGAGACCCAGCGCGATCCCGTCCGCGGCGAGACCGTGCACATCGATCTGCTGCGGGTTCGCCTCGACCAGGCGATCCACGCGATCGTGCCGATCGAGCTGACCGGCACCGAGGACGCCCCCGGCGTGAAGGAGGGCGGCGTGCTCGAGCAGATCACGCGCGAGGCGAACGTCGAGGCGCTGCCGACGGCGATCCCCGAGTCGATCGTCCACGACGTCGGCGAGATGCAGATCGGCGACCACGTCGGGTTGGCCGACCTGACGATTCCCGATGGTGTCACGCTGCTCGACGATCTCGAGGAGACGGTTGTCGCGACGCTCTCGCCGCCGCGGCTGCAGGCCGAAGTCGAGGAGGAAATCGAGTCCGAGACGGAGCTCGTCGGCGAGGCCGCGGAGGGTGGCGCCGAGGAGGGCGGCTCCGAGGACTCCGCCGACGGCGGGGAGTAGCGGCTCCTGCGCCGACCGTTCGGCGGTGGCGGTGGTGGAGCCGTCGACTGGTTGATCGTCGGGCTCGGCAATCCCGGCAGCGAGTACGCCGGCACGCCCCACAACGTCGGGTTCGACGTTGCCGATGCGCTCACCGAGCGCTGGGGGCTGGGCCGGCCGAAGGAGCGCTTCAAAGGACGCCTCGTCGAAGGACGTGCGGGCGGCATACCGGGCGAGACGCACGCTCAGCGCGTGGCGCTGCTCACGCCGCAGACCTACATGAACGACGCCGGACGCTCGGTCGGTCCGGCGTGCGGCTCGTTCAAGCTGCCCCTCGAGCGCGTGCTCGTCGTGCACGACGAGATCGACCTGCCGTTCGGCGAGGTCCGCACCCGCGTCGGCGGCGGGCTGGCCGGACACAACGGGCTGAAGTCGATCAAGCAAGAGCTGGGCGGCGCCGATTTCGCGCGCGTAAGGATCGGAGTGGGCAGGCCGAGCAGCACCGACCCGGAGATCGTCTCGGGCTACGTGCTGGGACGCTGGCGCCAGAGTAAGAACGAGGTCGCCGTCCTGGTCGAGCGCGGGGTGGCGGCGGTCGAGCGGGTGCTCGCGGGAGAGCTCGAGTAGGAGATGGCGCTGCGCTCGCTGTTGGGGCTGATCGAGGAAGACGCGGCGGCACAGCGCCTGGCGCGCGAGGGCGGCCACGCGTTCGTCTCCTCCTCGCTGCGTCCCTACGCAATTGCCGCGCTCGCGGACAGCGGCCCGGCTGAGCGGGCGCGACCGACGCTCGTGGTCGTGGGCGACGACCGCGCGGCGCGCGACATGGCCGCGGACCTGCGCGCCTGGCTGGCGCCACGGCGGGTGCGCTACTACCCCTCGCGCGGCGTCGCCTATGAGTCGCACCTGGCGCCGCCGCCGCATCTTGTCGGCCTGCGCGTGGCGGCGCTCGATGCGCTGCTGGCCGCGAAGGATGAAGAGCTCGAGCCGCCGGTCGTCGTCGTCAGCGCGGTGGCGCTCTCGGAGAAGGTGCCCGACCCGGCGCTGCGCCCGCACTCGTTCACGCTGCGCACAGGCGAGCTGCTCGACCTCGACGAATGCGCCGCGGAGCTCGTCGCAGCCGGTTACG
>Ga0182030_10011756_pt1 | contig 17623 bp, 16 predicted proteins | sample 812S3MmetaG_FD_121299 | JGI IMG/M metagenome (GOLD analysis project Ga0182030, IMG submission 121299) | Permafrost microbial communities from Stordalen Mire, Sweden - 812S3M metaG (Illumina Assembly) | ecosystem: Environmental > Terrestrial > Soil > Wetlands > Permafrost | place: Sweden...
GAATTTGCCAGCGGCCGGCGTTCAGGGCGCGCATCGCGCGGCGCCAGGTCCGGTGGTGCGCGTGCAGCAAGCCGGTCCGTCGAGTGACGCGCCGCCGTGGCCCCCCTTGCTAGGCCCGCATGGACAGCCTGCGGTTGGGCCCTCGGGGGCACCGGGGGCACCGGGTGGGCCGCGACCGAGTGAACCGGGGGCGCCTGGCGCGGCGCCTCCGGGCCGGCCGGCGGGAGGGCCGCCGCCGCTTGAGGCACCAGGGGCTCGGCCGCCGGGCGTTCCCGGCTCGGGTGAGGCGCGTCCAGGCGGGCAACCTCCCGAGGCTCCTGGCGCGCGTCCGCCTGGAGCGGAAGCGCCGCGTCCGGGTGGGCCGGTGCCGTTGCCGGCACCAGGCGGGCGTCCGCCTGGGGTGAGCGAGCCGCGTGGCGCCGCGCCTGGTACGGAACTACCTCGTGGAGAAACGCCCTCTGGGATTCAGCCTGGGCAGCATCCGGCCGAGGCGCGTCCGGGAACGGAGCCGGGACGTGAACCCGGCAACCGGCCGGCCGGTGCGCCGGAAGTCCGTCCGGCCGCGCCGCCGCCGGCCGCGCACGAACCCCCGCATCCCGCCGCGGAACCTGCCCGTCCAGCGCCCGCGGCACCGCATGTGGAGGCGCCGGCCGCGCACGCGGCGCCGCCGCCGCGTGTCGTGGAACCGCAGCGTCCGGCGGCACCCCCGCCACGTCCGGCCGCGCCACCTCCGCCACGTCCGGCCGCGCCGCCACCTCCGCGTGCGGCCCCACCACCGCCGCACGCCGCCGCGCCGCCACCGGGAAAGAAGCCGGGCGAGCACTGACGTCCGCGGGGTTCGGTTCGAGGCACCTGACTGGGTCCGTCATGGCTGCCACACGCCGGCGGGAGTCGCACCGGGCGAGACCCGTAACGGTCGCATCAATGGCACCGGGGTTAATGGTGACAGGGTAAAGTAAGGCGACGCCCAACAAGCATCGCGTCGGGTCACCGTCCTACCCCGGCCATTCCCGGGGATGACGCTACTCGCCCGGGGATGACGATACACGATGGTTCGTCAGGCGACTCGTTTAGCGTTGACCGTCGCCTAAGTGGTAACGGGGTAAAAAGGGACCGGGACGGGCGGCCGGCATCCCCGCGCGGGCTTGAGATCGTCCGCGACCCGCGGGAGCATGGTGGGGCAACGGAGTTCCGCCCATGACCTCTCCCGCTTTTTTGCCCGTTCACGCCCAGGTCGCGGAGATCGCGGCGAGGCGGCTGTCGCCGGTGGATCTGGTCGAGGAGTATCTGGCGCGGATCGAGCGGCTGGAGCCGGCGTTGCATGCGTTCGTGTCGGTCAACGCGGCGAACGCCCGGCTGGCGGCGGAGGCGGCGGACAAAGCCATTCGCTCGGGCCACGCGGTCGGCCCGCTGCACGGCATCCCGGTCGCCATCAAGGATCTGGTGGAAATCGAGGGCGAGGTGGCGACCGGCGGCTCGGCCGCCTGGCGAGACCGGATCGCGCCGTGCACCGCCACGCTGCACCGCAAGATGATGGCGGCGGGGATGATCAATCTGGGCAAGACGCACACGGTCGAGTTCGCCTATGGCGGCTGGGGCACCAATCAGCATCTCGGCACGCCGCGGAACCCGTGGGATCCGGCGGTGCATCGCGCGCCGGGCGGGTCTTCGTCGGGGTCCGGTGTCGCGGTCGCGGCGCGGTTGGCGCCATGGGCCATTGGGACGGATACGGGAGGATCGGTGCGCATCCCGGCGGCGTGGAACGGGATCACCGGACTGAAAACCACGATTGGACGGGTCAGCACCTATGGCGTGCTGCCGTTGAGTGGGACGCTGGACACGCCGGGCCCGATCACTCGCGATATCGAAGACGCCGCGTTGCTGCTGTCCGTGCTACAGGGCGCCGATCCGCTCGACCCGCATACGATGGCGGTTCGCGACGTCGATCCTCTGGCCGGATTGCGGCGCGGGGTGAGGGGCTTGCGCCTCGGCCGCCTGCCGGCGTCCGAAAGGAGCGGCGTCGATGCCGAGGTGCTGGCGGCGTATGACCGTTCGGTGGATTTCCTGGCGTCACAAGGGGCCGAGATCGTCGATCTGACGTTGCCGGCGCGGTTCGCCGATCTGGGCGGGATCGTCGGGCGGATTATTTCAGCCGAGATCTACGCGAAGATCGCGGCGCTGGCCGACGATAACGCGACGCCGCTGGATCAGGACGTGCGGCCGCGGGTGCGGGCGGGGGCGGCGATCTCATCGAAGGACTATCTGGCGGGCCTGGCGGAGCGGGAGCGGATGAAGCTGGACTTCAGTGCCGCGATCGCCGGAGTGGACGCGGTGCTGACCCCGACGATGGTGGCGCCGGCGCCGGTGGTGGCCACGATCGATCAGGCGACGACTCCGGCGGTGTTCACGCGCTGGGTGAATTTCTACGATCTGTGCGCGGCCGCGGTGCCGAACGGGTTCACCGCGGGCGGCCTGCCGCTGTCGCTGCAGATCGTCTGCCGGGCGTATGAGGAGCCGTTGGCGCTGCGGATTGGCTATGCCTATCAGGCGGCGCATGACTGGCACCTTCGGGTGCCGCCGATGGCCGAGGGATAAGGCTGGCACTCGGGGCGGCGGGCGGCGTAAAACGGCGATAACCCCCCTTGAGGAGCCTCCAACATGACCCAACGTCCGATCCTGGCCGCGACCATGGGCGATCCCGCCGGCATCGGCCCGGAAATCTGCGTCCGCGCGCTGCTGGCCCCGGACGTGCGGGACGCCTCGCGGTCGTTCGTCATCGGCGACGCGCGGGTGCTGGAGAAGGCGCTGTCGGTGTGCGGGCTGACGGCGTCATTGCACCGGATCGGCGGGCCGGAGGAAATCGCGGACAGGCCGGGCGTCATCGACGTGCTGCATCAGGACAGCGCCGACCCAGCCGTGCTGCGGATGGGGGAGGTGCAGCCTCTGGGCGGCGAGGCGGCGTTCGCGGCGATCAAGGCGTCCATCGATCTGGCGATGAGCCATCGGGTGGACGGCGTGGTGACCGCGCCGATCAACAAGGAGTCGCTGAAGGCGGCGAAGATCCCGTTCATCGGCCATACTGAAATGTTCGCCGAGTATACTGGCGCCACCGAAGAAATGACGATGTTCACCATCGTCGGACTGAAGATTTTCTTCCTGACGCGGCATGTCTCACTGGCTCAGGCGTGCGCGCAGATCACGGTGCCGCGGGTGAGCAAGGGGATCGATCAGTGCATCAGGGCGCTGCACCAGTTGGGCTACGAGCAGCCGCATCTGGCGGTCGCCGCGCTGAACCCGCATGGCGGCGAAGACGGGATGTTCGGGCGCGAGGAAATCGAGGGGATCAAGCCGGCGATCGCGGAAGCCAGGGCTCGGGGGTTGAAGATCAGCGGGCCGGTGCCGGCGGATTCGGTTTTTCACCTCGCACGAATTGGGCGGTACGACGCGGTGCTGTCGCTGTACCACGATCAAGGGCATATCGCGGCGAAGATGATGGATTTCGAGAAGACGGTGTCGGTGACTCTGGGGTTGCCGGTGCTACGGACCAGCGTGGATCACGGCACGGCGTTCGATATCGCGGGGACCGGGAAGGCCAGCGCGGTGAGCATGATCGAGGCGATCCGGGTGGCGGCGGAATACTCGGTGCGCGGGGTGAAGCTGGGGGATGCGCCGGTGGCCCAGGGGACGAAGCAAGCGGCTGAGTGAGGGCGCCACCTCGTCATGGGCCGGCTCGACCGGGCCATCTGGTCCTACCGATCGCGGCGATACGGCACCAGCCTGTTGCGGCCGAACGGCGGCGTGGTAGAATGCGGGAACGCGTTTGGTGGGCGTGCGCGGGTGTAGTTCAATGGTAGAACGGCAGCTTCCCAAGCTGCATACGAGGGTTCGATTCCCTTCACCCGCTCCAGCGCTTTCAACAACTCATAACCTCGGCGTTGAAAGCTGGGTTCGAATTGCCTGAAAGGCAAAAAGCTCCTTCGCGTTTAGCGCAACGGCTCAATCCCACCGCGTTTCACCACATTCAGCAACTTCAGCGCCGCACCGGTCGGCCGCCGCTCGCCCCGTTCCCACTGGCTGACCGTGCTCACCGCTACGTTCAGAAACCCCGCCATGACCGCCTGGCTCAGACCAGCCCGCTCGCGCACCGCGACAATCTCGGCCGGCGACAGAGCCTTCACCACCGGCAGCGCGTCCCGACCCAGCATCCGTAGCGTCGTCTTTCTCAGACCGGCGTCGCTCACCGCTCCCACCTTGTGCAGAGCGCGAGACATTTCAACGATCTCCGCCCGAATCCGCGCTTTGCCGCGCGGTTTGGTTTTCGTTTTAGTCGTCATCGTCATACGCGACCTCCATCAGTTCGTCATCCGCGACCAATGCCTCGATCTGGTCCCCACGCAACGCCAGGAAGCTCCTTGCCAGTCCTTTGAGTTCGGCGAGTTCATCGTCATCGACATTATCCCGCTCATTCTTGGCAAACCCCAGGAGGAAGATCGCCCGATCTCCGCGCCGATAGGCGATGACGGTGCGAAAGCCGCCGCTCTTGCCCTGGCCGGCGCGCGCGATGCGCTGTTTGACAAGCCCGCCGCCGAGAGCGGCATCCACCAACCCGGTCTCCATACCTGCCACGGCCCTCGCCAACGCCGCGTCCGCGATGCGCTCTCTGCGTTGAAAACGCGCGAAGCCTTTCACCCTGTAAACCCGCACTGAGTTTCCTCACTCAGACAACTATAGCACGGTGACTGATAGTGAGCAACGTACCGGGCCGCCGTAAGATTGACCCGCCACTGAGGCACGTGGCGGTTCCTTATGTTTCGCATGCCCAATCCGCGACAATCCCATGGCAAATGAACCTATCTACCCTGGAGACGAAGCCCATGCGAGAGTGGCAAGTAACCGAGGCTCCTGGCGCTTTCGGGCAAATCATCGACGCGGCCGTCGAGGGAGCCCCTCAGTTGATCCGCCGCCACGACGGCAGGGAAGTCGTGGTAGTCTCCCGCGGCGCCTTTGAAACCATCAAGCCCAATCCGCGCGACTGTTTGTTGACCTCCGGCTCGCGGAAGAACATGACGAATTCGACGACGCGATGCGAATAGTCCGCGAAGGCGTCGCGGCGCTGTTCCTGTCGCCCCCGACAAAATTCGACGTCTGACGTCGCGACCCCGGCTACTTCACGCCGCCCATCGTCAATCCCGCGACCATGAAACGCCGCAGCGCGAAATAAATCGCGATCGGCGGCAGCGAGTAAACCAGCGCGGTCGCCATCATGTAATTCCACGGCGCCTCATCGCTGTCGAAGAACTGGTCGATCGCCACCGCGACGGTCGTGTTGCGCGGCGAAGTGATTAATAAGTACTGATACAAATATTCGTTCCACGCCAGCAGCAAAGCATAGACGCCGACCGCCACCAGCGCGGGTGCCATCAACGGCACGTAAATGCGCAGATACACCTGCAACGGAGAGGCGCCGTCGATCTTCGCCGACTCGTCCAGTTCCAGCGGGATCAGCTTGCCGTATTGATGCAGGATCAGAATGGCATACGGCGCGGCGAAGGTGACCTCGGCCGCGATGACGGCCCACAGGCTGTCGGTCAGGCCATAAATGTGCATCAGGTGCACGAACGGGATCACCAGGAACGCCGTCGGCAACATGTAGGTCAGCAGCGCGAAATCGGTGACGATCCAGCCGTGGCGCAGCTTCATGCGGCCCAGAGCGAAGCTGGCGAGCGAACCGATCAGCACAGTCAGCAGCATGGTCGCGACGCTCATGTACAGGCTGTTGCCCAACTGGTGCCAGAAGTGCTCAAGGTACCAGTAGCCTTCGGTCCAGACGACCTGGAAGCTGCCCCAGTTCCAGTCATCGGGCCAGATGGCGCCGGTGAACTCGTCACCGTCGTCGCTCAGCGCGATCAGCAGCATGTTGTAGATCGGCAACAAGGTCCAGATCAGCAGACCAGCGCCAAGCACGATCGCGGGCAGGTTCGCGAACGGCCGCCGCCGTCCGGATGTCAGCGTCAGGCTCATAGTTGCAGGCCGGTCAGGCGGATCCGCCGCATCAGCAGAATCACCAGCGGGATCAGCAGCGGCAACGCGGACATCATCGCGGCCACCCCAAGGTTTGGATAACCGAAGTCGAACGCTTCGTGGAATCCGTATGTGGCCAGGACCTCGGTGGAGCGCGCGGGCGCGCCGCTGGAGACGAAATAAACCGTGGGAAAATCGCCGAGCGTCCAGACGGTGGAGAGCAGCGTGCAAATCAGATACACGTTCGCGAGTAACGGGAACGTCACGTGGACCAGGCGACGGTATCCGGAGGCGCCGTCGATCTCGGCAGCTTCATAAATATCCTGGGGGATCGCCATGCGCGCGGCCAGGAAAATCAGTGTCCAGAACGGCATCCATTTCCAGATGTACGAAACGATATTGGCCGCCATCGCGAGCGGGGCGGACACCAGGAACAATGGCCCGTCTTCTCCCGTGACCGCGCGCCACAGGCTGTCCAGCAGGCCCCATTCCGTGACGAGCATGTAATGGATCGACAGGAAAACGGTTAGCCCGGGTAAAGCCCAGGGAAGGAGGTAGATGGCGAGGAGGGTGCGGATCCACCAGCTTCGGCTCATGAAGAAACCGGACAGCAGAAAGGCGAGGACCATCTTCACGTTCACGCCGATGGCGACGAACAGCAGCGTGTTGACCAGGGTCGTCAGGTAGCGCGGATCGGAGAACAGCAGGTCGTAAAGTTTCAGGTCGCTGCCCATCCACAGGCCGAACACGATCGGATAGATCACGAACGCCGCGAAAATCGCCACGTAAGGAATGACGAACGCGATGGCCCATGCGGTGTCGGAGCCGTGGAAGCGATAGCGCCACGGCGGCAGGCGCAACCGGGAGGGTGCGATCGGCCGGCCGAACTCAAGCGCCTGCTGCGAACCGCTCATTGTCCCGTCCCGCCGTCACAGCGGCGCGCTTAGCCTTTCACGCCACCCATGGTCAGGCCCGCCGCCATGTAGCGCCGGAAACCGTAATACAGGATGATCGGCGGCATCGCGTAGATGATCGCGGTCGCCATCATGAAGTTCCAGGGCGATTCGTCGCTGTTGAGGAACTGCGCCAGAGCGACCGCGACGGTCATGCTCTCGGGCGTCGATAGCAACAGGAAGTTGTACAGATATTCATTCCAGGCCAGCAACAGCGCGTAGGTGCCGACGGCGACCAGAGCCGGCGCCATCAGCGGCAGATAAATGCGCAGGTAGATCTGGAACGGATTGGCGCCGTCGATGCGCGCGGATTCGTCGAGTTCCATCGGGATCGACTTGCCGTACTGGGAGAAGATGAAGATCGCGTATGGCGTGGCGAACGTGGTCAGGGCCAGGATGACCGACATGAGGTTGTTCGTCAGTCCATAGATTTGCATGATGCGATACATCGGGATCGCCAGAAACGATGCCGGAATGACATAGGTCATCAGCGCGGCGTTGCTGAGCATCCAGCCGTGCCGGATCCGCATCCGCCCGATGGTGAAGCTGGCCAGCGAGCCAATCAGCAAGGTCAGGAACATCACCGACAGGCCGACGTAGAAACTGTTGCCGAACTGGTGCCAGAAGCGCGCGAGATACCAGAAATCCTCGGTCACCACGACGCGGAAGGCTTCCAGCGTCGGTTGCTCGGGCCAGAGGGCGCCGGCGAAGACTCCATCGTGGGTCGAAAGCGCGATCATCCACATATTGTAGATCGGCAGGACCGACCACACGGCGAGCACGACGCCGAACGCCATCGCCACGGCTTCCATCCCGTAACGGCGCAGGCGGTAATGTGGCCGCGATTTTTTCGAACGCGCGGGTTGCGCGGCGCCGGGGACCGCGCCCGCGGGAAAGGATGCGTCCGTCGCGACGGTTCGGCCGTAGGTCACGCTCATAGTTGGCCCTCCGACACGCGAAGTTTCCGCATCAATATATAAACGAGCGGGATCAGCACCGGCAGCGCGGTCATGACCTCCGCCACCCCAAGACGCGGGAGTGCCACGGTGTAGGCATAGCGGATGCCGAGCGTGGCCAGCACTTCGGTGGACATCGCCGGCCCGCCGCCGGAGACGAAATAGGTCGCGTTGAAATCGCCCAAAGCGAAGACGGTATCGAGCAGGATGCAGACCAGATACAGGTTCGCCATCAGCGGATAGGTCACATGGGCGAACTTCCTGATGCCGGTGGCGCCGTCCACGGCCGCGGCTTCATAAAGTTCCTGCGGGATCGACATTCTTCCGGCGAGCAGGATGATGGTCCAGAACGGCAGGTTTTTCCAGACGTAAGCACCGATATTCGCCGAGAGCCCCATCCAGTGCGAGTTGAGGTAAACCGGGCCGTCGTAGCCGAACACGGTCCACAGCAGGTTGTTCAGCATGCCCCATTGGCCGTTCAGCAGCCAATGGATCGACATATAGGCCGGCAGCGCCGGTGTGGCCCATGGCAGGATGAACACCACCAGCAACGCCTTGATCCACCAGCGCTTGCGCATGAAGAAGCCCGACAGCATGAACGCCAGGAACATCTTCAGGTTCACGCCGACGCCGACGTAGATCAACGTATTGATCACGGCGGTGAAGTAACGCGGATCGTCGAACAATTGCACGTAAAGCTGTGGCTCGCTGCCGAGCCACAGCCCGTAACAAATCGGATAGACAACGAACGCGAGGAAGATCACGACATACGGCACCGCGAAGGCGAACGCCCAGATGTAATCCGCGCCATGGATTCCGCCGAACCATTTTCGGCTCGCCGCGCGCGGCCGGGGGAAGCCCTGGCCGACCGCGACTGCCTGCTGTGTCACGCTCATGATTGCCTCACCCGGTTCGGTCGCCAGACTCAGTCGAACGTCATCTTCGCGAAGATCTGCTCGGTGCGTTTGAATGCCTTATCGATGGCCTGCGCCGGGGTCATGCCGTTCTTGATCACGTCGGCGTGGGCCTGGCCCCAGAGCTGTTCGGCGTTCGCCTGCCCCCACGCGGGCGTGAAGCCCTCGTACACCGGAAGTGTCGGGTTCAGCACCCCTTCCTGAACATAGGGCAGCAGGCACGGCATGTCGGATTTCAGCCAGAACGCCTCATCGTCCTTGACCACCTGAGGCATCGCCGGGACCCAACGGCCCAGACCGCCCTTGAGATTTTCGTTCATCACCTTGGGCTGCATGAAATACTTCATGAAGTCCTTGGCGACATCGACGTTCTTGGCGCCTTTCGGAATGAATCCGCCGCCCGTGCCGACCTGGGTTTTCATCGGCGTGCCGTCGTTTTTCTGTTGCGGCGCCAGCGTCACCATCTGGTGGTAGAAGGCTTCCTTGTCCTTGATCATCGCGAGCTCGGTCGACAGCGTGCCGTCGAAGTCCATCACGAACAGTTTTTCGTGATAACCGTTGTTGTCGTCGGCGTCATTCCAGCTCAACGCTTCCGGCGGCACGACGCCTTCCTTATAAAGGTTCGTCATGAACTCGACCGATTTGATCGCCGCCTCACGCACCTTGGCATCGTCGGTGTGCAGCTTACCGTCCGGTGTGACGATGCCTTCGCCGCCGTTGGCGATCAGGAAATGCGCGAACAGGTTGTTGCCGTCGTTGGGTCCGACGGTGGTGATCTGCAGGCCGAGGGCGTAGATCTTGCGCATGCCCTTGGCGCGCAGTGGCGCCTGGGTTTGTTTGAAGAAGCCCCAGACGTCGTTCCATTTCTTCGGAACCTCGGACATTTTCATGCCGGCTTTCTCGACCAGGTCGCCCCAGACGTGGAACGGGGTGGCGCCCTGCTTGATCGGGCACAGGTAATAAGCGCGCTTTTTGGTCACCTTATTGTAGAATGTCGAGCAGAGCCTCGCGCTTTCCGCGAGCTGCGACTCATAAGGCGTCACGACGTCGCTGACGTCCACCAGTTTATCGTCCCATGCGTTCTGCGGCAGGATCGATGACGGCGCGTCCATGAACACAAGGTCGGGAACGTCTCCACTGGTCAGCGCCGAGATCGTCTTCTGATTTTGCGCCATGAACGGCATGATGCTGTAGTCGAGCTTATTGCCGCTGGCCTTCATATAGTCTTCGCAGACCTTCTTCATCGCCTCGTCTTCCTGAGGGATGAAGCCCTGGTTCAGCCAGCATACCGCGGTCTTGGCCTGAGCATTCGCGATATATGGCCGAGATAAAACGCCCGTTGCCGCCGCGGCCACGGTATTGGCGAGCACTTTCCGCCGGCTCATGTTATTCATGGCCGTTCTCCTTCCCTGTTTGGTTTCCGGATGATGGTTTCCGGTGGTCCTAGACGTGTTTGGTGAAGCCCTGCTTATCCTGCCAAGCCTAAGACTATTTTGGCGACAAGGTCAATCCTCCCATCACGGGACCAGCAGTTCCCCATTTTGAGGGAATCCCTTGCATTTCCAGTCAGCCTCCGGCTTGGCCGGAGGATCGGTAGCCGCGCACGCGTCAGAAAATTGTGTGACTATTCAAGGTTGTGCGGGGCTTGAATGATCCTCCGGTCAAGCCGGAGGATGACGAATTGGGGAGGCCGATCGGCAAAATGAGAACCGCTGTCGCGGGACAGACAGAATCATCGCCCCGGCCGTTTCAGGCCGGGAGCCCCGCCGTCCCGATCTTCCAGCGCCGGATCAGGCGCTGGCCGGATCATCCAAAAGTGAACCGCGTGAAGATCGTTTCCGCGCGCCTGAACGCTTTGTCCACCGCGGCCGACGCGGTCATCCCGTTCCTGATGACATCGGCATGGGCCACGCCCCAGAGTTGCTCGGCGTTGACCTGGCCCCATGCGGGATTGAAACCGTTGAAGGACGGGACAGTTGGATTCAATACCGCTTCCGTTACATAAGCCAGGCGATGCGGATCGCTTTTGGTATCTGTCCACCACGGATCCGTCTTCACGATCGAGGGGATGACCGGCACCCAGCGGCCCAGTCCGCGTTTGAGGTTGTCGTTCATGACGTCGGGTCGCATGAAGTATTTCATGAAGTCCTTGGCGACGTCGATGTTCCTGGCGCCTTTCGGAATGAAGCCGCCGCCGGCGCCGATCTGGGCTTGCATCGGCGTCCCGTCGTTGCGGTTCGGCAGTCCCATGACCACCATCTCTTCGTAATAGGCCTTCTTGTCGTGGATCATCGCCAGTTCGGTTGACAGCGTTCCGTCGAAGTCCATGACGAAGAGCTTTTCGTGGTAGGCGTTGTTGTCGTCGGCGTCATTCCAGCTCAGAGCCTCGGGCGGCACGAAGCCTTGTTTGTAGGAAGTGGTCATGTATTCGACGGATTTGATCGCGGCCTCGCGCACCTGGGGATCGTCGGTATGCAGCTTGCCGTCGCGGGTGACGATGCCGCCGCCGCCGTTGGCGATCAGGAAATGGGCGAACAGACCGTTGCCGTCGTTGGGACCCACCGTGGTGATCTGCATGCCGAGCCCGTACAGCTTGCGCATTCCCTTGGCGCGCAGCGTGGTTTGCACCGGCTTGAAGAAGTCCCAGAAGGCGTCCCAGGTGTTTGGCGCGTCCGACAATTTGAACCCGGCTTTGGCGACCAGATCGCCCCAGATGTGAAACGGGGCGCACGCCTGTTTGACCGGCGCCAGATAGAACGCGCGCCGTTTGGTGACGCTGTTGTAAAAACTGGAGCCGAGGATCGCGGTTTCACTCAATTGGGATTTATAGGCATCGACGATATCGCTGACATCGACGAGTTTATCATCCCAGGCGTTCTGCGGCAGGATCGTGGCCGGGGCATCATGGAAAATAAGATCCGGCACTTCCCCGCTGGTCATCGCCGAGATGGCCTTTTGGTTCAGCGCCTGGAACGGCATGATGCTGAAGTCGATCTTATCGCCGCTCTGCTGTTCGTATTGAGCGACGGTCTGGCGAAACGCGGCGTCTTCTTCGGGCACGAACCCTTGCACGGCCCAAACGACTGCGGTTCTGGCCGCGGCGTTGGCGAGCATCGGGCGCGATAACGCTCCGGCGGCGGCTGCGTTGAGCGAGGCACGAATCATTGTTCGCCGGTTCATGATTGCCATGACCGTTGTCCTTCCCTGTTCGCCGGGCTCGTTGTCCCGGCTTGCCAAGACGTGTTCAGCTCAGGCCTTGTTAGTTAAGTCCGACGCTAGAACCTTCGTGACCGCCGGGTCAATCTTTCTGTGCGCAACGACGCGCGAATTGTTGCGTTGACCGGATTCCTCGGTCAAACTCCACCCTTAAGCCGCCACAATGGCGATTACCGGGGGTCTGAAGAACAATGAAATCCAGCCGTATGACCACGTATATTCTGGTCGCGATGGTGCTTGGCATCGCCGCGGGCGGGCTGATCCACTCGCAATTCGCGGATCCCGCCGTCCATAAGCTGTTCGCCGGGTATATCGGCATCGGCAGCACCATTTTCCTGCGGCTGATTAAAATGATCATCGGCCCGCTGGTGTTCTCCACCCTCGTCGTCGGCATCGGCCACATGTCGGATGCGGGAGCGGTCGGGCGTGTCGGCGGCAAAGCCATGTTGTGGTTCGTCAGCGCCTCGCTGGTTTCGCTGACCCTCGGGCTGATCCTGGTCGATCTGTTTCAGCCGGGCGCCGGCGTGCACAAGATCGTGGCCGGAGTCAGCTCGGGCATCGACGCGCACGCGATGACATTGGACGGCTTCATCAAGCACGTGTTCCCCGATTCGGCGGTCCGCCCGATGGTGGACAATGAAATCCTGCAGATCGTCATCTTCTCCATCTTCTTCGGCGTCGCCTGCGCCTCCATGGGTTCGCGCGCCCGCCTGGTGCTGGAAGCGATCGAGGGCCTGTCGCACATCATCCTGACCGTCACCGGCTATGTGATGAAACTGGCGCCGCTCGCCGTCTTCTGCGCCATGTCCGCCACCATCGCCACCAACGGACTGGGTATCCTGCTGAACTACGCCAAGTTCATGGGGGAGTTCTACTTCGGCCTGGTCTGCCTCTGGCTGGTGCTGATCGCGGTCGGCTTCTCGATCCTCGGCCCCAGGGTGAGGCATCTGATCGCGCTGGTACGGGAGCCGTTCCTGCTGGCGTTCTCGACCGCCAGCTCCGAGGCCGCGTATCCGAAAATGCTGGAACAACTGGCGAAGTTTCCGATCTCCCGAAAAATCTCCAGCTTCGTGCTGCCGTTGGGCTATTCGTTCAACCTCGACGGCACCATGATGTATTGCACCTTCGCGAGCGTGTTCATCGCGCAGGCTTATGACATTCCGCTGTCGTTGGGCACGCAAATCGCGATGCTGCTGACGTTGATGTTGACCAGCAAAGGTGTCGCGGGCGTACCGCGCGCGTCGCTGGTGGTGATCGCGGCGACGCTCGGCCAGTTCGGGTTGCCGGAGGAAGGGTTGCTGCTGATCCTGGGCATCGACACGTTCCTCGACATGGGGCGGTCGGCGACCAACGTGATCGGCAACTCGCTGGCGACCGCGGTGGTGGCGAAGTGGGAAGGCCAGTTGGTGCTGGATGAAGACAGCGTCGAAATGATCGAAGAGATGGAGCCGGCGTGATCAGGCTTCTCTTCGCCGTCCTGCTTCTGGGCTGCTCTCCCGCCTGGGCGCAGGACGCGCTGCTGACCGGCACGCTGAAGACGATCAACGATCGCGGAACGATCCTGATCGGCGTGCGGGAAGCGTCGCTGCCGTTCTCCTTCCTCAACAAAGGACGCCAGCCGGTCGGGCTGTCGGTCGATCTGTGCCACGGCATCGCGCAGGACGTCGCGTCGGCCTTGAACGTGGATCTGCTGGAGCCGGACGCGCCGGCCTGGCAGAAAGGCGTGCGGATCATCTACGTGCCGGTCGCGTCGGATGAGCGGTTGTCCAAAGTGATCTCGGGCGCGGTCGATCTGGAATGCGGCTCCACCACGGCGACGGCGGAGCGGGCGAAGACCGTCGCGTTTTCGCCGGTGTTTTTCCTGGCGGGAACAAAGTTGCTGGTGCGCAAGGACAGCGGCATCGGCTCGTATCGCGATCTTGGCGGCAAGACGGTGGTGGCGAGCGTGGGCACCACGAATGGCGACGTGATGAAGCGGCTGGCGGCGCGCGGCACGCCGGCGTTCGACGTCGTGCAGGCGCCGGATTTGCCGGCGGCATACGACATGCTGGCGGCGGGCAAGGCGGCGGCGTTCGCGTCCGACGACATCCTGCTGTCGGGCATGATCGCGAGCCGGCCGGATGGCAAACAGTTCGTCGTGGCCGGCGACTATCTGTCGTTCGAGCCGTACGCGATCATGTTGCGCCGCGACGATCCGGATTTCGCCGATCTGGTGAAACGCAGCTTCGAACGCATGGCGTCGGAGGGCACGTTGCACGCGCTGTACGACCGCTGGCTGACGAAGCAATTGCCGACAGGGGAAAATCTGGACCTGCCGATCAGCCCGCAACTGGCGGAGATGTACCGGGTGTTGGGGGAGCCGGACTGACTCCAGACGCCAACCGTGTTTCGGCAGCCTCTCCGCGTCATGGCCGGGCTCGACCCGGCCATCTCTTGCCGCACAATGTGCGTGGGGCGACAGATCACCGGGTCAAGCCCGGTGATGACGATGAGGGGTCGGTGATGACGATGAGGGGTCGGTGATGACGATGAGGGGTCGGTGATGACGATGAGGGGTCGGTGATAACGATGAGGGGCCGTGGACCTTGGGGCGGTGCTCGTTTGGGCGAGTGCTGTTACTCCGGCGCCGGGCTGGCGAGCGGCTTGTCTTTCTCGACCGTGTAACTGGCGACGACGACGCTCTTCTCCGGGCCGTTTTTCGCCGCGTGCGGCACCTCCGGCGCAATCTGGAAGCTGTCGCCCGGCTTCAGGACGCGATCCGGCTGGCCATTCACCGACAGGGTGATGCCGCCGGAAGCCAGATAGCTCGATTCGACGCCGGGATGGGTGTGGCGAGCGACGATGCCGTTCGGCTCGATCGTTACCTCAATCAGGACGCAGGCGTATTTATCGCCGGGATACTCGATCTTTTGCAGCATCTTGCGGGTAAAGCCCGGCGCACCCTGAGCGTCCGCCTCGGTTTTCGAACCAACAAGACCGACGGCGGCGCAGATCGCGCATGCCACGAAACCGCGTCGTTTGACCATTGACTTTCCCCCTTCTGGTGTCTGGCGCCGATATTCCGGCCCGCCGCGCCGCGTGTCCAGAGGGTTCGGTCGCGATATGCTCCCGCGGTGGTCAGCGACGCCGGTTCGCGGTTTGGCCCGAGGCGGCGAAGGCTTCCGCCAGCCAGCCGAAGAAATCATGCGCGGCCCGCACGCGGGAGGCACGCTCGGTGTCCGGCCCGACCAGCGCCATCGCGTCCTCGGTGATTTCGCGTAACGAGGCCATGCCGGCGATGCGCTGGCGGATCACCTTTTCCCACGCGTCGTCATCGATGCGGAACCAGGTTGTGCGATCACCCGGCCGGGTACGGCGGCGCACCAGGTTGCCGACGGTCAGCAGCCGCATGCTGCTGGTCAGGGAGGCGCGGCTGGCACCGATGGCCTCGGCGATTTCGCCGGCCGATTGCTCGGGCGGGTCGCAGATCAGCAGCCAGCCCAAAATACGGCCGGTGATGGGGGGGAGGCCGAAATGCAGCGCGAAGGCGGCGGCGACACGTTCCACCCAATCGTTGACGCGGGCCTGATCGGCGGTTGTCGGTGGTGGCATTCGCTCTCATATGATGCTAGCTATTTCAATATGTGCTGAAATAACTGGTATCACAAGAGGTCGTTGGGAATGCGCGGTCGACGGGGGTACCAAAGGCAAAAGGACAGTGCGGCGTGACGCGGCGTGTGGGGCTGTTCGTCGTGCTGTTTCTGGTGGCCGCGGCGGGCTCGGCGTTCTGGTGGTGGTCGGCGCGGCGACCCCAGCCGGTAATGTGGCAGGGGTATGCCGAGGCCGATTTCGTCAAGGTTGGGCCGACCCAGTCCGGGCTGCTGACGTCGGTGAAGGTCGCGCGCGGTGACGCGGTCGCGGCGGGGGCGTTGCTGTTCACCCAGGACGACGTGGACGATCTGGCGGCGCGGGACCAGGCGGCCCAACAACTGGCGCAGGCGGAGCGTCAGTGGGCGAACCTCGAGCAGAGCGCGAAGCCGACTGAAATCGCTCAGGCCGAGGCCAATCTGGCGGACGCCAACGCGACGCTGGCCCGGACCGTGATCGATCTGGCGCGGGGGGAGGCGCAGTTGCCCTCGGGCGGCGTGTCGAAGCAGAGCGTCGATCAGATGAAGGCGGATCATTTGTCGGCTCAGGCGAAGGTGGCGGGGATGCAGGCGGCACTGGCCCAGGCGAAGGCGCCGATGGGCCGGGAGGGGGAGATCCAGGCGCAGCGCGCGTCCGTGGCGGCGTTCCGGGCGGCGTTGGAGATGGCGGAGTGGCGGCTGGCGCAACGGCATGTGATCGCCCCGGCGGGAGCGCGCGTGGCGGATGTGCTGGCGCGGCCGGGAGAGACGATGGCGGCGGGGGCTCCCGTGGTGTCGCTGTTGCCGCCGGAGAACATCTTCGTGCGATTTTTCGTGCCGGAAGCGGCGCTGGCGGGCTTGCACCAGGGCGATTCGGTGGCGTTCGCCTGCGACCGGTGCGGCGCCGGCCTGACGGGGACGGTTTCGTTCATTTCGCCTCAGGCGGAATACACGCCGCCGCTGATCTACAGCGAATCCAGCAAGTCCAAGCTGGTGTTTCTGGTCGAGGCGCGGCCGCCGCCGGACAAGGCGCCGCTGTTCAATCCGGGCGAGCCGGTGGAGGTGCGGCCGATCGGGACGCGCGCGCCATGACCGGCGATCCGGTGACGGACGGGTCCCGCGATCCGGCGACGGACAAATCCCGCGATCTGGCGACGGACGATCCCCGCGATCTCGTGATCGACGTACACGATCTGCACAAGACCTATGGCACGCGGAAGGTCGTCGATGGGCTGACGTTGGCGGTCAAAGGTGGCGAAATCTGCGGATTTCTGGGCGCCAACGGCAGCGGCAAGACGACTACCATCCGTATGCTGTGCGGCCTCGTGCGCCCGGACGGCGGCGGCGGCACCTGTCTGGGTCTGGATATTTCGCGCGACGCGCCGAAGATCCGGCTTCAGGTCGGCTACATGACGCAGCGGTTCAGCTTCTACGAGGACCTGACGGTGTTCGAGAATCTGGATTTCGTCGCCGCGGTCTACGACATTCCCAACCGGCGCGAGGCGGTGGCGGAGATCACGCGGCGGATGGGGCTGGCGGATCGCTCCGACCAATTGGCCGGCCAGTTGTCGGGCGGGTGGAAGCAGCGTCTGGCCCTCGCTGCCTGCGTTTTGCACAAGCCGAAGCTGTTGCTGTTGGATGAGCCGACGGCGGGTGTCGATGCCAAGGCACGGCGCGAGTTCTGGGATCTGATCCATGACATGGCGGCGGACGGCATGACCGTTCTGGTCTCGACCCACTACATGGATGAGGCCGAGCGTTGCGGCCGCATCGTCTATCTTTCCGACGGGAAGCTGGTCGTGCAGGGCACACCGGATGAGGTGGCGAAAGGGGGCGGCCTGACGGTGTTCGAGGCATCCGGCGCGGACCTTGATGTCGCGGCGCGCGCGTTGCGCGGCGTGGCGGGCGTGGAGGCGGCGGCGGTATTCGGCCACGTGCTGCGCATCGCCGGGATGGAC
>Ga0182030_10011757_pt1 | contig 17623 bp, 13 predicted proteins | sample 812S3MmetaG_FD_121299 | JGI IMG/M metagenome (GOLD analysis project Ga0182030, IMG submission 121299) | Permafrost microbial communities from Stordalen Mire, Sweden - 812S3M metaG (Illumina Assembly) | ecosystem: Environmental > Terrestrial > Soil > Wetlands > Permafrost | place: Sweden...
AGCTTGACCCAGTGGTCGATCCGATCAAGCTCGAGCTTCAGCTTCACTTCCTTGCCACGGGCAACGGGGTTGAAATACCCCACCATTTCAAGGCTCGAGCCACCCTGGCGGCGGCGGCTGTCGGTCACCACCACATGATAAAAGGGCTGGTTCTTGGCACCGCGCCGCGTCAAACGAATAGTCACCATAAATTAACTAGCCTGAGCCGGAAAAAAGAGCGCGGATTCTACGCAATGGGCGGCCAAACTTCAAAGGTCTTCAGTCACTTGCGCCGCCTGAGGCGGCCGGGCCCCGGGCTCCTGTGCCGCCTGAGAGCGGCCGGCCGTTCACCCCGCGTGCCCTAAAGGGCTCCCAGGCCCTTGAAAAGCGGGCTGATCTGGCCTCCCGATGCCGGGCTAGCGGCCCCTGGGGACCGGGGGGCGGCCGCGGGCGAGGCCTGCCATCATGCGGCCGAGCTTCCCGCCCTTCATCTGCTTCATCATCCGCTGCATCTCCTGAAACTGCTTGAGCAGGCGGTTCACATCCTGCACCTGGACGCCGGCACCACTGGCAATCCGCCGCCGCCGCGAACCATCGATCGCATCGGCGGTGCGCCGCTCGCGCGGAGTCATTGAGTCGATCATCGCCATCTGGCGCCGCAGCTCCTTGTCGCCCTGTTCCGAGGCCATACCGGCGCGCGCCATCTGTGCCGGCAGCTTATCGACCAGTGCCCCCAGACCGCCCATGCGCCGCACCTGCTCGAGCTGGCTGCGCAGGTCCGAGAAATCAAAACGCCCTTTGGCCACCTTACGTACCAGCTGTTCGGCCTCGCCGGCATCCGTGGCGCGCTGCACGGTTTCGACCAGCGAGATCACATCACCCATGCCGAGGATGCGCGTGGCCATGCGCTCTGGGTCAAAGGGCTCCAGCGCCGAGATCTTCTCCCCGACACCCAGGAACACGATCGGCGCCTGGGTCAGTTCGCGGACCGAGAGGGCGACGCCACCGCGCGCATCACCGTCGGCCTTGGTCAGAATCACACCGCTGAGCGCGATCGCCTGCCGGAAGGCATTTGCGGCATTCAGTGCATCCTGTCCGGCCATCGCATCGACGACGAACAGGCGCTGATGGGAACTCACCGCCTGCTCGATGTCCTTGAGCTCCTGCATCAGTTCATCATCGACGTGCAGACGGCCGGCGGTATCAACGATCAGTACATCCGCGACACTGCGCCGCGCATGCTCAAGGGCCGCCGCAGCGATGGCTGCCGGTGTGGCGCCGGCCGGCGGCGCAAAGAACTCGGCCTTGACCTGCGCGGCCAGCCGCTCAAGCTGCAGCACGGCGGCCGGACGACGGATATCGGTGCTGACCAGCAGCACGCGCTTGCGCTGCTCGGTGATCAGCCAGCTGGCCAGCTTGGCCGCCGTCGTGGTCTTGCCCGCGCCTTGCAGGCCTGCCAGCAGCACGACGAACGGCGGCTGTGCGTTCAGGGCGAAGCCGGCGCGGGATTCCCCGAGCAGCGAGACTAGTTCACGGTGCAGGATGCCGATGAAGGTCTGCCCGGGCGTCAGACTGGCGAGCACTTCGGTACCGAGCGCACGCACGCGTACCGCTTCGATGAAGCGCTTGATCACCGGCAGCGCGACGTCGGCCTCGAGCAGCGCCACGCGCACTTCGCGCAGCGTGTCGGCAACGTTTTCTTCCGAGATGCGGCCACGTCCGCGCAGGACTTCGATGGCGCGGCTGAGCCGGCCGGTCAGTTGATCAAACATGGTGCGATGTTCCTAAAGTCCTGAATGGCTGAGGATAATTATACTTCGACTTGCGGCCCTCGCAGCGCCGAAGCACAAAGGCACTATGCTAGCGCCTTACCGCGCCTGCCGGGCTTTCCCTCCGGGTGCGCCCGCCCGCCTGCGCCTGGCGCAAGGAGCCATGCTTGGATACTGCACCGACCCCATTTCTGATTCTGGCGCTGCTGGGCTTGCTGATCGTCACGGCCTTCTCCTCCGGCACCGAAGTTGCGATGCTCTCGGTGAGCCGGCCGCGCATCCGCCATCGCGCGGCCAGCGGCCAACGCCGCGCGCGGCTACTCGAGAGTCTGCTGCAAAAACCTGACCAGTGGCTCGGCGCGAACCTGGTGATCCTGGCACTGGCCAGTGTCGCCGCATCCACAATCGCCACGCTGCTGGCCTTGCGCGTGAGCCAATCCCACGCGGTGCCGCTGATGATGGGCGGCCTCACGGTGGTGATGATTGTATTTTGCGAACTGGCGCCGAAGATCTATGCGGCGTTGCATAACGAAGCGGTCGCACTGAATGCGGCCTACGTTTACCGGGCGCTGCTGTGGATCACCTTTCCCGTGCAATGGGCCACGAACCGCGCCGCCTACGGCTTTCTGTGGCTCTTTGGCGTGCGCAGCGGCACAGCACCCAACCAGGCCCTCAACAGCGACGAGTTGCGTACCGTGGTGGCCGAAGCGAGTCCGCTGATTCCTAAACGCCACCGCCAGATGCTGCTCTCGATCCTTGATCTGGAGCGCGTTACGGTCAATGACATCATGATCCCGCGCCAGGAGATTGCCGCAATCGATGTCGCCGAGGACTGGGAAGACATTTTGAGTCGCCTGCGGCAGACCGCACACACGCGCCTGCCGGTCTATGACGGCGAGCTCGATAACCTGCTCGGCATTTTGCACATGAAGCGCGTCGCGCAGGAGCTGGCGCGCGGGGCATTCACGCGTGAGCGGCTGATCGAGCTGGCGCAGAGCCGCGAGCCCTATTTTGTGCCTGAAGGTACCTCACTGACCCAGCAGCTGGCGCAATTCCAGCGGCTGCGCCGCCGGCTGGCCTTCGTCGTCAATGAGTATGGCGATATCGAGGGCCTGGTAACGCTCGAGGATTTGCTCGAGGAGATCGTCGGGGAATTCACCGCGGATCCGGCCGCCATCACCCACAAGGATGCGCAGCGCGAAGCCAGCGGCGCGTGGCTCATCAATGCCAGCGCCACGATTCGCGCCCTCAATCGTTCACTGGGCTGGCAGCTGCCGGAGCTGGGTCCCAAGACCCTCAACGGCCTGCTGCTCGAGAAACTCGAAGCGATTCCCGAGCCCGGCACCGCGCTCAAGATCGGCGAGTACGAGTTTGAGGTACTGCAGACTGCAGATAATTCGGTTCGCACGGTGCGGGTGCGCATCGCACCGCGGCGCGCGGCTCAGGACTGAAGCGCCGCTTCGACCGCTGCGGCCAGGCTCGTCACCGGCACCAGCTGCACGCCTTCGGGCGCATGGCCGCGCGGCATGTTCTGCCGCGGCAGGATCACCCGCCGATACCCCTGCTTGGCCAGCTCACGCATGCGCTCCTCGCCGTGCGCCACCGGCCGTACTTCGCCCGTGAGTCCCAGTTCCCCGAACACCACCAGGTCCATCGGCAGCGCCACGCTGCGCAGGCTCGAGACCAATGCCAGCGCGAGTGGCAGGTCGGTCGCGGTCTCGCTGATCTGCAGTCCACCGACCAGGTTCACGAACACATCGAAATCGGCCAGTGCCACGCCGGCATGGCGGCTCATTACCGCCAGCAGCATCGAGAGCCGGTTTGTATCGACTCCCTGCGCGACCCTTCGCGGCATCGCTGCCCGCGCATGATCCACCAGCGCCTGCACCTCGATCAGCAGCGCCCGGCCGCCATCGCGCGCCACCATCACGAGGCTGCCCGGCACCGGCTCGGCGTGGCGCGAAAGAAAGATGGCTGAAGGGTTCTTCACCTCCTGCAAGCCGATCTCGCCCATGGCGAAGAACCCGAGCTCGTTGGCCGCGCCGAAGCGGTTCTTGGTGGCCCGCAGGATGCGAAAGCGGCTCGCCGCATCGCTCTCAAAGTACAGCACCGTATCGACCAGGTGCTCGAGTAACTTGGGACCGGCGATCGCCCCATCTTTGGTCACATGCCCGACGATGATGATTGCGGTAGCGCTGCTCTTGGCAAAACGCACCAGCGCGGCGGTGCACTCGCGCAGCTGCGCGAGCGATCCGGGCGCACCATCGAGCGCCTCCGATTGCATGGTCTGAATCGAGTCGATCAGCAGCAGCTGCGCCCCTCGGTCAGTGGCGAGCGCCAGGATCTGCTCGAGCGCCGAGGAGCTGAGCACGCCCAGTTTCTCCGGCACGAGGCCGAGGCGCTGGGCGCGCAGGGTCGTCTGCGCCACCGACTCCTCGCCGCTCGCGTACAGCACCGGGCGCTCTGCGGATACGGCGGCGGCCACCTGCAGCAGCAGGGTCGACTTGCCGATGCCCGGCTCGCCACCGAGCAGGCACACGGACCCGCCGGTCATGCCCCCGCCCACGACGCGATCGAGTTCACCGAGCCCGAGCGTAAAGCGGGCCGCCGCGCTGCCCGTGAGGCTCTGGCCGACCGCAGCTGGCGCCGTCGGGCGCAGCACACTCGGCCCGGCGACGCCCGTCAGGCGCGACAGCGAATTCCACTCGGTGCACGCCGGACATTGGCCCTGCCATTTGGGCGATTCGCCGCCGCAGGCGCTGCACACAAATACGGTCTGAGTCCGGGCCATCGCACCATCCAGCCATTGACTAATTAAGAGCACTGCACCGGGCGCCACGCCAAGGCCGATCGCGCCGAAGCATCTAAGGGTAGCATCCCCTCGGGCGTTGCCGGACCGAGACCGGCCGGCTTGCCTGAGTGCCTGTATGGCCCGATGCGGGTTGCCTCCGTACAACGCGCCGGCCGGGGCGCCTGCGACGTATTTCGCTGCGCCACGGGTTCGAGGGCGGCGCTTTCGTTCCCTAACGGTCGCCGGCGGGAGCAAACTTCAGTAGGATTCCACGCAAATGACGCCGGCCTGGTCGAATCCGGTGCATGTTGTGAACGGGCGCGCGCCTTAGCCGCTAGGTCAATGCTAGCTTTCGGGGTGCGGCATCGCGCGTGCGTTAACGGACTGGGAGCAGGTCAGGATTTGTGATGTACCTCACACTTAGAGGGCGGCGCCTTCTGGCACCCGTATGCGGTGTTAGCGGATGAATTTAAAGGGCAAGCTGCGGTTTGTAGGCCTGACCGACACCGGCCGCGTACGAGAACATAACGAGGATACGATCGCCCTGGATCAAGACCTCGGACTGCTCGTGCTGGCCGACGGCATGGGCGGCTACAACGCCGGCGAGGTGGCCAGCGGCATCGCGGTGAAGACGATCGTCAACCTGGTCAAGGAGGCCCTGGAGCGCGAGGATCTTCTGGAAGGTGATCCGGGCTCGGGCGAATCGCGCACCGCGATCATTTTGCGAGATGCCATTACTCGCGCCAACAAGATCATTTTCCAGACCGCGCACACCCAGGCCCAGTGCGAGGGCATGGGCACCACGATTGTCGCGGCGCTGCTTCACGATAATCGCATCACGATTGCCCATGTGGGCGATTCGCGCCTCTATCGGCTACGTAGTGGCCATTTCGAGCAGGTCACCCTCGATCATTCACTGTTGCAGGAACTGGTCGATCGCGGCTTCTATTCCCCGGAGGAAGCCCAGCGGGCGGCCAACAAGAACTACGTCACGCGTGCCCTTGGGGTCGAGGCGGGCGTCGATGTGGAGATCCAGGAGCACCCGACCCAGCGCGGGGATATTTACGTGCTGTGCTCGGATGGCCTGTCAGATATGGTCGAAGATGATGATATTCATTTAACGATCAACACCTTTGGTGCTAATCTTGAGACTGTTGCCAAGCAGCTGATACAGCTGGGCAATGACAATGGCGGGAAGGACAACATATCGGTACTGCTGGCGCAGGTTGTAGAGTCATTCCCTGCACGCCGCGGGATCGTCGACAGAATGCTACGCTGGTTCAGCTAATACCTGGGACGCAAAACATATGGCACGGCTGATTCTGAGTCTCGACGGCCAAGTGATGGCCGAATACAACATGAACAAGGAGCGCTATACGATCGGGCGCCTCCCGGACAACGACATCCGCATTGATAATCCGGCCGTCAGCGGTCACCACTCCCTGATCATCAATATCCTCAATGACTCGTTCCTCGAGGATCTGAACAGCACCAACGGCACCTATGTCAACGGCAAGCTGATCAAGAAGCACGCCTTGCAGCACGGCGATGTCATCACCGCCGGCCATCATCAGCTGCGCTTCGTCGAGGATGACGATGCCCAGCAGGATGAGTTTGAAAAGACCATGGTGATTCAGCCCTCGGCCCGACCGGTGGAGAAGATCCGCGCGGCGGTGGATACCGAGGCAACCGCCTCGCGCCGTACCGCGGCCAACGGGGCACCGGCCCTGAAGAAGGCCAAGCTGCAGGTGCTTTCGGGCGCCTTCGCGGGGCGCGAGCTGGAATTGACCAAAGCGCTGACGACGCTGGGCCGTCCGGGCGTGCAGGTGGCCGCCATCACACACCGCTCCGGTGGCTACTTCATCGTGCACGTGGACAGTGCGACTGAGAATGACTTCCCGCTGGTCAATGGCCAGCCGATCGGGGCCCAGGCCCGGCGCCTGACTGACAATGATGTCATCCAGCTGGCCGGCGTGAAGATGGGCTTCTTCGAAGGCTAAGTCCGACTCCAGCCGGCGGGTGCTACTCGAGTTCGAGCGGTACCCGCTGGCTGACTCCACAGAGCAACTCATAGGGAATAGTGCCGGCCGCGGCCGCCAGTTCTTCAACCGGCAGGTTCGGACCCCACAGTTCCGCGCGATCGCCCACGGACACCGCCGGCAGCTCGGTCACATCCACAGCAATCATGTCCATCGACACGCGCCCAGTCAGCGGTACGCGCAGGCCATTGAGCAGCACTTGGGCGCCGTTGGGGATACTGCGCAGCAATCCATCGCCGTAGCCACCGGCCAGAATGGCAATGCGGCTGGCGCACTGCGCGCGCCATGCGGCGCCATAGCCGACGCCTTCGCCCGCTGCGACCTCACGCACGCTCAGCACGGTGCTCTCGAGCGTCATCACGGGGCGCAGTCCAAAATCCGCGCCCAGTTCCCCGGGGAAAGGACTGACACCGTAAAGAGCGAGGCCGGGCCGCACCCACTGGCGGTGGCTCTCCGGCAGATCCAGCAGCGCCGCTGAATTAGCGACTGAGACTTCGACTTTGAGGTCTTTAAGGAGCGGTGCGAGCGCCGCCAGCTGCTGGGCGTTGGCAGGATTCGCGCGCTCATCCGCACACGCCAGGTGCGTGAGCACCCGAAGTTCCAGTGGTGCCGGGCGCAGGGCCTTCAGTCGCGCCCAGGCCGCCGCGAAGGCGCTGACCGGAAAGCCCAGACGGTTCATGCCGGTGTCGATCTTGAGCCAGAGCGAGAATCGCAGAACCCCTTGCCAGGCTTCCAGCAACTCAACCTGCCCAAACTCGTGCACCACCAGATCAAGCTGCAGTTCAGCGGCCATCGTCAACTGCTCGGCCGTCTGGATTCCCTCCAGCAGCACAATGCGCTGCGCAATGCCCGCATTGCGCAGTGCCTGGGCCTCCTCGATCCGTGCCACGGCAAAGGCATCCGCATCGGGCAGAGCGAGTGCCGTTGGGACCAGGCCGTGACCGTAGGCGTTGGCCTTCACTACGGCCATTACGTGTGAGCGCGGTGCACGCGCGCGGATGACTGCGAGGTTGGAACGAAGCGCGGCGCTGTCGATTCGCGCGCGGATCAGCCGCATCACTTCAAGACGCCCTCGGCGTAGGAGTCGGCGGCATAATTGGTAAAGCGGCTATAGGCGCCCTGGAAAGTGAGCATGAACATGCCAGTCTCGCCGTTGCGATGCTTGGCCAGATCAATCTGGGCAATGCCGCGCTTGGTCGTATTCTTGTCGTAGACCTCTTCGCGGTAGATGAGGAGGATCATGTCGGCATCCTGCTCAATCGCGCCCGAGTTATGGCTCACTACGCCATCGGCCAGCCAGCTGGCGGGCCCCGGGACGGTCAGATCAAAAGCCTCTTCATTGCCATCCGGTTCAATGGCCACAATAGTGTCCCAGACAATTCCTGTGCTCGCCAAATCCAGCGCTGACAGTGCAGCGGGTCCCGCGGAGAAAGACTGCCCGTTCGTATAGCCCGGCGTCAGAGCAAATTCACAGCTCCAACCCATTTGCGTATTGCTCAGCAATTCCTGGATTCGAGTGTGCACCCTGCGCACGCTGATTACTGCCGGAAGCTGTGCAGAGATCCTGCGCAGTCGGCTGCCGACCCCACTCAGGATGTCATCGTGCCTATCAGCATGGCCCGCAGCCAGCAATCGTTCCCGGGTCTCTGGCGAAGGCAAGCGAACACTGACAGCCAGTCGATCGCTGACCTGCAATGCACCCACCCTCTGCCATCCAGTGTCCGAATACAGTCGATGGCGGGCAGTGGCCCGGATCGTGCGGCCACTTGCCAGGCTGACGCGCAGTACATCGCGCTTGCCGACCGACCAGACGCAATCGGCCTGTGCGGCCACCAGTTTCTGATGGCTGTCCATGGCCCAAACGCGAGGGGTCTTGCCCACCAGCTCGCGAATCGGAACGCGCTGTCCGCTCGTCAAGCACACCAGTGTCTCACCGGTCACGCATTCACGCAGATCACTCATCACCGGCTTTTTCTCGGTGCGCGCCTCCACGCTGCGATTAAGCTGCGAAAGTGCGATTACCGGAACATTCAATTCCTTGGCTAATGCCTTAAGACCGCGAGAGATTTCTGCAATCTCGGTGGCCCGATTCTCCTGTGTGCCCGGCACCTGCATGAGTTGCATGTAGTCAATGATCACAAGATCCAGCCCGTGTTCGCGCTTGATGCGCCGCGCGCGCGCGCGCAGTTCCGTAGGCGTCAACGCTGCTGATTCATCAATGAAGATGCGCGCATCGGACAGCTGGCTGGTGGCAGCGGTGATGCGCACCCAGTCTTCATCGGAAATCTGGCCGCTGCGTATGCTGTTCAGTGGCACGTGTCCGATGGAACTGAGCATGCGCGTGACCAGCTGGTCCGAGGGCATTTCCATGCTGAAGATGGCAACCGCCGCCTTGGAATCCGGGCTCACAGCAGCGTACTCGGCCATGTTGACCGCAAGTGTGGTCTTGCCCATCGAGGGCCGGCCGGCCACGATCACCAGATCACCGCCGCGCAGGCCGCCGGTCAGACGATCAAAATCCGTAAAGCCGGTGGGCAGTCCACGTAGCTTGTCCGGATTGCTGTGCCACTCATCGATCTGATCGATCAGGCCGGGCAGCAAGGTGCTGACGCGCTGGGCGCCTTCGCGCCGTCCAGTGCTCTGTTCGGCGATCTCGAACACCCGCTTCTCGGCCTGATCGACCAGGTCGCGGGCCGAGAGGCCCTCGCCGCCGAAGGCTGAGCTGGCAATTTCACGCCCGGCAGTGATGAGCTTTCGCAGCAGCGAGCGCTCGCGCACGATCTGCGCATAGGCGCGCACATTGGCCGCTGTAGGGGTATCGCGGGCGAGCGTACCGAGGTAAGCAAGGCCGCCGGCATTATCGAGGTTTGAGTTGTGGGCGAGCTGTTCGGAAACGGTCACCACATCACCGGGCTTGCCCGCGGCAACCAGTTCGGCCAGGGCGCCGAAGACCAGGCGGTGATCGGGCCGGTAAAAATCATCGGCCGTGATCATGTCGCCGACCTGGTCCCACGCGGCCGGATCAATCAGCAGCCCGCCAAGGACGGCCTGTTCCGCCTCAACCGAATGCGGCGGCTGCAGCGGATCGTTACTCGGCGCGGCTTGCGAACGGCCAGAACGTAGCGGACCGGCCATGTGTGATTCCTACAATCGTGCCCGGGCTGCAGCGCCTGGTGCGGATCAGCCCGGCTCTTCGGCGACGATGGTCACCGACAGCGAGACATCCACATCCGTATGCAGGTGGAGCGGTACCGTGTGTTCGCCGATCGAGCGCAGCGGTCCGCCCGAGAGGCGCACTTCGCTGCGTGCCAGCTTGTGTCCGGCAGCCGTGCAGGCTTCGGCAATATCCGTAGTGCCGACCGAACCGAAGAGCTTGCCTTCGCTTCCGGCCTTGGCGGTGATCGTGAGTTTGAAATCCTTGAAAGCCTCGGCGCGCTGCTGGGCGCTCGCGAGTTCGGCATGCGCATTGCGTTCAAGCTCAGCACGCATGGCCTCAAAGCGCGCCACGTTGGCGCTCGTCACCAGCGTCGCCTTGCCCTTGGGCAGCAGGAAATTGCGGCCGTAGCCGCTCTTGACCTTTACGCGATCGCCGATGTTGCCGAGGTTGGCAACTTTCTGCAGCAAAATGACATCCATGACTTAACCCTTCAATGCTGGTCGGTGTACGGGAGCAAGGCCAGGAAGCGGGCGCGCTTGATCGCGGTGGCCAGCTGGCGCTGATAATAGCTTTTCGTACCCGTGATGCGGCTCGGCACAATCTTGCCGGTCTCGCTGATGTAGTTCTTCAGTGTGCCCAGATCCTTGTAATCGATCGTGGCGACATCATCGGCCGTGAAACGGCAGAATTTCTTGCGACGTGTAAAACGCGACATGAGTTTAAGACTCCTGAATCTTGGCTGTGGGGATTAGCGGGCGTCGGAGCCCATCGGCTCCTCATCATCAACGCCATCGTCGCGCTCGCGACGGCTGTCGCCCTCTTCCTCGCCCCGTGCCATCGGTGATGGCTCGGTCTCGGCACCTTCGGTGCTGATCACCAGGTGACGGAGCACGGCATCGCTGAAGCGGAAGGCCCCAGTGAGCTCGGCCAGCGTCTTCTGGTCGCACTCGACATTGAGCAGCACATAGTGCGCCTTGTGGACCTTGGCAATCGGATAGGCCAGCTGACGGCGTCCCCAGTCTTCGAGCCGGTGCACCGCGCCGCCCCCTGTGGTCAGGAGGCTCCGGTAGCGCTCGATCATCGCAGGAACCTGCTCGCTCTGGTCCGGATGGACCAGGAATACGATCTCATAGTGCCTCATGAATCCTCCTCATGGATCAGTAAAGTGAGCCGCCCGTCCGAGGCGATTGGACAGTGCGGCAAGGAGCCACGGTCACTGGCGCCCAAAGGGAGCCATTTGGCCGGGTTAAAACGGCCGGGAAGAATACCCGAAGCCGGCCCCCACAGGCAAACTGAAAAAGGGTCCAAGCCTCTGAATTTGGTCTAGCTTCGGTTTGCGCAGGCTTGGCGCTGGCGCAGGGACTCATACAGCAGCATCCCGGTGGCTACCGAGACGTTCAGGCTCTCCACGGCTCCGAGGCTGGGCAGACTGACCAGCCAGTCGCAATGCCGGCGGGTCAATTCCCGAAGACCCGCCCCTTCCGCCCCCAGGACCAGGCAACAGGATCCTGTCAGGTTAACCGCGCTGGCCGGCTGCGGCGCGCCGGCATCTGCCCCGGCAATCCATACGCCGGCCTCCTTTAATAGTGCCAGCGTGCGTGCCAGATTGGTCACGGCCACCACCGGGGTGGATTCGGCAGCCCCGGCAGCCACCTTACGTGCGGTTGCATTCAGCGAGGCGGCTCGATCCTTGGGGATGATCAGCGCCAGCACACCGCAGGCATCGGCAGTTCGCAGGCAGGCGCCCAGGTTATGTGGATCCTGGACACCATCCAGGGCCAGCAATAATGGCGCTGGCGCGCTCTCGAGTGCGGCGTACAAATCATCTTCGCGCCACGGCTTGAGCGCCTCGATCTCCGCGACTACCCCCTGATGCACGGCATCACCAACCAATCCCTGCAAGCGCGCCGGATCAACCCGCTCAACGCTGATACCCGCCCGCTCCGCCAGGGATTCGAGCAACTGCATGCGCTCATCCTGGCGCGCGCGCGCGAGCCACAGCCGATGCACGCGCTCGGGAGCGCGCTGCAAGAGCGCGCGCACGCTGTGAATCCCGTAGAGCTTCTCTGGCGGACTCACCGCCCTACTGCCCCGCGCCGTGCTCCATCGCTCACGGGGCCGCAAGCTCCAGATCGACCATGCCCTCGACCGGGCGCACGCTCGTGACCGTCACCCGCAACGTGGTTCCCGGAGCGAGGCGGCGATGGGTGCGCTTGCCAATCCACTGCCCGCCATCACGTGCGAGCTCATACTCATCATCAGTCAGTGCCGTCAGGTGCAGCAAGCCGTCCACACCCACCGTCAGCAGCTGTACGAAGCAGCCGAACTCCACTACCGTGGTCACCAGTGCCTCGAAGGTCTGCCCGATCCGATCGCGCAGGAACACGCACTTGAGGAAGCTGCTGACATAGCGATCGGCTTCATCGGCGCGCTTTTCCAGGCGCGACAGATCAGCGCCCATCGTCTGCAACTCTTCCTCATCGGGAATGGCGCTGCGCGCAATGTTGCCTATCATCGCGCGCAGCGAGCGATGCACCATCAGGTCCGGGTAGCGCCGGATGGGCGAGGTGAAGTGCGCGTAGTCACTGAGCGCCAGACCAAAGTGCCCGATGTTCTCGGGCTGATAAAGCGCCTGGGCGAGTGAGCGCACGACCAGCGACTCGGCAAAGGGCCGCAGTTCCGGGTCACGGATCTTCTTGGAAATCTGCGACAGATCACGCGTCTGGATCTTCTCCGGCAACTGCAGATCGATATTCAGAATCTTCAAAGTAGTCCGCAGCAGATCGAGCTTGCGTTGCTCGGGCACGCCGTGCACCCGGTACAGCGTCGGCACTGTGGCCTTCTGCAGGCACTTGGCCACTGCCACGTTGGCGAGCACCATGCACTCCTCGATCAGCTTGTGGGCATGATTGCGGCTGACAAAGGCGATATCGATCACTTGCTCACCACGAAAGACGAACTCGGCCTCGGGCGCATCAAAATCAAGCGCACCGCGCCTGCCGCGCGCGCGCCCCAGTGCCTGGTACACCTCCACCAACGGCTCGAGCCTTGCCACCAGTTCACCAAGCGCCGCACGCGCCTCAGTCTGGCGTTCAAAGAGAATCGCATTGGCCTGATCGTAGGTCAGGCGCGCGGCCGAACGCATGACGGCAGGATAGGTGCGCACATCCTTTAACTCCCCGCGCTCCGAGATCGTCATGTCGGCAACCATGCACAGCCGATCCACATGCGGCTCGAGCGAGCACAGATGATTCGAAAGCGCCGCGGGCAACATCGGCAATACGCGGGTTGGAAAGTAAACCGAGGTGCCCCGAGCCCGCGCCTCAGTGTCCAAAGCTGACCCGGGCTGAACGTAGTGGCTCACATCGGCAATGGCCACCACCAGCCTGAATTCGCTGCCGTGTCGCTCCGCATACACCGCATCATCAAAATCGCGGGCGTCCTCACCATCGATCGTGACCAGCGGCAAACTTCGCAGGTCCACGCGGCGCGCCGATTCCTTGGGATCCACTTCATGGCCCCAGGATTCGGCTTCCCGCAAAGCCTGGGCGGGAAATTCCACTGCCAGGCCGTAGCGCGCAATGGCGGTTTCGGTTGCCATCTGCACCGGGCGCTCAGGATCGAGCACGGTGCTGACTCGGGCAAGACCCGGATCATCGCCCTGGGGATACTCGGTAATTCGTGCGATGACCCAGTCGCCGGCTTTGGCGCCGCCCGCCTCGCGCACCAGGCACAGCAGGTTCAGACGACGATCCGCGGCGCGCACGGCAAATTCACGACCGCGAGTTTCCATGATGCCCAGAAACGACTCGATGCCACGGCCCAGCACTTCCTGAACGCGCCCGGCCCAGCGACCCTGTCGATCCTGTTCCAGTGAGATTCGGACTCGATCGCCGTGGACCAGACCTTCCATTTCCCGAGGCGGTAAGAAAACACCGTCCTCAAGCCCTTCGACTCGTACAAAACCAAAGCCATTGCGGTGTGCGCTGACTGTGCCCTCACCAACGCGCAGCTGCCCGGCACCGCGCTTAGCGGCTCCGCGGTGAGTCTTTGGGCTGCTAATAGGAGTGCTGCGTGCCTTTTTGGTATTTTTGGTGTGCTTCAATTGACAGACCTCGACCCCTTTCGTACATTGCCGCGCCCATCGAATGCCCAGGTGGCGGAATTGGTAGACGCACTAGTTTCAGGTACTAGCGGGGCGACCCGTGGAGGTTCGAGTCCTCTCCTGGGCACCAGAATCAATAAGTTACAATACATTTTTAAAGTAATAGATCAATAAGAATAAGGGGTGAACTGCCCAAGGGCGCGCAGCCTACCAGTTCTTGGTGCTTAGACGCAGTGAAACAGCAGCAACTGTACAGAGTGTGGCTCGAGCCAGTGCATAGAGCATTGCCCGGCGCGTTCTGAGGGCCTATAGCGCTCGCGATACGAAGACTGTGCGGCGCTATGAAACTGTCTGAGCGCGTTCACAGCTGCAGCTGCTCACGCATGCGGCTCAATGATCCTTCAGCCTCTCGAGGTTCGCGGCGAACTTCGATGACACGCAGCATGCTCGAGAACCCCTGTCGCGACCATGTCTGCGCGGCTTTTATAAGGAGGCCATCAGGCTCGTTGGACTACGGGAATTTCCCGAACTTTCCGCCATTTTGCAGAAAGTGGTTTCGATACTCTTTGGATATTGATCATAGCTAACCGGGGCGGCCCTGAGGTGACCTCAAGTAAGGGATTTGCAAGTACGTTAAGGACGACTTCACACGCTAAGTCGGGCGGTAAAGCAGGGTGCATGCCGCTTGGGGTCAAGAGTAACGGTTTACTGTGGATAACCCGGCTAGTCCTGCGAACTTGGATGCCCGGAAGTGGCCCACCTGAACCCCGCAGGGAGACAAAGCGGCCACCCGGATGAGGCCGTTCGCAAAGAGGCGCCCTAGGCAGTTCTCATAGGGACGTATCAGTTAAAACCGGCCGATATCGTGCAGCGGACGGTCATCGTGCGCGTGTGGCAGCGCACAGACCAATGTAGCCGGCAGCGCCAAGATCAGCCTGACCTGCACCAAGGAGTCGGCTCTTTGCCGACCGTCAAGCTCGCGAATCGCTTTTGTAAAACAAACTGGCGCACCTCCCTTCTCTGGATCGGCGTTCGCTTGTCATGGAGATCGGCCTTGCCCACAACGCCACCGCGCCCCACTGTTGCCAATAACGTCGGCAAACCCAATGGCACAACCGAACTGCGGCGCCAGAACTCGCTTCTCAAGACGGGAGCCTTGCAAGACGCGATTTTCAACAGTGCCAACTTTTCGAGCATTGCTACGGATGAGAAGGGCGTCATTCAGATCTTCAATGTCGGCGCCGAGCGCATGCTGGGCTACGCCGCTGCCGACGTGATGAACAGGATCACCCCAGCCGACATTTCCGACTCGCAGGAGCTGATCGCACGCGCGAAGGCGTTGAGTGCGGAGCTCTCGACATCGATTACGCCAGGGTTTGAAGCCTTGGTGTTCAAGGCCTCCCGCGGCATCGAGGACATTTACGAACTCACCTACATCCGCAAGGACGGCAGCCGGTTTCCCGCGGTCGTGTCCGTTACGGCCCTGCGAGATGCCGGCGACGCCATCATTGGCTACCTGCTGATCGGCACCGACAATACGGCGCGCAAGCAGGTCGAAGCCGAACAGAAGAAGCTCGATCAGCGGCTGCGCGATCAGCAGTTCTACACGCGATCGCTCATCGAGTCCAACGTTGACGCGATGATCGCGACCGACCCCTCCGGCATCATCACCGACGTTAACAAGCAGATGGAGGCTCTCACCGGGTGCACTCGCGACGAACTGATCGGAGCGCCGTTCAGGAATTACTTCACCGATCCGGAGCGAGCCGAGGCAGGCATCAACCTCGTCCTGCACGAGAAGAGAGTTACAGACTACGAACTCACCGCGCGCGCCAGGGACGGTAGGACCACTGTGGTGTCCTACAACGCGACGACGTTCTACGACCGCAACCGAACGCTGCAGGGCGTGTTTGCCGCGGCGCGCGACGTCACCGAGCGCAAGCGGCTGGATCAGGCGCTTGAGGAAACGAACGTGGAGCTCGAGCGCGCCAAGATCATTGCGGACAAGGCCAACCTCGCCAAATCGGAGTTCCTCTCCAGTATGAGCCATGAGCTGCGCTCGCCTTTGAATGCGATTCTCGGCTTCGCCCAGTTAATGGAGTCGGCCGCACCGCTGCCGACACCGGCCCAGAAGGCTAGCATTGGGCAGATTCTCCAGGCCGGGTGGTATCTGCTTGAGCTGATTAACGAAGTCCTTGATCTGGCACTAATCGAGTCGGGCAAGCTGTTGCTGTCTTTGGAGCCGGTTTCTTTGACCGAGCTGCTGGCCGACTGCAAAGCGATGATCGAGCCGCATGCGCTCAGGAGCGATATCCGTCTGAGTTTCCCACAAGCAGATGGCTTATTTGTTGTCATGGCCGACCGGACGCGGATGAAACAGGTGCTGGTTAATTTGTTGTCCAATGCGGTCAAGTACAACCAACGCCAAGGGTTGGTTGAGGTGACATGCAGTGCAATCAGCGCGGAGCGCACTCGCATCAGCTGCCGGGACACCGGTGTGGGCTTGTCGTCGGAGCAGCTCGCGCAATTATTCCAGCCCTTTAATCGACTTGGGCAGGAAGCAGGCGCAACGGAAGGTACCGGTATAGGCCTCGTCGTGAGCAAGCGGTTGGCGGAGCTCATGGGAGGCCAAATTGGTGCAGAAAGTACAGTCGGCGTCGGAAGCGTGTTCTGGATCGACTTGACCTCCGCAGGCCGACTCGAGGTCGTGAGCGGTTCTCCGGAATCCAGGCCGATCGCCAGGAGCCAGGTTCTAACCGGCGAGCGGATCCGCACGCTGCTGTGCGTTGAGGACAACCCGGCCAATCTGATGTTGGTTGAGGGCATCCTTGAGCGTCGGCCCGATATCCGGTTGCTGACCGCGCGGGACGGTGGCAGCGGGGTGGAGATGGCTCGCAGCTGCCAGCCGGACGTGATCTTGATGGATATCAACTTACCGGGCATCAGTGGCATCGAGGCCCTGAAGATCCTCGCTGCCAACCCATTGACAGCGCAGATCCCCGTGATTGCGCTTAGCGCCAACGCGATGCCCCGAGATATCGAGAAGGGTCTGGAAGCTGGATTCTTCCGCTATCTGACCAAGCCAATCAAGGTCCTACAGTTCATGGAGACGCTGGATATTGCACTGAAATTGTCGAGCGCGAACGCCGCTCTGGCCGATCAGGAGAAAGAGCCCCCAATGGCCGCCGAGCCGCTACTCTCAGCGCCAGGACTCTGAGCGCCGATACGCCGGGCGGGACGGGCCACAGTTTTCGGCGTGTCGCGCGTAAGGGCGCGACACGCTTCGCTGCTGTTGCCTCAAGAGGGCACTTGCATTCGGCCGGTCAATGTCAACTCTGGCGGATGCATAAGTTCGCGCGCACTATCGGAGAATCATTGGCCAACTAGCCGCTGCGAATGCGCTCGAGGCTCGCCAGAGTGGCGCCGGCCGTGGTAACCAGTTCACGCTGCGGCCAATCTACCGGCCTTATGTGTGATACCGAACGGATCGCCGATTCGGACAATATTTAAGCTTTTTTCCCTCAATAGGCGGCGGCCTCAGCGGGTCGACGCAACACTTTCACGAAGGGGGAAATACGATGAACCAAAACCAACGACGCCCTTTGGTTGTCATTTGAGGCGCTGGCCAAGACCTACCCGCGCGACAACGGTGTGCGGATGACGACTGACCTAGCCAGGTGGCTTCTGGAAGAGCGGCAGCGAGCTCAGCTGCCGGTACCACCAATCATCGACAAAGTCGTGCGTACGGTGACGCAAGAACAGGATGTCCCAGTCGCGCGGCCC
>Ga0182030_10011760_pt1 | contig 17621 bp, 14 predicted proteins | sample 812S3MmetaG_FD_121299 | JGI IMG/M metagenome (GOLD analysis project Ga0182030, IMG submission 121299) | Permafrost microbial communities from Stordalen Mire, Sweden - 812S3M metaG (Illumina Assembly) | ecosystem: Environmental > Terrestrial > Soil > Wetlands > Permafrost | place: Sweden...
AAAACAATGAACCAGGTTAACTACAAAGATCTCTGTAAATATCTAGCTCGAGAACTCAGATACGATGATGCGCTCATCGAAGTGTACAGACACAACTATCAACTTGCTCGGCGTCAGATGATGTGGTTCAAGACTAACCCCAAGCTAAGCTGGTTTTACGTAGATGAAAGTTCAAGAGAAAAAATTGAACTTGAAGCTTTTGAACTGATCGATCAATTCATCTTGCAATAAACACAAAGCTTTTCAGCGATTCTTCCCCATCGTGAACAGATCGTTTGGCTCCTTAATTGCGTTTGATTGTTGAAAAAACGGTACTCAAATTCTGTTTTAGAGCTATACTAGATGAGGACTTCTTGATTACTTGTTGCTAGTGCAAAGGGGATAGAGCTACTGTTTATGCGGCAAGGCATCTGAGTAGACCCTCGATCTTACAAGTGGATTTTTGAATCATGGCTAGTAATAATTTGGAAAACGTCTGGAACCTTCCTGTGCCCTGGAGCGATGGAAGTCTCTCTGCCAGGCTCTGGCAGAAAGGTCGGGGCATAATGGCATCAGTACCCGAATTGGATATCTGTTGCTATGGCAAGTCGCAATCTGAGGCCACGCTGCGTTTGTTCAGTAATCTGCTCAAGTACTACAACGAGCTTAAAGACAAAGAAACTTTGAGCGAGCGCCAAAATGCGCATTTTCAGTTGCTTAAAATTTGGGTCAAAGGTGTTGAACAAAAGATGTGCGCTGGCGAATCTGTTCTAAGCCTAAGCCGAATCTAAGCGCCGAATCCGCCGAATCTAACTGCTGGCGAATACGGCATTTGAGCATCCCCATTGCATCCGAAAATAAAATTTCATTGTGTTGAACTCTTGACTCGAAATTCTCGTCATAGATATTAGAAGAGAGTTCCTGATCTGGCATTCGTTGTTCGATTAGAGGGGCCTGATCAGGTCTTGCTTCGTGCAGATTGTTGCGGAGCGTCGCCATGTTCGCCGGCATTTTTCCATTTGTCTTTGCGCTGTCAGTTCTTTTATCTTCGGCACAAAATAGTCTGGCAGATCAGCTTGTGCTGCCAGAAAAACACATACATAGTGATGCCGTCGACTCTGCTTTGGCAGACAATATGTTTGTCGGCAATATTGAATCGATGAAATATCATCGAGCTGATTGCGAGTTTGCCAGGCTTATGCGCAGACGTAAGCGCATTCGTTTCCACGATGACAGCGCAGCTGCTTTTGCAGGCATGAAGCCTTGCAACTGGTGCTTGCCGCGCTGGTCGACTCGGGTAGAAGGGCGCTTGGTGAATACAAAGGAAAGCGCTTTAAACGCTGCTTCGCCAGGGCTTTTGCCTGGTCAAGCAATATTCGCAGACAAGCCATGCTCGTCAAATTCTGAGACCGCAACTTCTTCAAGCGACGCCGATGGGGCGTCGCTACCAGAAGGATATGTGCATCCCTGATATGTGCATCCCTGATATGTGCATCCCTGATATGTACATCCCTGATATGTGCATCCCTGATATGTACATCCCTGATATGTGCATCTCTGATATGTGTATCTCTGATATGCAGCGTACGATTCGGCTCATTCAGGAGATTGGATTTGCTCATACAGCGACGAAGTGAAATAGAAGAGTTCGGCTCACTACCTGTGAGCCGATTCGAATTGAAGCTAGATCCGCTCATGCCCGGGAGCGCGGGCGTCCCGCCCGCTTCGGACCTGATGATTTAGATCAACAGTAAAAAAAAGTCTGCCCTGGGGACTTTTGCCAAATTGGCTAGCGTAAAGCTTAAACAGTCGCCCAGGAGCAGTTGTTTTCCTTATACCCTTATTCCAAAAGCACTAACTCAAGTCTGCACTCTTGCTTAGTGTGGTATAAACATTTGAGAGTTTTCGCCGAGTGGAGTGTTAATGGCAACTGTTTTAGACAAGACGGTGCAAGGGCTGGCAGATGCGTCGGGAATTATAGTTGATCGCTCAGTTACTCCCGAAAAAGTTATCGGACAGGGTTGGATAATTTCTAAAAGTCGCATGCTCGTATTGGCAAGTAGCGTGGCGAACTATGCCGATGCCCCCTGGGCTTTGCTAGTCAAATTTCCTTATCCCGACCTGGTTTATTCAGTTAAGGCTATATCTCTGCATCCCGAGTTCAATCGTCGGGCGGCAAGAGAGCATTATCTAGCTCAATCAGTTGAACTGAATCCCTCTCCACTAAACTGTGAAAATGATATCGCTACAATAACCATTGATGCTGAAATTCCCGACCTACAGCCCGATCGTGTTCAAGAGCTTAATCGAGCACTGGCCTTGCCTCTAACAATTAGTGCTCAAGATCTCTCCGGCGTGCTTCGTGCCGGCGATACTGGAAATGTTTTGCAACAGGCTATCGCCAGTCAACGCAATGGTGTTCTCAATTTCTATGATGAGCGCAAAGTACCCTTCTGCCGAATTCTTATAATAGGCGGTCGTATAGTCAAAGCGACTTATCAAAATTTGCAAAACGAATTTGCTGTATGTGAGTTGATGTGGCGCAAGCCTGGTGGCAATTTTGTACTTCAATCCGACGATGGGGCAGCCTGGAAAAATATTCCTGATATTGCCATGGGCACTGCCGATTTAGCTAAAGAAGCTACTCGACGCACACAAGATTTACCGCGCATGCTTGACTCACTCGGTGGACCCAATGTGCGTTATGTGCGCACCCAGCAAAACATTGACCTTAATCAGATGAATCAACAAATTCGCTGGGTGGTTGAACGTGTGTGGCCGGTGCTCGATGGCTCCCTGCCTTTGACTAAAATGTCTGAACGGCTCGGTGTAGATACATACACGGCTATGCAGGCCATCTGGGAAATGAAAAATGCTGGTTTAATCGCCATGGCAAACTTCGAGCAATATCATCGCTCGGGTCAACTGGGACCAGCACTTGTTCCGGGGCATGATGTCGATTTGAATTTTTGGGACAATCTGCAGGGCTTTTATCTCGATGAGCTCTCCACTGGGCCGGTAACCATGCAAGGAAATTATTTCGGCTCCACTCATCTCTTGCAACCAACAACCTTGCTGCACACAATGTCCGTCGCCAGCAAATATGGCGCTGTTGTTTTGAAAGAAGGGCGGCTGGTCGGCTTACACAATGGCAAATTCATGGCAAACTTGAGCTCGCCGCCACCTTTTCCATTAAGCAAAATGGCCTGGATCGGTACACTCAGTGATATGAGCGCAAAGCGCATGCGCGCTGCTACCGCAGAGCTTGAAACGGATTTAGGTGAAGAGGGCCTCGGTGTTCGTGGCGCCTTGACTGGTGCCAAAGCACGTCAAATTCTCAGTTCAGCTGCCGAAGTGCTGACAAACTCAGCTCCACCGCCGAGTGAAATCGGCGGTCCGCTCGTGCCGAGTAACGAACCTGAAGTGCTGAGAAAATTCAACAAAATACAAATGGGTGTCGGCGGAGCTGGGCTTGGCCTGGTTATCGGTATGATTTTTGCAGTTGTTTTTATGTCGCCTAAAACGCCGGTGGTGGTGCCGGTTCCTGCTGTGCAACCGTCGCAATCTAGTAGCGCTACCGGCACCGGCACTGGTGATGCTGCGCCTAAAGTTGCTCCGAGTGGCGAATTGTTCAAGCAGACTCTGCGCCTTACAGCAGTCAAAGATATTCCTATTGGCGATTTTAAGTTTGTTGACACTTCCAAAGATACGGGCAATAAACCCTCTTTCGGTTTGGAATCAGAATCGCTGAATCAACGCATCATCTTTGTTGTCTGGCCTGATATACGCATTCAAGCCTCGGTTGATAACAATATGTCTCAGCCACCTTTTATACCGGTTAAAGCTTTGGTGGACATAATGTCCACCAAAGATTCAGCCCGCGGTAGTTTGCCTTTCCGTGATTTTTATTATCGGGTACACCACTATTACAATACTTCCGACAAAGACACTATGGCTTTTGTCGCAGCTTACACTTCCAATGAGCCGGACAAATCAGTCTTGATTGTGGCCATGCCTCTAAAGGGCGAAGGTCAGCTCGATTACCTGAATACAATCAATATGGTTCAACGCATGATTAATATCAACAGTGGAGATGCTGCCAGCAATGCGGCGGGCAATAATGGCTCGACAGCGGCACCGGTGGTGGCGACAGCTGAAGACATTCAAGCCTACCGGCAAAAAGTTGGCGACATCATCAAAGCCGTTTATAAAAATCCGGCCGATGCAGATCGAGCTTCAACCAAGTGCCAGGTAAAGTTCGTCATCGACTCAACTGGCAACATATCTAAGCTTGAACTCAAGTACACCGCAGGTATGGATGAAGTAGACAAGGCTGTTCAGAAAGCCATTACGTCCAGCGTGCCATTTCCTCCGCCTCCGTCAGGTATCAGAGGCGGGCAGGCCGAAATGCTCGTCACTCTCGAGCCGGGTGCCAGCGAGCTGACTATTTCAGAGCCTTAAGTTTCCGCTGCTTCGCTTTCCGATTTTCGTTTGAGCGTTGTATGTGCTTCGGCAACAATCTCGGCTATTTTCTTTTGGTCTACGTTACTGCTAGCGCTCATCTTGAGCAGAAGCAAAAATTCGATATTGCCTTGCGGACCCTTTAAGGGCGAAAAAGTAAGATTCTCAGAAAAAATACCGAGTTCTTCTGCTGCTGCAACAATTCTTTCAAGAACCAGAGCGTGAATTTCAGGAGATCTTACTACGCCATTTTTGCCGATGTTTTCTGGCCCGGCTTCAAATTGGGGTTTGACCAGGGCGATAATTTGTCCGTTATTACTTAAACACTGTTTTACGGCAGGTAGAACTTTGCTGAGCGAAATGAAAGAAACATCTATTACAGCCAGCTCTGCTTGGAGATATTCTTCAACGCTGTCGCGCAGAAGCTGGACCGTGAGTGAACGAGCGTTGACTCGCTCAATTACTTTTACGCGCTTATCTGTGCGCAGTGACCAGGCTATTTGCCCATAGCCGACATCTACAGCATAGACAAAGCTGGCGTTTGCCTGGAGCAAACAGTCGGTAAAACCGCCGGTTGATGCGCCGACGTCAACGCAAATCTTTCCGCTGACATCAAGGGCGAAAGCGTTGAGCGCCTTTTCTAACTTTAAGCCACCACGACTTACATATTTCTGTGGCAGCCAGTTATTCGTGATTTCGATTTTGGCGTCATCTTTTGTTATGCTGCCCGGTTTTGTTACTTTAGCGCCATTGACGATGACTCCGCCATCCATGATTGCAGTTTTGGCAATCTGTCTGGACGCGAAAAAACCGCGCTCTTCAAGAAGTAGATCCAGCCGTTTCCCTTTTGTTGACATCGTCTCTCGCTTATCTGGAAAAATACTGCATGCCCAAATTCGTTAACGATAGTACCAACCGAATATGTTCTGTCGTAAAATGGTTTATTACAGAAGGCTTGGAGCAGACCTGGCTGGATGAAGACACCGCCTTGAAAGCGGCTGCCCGAAAGGGTTGGGGGTTCGAGTCCCTCCTGCTCCGCCAAATTTTTTAATGACTAACTGTTTCTCTGGCTCCGTTCGAGCCACGATTTTTGCCGCTTGGCAAATGCAGATCATGTCAATTATTCAAGCCGCTTCCTTTCCTTATATGGCTGTCCCACTATTTGCCTCAGCTCAATTTTAGTGGGTGTCGGTTTTGTGTTTTTCTTGCAACATATCTTGTGGCGTTTCGAATTGGACTTACGATGTCAAAGGCACTTCTGGTTTTGTCCGGACCAACTCATCACTCTGCAAAAAAAAAACATGTCAATAATGCGTCGCCCGCGATTGCTAATTTCGCCAGAAGAATTACGGTAGATATTCAAATGTGCTGGCGGCGATATCTATTGTCGATTTCTTTCTCATTCTTAATGGGTGTCTTGAGTCAAGTAATCACTTAGGGCGCAAACCGCACTGGTAACTTTGACTTGTGACCTGCTTATATATAACCGCCATGGCGATTGAAAAAGAAAGAGCTCCTTGCGGAGCTCTTTCAATGAATCTTTCAGAAGACAAATATATTACTTTCTTAGTGACAATTATTTGCCTGAGATTTTCTTCCCGAGAGCTTTGGTGCCGTCCCAGAGTTTTCGCGGTCCCCACATGATGCCTCTTCCGACCTTTTTGGCACCTGCCACCACTTTGTTGTCATCAGCATTAGCTGGAACTGTGGCCGCCATCGACATAGCGAAAAGACCCATCAGGGAAAGACTGACAATTTTTTTCATTTCAACACTCCTTGCGCGGAAGCACCCATACGCCTAGTAATCTTTCTCATTAGTTTATATCACAGAGTGGGACTTCCTCTGCACAAAGCTCTGTAACAGTGAACTTGATTGTTCTCAAGGAGATCGTAATATATATATCCAAGGCATTTGCGAAAGTGTTTCTGGCGATTCCAATAAAGAGCAAATACTGAAAACGTCCTGTTAGTCAGGCAATACGGCGGGGCAACTCCAACAGCCTTTTATGCGCAGATTTTCCAATGTTTATATTAGTGCCAGAGTGCGAGCGGCTCTGCAAAAAATTGTGCGCGCAAATGAGCACCGTAAATTTTGGGAACTTGTATCAAAGCTCAGAGAAGGGCACTTTGATATTCCCGGATTAAACGTCGAAAAATTATACGGCAGAAAATTGAAATTGTTTTCTGCGCGCATGTCTCGCGAGATGCGTTTGATTTTTTCGATGCGTAAAGAACTAGGTGGCGATTGCGACCTCGTCATTCATGAAGTCAACCATCACGACGCTGCTTATGATCGCATTCAACGCAGCGAAGTCGCGACCAATGCTAGTCGGGTCGATGCCGAATTCAGCTCGCTTAAATCGGCTTCAGATCTTGCTGCTCTGGACAACGATCTTGAGAGCAGCGTTGAGTCTGCAGATTTACTTTTGCAATTTCAGCTTTTTCAGGTGCCTGATTATTTGCTGAGAGATCCGGATAAATACAACAAATTTGAGAAAGGGCTCGATCGCTATCTGAAGCTGAGTGCCGAGCAAGAAGAAATTCTTGAGTTGAAGGATAAGGTCAGTTTAGTGCAGGGGGCAGCCGGTACCGGCAAAACAACGTTGGCGCTTTTTCAGGCGCTTTATCTTTCCGAAAAACATCGGGAGGATTCAGTCTACCTCTTTACCTACCATGAAGAGCTAGCCTGCGTTTGCCGTGCTTACAAGGTCAATCTGGAAGCCGCGCCGGAACGGCTTGAACCTAAATCTGAAAGCAGCGTCAAAGATGACTCTGGAATTAAGGTGTTCTCTTATATTGAATTCTGCCGTAATTTCCTACGCTCGAGCCTGAGCAAAAAAGATAAACAGCGGCACTGGATTTCACGAAATCAGAGTCTGGACATTCTTCGGCAAATTATTTCTTCCAAACCAAGATGGACCAGGATGTTTTCTGCTGAAAATCTTTACGGCATGATTTATTCGATTCTCAAAGGCCGGTTTATGCCTGGGACAGAAAATCTTCCGGCAAGCAAAGATGACTATGAGCGAATCTTCAGAGACTATGGAAAGACCCCTGAAACTCTTGCGGATACTCTGGAGATTTTCACGCTATATCAAAGCAGGCTTGAAAAAAACAATTTGCTTGATGAAGCTGACCTGATCAGGTTGAGCTTTGAATCACTCAAGCAGAATGCCTTATTGACCGCTTCACAGCGTCGTCTCTGGATAATTATCGATGAAGTACAAGATTTCACAGAGCTTGAATGGAAATCAATTTTGCTTTTCTGGGAGAATCATTGTAAGCAAGATAAGCACAACCCCACTTTTCCGTTTTTCTCAGGCGACATAAATCAGAACATCAGTAGGTCGGGTTTTCGCTGGCAAGAATTGGAAACGTATTTACAATCGATTCTCCGTGACTTTCATCGACCAAACTCGCTGCTCAAAATTGTTCTTCATCAAAATTATCGCAATACCAGGCAGATATATCAGCTTGCGGCATTCGTCCGCAGTTTCGCCAGCGATTCGAGCGATCTTGGCTTGGCTCCACAATTTGAAGGTGAGCTCCCTCAGCTGGTCATCGCCAGCGATCAAGAGTTGCTCGACTTGATTCTGCTGAAGATTCAGTCTGAAGAGTTAGCTAACCCACTTGTCTTACTCATAGAGAATGAATCGTCTCTCGAATTTTTTCGCCAGAAGCTGCGAGCCAGCCAGTCAATTTTTATTTTGCCTTTGAGTTCGAGCAAAGGTATGGAATTTGAAGATGTCATAATCCATCGTGCCTTTTCGTCGCTTGCTGAGCAATCCGGAGAAACTGCTTCGATCGAACGTTCACGCTTGTTTGACCTCTGGTATATGGGGATAACCCGAGCGCGCAGCAATTTGTTGCTGGTCCAAAACGAAAGCGATAGTCACAAACTGGCGTCACTGGGGGCTAAGCGCTTGGCCGAATTTTACGGGTTGCTCGAGCGCGCTCCCGCGGCTCATGGCTTTGACAAATTTTGGCAACGCCGTGAAACGAACACACCCGATTACAATGTGATATTCCTAGAGCGAAAATTAGCGCAAGACCTCTGGGCAATTTTTCTCAAAGAGCAAGCTGCTCTGACCGATAAGTCCAGACTCTCTGATTATGCACGCGAGTGCTGCCAGCGAGCTGTCAATCTCTGGCGTCGTTGCCTCGACTATGCTTCGCTGGGAAAAGCACTTATGCATCTGGGCGAATATGCGGAGGCGGCGACTTTCTTGAAACGCGCATCCCTGCCTGCTGAAGCGGCTCAATGTCTGGCCTCTGCGGGGCAGTTCAATCTTGCTGCAAACGAATTCGAACAAATGGGCGATTTGTCCGAAGCTGCACGTTGTTATCAACAGGCGCAAGATTTTGCCAGAGCTGCTCGTCTCAATGAAGAGCAGCGACAATTTCAACTGGCAGCGGAAAATTACCAAAAAGCTGGAATGCTGGATCACGCTGCTCATAATTTCGAACATTGCGGCAATTTTGCCGAGGCCGCCGAAATTTATCGCAACTCAGGTGAGAATCTTCAGGCCGCTGAATGTTATGAAAACAATCATGACTTCCTCAATGCCGCTGAAATGTTCTGGCTAGCAGGGTGCAAATTGCGCGCTGCAGGCTGTTTTGAGAAGTCCGGGCGTTATGAGACTGCCCTTGATTTATTCCTGGGTGAAAATGAATGGGTGGCTGCGGCCAAGCAGGCAAACCAATTGGAAAGATTTGAAGATGCTGCCCAATATTATTTGCAAGCAAACTTGTTTGCCGAAGCTGCTCGTGCATATGATACTGCTCAGAATTTTGCCAGGGCTGCAGAGCTTTACGAAAAAACAGCAAACTTCCAGGAGGCTGCTCGCGCATACGAAGAGTCGGGGCAATTGCGCCTTGCCGCGCTTATGCACGAAAAATCTGCAGACTGGAAGAAAGCTCTGGCGCTAGCCGATGCTTGTGCTGATGAGCAGCTTAGAGCCCGCTGCTTGGAAAAACTTGGTGATTTCACCACTGCTGCCGAAATATTTCAGAAAGAGGGTTTTCTAGCTGAAGCGGCAAATTGTTTTGAGCGAGCACACGATTTTGCCGCTGCTGCTGATTTGCATCTTCAGTTGGAAAATCATGCCCAGGCCGCATTTTGTTTGGCAAAATTAGACAGTCGATTGGATGCAGCCAAACTTTATGTGGTATCAGGACAAATCTCGTCAGCTTATGAATTAGTAATGAGCACAGGGCTAAATAGAATCAGGCCAAAGGATGAAGACAAATTCAAAGACCTGCTCTCCTGGTGTGTCGAAACGCGAAGAAGCGCAGCTGCAGCTCAATTGCTCGAATTGAAGAAAGACTTCGAGTCGGCTGCCGAAAAATATCGCGAGTGCATGATGTTTAGCAAAGCGGCCGAGTGTCTTGAAAAATCAGGTCGCAATCGTGACGCTGCAAAAGTATATCGTCAGAGCGGTGAGATGGAAAAAGCTGCCAACTGTTATCGCCTGGCAAGACAATGGCAAGATGCCGGCAAATGCTTTGAGCAAATAAAGAAATGGCACGAGGCTAAGGATATGTATCAGCGTTGTCGCGATACTGAAGGCGTCAATCGTTGTGACAATGCATTGAACTGGTTCTAGCTTGCTCAAATCTATGCGGCGCAGAAGCGGCTAAACGGCATGCTGAGCCAACTTTGAGTGTAATGCCAGTTTTTGTTGGTGCGATGGCAGCCTTCAACTCGCCTCTTTCTGTCTAGACAAAATATCAGGACAGTTTAATTTAACTATACCAAGAGGTATATATACGTAGATGCAACAAATGTGAGGGACTTCAAATACATGACTCTTTACGCTGATCTCCACCGTCACTTAGGAGGCGCCTTACATCCGCGCATTATTTACAAGTTTCTTCAGAAGAACGACCACGCCATTTTGAATTACTTTCCTGAATACGATGGATTTCTCAACTGGTTTACTCGTCCCTGTCAGAGCCTGGAAGAGTTTGTCAAAATCCACAGTCTCGTCGAAGAGCTGCAAAGCCTGGAACACTTGCCCTACTTCTGTTTACGGCTCTGCCGCGGTGCTTACACATTTGAAAACATTCAGTACATGGAAATAAGATACAACCCTTATTTTCGAACGGACAAGTCTTTGACTGTGCAAAAACGCATAGGTCAAATGACCGACATAGTCGAAGTGATTACAGCAAACTTGCGACCATCAGAATATCCGATCACCGTCAAACAGATTCTCTGCCTTGATCGAAGGCTACCTACGCATATCAATGAGGCCATTCTCAAGGTCGCGAAGGAAAATTTAGGACCGGTCGTTGGCATCGATCTTGCCGGACCGGAAATCGAACCTGAGAAATTTGAGATATGGGTCAAGCTACTATCCAAGGCCAGAGTCTTCGGTCTAAAGACAACCGCGCATCTCGGCGAAACCGGCATAGAGAACGTGCACGCGCAGTTTCTGCCTGTCTTAGACCGCATTGGTCATGGCATTCATATTCCGTTGATGCGACCAGATTTGTTGAAAGAATTAGCAAAGCGACAGATTACTCTCGAGGTTTGTCCGACCAGTTACAGACAAACTGGTGTTCTCAAGGACTTTCAACAATTGAAGATCGTCTTCGATAGGTGTCGAAAGGCTGGGGTGGCGATTGCGATTTGCACAGACAATCCTGGACGCAATCCTGCACCATGTACTTTGCCGGGTGAGTATGAAAGGTTGATCGACCACGATGTTATTGACTTTGCGGATTTGAAATCAGTTCAGACCGAGGGCTTCCGATCTGCCTTTGGTTATGCTGGTGGTGCGCATTCATAACCCCGTGCCTGACTGCGGCTGAGGCTTTATTACAGCTTTGCAAATGGTATCACGAGTGGTGCATGTGCTTTTCCCGCTAGGCGAGGCGGAAAAGATTGTAAGATGTAAACAAATCTTGAATTAGTCGTTAGACATTTTTGGACCGCAGAGACAAAACAGAAAACCGATTGGATTAATGCAGTTTTTTCTATCACTTGCGGCTTTTCATCAGCATCGCGAATCAATTTTGATACCACTTCTTCGAGCCTTGATGTTTGTGGGGATATTCCGGAAGCGATCATTCCGAAAAAAATTTCAAAAAAAAATTTTCCGCTTATTTTGTCCGTTTTTTGTCACGATGATGTCTTGATCTATTCAATGCGAATAGGCTTGATTAGCCAATCTTCGAATGAGTTTGCGTGAGCTGATTGAAAATGAGTTGCGTTGGGAATGGATCATTTTTAGAGTAAGGTGGTCTTGCAATTTCCTCAGATTGAAAGTAACCTATTTTGTGTGGTGTGATCAACGAGAGTGAATACTCTCACTAAGAGTGGTGGCACAAGCGAGATTTTTCCGAGAGGGTTCCAAACATAGCCATAGGTAGTTACTGCCGAACGGCCATAAATGAAAAGCTCATCCAAGAATTTTGCTCAAGCCATACTATATATAATTAGGAGGAACGTTAATGGCAGTAACTAAGCCCAAGAAAAAGAAAGCCAAAAAGCGGGCAAGCATAATGCCGGCCGCCGCTATGGGAGACGCCGCTGAAGGCGCCGCCCCTAAGAAGGCAGCCAAGAAGCCCAGAAAGGCAGCCGCAGCCAAAAAGACCACGACTAAAAAAGCCGCGGTAAAAAAGACTGCAAAGCCCGCTGCTAAAAAGGCCGCAGCAAAGAAGACAACCAAAAAAGCTGTAACTAAAAAAGCTGCTCCTAAGAAAGCTGCTCCTAAGAAAGCTGCCGCTAAGAAAGCAACAGCCAAGAAAGCTACAACCAAAAAGGCTGTTACCAAAAAAGCTGTTACAAAGAAAGCTGCTCCTAAGAAAGCCGCCGCCAAGAAAGTAGCTGCTAAGGGCGCCAAAAAAGCTGCTCCTAAGAAAAAAGCAGTCGCCAAAAAGCCAGTCGCCAAAAAGACCACGGCTAAAAAGGCCACAGCCAAAAAGACCACTGCTAAAAAAGCAGTTGCCAAAAAGCCAGTCGCCAAGAAAGGCGCTAAAAAGGCAACAACAACCAAGAAAGCCGCCGGTGTTAAAGCCGCGACCAAAAAGGTAACCCGCAAACGCGCTCCACGCAAGGCGAAAGCTGAAGCGTCTCCGGTAACAAATGATTCCGGCGATATGGGCGGCGACGAAGGTAACTCTTAATTAGTCCCGACTAAAATTGGTATCTCGAGAGAGGATCCACCTTTGGATCCTCTCTCATTTTTATGTCTGCTAAGTAAGTTCGCATACTTTTGACAGAGCAATTTAGACCATACTTGCATTACAAGCATTACTTTGGTTTCTGATCAAGGTTGTTTTCATTACTTAGTCCGATTCAGCAATCAGCAATCATGTCGAGAAAGATTTTGCTGTTGGACCAAATCTTGTCCAGGCTCGCAATAAGTTGGTGGTCATCTATGACTATATGCAGCTGCACATGTTGTTGGTTCAATACCGCGAAGTCTCTACTAACCCGCGCTGCAACCACAGCATCATTCTCTCCATGAAAAACGAGAGCCGGAACATTTATTCTCAGTTGCTCAGTTTTGTGTTGTTGTAAGTCTTTCCAGAAATTGAACGAAAGTCTCTTCTCTCTTTGAAAAGCATGATGATATACCTCTAAGTATCCGCGCTGCTGCCATTGAGAAAACTCGGACTGGCTCCAAATGTTTTCTAAGTGCGATTGAATGCCGAAGGCTGGGGCAAGCAAAATCAGCGCTTTTATTTGCTCATGCTTCATCGCTAATAGAGTGGCTAAAAGACCGCCCATGCTCGACCCAATGAGTACTGTCGCTTGAGCTGGAGCCAAAAAGTTTTCGACGAGTTCCATTTGTGAGCTTAGAGTCGTGTGTTCGAAATCAGGACAATTTAAGTCTGGTATCAAAACGTTCTTATCCTGAATCAGCAGTTGCTTCAGGAAGAATTCTGCTTTTGTCGATTTCGGACCGGAAGCAAACCCATGCAGGTAGATCAAATTCAAAGGTGATTTCCTCCTCAGTGGGTATATTGTTGATCCGATAAACGCTTTCAGCAAATCTAGGACTAATTGCAAATGGAGAAGTTTATGAAAAAAATATCGAAGACGGAGCTGCTGGCTATTCTTGCTGTGGCGGGAGTTAGTGGTGCAAACAGCGGGGCTCTGGCTGCAAACCTCGATTCAAATAGTAATGATATTGGGGCCCTCGGTAAGAGCGAACATAGCCGGCCTGCTTATCTTGCCGATAATTCATCTTGTGGCAAGGGCTCATGCGGCAAAGACGAAAAGGGCGCAGCTGCTGCAAAAGAGAAGAAGGGAAAAACTAAAAAAGATGCGGCAGCAGCAGATGCCAAGAAAAATGCGAAGTGATTGCGTTTGGCAATAAGTCATAAGGTTTCTTGGGGGATGAGCATTGCTCGTCCCCTATTTACTTTCCATAAATCAGGAACCGTGTGGGCGGAGGGACGATTGCACCGGGCGGCGCACGGCACCGCCCCTCTTATCTGCTAAACGACAGCTCGATCTGTATACGTCAAAGAAGTAGCCGCATATGTGAATGGAGAACTGCACCTGCATGCGAAGAATTCGCGAACGTGCAATCGGCATTCGCAAGTGAATGATGGATTCTCACACGCGAATGAAGGATTGCGCAAGCGAAAAAGGATGCGGATACGTGAATGAAGGATCCGCAAACGTGAATGAGGAACTGCGCAAGCGAGTGAAGGATCCGTCTACGTGAATAAAGAACTGCGCAATCGATTGAAGTGCCCGCATATGTGAATGAAGAACTGAGCAAGCGATGCAGGATCCTCAGATGTGAATGAGGAACTGCGCAATCGAGTGAAGGATCCGCAAACGTGAATGAAGTACTGCGCAAGCGAATGAAGGATCCTCGTACATGAATGAAGTCCTGCGCAAGCGCACGAAGGATCCGCAAATGCACACGCGAATACACACTTTAAATATCCGAAGCTAACAGCAACTGGCAATTATTGCTATTAATTCGCTCCGAGGACTTCTGCCCAAGTGATACCAGTTCAGGCAATGAAGGATCCTCATACTGACGGAATGAAGAACTGCGCACATCAATATGATATTGGTATCATTCTGTTATCGGTCGCTCGTCGATTGTGTTGACAATTATGCGGACATTTTTCATTCGCCGAGACTGAATTACCTATATATAGATGCGTTTTCTCGATCAAGAGTCTTACAGTGACATCAAATTACAAACTGTTGCGCCCGCTGTACTTGATCAGCACAACGATACATCGATTTTACATTCCCATTACCTCAAATTGCGATGGGCTTAATCTGAACCCACTAGTATGCTAGACAGTCTCTCAAGTGTGAGTTGTCGTCAAGATGACTCCTGGGAGAGGTTTGAGTGGTTACAGTCAACTTTTTTAAAAGTAGGAGACTTACATGGAAATTTCTAAAATTCAACTAGCCGCAGCTCTCGTGGCAGCTCTTGGTCTAACAGCTCCAGCAATCGCTGCTGATAGCACCACATCTGCTGACAAGACCGCAAAGTCCAAAGTTCAATTGGATGATGCTGCTGCTCCGAAGAAAGCCAAAAAAGCTAAAGGCGAAAAATCCTGCAAGAAGGGCGATAAGTCCTGTAAAGCAGCTGACGGCGCTGCAGCTGACAAGAAAGACGCTAAGTAAATCTTCTTTCTTTCGTTAGAATAATCCAAGGATTAAAGGGCGAAGGTCTCCATGGCAACTGAATTCCTCCGGCAAAAATCTCAACTGAACTCTCTGGGTATTGGTTTAGGTTTGCGGAGCGAATTAGCCAGGGAGACCTTTGCTCATTCTGGCGAAATCGATTTTGTCGAAATCGCGCCTGAAAACTACATCGAAATCGGCGGTGCAGCTCGTGAGCGTCTTGAAGAAACGCTCGAAAAATTTCCGATTATCACGCATGGTCTTTGCTTATCGATTGGCAGCACCGACCCTCTAAATCTCGATTACCTGGCCCGTCTGAAAAATCTTCTCGACGAAATAAATGCGCCCTGGTGGAGTGATCATCTGAGCTTCTCCAGCGTAAACAACGTCTATATTCATGATTTGCTTCCGCTGCCGTTTACACGCGAAGCGATAAAACACGTTGTCGAACGCATCAAGCGTGTGCAAGATTATGTACAGCGCCCGTTCTTATTGGAAAACATTTCGTTTTACATGTACATGCCAGACTGCGAAATGCCGGAGACTGAATTTATTTCTGAAATCGTCGAGAAAGCTGATTGTGGCTTGCTCTTAGACGTAAACAACGTCATCGTCAACTCAATCAATCTGAATTTCGACGCCGAAAAATTTGTTGACGAACTGCCGCTCGAGCGCGTTCTACAAATTCACTTAGCCGGACACAAGCGTATCGGCGAATATGTTATCGATACACACGGATCGCCAATCATTGATCCGGTGTATCAATTGCTCGATTATGTGTTGCAACGCACACAGGTAAAAGGAATTATGATCGAGCGCGATCAAAACTTTCCTTGCTTCTCTGAAATATTGGGCGAGCTGAAGCAGCTGCGTGATATTGCCGAGCGCAACAAGCAATTTGCCCCTGCCCAAGCCAGTCTTGCAGGAGTTATATAAGCCGGTGACCTCCTCATTGCATGAACTTGAAAAAACGATGTCTCAGCTCTGGCTAAATCGCCAGACGCGTGATTGGCTGCGTTTTGAACACAGCGAAGAACCGGCAGAACTTGCCCAGCTAAATCCGGAGATTGTCTCCAAGTTAGATCGCAAAGGTGCCGCTGTTTACGCTCGTTCGCTGGCTTACGAACTGCAAGACATGGCGAATTGCATCTTCCCTTACTGCGCCAAAGCTGTCGGCGAAGATTGGGATGATATCGTGGCTGATTATTACAAGCATCATCCGTCCGAGCATTTTGATTTCAATCAGATTTGCGTGCATTTCTCTTCTTATCTCGAGCAGCACTGCGGCGAGCTTTTGAAAAAAATGCCGTACTTGGCTGAGTTAGCTGATTACGAGTGGCTTGAGCAAGCCAAAGCCGAGGAAGGCACCAGAATTGAGCGTGCTCCGAATATTGCCATAACTGGGCTCGAACAAATTACCGAGTACTTCCCTGTTGTCAATCAGACTCTTTGTATAAGGCGCTATCGTTATCCTGTTTCAGAGATCGCCATAAATTTCGAAGAGCGTAAGCGCCCCAAAAAGAAGTTTGCGGCTAAATCTTGTCTCATGGCAATATACAGAGATGCGGACACACATCATCCACGCTTCATGCTTTTGGGGGAAGCCAGCGCTGCCGTAATCGAAGCAGCACAAGAGAAACCCACTTTGTATCAGGAGCTACTCAAATTGACCTTGAGCTTAACTCCCGAACTTCAGCCGAGCGAGGCTGTCTTGCAGTTTCTCACTCTCGTTGATGAGCTGCACAAGGATAATTTATTTGTCGGCTCACACAAAAAAGAGGTTATGCATGTCATCTAAAACTGCTGCTCTGGCGGCGCTTGTAATTGCGTTGCTTTGCTCAAATGCGGCTGCCTGGGCTGCTCCAAGAGCATTCAAAATTGACGATTCGAAAAAGCGAGATAGCGTTAGCTTCACTTCTGATGCGCCTCTTGAATTAATTGGCGGTAAAACGAGTGATATCAAAGGCAATATCACAATTGATGATAGCCTCGATCTGAGCAAGCCCGTTGATTGCTCTTTTCAAGTCGACCTCAGCACAATTGATACCGGCATTCCGCTGCGGAATGAACATATGCGCGATAACTTCCTGCACACCAAAGATTTTCCCAACGGCAAATTCGCCGTCAAAAAATTGATCAATCCGCCGCATAAACTTGAGCCGGGCACAAAGGCGAAAGTGCAAGCCATTGGCGAACTGAGCCTTAACGGCAAAACTGTCTCGAAAACAATTCCGGTTGAAATAACTTATTTCAGTAAATGCAAAGCTACAGAGACTAAAGTTGCCGATTGCGACTTGATTCAGATCAAAGCGACCTTCCCTGTTGCGTTTAAGGAATTCAATATTCCGCGTCCCGAAGTCGTTTTCCAGAAGCTTGCTGATACGGTCATCGTCACAGTTTCCGCGACGGCGTATAATCAAGTCGGCCCCAGCGGCAAAGAAAAAAACTCTGCTGCTGAAAACAAAGCCAAGTAGTTGAAGGCAATCCCCGGCGAGAACCGGTTTTAAAATGGCTGAAGACGCCGCAAGCGGAGACAACCGGTTCTACGTTACGCCCGCGTTGAATC
>Ga0182030_10011763_pt1 | contig 17620 bp, 19 predicted proteins | sample 812S3MmetaG_FD_121299 | JGI IMG/M metagenome (GOLD analysis project Ga0182030, IMG submission 121299) | Permafrost microbial communities from Stordalen Mire, Sweden - 812S3M metaG (Illumina Assembly) | ecosystem: Environmental > Terrestrial > Soil > Wetlands > Permafrost | place: Sweden...
CAGCGGCGTGACCGTGACCGAGCTGAACACGATGATGAACAAGTTCGGCCAGATGCAGCAGATGATGAAGAAAATGGGCAAGTTCCAGAAGATGATGGGCAAGATGGGCGGCGGTTTGCCGGGAATGCTGGGGCGGAGATAGTTTTTTCCCGGCGGCAAAGCGAAATTGGTTGAAAGAAATTCGTGCCAATTCGCGGGATTCGTGGCTTCATTTCCGCATGAACATTCAAGTGGCGGTGCTTTGTGACGCGGCGAACGAGGACAGCGGCAAGCTCAATCTGCTCGGCGCCTTCGACACCATCTACGCGCCGCAGATGCCCGCCGTGCATCCGCAATGCGCCGTCGCGCTGCGCGTCACCTTCATGTCCGGCGAGGAGGGCGAGCGCAAACTGAAGCTGAACTTCGTCAATGCCGACGGCCGCGCCATCATGCCGTCCGTCGAAATCCCGGTGTCGGTCGCGTTGCCGGACGACGTGCATTTCGTCACGCGCAATTTCATCGTCAACATCCAGCAGTTGAAGTTTGCCGAGGCGGGCCTGTATTCCGTGGACGTGCGGCTCGACGACAAATCACAGGGGAACATTCCGCTGTCGGTCAAGCTGGTGGAAACCCCGGCGGTGTGATTTTTCTCATCGCAGAGCAATTTGGGAATTGAATTTTCCGTATTCAGGCAAATAATTCACCGCTATGAACGAACCTATTTTGCAGCTCGACCTGCCCGGCATCAAAAAAGTCCGCTCCGGCAAAGTTCGCGAAGTCTTTGACCTCGGCGACCGTTTTCTGCTCGTCGCCAGCGACCGCATTTCCGCCTTCGACGTCATCATGCCCAACGGCATTCCGCGCAAGGGCGAGGTGCTCACGCAAATCTCGCATTTCTGGTTTGAGAAATTTTCTTCGCTCGTGCCGAACCACCTGCTCGCCGGCGCGAATGATCCGTTGCCAAAAAATTTGCAGCCGTTCGCCGCGCAATTGGCGCGACGCAGCATGATCGTCAAAAAAGCAAAGCCGCTCGCCATCGAGTGCATTGTGCGTGGCTATCTTTCCGGCAGCGGCTGGAAGGAATACAAAAAATCGCAGACCGTTTGCGGCATCAAGCTGCCCGCTGGCCTGACCGAATCCGCCGAGCTGCCGGAGCCGATTTTCACGCCGTCCACCAAGGCCGAGGCCGGCCACGACGAAAATATTTCCTTCGAGGAAGCGTGCAAAATCGTTGGCACCGACCTCGCCACACAGGCGCGCGACTTGAGCCTGAAAATTTACAAAGCCGGACGCGATTACGCCCGCCAGCGCGGCATCATCATCGCCGACACGAAATTCGAGTTCGGTTTGTTCGAGGGCAAGCTCATCCTGATTGACGAAGTGCTGACGCCTGATTCCTCGCGCTTCTGGCCGGCCGACCAATACGCGCCCGGCATAGGCCAGCCGAGTTTCGACAAGCAATTTGTCCGCGACTATCTCGAAACGCTCGACTGGAACAAAACCCCGCCCGGCCCGAAACTACCGGACGACGTCGTCGCCAAGACGAGCGCGAAGTATTTGGAGGCGTATGAAAAGCTGACGGGTAAAAGACTTTAGTGTGCTCAATGATCACCCATGACTCGCCGCTATTATAGTTCGAGAACTAAACCAAGAAGTCTCACGGTTGGGGATCTCCATTGGAAACTGCAGAATCTTTATCTGATGTTTCGTGATAAAGATTTCTTCAAAGAGAAATCAGGAATTACGCAGGCCGGTTACCCTGACGCGGTTAAACATGAAGCGGCAGTAGCTCTCAACTTTCAGCCTTTTCCGATTACAAAATGGTCAGTTGAAGACATCACAGAAGACCACATTTTTGATGTAATCGAGTTTTTGTATGATCGCGTTTCCAAGCCAGGCATAATGGTTGACAAAGAAACGGATTCAGGATGGAGATATGCCGATTATGACGAATATGACCACGACGCTGGGCAAAAGGAATTCAGAGATAACGTCAATTCGTTTCTGACTGACTACAAAACTGGATTTGAGCTGACTAAAGAAGGCATTGTTCTGGCATTGGGCACAAATGGGCTGCAACATATCTTGGACGCGGAAATTGTTCCCTACGACGAGCGCAATGTTGACAGCAAGGTGCGAAATGCGATCGAAAAATGGCGAAACCGCAATTTGTCTCTATCGGATAAAAAGGAAGCCATCAGGGAACTTGCCGATGTTTTTGAGTGGCTCAAAAAGACCAAGAACCTCGGTGCAGTGCTAGACGGTAAAGATGAATCAGCAATTTTTGATCTCGCCAACAACTTTGGGATACGCCACCACAACCCGGCACAGAAAACAAATTATGACCCTGCAATCTGGTATTCGTGGATTTTTCATTTCTTTTTAGCAACGTATCATGCCGCGATTCGACTGTTGATTAAGAAAGAAAAGGCTGCGAAACGTCCACCAACCAAATCCAACAGATAACGAAATTTATCCGCTGGGATTGCTCCATGTAAGCGCTCGCCGAAGGTTTTCCGCCATCTCTGCGCCACGAGCGCGGGCAATCGGCCGGCAACTTTTTATTCGCAATCCGCGCCGGGCGCGGTAAAGTTTGAGCCATGAGCGTGGAGCAACTGGAAGCTACTTTGTTGAAGCTGCCGGCGGCGGAACGGGCGGCGTTTGCCGACTGGTTTGACGCGCACCGGCATGAACTGGTCGCGGATGATTTGAGTGAGGCCCAAAAGACCGAACTGCTGCACCGCCGTCGCGAATACGACGAACATCCGGAACGCTTCGTCCGCATGAACAAGAAATCCCTCGACCAGATGTTCAACCGGATTCGCAAAAATGTTGCCGCTCGTCTTTCATCCGCTCGTTGAAGCTGACCTCGCTGACAGTGCGGAATGGTATGCCCGCCAGCAGCCCGGCCTGGATGACCGTTTTCTTGCCGAAGCCCACGAATGTTTTGCCGATCTTCCAGCCAATACCCCTTTGTATGCGGTTCGATTTGCCGACATCCGCCGTGTGAACCTGCCTGTTTTCAAACATGGCGTGTTTTACTTCATCGCCGAGGATGCGGTGGTGGTGTTGGGAATTTTGCACGGTCATCGCGACACCCAAGCCGAACTGCAACGTCGCCGGAAAAAATACGGCTAGAATGCAAACTCTCGTCGAAGATTTTCTGCCATCCCTGCGCCCCGAACGCGGCCAGCCGAGTTTCGACAAGCAATTCGTCCGCGACTATCTCGAAACGCTGACGTGGGACAAAACCCCGCCCGGCCGAAACTGCCGGACGACGTCGTCGCCAAAACGAGCGCGAAGTATCTGGAGGCGTATGAAAAGCTGACGGGCAAGAAGCTCTGATCAGTTTTTCTTTCGATCTCTTCGGCGTAAGAGTTGTTGGCAGGATAAAACTTATGAGCTGATAATAGACTGTAAAGTTAAGCCTAAAGTTCGCCGTCGCGATACCGATAACGAGGTTGTGACTCTGGGAACCAAAATCATCATGGCGGCGTTGAGCGCCGTCGCTGCGAGCGTCATTGTGGGGCTAGTCGTTCAACGGCATGTCATCCGCAACCAGGGAATTGAATTGACCCATGACACCATGCGCGGCGTGCTCATCGAGGCGGAAAACGTCCGGCAAAGTGTGGGTGAAATGAACCAAAGGAACGCCTTCGACCGCCCGGCGCTGATTCAAGAATTTAAAAAGTCAGGGGATTTGCGGGGCTCAACGATTTACCAGACCATTCCCGTCGTCGCGGCGTGGAAAGCGATTGAGGAGGCCGCGCAAAAGGAAGGCTACGAGTTTCGCATCCCCAAGCATCAGGCGCGCAATGAAAAAAACAATCCGACCGCCGAAGAGGAGGAGATTCTGGCCCAGCTTGAACGGGGACAGACCAACGAGTTTTTCAAGGTGGACACGGCGCGCAATGAAATCATTTATGCCCGGCCGATTGTGCTGACGGAGGATTGTCTGGCCTGCCACGGGGATCCCAAAAACAGCCCCACCGGCGATGGCAAGGACATCGTGGGTTTTCAAATGGAGAACTGGAAGGCGGGCGAGGTGCATGGCGCGTTTGTGTTGAAGAGCAAGCTGGATCATGTGGACAGCGTGGTTCATGCCGGGATTACGAACACGCTGGCTTGGGTGTTGCCGATGGCTTTGCTCATCGGCGTCGGCTTGTATTTTTTGAATCAAGTCCAGATTGTGCGTCCGCTGACCGCCACCATCAACAACCTCGGCCTGGCCAGCGAGCAGACCAGCAGCGCTGCCGGCCAGGTTTCTTCCGCCAGCCAGTCATTGGCCGAAGGTGCAAGTGAACAAGCGGCTTCAATTGAGGAGACGAGCGCGTCACTAGAGGAATTGTCCAGCATGACCAAGCGCAACGCTGAAAATGCGCAAAAGGCCAACGACCTGGCCAAAGAAGCCCGGCTTGCTGCTGACAAGGGCGCGGCCGACATCCAAACCATGTCGGCGGCCATGGGCGCCATCAAAGTTTCCAGCGATGACATCTCCAAGATCATCAAAACGATTGATGAAATCGCCTTTCAGACCAACATCCTCGCCTTGAACGCGGCGGTGGAAGCCGCCCGCGCCGGGGAAGCCGGCATGGGTTTTGCCGTCGTGGCCGACGAAGTGCGCAATCTCGCGCAGCGCTGCGCGCAGGCGGCCAAAGAAACGGCTGGCAAGATTGAAGGAGCGATTACCCGGACCGGCCAAGGCGTTGAGATTTGCAGCCAGGTGACGCAAACTTTGAATGACATCGTCCTCAAAGTGCGGCAGGTGGATGAATTGGTGACGGAAGTTGCCGGGGCTTCCAGCGAACAAACGCAGGGCATTACGCAGATCAACACCGCCATTGCGCAGATGGACAAAGTCACGCAAAGCAACGCCGCCAGCGCCGAAGAATGCGCCGCCGCCGCCGAAGAGTTGAACGCCCAGTCCATCACCACGAAACAATCCGTTACGGAATTGATGGAATTGGTAGGCGGCCAACCTCATCACGCGATCGCTACAACGGTTTCCCCCACCCAAGGCAAGTTGACCAGCCTGCCGTCGCCGCCGTTAAATGGATTGCGGCGGGAAACGGCCACGCCAGTCACCAGGTCGCACTCCCGCTGGTAAAGCTTGATACGCGATTGAAAAGCTGTCGGAACGCAGCCGGCAACGGTATCTTCAGGCGGGCAAAGCCTGAACCATGCAAACGCTCGTCGAAGATTTTCTGCAATACCTGCGCCACGAGCGCGGGCAGTCGGACAACACGGCGAAAACCTACGCCGCGTTGCTCGGCAAATTCACTGCGTGGGCGGAGAAGCTGGGCCTCGCCGACTGGCACGACGTGGAGCTGAAGCACCTGATGGCGTTTCTCTCGCACGAGCGTTCACGAAACCAATTGCCGGTGGGGCGAGCGTCCGCGCGAGCCGCTAACAATTCAGAGCAAGGCCACGACGGCTCGCCGGGAGTCTCGCCCCACCAAGCTTCTGCCAAGCGGTTGAGCGGCGAGAGCGTGTATCTGGAAATCGCGGCGCTGCGGGCGTTTTACAAATTCGCGGAGAACGAAAAAATGCTGCCGGCAAACGTCGCGGAAAATCTTTCCCTGCCGCGCCGCTGGAAACGGCTGCCGAAGGCGTTGAGCAATGACGAAATTAAAAAACTGCTAGAACCGGAAAATCTCGAAACGCCGGAAAGTTTGTGCGACCAGGCGATTCTGGAACTGGCTTACGCTTCCGGTTTGCGCCTGTCCGAATTGAAAAATCTGCGGCTGGAACAACTGCATCTCGACGCCGGATTCATCAACGTCATTGGCAAAGGAAATAAAGAACGCGTCGTGCCGGTGGGATGCAAGGCCGTTGAATCGTTGAATCGTTACATTGAGATTGGTCGGCCAAAACTGGTCACGCCGAAATCACCGGCGAATGTTTTCCTCACGCAGCGCGGCACGCCGTTCGCGGCGGTGACGCTGTGGCTGCACATCAAAAACCGCGTCCGCCGCGCGGGCGTGGAGCGCAACATCACGCCGCACATGCTGCGGCACAGCTTCGCGACGCATCTGCTGGAGCACGGCGCGGATTTACGCGTGATTCAGGAATTGCTCGGCCACGCGAGCATTGGCACGACGGAGATTTACACGCACGTCACCGGCAGCCGTCTGCGGGAAATTCATCGGAAGTTTCACCCAAGAGCGTGACGAGTGAGACGTGGTGCGTGAAAACCGTCGGGAGTTAATTCACGCATCACGCATCATTCGAAATCATACACCACGACTTTTTTCACGAACGGCTTCACGCATTGCGCGATGAATTCCAAGTGCTGCGGATGAACCTGATAATCGTCCTGCGCCTGCTTGCTGGCGAAGACGGTGTTGAGCGCGACCTGATAAGTCTGGTCCACGACGGGCCGCGCGCTGCCGACCATTTTGCCGATGTGAAAATGCGTCAGGCCGGGAATGGTCTTGAGATAATTCTCTCCCCCGGCGATGATGGCATCCGTGGCTTCAGACTTGGCCGGGTCGGTCCAGAAAATGACGACGTGTGAAAACATATTCCTCGAATTAAACAGCAAAGGCGCAAGGGCGCAAAGCAGAATGGAAATTTTCCACTTCGCGTCTTTGCGTCTTTGTTGTTAAAATTTCCCGCATGAGCAAAACCGCATTGTTATTCGCCGGTCAAGGCGCGCAAGTCGTCGGCATGGGCAAAGACCTCGCCGAGAAATTTCCGCCCGCCAAGGCGTGGTTTGATCGCGCCAACGCCGCGCTGGGTTACGACCTCGCCGGCATTTGTTTCAATGGGCCGGACGCCGATTTGACGAAAACCGAAAACGCGCAGCCGGGTATTTTTCTCGTAAGCTGGGTTTGCTTTCAACTGCTCAAGGAACAGGTGCCGAATCTGAAGTTTGACGCCACCGCCGGTTTGTCGCTCGGCGAATTCACGGCGCTGACGGCGGCGGGCGCGATGAGTTTTGAGGACGGCTTGCGCGTCGTGCGCCAGCGCGGAAAATTCATGCAGGAAGCCTGCGATGTGACCAAAGGCGGCATGGCCGCGATTATCGGTTTGGACGAAGCGCCGACGCGCGAAGTTTGCGCCGAAGCCGGCGTGGTGCTGGCGAATCTGAATTGTCCCGGCCAGCTTGTCATTTCCGGCGCGGCGGAAAAAATCACGAAGGCGTGCGAACTGGCGAAAGCGAAAGGTGCCAAACGCGCGCTGCCGCTGCCGGTGGCGGGCGCGTATCACTCGCCGCTGATGGCAAGCGCGCAGCCGAAGCTCGGCGCGGAACTGGCGAAGGTGAATTTGGTTTCGCCCGTCGTGCCGGTGATTTCCAACGTCACGGGGCAGGCGCACGGCACGCCGGCGGAAATTTCCGCCAAGCTCGTCGAGCAGGTTTGCGCGTCGGTGTTGTGGGAAAACTCGATGCGCGCGTTGCTGGCACAGGGTTTTACGCGGTTCATTGAACTCGGACCAGGCGCGGCCTTGAGCGGATTTATGAAGCGCATTGATAAAACGGCGACGATGCTGAACGTCGCGGATGCGGCGAGCTTGGAAGCCACCGTCAAAACACTTTCAATTTAGCCACAGATTTTCACAGATGAAACACAGATGGGAAAATTGCGCTTTGAATCCGAGTTCAATCCGTGTTTCATCTGTGGCTGAAAAATAATTTATGAGCCAACTAGCCAATCAAATAGCCGTGGTCACCGGCGCGGGCCGTGGCATCGGCCGCGCCATCGCGTTGAAATATGCCGCTGAAGGTGCGGATGTTGTCGTGGTCTCCCGCACGGTGGAAAATGCCGAGAAGGTCGCGGCGGAAATCCGCGCGCTCGGCCGCAAGGCTTGGGCGCATGCCGTGGACGTGGCGGATGCCGCCGCCGTCAGCGCCGCCGCCGAGAAAATTCTCGCCGAGGCCGGCAAGGTGGACATTCTCGTGAACAACGCCGGCGTCACGCGCGACGGGCTGGTGATGCGCATGAGTGACGCCGACTGGGACACGGTGCTGAATACGAATCTCAAGGGCGCATTTCTGTTCACTAAGGCGTTTTCACGCGCGTTTGCCAAGCAGCGCAGCGGGCGCATTATCAACATTTCGTCGGTCATCGGCCTTATCGGCAACGCGGGGCAGTGCAATTACGCGGCGAGCAAGGCGGGGTTGATCGGCTTCACGCAGTCGGTCGCGCGCGAATTCGCCTCGCGCGGCATCACGGTCAACGCCATCGCGCCGGGTTTCATCGAGACCGACATGACGGCGGAGTTGAACGAGGCGTTGCGCGCGGAGATTTTGAAAAAGATCCCGCTGGGCTGCCTCGGCCAGTCGGACGACATCGCGGCGGCGGCGCTTTATCTGGCGAGTCCGGCGGCGCGCTATGTGACGGGACAAGTTTTAACCGTTGACGGCGGCATGGTGATGTGATGACGTGGTGTCGTTACCTTGTGAACCAGCACCGATTCAGTGGTTCAACCATTAACGCCGGGCTAAAAATTTCGGAATTCAGGCTTGAACCGGATTTTTTTTCATGGCATAACACAGGACATAATTATGGCTGACAAACCAATTGACCAACGGGTAAAGGACATCATCGTCGAACAACTGGGCGTGAAGGTGGATCAAGTGACGCCGGAAGCCAAGTTCATCGAGGATCTCGGCGCGGACTCGCTCGACACCGTCGAGCTGATCATGGCGCTCGAAGAGGAATTTGGCGTCGAAGTGCCGGACGAACAGGCGGAGAAGCTCCTGACCGTCGGCGACGTCACCAAATACATCGAAGACAACCAAAAATAGTTGCGACTTTCCGCACTTCGGGGCAGTTTGGCTGGACTAGCTCAAACTGCCCTTTTGATTTATGGCAAGCAACCCATCAGACCGCCGTGTGGTTATCACCGGCCTCGGCGTCGTCACGCCGCTCGGACATCAACTGGACGTGTTCTGGAACAACCTGCTCGCAGGCCAGTGCGGCATTGACCGGATCACCGCCTTCGACGCGGCGCCGTTCGACACGCAGATCGCCGGCCAGGTGAAGGATTTTGATCCCACGCCCGCGTTTCCGTCGCCGAAGGAAATCCGCCGCACGGATCGCTACTCGCAATTCGGCATTTACGCCGCGTGGAGCGCGCTGAAGGATTCCGGCCTCGAACTCGACAAGGAAAATCGCGACGAAATCGGCGTCATCATCGGCTCCGGCATCGGCGGCCTGCAGACGACCATCGAACAACACAAAGTTTTGCTCGATCGCGGACCGGGCCGGCTCTCGCCGTTCATGATTCCCATGCTCATCAGCAACATGGCTTCCGGCCTGTTCTCGATGTATAATAATTTGCGCGGCCCGAATTTCGCCACCTGCTCCGCGTGCGCGACCGCGAACCACGCCATCGGCGAAGCCTGGCGCGCGATCAAGATGGGCGACTCGCCAATCATGTTTGCGGGCGGCGCGGAAGCGGCCATTGTGTCCGTCGGTATTGGTGGCTTTTGCGCGATGCGCGCCATGAGCACGCGCAACGACGATCCCAAACACTCCTCGCGTCCGTTCGACAAGGACCGCGACGGCTTCGTCATGGGCGAAGGCGCGGGCGTTGTCGTGCTGGAGGAACTGGAACACGCGAAAAAGCGCGGCGCGAAAATTTATTGCGAAGTTTCCGGCTACGGAAATTGCGCCGACGCCTACCATCTGACCGCCCCGGCACCCGACGGCGAAGGTGCGGCACGCTGCATGAAAATGGCGCTCAAAAATGGCGGCCTGAACATCGAGGACATTTCTTACATCAACGCCCACGGCACGTCCACGCCGCAGGGCGACGTCTGTGAAACGCAGGCCATCAAGACCGTTTTCGGCGAACACGCGCGGAAGCTCGCCGTCAGCTCCACCAAGGGCGCGACCGGCCACATGCTCGGCGCGGCGGGTGCGGTGGAAATGACCGCGTGCGCGCTCGCCATCAAGAACGGCGTCGTGCCGCCCACCATCAATTATCAAACGCCCGACCCGGAATGTGATCTGGATTACGTTCCCAACACCGCGCGCGAAATGAAGGTGAACGCCATAATCAATAATTCCTTCGGCTTCGGCGGCCACAACGCGACCATCGCGGCGAAGAAGTTTGTGGGGTGAATTCCGAAACCGAAGTTCACCGGAAGCGGCGATAAAATCAATTCTGTTCCGACTCCGTCGTCACCGGCGCGGCTTCGCCCTTGAGCGCGCCCATCAGCGCGTGCCACGAGAGAATGGCGCACTTCACGCGCGCCGGATATTTGTGGACGCCCGCGAACACCGCGAGCTTGCCCACGTCGCCGTTCACTGTGCCGGTCGTGACCATTTCGCGCACCCGCTCGAAGGTTTTTTCCGCCTCGGCTTTGGTTTTGCCCTTGATGTTGTCCGTCAGCAGCGACGCCGACGCCTTCGAGATGCAGCAGCCCGAACCGACGAAGCTCGCGTCTTTGATGACGTCGCCTTCGAGCGTCAGAAATAATTTCAGGTTGTCGCCGCACAGCGGATTGTGACCCTGCGCCGAGCAGGTCGCCGCGGGCATTTCATGAAAATTGCGCGGCTTCTTGCAGTGATCCAAAATGACCTGCTGGTAAAGGTCGTTGACGTCGTCGAACATGATTTTAATCCGCGATGTGGAGCTGTTCCAGCCGGTCCCACACGAGCTTGTCCATCAGCGCGCGCGCCGGTTCGCATTTGATGCGCTCGATGATCTCGCCGGCGAAGGCGTGGATCAACATCTGCCGCGCCGTGTCTGCGCCGATGCCGCGCGCGCGCAGGTAAAAAATGCTCTCGGCGTTCAACTGGCCGATGGTCGCGCCGTGCGTGCATTTCACATCGTCGGCGTAAATCTCCAGCTGCGGCTTGGTGTCGGCGGTCGCGTCGTCGGAGAGCAGCAGGTTTTTGTTGGTCTGCTTCGCGTCAGTTTTCTGCGCCACTGGATGAACATAAATCCGGCCGTGAAAAACGCTCTTCGATTTGTCGTCGAGGATGCCGTTGAAATACTCGTGGCTCGCGCAATGCGGCTGCGCGTGTTCAACCACCATATGATGGTCGGCCAGTTGCTCGCCGCGTGTCAGGTAAAGCCCGTTCAAGATGCACTCCAAGCCTTCGCCCGCGAGCTTGGTGCGGATGTTGTTGCGCGACAATTTTCCGCCGAGCGCGAACGAATGGATGGTCACATTGCTCGCGCGGCCAAACTCACCGTGGATCGCTGCGATGTGAAACGCATTCTGCGCCTCATCCTGCAATTTCAGATGCTCGACGAACGCGTTGTCGCCGGCGAAAATTTCCGTCACGGCATTGGTGAAATACGCCGTATTCGTCGTCGCGATGTAACTTTCCACAATCGTCACGCGGCTGTTCGCACCGGCAACAATCAAGTTGCGCGGCTGCACCGTGTCGCCGGCTTCCTTGGTCGAGCAGATGTAAACGAGCTGGATCGGCGTTTTGACGTCCGCACCTTCCGGCACATGCACAAACGCGCCGTCGAGGAAAAACGCCTGATTCAACGCGGTGAACGCGTTGTTGGTCGCGGGCGTGCAACGGCCCAGATATTTTTCCACCAGCGCGGCGTCGGAATGCAGCGCCGCCGCCAGGCTGCCAGCCTTCACGCCCGCCGGAAGTTTTTCGATGGACGAAAGCTTGGGCGAATAATGACCGTTCACGAACACCAGCCGCGTGCCCGCAAGCTTGGTGAAGGCGAATTCATTCAGCGCCTTGGTTTCCGCTCCGTTGACGGCGGGCGCATCGAACAGCGGCTGAAACGGCAGCTTTGCCAGCGGCGCGACATTGGTGAAGCGCCAGTCTTCGTCGTGCAGCGTCGGAAAACCGAGTTCGGCGAAGCGCGCGAGGCCGGCCTCGCGCAGCGGCAGCAGCGGCGATTTTGCGCCGGACTCGAAGTGGCCGAACTTTTCAAGGAACGGCCCGGTCGCGTCGGTGGATTTTTTTTGCAGCGTTTGTGTCATGGTGAATTTCAAACTTCCAAATCGGACACCAATTTTTCACGCATTTCGTCTTTGCGCAATTGAAAACTGCCGGCAAAACGGGCGGTTTTAAAATTATTTTCCGCCAACCGGCCTAAAAATCTCGCCGGTCGGCGCGGCTCTGATATTTTATGCGCATGGTGAAACTGGTTTTGTTCGACATTGACGGCACGCTCGTCCACACGGGCCACGCTGGCACGCAGGCGTTCGCCAAGACGTTCGCCACGGAATTCAAGCTGCATCACGGTTCGGAAAAGATGAAGTTCGCCGGCCGCACCGACGTCAGCCTTGTCCGCGAATTTTTCCGCATCCACGGCCTGCCGGAAACGCCGGAACATTTCGCGCAATTTTTCGAGCGCTACGTTTTCTGGCTCGACCAGATTCTCGCGCGCAGCCACACGCAGATCTGCCCCGGCGTCTGGGAGCTGATCCATAATCTGCACGCGCTGCCCCAGCCGCCGGTGCTCGGCCTGCTCACCGGCAACATCCGGCTCGGCGCGGAAATCAAGCTGCGCCATTTCGGATTGTGGAATCAGTTCGAGTTCGGCGGCTTCGCCGACGACCACGAGGAGCGCGACCACATCGCCGCCGCCGCGCTGGAACGCGGGCGTCGCGTGCTGGGGAAAAATCTGCAGCCGCAGGAAATTGTCGTGATCGGCGACACGCCGTTCGATGTGCGCTGCGGAAAATTCATCGGCGCAAAAACGCTGGCCGTTGCCACCGGCGGCGCGAAGCTGGACGAATTGAAGGCGCTGAAGCCCGATTGGGCCGTGGCGGATTTGACGCACATCACCGCGCGGGAAATTTGCGGACGTTAGGACGGTTTGTCGCGATTTATTCCGCGCTGCCGTCCAGCTTGACGCCGAACTTGCGCTCGAATTCCGCGATGCGCTTGAGCAAATCGGGCAGCCGTCGCAACGCAATGACCTGACGCTTGAAATCTTTGTCCGGCTGCGCGGGCGATCCCAGCCAGGTGGTTTTGTCGGGAATATCCGTCATCACGCCGCACTGCGCGCCGATGGTGGCTTGATGGCCGATCTTCAGATGGCCGCCGATGCCGGCCTGGCCCGCGAGCACGACATAATTTCCCAGTTTGGAACTGCCGGCGATGCCGACCTGTGAAATGATGATGCAATGTTCGCCGATTTCGCAGTTATGCGCGATCTGCACGAGATTATCAATCTTCGTGCCTTTGCCGATGACCGTCGGGCCGAGCGCGCCGCGGTCAATCGTCACGTTCGCGCCAATCTCCACGTCGTCGCCTATAATGACGCTGCCGATCTGCGGCACCTTGCGATGAAACCCGCCGTCCAGCACATAGCCGTAGCCGTCCGAGCCAATGACCGTTCCGGCGTGGATGCGGACGCGCTGGCCAATTTCGGTGCGCGGATAAATCGTGACGTTCGGAAACAAATTCACGTCGTCCGCGAGCATGGAATCATCGCCGACAAAATTTCCCGCCTGCAAAACGCAGCGGGCACCGATCTTCACGCGCTCGCCCACCGTGCAATGCGGCCCGATGTGCGCGGTCGGATCCACCTGCGCGCTGGGCGCGACAACGGACAGCGGATGGATGCCGGCGGGTTTTACCGGTTCAGGAAAAAACAGCGCCAGCGCCTTGGCAAAGGCAATGCGGGCGTTCGGCACGCGAATGAGAATTTTCTTCGTCGAATTAAACCGCTGGTCGGCGATGATGGCGGTGGCCGCGCTGTCTTCGGCCCGCGCAAAAAACTCCTCGTTTTCCGCGAAGGTCAGGTTGCCGGGTTGGGCGCGGTCAGCGGGCGCGAAGCTGTTCAGGGTAGCGTTGCCGTCACCGACGACTTCGCCTTGGAGATGTTTTGCAATTTCGGAAACTGTGGGCATTTGCTGCGGCTTACTATAAACGCCCGCTGTTTCAATTCAATTCTTCTTTCCAATGAGCCTGCGTTGATGGTCGCCGGTAAAAACCTCAACTCGCCTTCACCGCCGCGACGAGCGCGTTGAGCGAAGCCTTGGCGTCGCCGAAGAGCATCCGGGTGTTATCCTTGTAGAACAGATGATTTTCGATGCCGGCGAATCCGGCGGCCATCGAGCGTTTCATCACGATGACCGTCTTGCAATGGTCGGCGTCAATAATCGGCATGCCGTAAATCGGACTGGATTTATCCTCGCGCGCGACGGGGTTCACCACGTCGTTCGCGCCGATGACCAGGCACACATCCACGCGATCCATCGAGGGATTGATGGCTTCCATTTCGATGAGCTGGTCGTAGGGCACATTCGCTTCGGCGAGCAAAACATTCATGTGGCCGGGCATGCGGCCGGCGACCGGATGAATGGCGAACTGCACCTCGACGCCGCGTTTGCCAAGTTCGTCGGAAAGTTCGCGCACGGAATGTTGCGCCTGCGCCACGGCCATGCCGTAGCCGGGCACGATCACAACGCGCTGCGCATAGGCCAGCAGCAGCGCCACTTCGTCGGCTTGAATCGGTTTGACCGTTCCAACAATACCGGCGGCCGCCGCCGCGCTGCCACCGCTGGAACCGAACGCACCGAACAACACATTCGTGACCGGACGGTTCATCGCCTTGCACATGAGCAGCGTGAGCAGCGTGCCGGAGGAACCGACCAGCGTGCCGGCGACGACCATCGCGAGATTGTTGATCGCAAATCCATCCGCCGCGACCGCGAGGCCGGTGAAAGAATTCAACAGCGAGATCACGACCGGCATATCTGCGCCGCCGATGGGCATGACCATCGCCACGCCGAAAAACAATGCGAGACAGAACATGACGATGAACGCCGTGGTGGCGTTGCCGTTGGTGGCGTTGAACGTCAGGAAGCCGCACAAGCCGAGAATCACCAGCAAAATCAGGCCGTTGAGAATGTTCTGGCCGGGGAAGGTCACCGGCTTTTCAAATTTTCCCTCCAGTTTCAAATAGGCGATCGCGCTGCCGGAAAACGAGAGCGAGCCGATAAGCGTGGCGAACAGCATCGAGCCGGCGATGAACGCCGAGATGCCAAACAAGCTGTGCGCGCCGCGCAGAAATTCAAGAGTGGCCACCAGCGCCGCCGCGCCGCCGCCGAGGCCGTTGAACAGCGCGACCATCTGCGGCATCGCGGTCATTTTCACCCGATACGCGCCGACCGCGCCGATGACGAGGCCAATGACCGTGCCGATGGCGATGAGCGTGTAATTAAAGCCCCAGCCCTGCGACCAGACATAGTCGCCACTGGGTTTGTGCAGGGTCAGCAACGCGATCAACATGCCTGCGGCGGCAATCAGGTTGCCGATGCGCGCCGTCTTCGGCGACGCGAGCAGCTTGATGCCGATGATGAATAAAACTGAAACTCCGATGATGATATAGGAAATGGTCGAGTTCATTTTTTCTTTTTCTTGAACATTTGCAGCATCCGGTCCGTGACCATGAAGCCGCCGAAAACATTGGCGGAACCGAAAACCACCGCGACGAATCCCAGGGTTCGGGCCAGCGGCGTCGCCGCATCCGCCAAAACCAAAATGCCGCCAAACAAAATAATCCCGTGAATGGCGTTCGTGCCGGACATCAGCGGCGTATGCAGCATTGACGGCACCTTCGAGATGACTTCAATGCCGACAAAAATGGCGAGGACGAAAATAAATATGATGTCGGGAATGTTGGGTTCCATAATTTTTTTAGCTGGAAAATTTCAATTTGGTTTCGCGATCAGTTTTTCGTTCACGATCTTGCCGCCGTGCGTGACGAGGCAGCCCTTGATGATTTCGTCATCGAGCTTGAGCACGAAGGTTTTTTCCTTCTTGTCCCAGAATTCCTCGACCAGCGCCACGAGGTTCGCGGCGTAAACCTGGCTGGCGTGCAGCGGCGCGCGGCCCGGCAGATTGGCGATGCCGATAATTTTCACGCCGTTGCGGTCGGTGACTTTGTCATAAACAACGCCTTCGACGTTGCCGCCGGTCTCGACGGCAAGGTCCACGACCACGCTGCCGGGCTTCATGGCATTGAGCATTTCGGTGGTGACGAGAATCGGGGCTTTGCGGCCGAACACCTGGGCGGCGGAAATCACCACGTCGGAATCGCCGCAAGTTTTTTTCATCGCGTCGCGTTGCTTTTGAATCTGCTCCTCGGTCAGCGCCTTCGCGTAGCCGTCCTTCGTCTGGCCGGTTTCGCCGATGTCAATTTTCAGAAACTGTGCGCCGAGCGACTTCACCTGTTCCTCGACCACCGGCCTCGTGTCATAGGCGGTGACTTTCGCGCCGAGCCGTTTCGCGGTGGCGATGGCTTGCAAGCCCGCGACGCCGACGCCGATGATGAAAACTTTTGACGGCAGAATCGTGCCCGCCGCCGTGGTCATCATTGGGAAAATTTTGTTGGAGTATCGCGCCGCCAGAATGACAGCTTCGTAACCGCCGAGATTGGCCTGCGACGACAGCACGTCCATTTTTTGCGCGCGGGTCGTGCGCGGAACGAATTCCATGCTGATGGCGCTGACGCCACGTTCGGCAAATTTTTGAACCAGTTCTTTTTCGTTGAACGGATCAAGCAGGCTCGCGTGAACGGAACCTTGCTTGAGCCAGGAAATTTCCTCCACCGGCGGTTTGCGCAGGCGCAGCACGATGTCGCCGGATCCGATGAGCGCTTTGCGGTCGGTGGTGATGGTCGCGCCGGCTTTGGTGTAAGCTTCATCAGGAAAGCCGGCGGCAAGACCGAGGCCGGCCTCAATTTCGACCTCCGCGCCGAGCTTGACGAGCTTGGCGACGCTGTCAGGGGTGAGCGGTGCGCGGGTCTCGCCCGGATGAGTTTCTTTGGGTGCGGTAATTTTCATTTCCGTGAAATCGTGGGCGCAGTGTATCACCAATCGCCACGGAAGACACCCGTATATTTTATTTTATTATGTCTGCGCTGTCCTGTTTCAGTAACCGGAATACACGGCTTGAAACCTTTGTCATCCCACCTGTCCGGCGGAATCAAGCTGTCATGGCGGCCGCTTTTCGGCCCCAGCCGAAAAGTTTTTTGGCCTTGATGACTTCAAAAATGGGTGCCGGGATGAGCCGGCTCAAGTCCTCGTCGCCGGCATGGATTTTGGCGAGCACCTCGCCGGAATAAATTTTCAACGCCGCCGCGTCGTAGTTGGCGATGTTGACGACAAACTTGTTTTCCACCAAGTGGGCGTAGAGATGCCGGAGATGCGGCGCGACGTCGAGATTTTCGACGGTGGTGAGCTTGCCGGTTTTCCGGTCGAGCGAGGGATAGACGAAAAGTTTCGCGCCGTTTTTGAACAACTGGCCGAGGGATTCCATCAGGCCGCCGGGCAGGTCGGTGTAAAATTTTTCATCCATCACGTCACGCAGGCGCACGAGGCCAATGGGCAGGCCGATGGGTTTTTGCGTGTGGCGCGAGAGGTAGGTGACGAGGCGGTGGTAGCGAAGAAAATTGGAGATGAGCACCGGCTTGCCGAGCGCGCCGAGCGTGTCCACGCGGTCCAGAAAATCCCGGTGGTCAATCGCGTCGCCCACCTGCAACTGGCGCAGGGTCATTTCAAACATGGCGACGGGCGTTTCGCCCTGAAGCGCGGGCTCCGTGATGAATTGATCCTGCGCGCGTTCCATCATGTCGAACATCGGATTGGTGAGAGGGCGAAAGCTGCCGCGCTCGAGCAGGACGGGTTTTTTGTAGAGCAGTTCGCCAGGGATGACAGTTTCGCCGTCGGCGGTGAGCATCGCGGCTTCAG
>Ga0182030_10011764_pt1 | contig 17619 bp, 16 predicted proteins | sample 812S3MmetaG_FD_121299 | JGI IMG/M metagenome (GOLD analysis project Ga0182030, IMG submission 121299) | Permafrost microbial communities from Stordalen Mire, Sweden - 812S3M metaG (Illumina Assembly) | ecosystem: Environmental > Terrestrial > Soil > Wetlands > Permafrost | place: Sweden...
CCGCCAACCCTATTGCTTATATGGGTAAGAAATGTTTGCACGACCGCAGGTCTATTTTCGTCATATCCACGTAAGAATTTCCGCCAGCTTGCGCGTCACGGGCGGCGTTTCGCCGGCAGCCACACCCACAATTACCGGCGCTACTGCTGTCATCCCAGCCGGGATTTTCAATTCCGCCTTCCATTCCGGCGAGTTGAGCGTTGAGACTGCAAAGCCAATGACACAAGTGCCGAACCCTTGCGCGCAAGCCGCCAGCAGCAGGTTTTCCGCGGCCAGCCAGCAATCCGCCACGACGAACGGGCTTTCTAACTTGCTGTAAATCACAATTAACGTGCCTACGTTACCCGTTTATAAATATCAGGTATTTCAATTTTGTCCTCCCCGCTTTCGGGGATGTTTTGAGAGCAAGAGTTCGAGTATTCTTTTCATATATTATTCCTATTTGACCTTAAACAAGCAAAACCGCGCTTTCTAATTTCGAAATATATGGCCTCGATAACTTCAGCCACCGCCTCCGCCAGTTCCTCCACCTCAAGCAACGGCCAGAATTATCGGGGGCCTTTTGCCATTATGACGGCCCTGCTTTTCTTGTGGGGTTTCATGACCGTTTTCAACGATAATTTGCGGTTAGCGATGACGCTGGTTGCGGGCGGGGCGATGTTTCATTTTTCCGCCAACGCGGCTGTGGCCGTAGAAGCCTATGCATTCGCGTTGAACAAATTAATATGAACAAATACTTTCTCGCAATCTTTTGGCTGGCGTGCTGCGTTACCTCTCATGCGCAGAGCAAACACAGTCGGGCATCCAATTTTCCAACTTATGAAGGCCGAGTCATGTGTGGTTATCAAGGCTGGTTTCGCGCCGCCGGCGATGGTTCCGGCGAAGGCTGGAGCCATTACAGCGAACGCGGCACACTCACGGCGGCAACATTGCATCCCGATTTTTGGCCGGATGTTTCGGAATACGAAAGGACTTACCCGACTTCGCTCACCAACAAAGATGGAAGTGTTGCCCGCGTTTTTAGTTCCGTGGATCAAAGCACGACTGATCTGCATTTCAAATGGATGCAGGAATATGGGATTGACGGCGTGTTTGTGCAGCGCTTTTTCGGCGGCCTGCGCACGGTGCCAGACCGGAAAAAAAGCCGGGTGGTTTTGGAAAATGTCATAAGGTCTTCGCAACAAAATGGTCGGGCGATTTCGGTGATATATGACCTTTCCGGTTTGCGAGACAGGGGCGAAGATTGCTCCGTCATCATCCAAGACTGGAAGGAACTGGTGGATGAATTGAAAATCACATCGCAACCGACAAACAACTATCTTTATCACCGGGGCAAACCGCTTGTGGTTATTTGGGGATTGGGCTTTCCGGATCGCGGTTACGACATTCGCAAGATTGGAATTGAAAAGGTAATTGATTTTCTAAAAAATGATCCTCAATATGGCGGTTGTTCCGTGATGCTCGGCGTGCCAACGTATTTCCGAGATTTGAAAGTGGACACCAATCCCGACCCGTATCTGCACAAGTTGATCGAGTCGGCGGACATCGTTATGCCCTGGATGGTGCAGCGATTCACGCCGCTCCTGCAATTTTTTGATGCGACGCGTTATGAGGAACAGGTCAAGGCGGATATGGCTTGGTGTGCCGAAAGACATGTGGATTATACACCGTGTGTCGCTCCCGGATTCAGTTGGTATAACATGCACAATCATGGTCGCGGCGATAATACCCTGCGGTTTCCGTTGAACCAGATACCTCGTCAAAAGGGGCAATTTTATTGGAGCGAAATCAGCGGAGCTATTGATGCCAAAGCCAAGATGCTTTATGTCGCGATGTTCGATGAAATGGATGAAGGCACAGCCGTCTTCAAGTGTTCCAACAACCCTCCGGCCGGCGTCAAGCTGTGCGACTTTGAAGGGCTGCCGACCGATCACTATTTATGGTTGACCGGCCAGGCTGGAAAAATGTTGCGCGGCGAAATTCCATTTACGAAATCAATTCCCCCTCGAACCATTGGAACCACTGCTGAAAAATAATTATGAAAAAGTCTTTTGCCCGCTTACTGCTCGCCGGCTCGTTTTGCGTTGCCGGAATGGCCCAGGCCCAACTCGAATATGTTGACCCCTCGATGGGTGGACAGGGCTTCCTGCTGGAACCGACCAAGCCGACCGTTTCGTTGCCGAACAGCATGGTGCGCGTCTATCCCGTGCGAAAGGATCAATTGGATGATCAAATCCATTCGTTTCCGCTCACCATCGTTTCGCACCGGCTGGGCGAATTGTTCTGGTTGATGCCCGGCGACGGTTCGTCGCGTGCGTGGGATCGTCCGCAGACATACGATCAGGAAGTTGAGACGCCTTATTACTATTCTGCCCGGTTTGACGATTCGCTGATCCAAACCGAGTTTACGCCGACGGAACATTGCGGCTATTTTCGTTTCACCTTTCCATCTGGCAAGCCCATCGTGCTGCTGGCCAATCGTCGAGGTGGCGACTTTTCCGGAGGAGACAATAACAGCGTTTCAGGTTCGGAAAACATTATCAGCGAGGGAGAAATGTCTCCCGGTGTTATGCACGCTTACGTTTACGGAGAATTCAGCGCGCCGGTCAAAATTGGATCGAGCGGCACCGGCAAACGCATCCAACTTTTACCAGCTTGGCCGGATGATTGGACGGCTGATTTCAAGTTGCACGCCCCTTATCAAACCACCATTGAGGGTCATGTTGCGCATGGAAAATTGACCGGACTGAAAGTCAGTCCCGCTGATAGAGCCAAAGACGTCGTAGTCGTCCAACGATGATCCCATCGCACGCCGCTTGTTGGAATATGTTGTTAGCTACCTAAACGACAAATAGGGACTCCCCGATTCCGGGCATATAAGACGATAAATAATTGGTTTATTCTTATTTATCAAATGTCCATGAAGTGCAGTTTTTTCATTTCCATAAAAGTCAGACAATGATGTCCAAAACAACTCATTTTTGCATTCTGATTGTGGTCGGTTTTGCTATTGCCATCAAAGTGACTGCGCAAATGAATAATCCGAGCACGCCTGAAGTTCTGGAATTTCCTCCGACAGCAATCGAACTTCAGAAAACAATGCGGAAAATTCCATGCAAAACTGAAGTTACCAACGCCTTTTCCGGTTTTGGGCCATACAAGGGGGCCAATGTTATTTCCAATTATTGGTTTGGTCATTACTTGGCCTCACTCCCCGGTTTCTCCTTTGCAAATTCGAGCTTTGATAAAAAGCCGACATCGGAACAGGCAAATTTCCCGGCGAATTTCCATTCGCCGCTTTCTTGGACAACTTTGATCACCAGTTGATTCCAGCCCAGCTTTAACAACAACGGGTTTTGTGAAAACATGTTTGGGTCCAGCGGGCTGTGCCGTTCGTGCGTGGCGAGAAGTTCCCCATTGAGCCATAACTGGCAGCCATCATCGCTGCCATAGGTGAAGGAAAGTTTTGGCAAATTTGTTTCGGAAAGCAGATCGTTCAGTGGCTTGGACGATTTGATCCATATGGTGACATAGGCGAACGCATTTTCCTGCGGGCCGTTGACCAATCTGTTCTTAAAATCAAACACGCCATCATTCCCCGCGTCACCAACCCGCCACTTTTTGCCGGCCAGTGAGCCGCCTTCCCTGAATTCACCGGCTGGCAATTTATCGCTGTAGGCTTCAATGGAATTTGAAAAAGCAAAGCTGCCGCAAACAAGGGCATGAACCAACCGTCCTTGCAAATCAATGAATCCGTTTTGCACGGTGACTTCGGCCAGCGAAACGCCTTCATTGCGAAATAACTGCTGGATCACCGCCATTTTTTTGTGGATTTGGTTTCTGGATCAAGATTGCAAAGTATAATCCGGCCCTGATTCATAGGACGGATAACTATAGCCGCCCGAGCTGCGGTGTTTTCCACTTCCGAACGATAAAGCGCCGCCGTCTTCACCTGCTCGCCTTTGTAATTCCACCGCCGCCAGTCCGCTGGACTAGCTTCCAGCACGACACGCGCGCTGTTTACAAATTCCCCAGTTAGTCCGTAAGTCATCTGCTGCCAGTCATCGTCCTCGGAGAAATACAGTCCCGCATTGTCGAGTCCGGCGAGGAGCGGATCACTTTGCTTGACGACGAATGACGAACTGGCGCGCGGTTCAACCGAGATCTTGTCGCCGAGCCATTTGCTCAATGCGGCTGCACCCGCCGGTTTGACGTTCCATATCCAAACCGTGCCGCCATGAGCGAGCGTCTTATCAACTGCATTCTTCAGCGCGTCCGCCAAACTTTGAGAAGGGTCGCTGGAACCATCAATCAAGAGAAAGTCCGTGTTTGTGTCGTCAGAATAAATTGATGCCTTAACCCCTGCCCGGCTCAATTCTTGCGCCAGCAGATTTCCGTTTTCCGGGACATAGCTGACCTTCGCATTGCCTTGATTGGTCGGCGCGGCCGGCTCGGCTGACGTTGCGAGGCCAGGGCGATTTGCCCACGGCGAGTTTTGAACTTTCATATTTGCATCGTGAAGCGCTTTGAACATCGGCCACGGACGATACAATGGCAGTGACGGATCATAACCTGGATTCAAAGTGGAAACGTAAGGCCCCAATCGTTCCGGCTGCATTCCGGGCACGCCTTCACGATACTTGCCAAAGAAAATTCCGTCGTCGAGCGTCGGAGCTTTCGTCAAATCAGTTTTGCCGAGCGGGAGCGGCTGGATGGAATACCACACAATGTTAAAAACGCTCTGGTAGTTCGCGCCGTATTTTTGCTGGCTGGTCAGCAGGCCGTAACATTCGTAAGCCAGTCCTTCCATGCGGCCGAGATCGGATTCATAGGCGCGGTTGCCGTTGAATTTGGATACCTGTTTCGGCGTGCCGTAATACGCCATGCTGGTTTCGCCGATGGCAAACGGTTTGCCGGATTCCGCCGCGCGTTGCAAATCGCCGTCGCCGCCGTAATGGATGTTGATAACCGGCAATCGTCCGCTGGCGTCCCATTCGCCGTCGCCGGAAATCCAAGTGCGCGTCGGATCATTGGTCAGGCAGAGATTTTTCCAGACGGTGATTTCGTCGAGGCAATGGTCAATCATGCTTTGCGGTGAATGCCAGACGTTCCGCAGCACCGGCAAAATTTCGTTGCATACGCTCCAGCCAAAAACGGACGGATGATTGCGGTCGCGTTGAACCAGTTCGACCACATGGGCACGGCAGTTTTGCCAGAACAAATCGCTGTCGGCTTTTGGGCCGCCATCGCTCAACCAAATCGCGTTTTCATCCAAAATCATGATGCCCATTTCGTCGGCCATGTCGTGATAGAATGTCGGATAAACTGACGCGTGCAAACGGACGGCATTGCCTCCTGCATCCTTGAGCAGACTAAACCAAGCATAAGCGTAACGACGGGTCATCTGCGGCACACCCATGAAATGCCACGAGTCACCGCGCAACGTGATCGGCTGGCCGTTCAACAAAAGCTGGTTGCCGTTCACGGTGAATTGTCGCCAGCCAAAGCGCTGAAATTTGGTGTCAATCGTCTGGCCATCCGCTGACAAATTCAAAAGCAGCCCATTGAGGTTGGGACTGGCCGGACTCCACAATTTTAACTGGCCATTGACCTTCGTCGTCAGAACTACGGTCTGCGAAACGCCGGGCGCGAGTTGAATCGTCTGGCTCGGAAGTTCCAAACTGGTTTTGTCGGTGAGTTTCCATTTTACCTCCGGCGCATCCAGCACGGTTTTTCCGACTCATTGATCCATTCGCGAACCGCGCCGGATAAATTCACCGTCGCGGGAGTGGTGCCGTGGTTTTGCACCGTTGCTTCCATACGCAGTTCATCCTGGTCCACCAGTGGCTGAACAAAAACATCGCTGACGGCGACTTTCGGTTCGGCGAGCAGAAACACATCCTGCCAGAGGCCGGAAATAAAAGTGCCCCAGAACGAGCCGGACAGATATTCGCGGCGTCCGTAATGACCCGGTTTGTCGAATGCTTTCGACTCGATGACCTTCACGAGAATCTGGTTCTCCGCGTCGAGATGGATGAATTTGGTCACGTCAAAATCCTGTGCGAAGAAAATGTCAAAACCTTCGCCAACGCGCTGGCCGTTCACATAAACCACGAGCTTGCCTGCCACCGCGCCAAAGTGCAGCACAATCCGTTTGCCGGCCCAGGACTTCGGAACCGTCACGGATTTTTCCATCCAAGTCGCGTGAACTGTTTCCCACTCCTTGGGATAGGACGGATAAGCCCAGAAATCGCCGCCTTGCACTTTCTCATCCACGGTGAAGCGATTGATATTCCATGGCGAAGGAATCTTGATCGCCACTTTATCCCACGCTCCCAATGGTGGCACAGCTTCGCTTGGAACTGTTTTGTCCGGATCTCCCTGAAATTGCCAAGTGCCGTTCAGGCAAATTTCCTCGCGCGCCGGTTGTTCATACTGGCTGACAATTCCGCCTTGCGGCGCAAAAGCGCGGTTGAATTCGACGCCGTCGGCGGCGACCAGGAACAAGTTTGATTGTTAGACGATAACTCCCAGTAGCAAGGTTGAGAAAACTTTCATGGTTTGGTGGTAATGCTTGTGCTTTGTCGGGTTGGGATGTGAGGACAATGTTATGGTTTGCCCTCCAGTTGCATTGTCCGGTCCAGAAAGGCGTTCAATACCTGGTCAAAACCGGTGCCGCCGGGAAAACCGTGGCCACCGCCCGGAGTCATCCAATAAGTCGCATCCGCGCCGGCTGCCTTCAGTTTTTCGTAGAGCGCCTTGCCGTGCAGGCCGGGGACGATGGGATCTTTTTCACCGTCGCAAATCAACAATGGCGGGACATCCGCCCGGACCTGCCCAATCGGGCACATTTGGGTGTAAAGCGCCTGATGCTCCGCAGTGTCGGGAGTGACGCCGTGAAAAAGCACACGCAAACGCGGATGGGAATCATAAGGAATTTTGTCATCCGCGCCGCGAAAGGAAATTTTCCCATCCTGATTGGTGATCACGTCATTCGGTCCCTGATTCCAAAACCGGACGAAATCGGTCGGCGGGATGAAGCTGAAACTCCCGCAAACTTTGGCGCTGACGCCTTCGAGTCCCGGCGTTGGTCCGCCGTCTGCAAAATCTTCCGGCACCATCGCCACCATCAGGCTCAAGTGCCCGCCGGCCGAGCCGCCGGTCACCATGATCCGGTTGGGGTCAATGTTAAAATGTTTGGCATTCTGTCGGATGAAGCGGATGGCGTTGCGGCAGTCGCGGATGTTTTCAGGGAAGCCGCCGTTTTTTCCCAGACGATATTGGATGGAAAAAATGGCGAGGTCCCGGCGCATGAACCATTGCCAGCCGCTGAAGCCATTCACTTTGGAAGCGTTTCCCCCGCCGGACCACCAGCCGCCGTGAATTTCCACGATGGCCGGCACGGGGTTGGTGGCTTTGAGCGGCAAAAATGCGTTCAACTTGAGATCTTTCCCCGCCATCGTGCAATAGACAATATTCGTTTCCGCGCGATAGTCAGAAGCATCCTGACCGTGGATTTGTCCCCCGGCCAAAAAAAGTAATAGCCAGACGATGTTAAGCATCAGGACGAGGTTTCGGGTCATTATCTTGAACATAAATGTTTGAATTGCTTGGAAATCAAATTGATTGGATTAAGCAAGTCTAGTTGACTATGAAGTGAAAACGTATCCCCAAAAACGGGGATGAAGTTTTAACGATCAAATATGACATAATCGCTTCAGACACTCGCTCGCATGTTTATTCAATCAAGGTAACGCCAGTAAAAGTGATGCCAGTTGATTTAAGTTGAGAATTTTTTATCATGAACTGAATGAAAGCCTTGCATCCCGCCATTTTGGCACTCTGCATTTGTATTCTGCCGCAGGCGCAAGATTTATTTGCCGGGGTGGCAACAAATGATGTTCAGATAAATTCCCTGACCGTGGATGGAAAGCAAAAACCGTTGAATCACGGCAAAAGTGTAAGCCTGGGCTCGTCTCCACAGGAGATCGCCTTTGGTTTTGAACCGGGCACAAACGCACCCTTCCGGATTCGCTATCGGCTGGAGGGATATGAGAACAATTGGAATGTGGGTGGACATTGGATGTATTTGGCGATTCGCTTTTATAATGAGTCAGAAGACCAAATAAGCCAGTCCATGTTTAAAGTGGCCGGCGACAGCGCCGGTTGGAACGGTTCCTTTAAAAATCCGACTCTGGCCCATCGTCGAGAAACGGTTGTGGTGCCGCCGCAAGCATCCCGGGTGTGGATCGTAATCTCTTCAGCCGGGCCTCCGGATGCCGTCGGAATTTATGTGGTGGCCAATTTAGTCTTGTCAAAATCTTCCGTCAAATCGGCACCCAGCGTGTTAATTCAGTTTCCTTTGGACCACCAATTCAACGACGCAAGCAATAATCTAACCCCGGCAGGCTGGACACGGGATGGCAATACCCCGAGCATGGCGAAAATCATCACGTTCGGCCAGGAACCCGAACAAAGGGCTTTTGCCATTTTGGACGATAGTCTGACCAGCCATACCGAATGGCACACCGCCAAAGAATCAGCACCCATGGTTACTCCCGGGGAACAGCTTGTAGTCGAATGGAACGAAATGTATAGCGTTGGAATTGGAGGTCTTCATCAGGCGGCGTATCAGAATATACCACCTGGGACTTACCACTTTCACGTCGTCGGGCTTAATGACATGGGAATTCCGAGCGGGGCCGAAGATGTTCTGACAATGCGTGTGCCGCAGATTTTTTGGAAGACTACCTGGTTTTGGAGCGGGCTGCTAATTGCGTCTTTTACTGTTGTGGCCGGGAGCTGGCGTTATGTGGCATTGCAAAGAATGCGCCGTGAAATGTTGCGCCTCAAAAATCAGCAGGCCTTGGAACGGGAACGGTTGCGCATAGCCCATGATATTCATGATGACCTAGGTGCGCGCGTGACCCAAATTTCCCTGTTGAGCGCGATGTCTCAAGGCGAATCAAACTTCTCGGATAAAGCGCGCGCCAATTTTAAACAGATTTCACAGATGTCGCGGGAGTTAGTAGTGGCGCTCTACCAGACGGTTTGGGCGGTAAACCCGGAAAATGATAATATGGACGCGCTGGGCAATTACATCTGCCAAATGGTGAATCAACTTTGTGACCGGGTTCAATTCCGATGCCGTTTTCAGATGGGTGATTTGCCTCGTGAAGTCCAAGTTTCCAGCCAGATACGGCACAATGTCAGCATGGCGGTGAAGGAAGCCGTGCATAATGTGATCAAACATGCCAAGGCTTCCGAGGTTAAAATCACCGTCGAATACACGGGACAGTTGCTGACTGTGTCCATCCAGGACGACGGATGCGGCTTTCAACCTTCCGACACTATTGCCGGCAATGGTTTAGGTAACATGAAACGGCGTTTGGCTGATATTGGTGGCAGTTGTTCGATTGAAAGCTGCCCTGGCCGTGGCACAACGGTTCGTCTGTGTTTAACCATACCACCGACCGATAAGAACCCCGTAAAGTAATCACTCGTAATCGAATATTGCCTTTGACACCATAAATACTATGTCGCCACCAAAGAAAAAAACCGTCGTCGTGGTTGAAGATGATCGCGGGTTGCGGGAGCAGCTCGTTAAAATTCTTGAAACCGCGCCTGATGTAAAGTGGATCGGAGCTTATGTCTCGGCCGAGGAGGCATTGCCGAAGATTTTGGAAATGCGCCCGGATGTTGTCCTCATGGACATCAAGCTGCCCGGAATGTCTGGCATTCAATGTGTGGCCGAAATAAAAAAAGTTGTCCCGGAAATGCAGATCATCATGGTGACGGTTTATGAGGACAGCGAACGGATCTTTCGGGCGCTGAAGGCTGGTGCCAACGGTTACCTGGTGAAATCCAGTCCACCAGACCAACTGCTTGAAGCCATCCGGGATGTTTACAAAGGCGGCGCACCCATGTCCAGCCACATAGCGCGAAAAGTAGTCAAGCATTTCCACCTGATTGGCCCTTCTACCAAAGAAGCCGAGAACATATCGCCTCGGGAACGACAGGTGCTAGACTTGTTATCAGAAGGTTTTATCTATAAAGAAATCGGCGACAAGCTAAATATTGGAGCGGAAACGGTTCGCACCTATGTGAAAAATATTTGCCAAAAAATGCACGTGCGCAGCCGGCTTGAAGCCGTGGCCAAACACCGCTCGGAATATCAATTTTGAACACCACATTCCATTTCGTTGCGACAAATTTGCATCCATGACCAGCATATCCGACATTCGCGGAACGGACTTTGCCTCGATTTTGAGGTGAAGAATGCTTGGCAACTTTGCGGCGGCCGATGCCGAAATGCGGCCGAGTGGCGCAGCTTTTTCGGTTCAGGTCAGGAGCGGTTCAAGATTTTTTTAACCTCGCCCAAAAGCTGGTTGGGACTGAACGGCTTGGTGAGAAACAGCACCGCGCCGGCCTGCTCCGCCTCGACTTTTGTGAGCGCATGGCCTTTGGCGGACAGCACGACGACTGGAATGTTTTTCGTCACCGGGTTTTCCTTCAACTGCCGGAGCGCGCCTAGTCCGTCGAGACCGGGCATGATCACGTCGAGCACGATCAATTGCGGCTGGGCCGTGGCGGCCATGGCGAGCGCCTCATGACCGTCGCGACAACTGACCACTTCAAAGCCGCCTTTTTTGAAGGTCATTTCCAGCAGCCGAACCATGAAAATTTCGTCGTCGGCCACGAGGACTTTTGGGAGGCTGGTCGGATTCATAAATTGTTCCGGATCAGGATGAGCGTCTGGTCGTCGGTCAGCGGCGACTGGCCGCAATAATCCGCCAGCTTGCCGAGCAAAAAACGCTTGCCGCCCTGCACGTCGCTGGTCTGGCCGGCGGTCTGGGCAAGCAACTGGAGCAGTTTTTTTTCGCCGAGCATTTCACCCGCAGCGTTGCGAATTTCGGTCAGGCCGTCGGTGTAAAGCAACGCCACCGCGCCCGACGGCAGCGGAGTTTCGGTCTGGTCATAACGCGTCAGCGGTTCGATGCCGAGCGGAAAACCCGGTTGACCAACCGCCTCCGCTGCTGGCGCGCCCGGCTGCCACACCAGCAAGGGGCAATGGCCGGCGCTGGCGGTCACAATGACCTGCTTGCGCGGATCGAGATGGGCCAGCTTGGCCGTGATAAACATATCCACGCGCGAGAGGTCGGGATACAGCGTGCGGTTGGCCGTGGCGAGCAGCTCGCCCGGTTGGTCAAACAGTTGCGGCATCGAGCGGATGGTGCTGCGCAGCACGGCAGCGAACAGCGCGGCGGGCACGCCTTTGCCCATCACGTCGGCGATGACCAGCAGCAGCGCGCCGTCGCCGGCGGGAATGAGGTCATAAAAATCGCCGCCCACCTGCAGCGCGCTTTGACACGCCGCCGCCACTTCAAACGGCCGGCAGACCGGAATTTTCGACGGCAGCAGCGAGCGCTGGATGTCGGCGGCAATTTGCAACTCGCGTCGCGTCACGCGGGCCGCCGTGCGCTCGTCGAGCAGGCGCGCATTGACAATTTGAATCGCCAGAAAATCAATGAACGTATGCAGCAAATTCACCTGCGCGGCGGTGAACGGCTTGGCCGCCAGCAACCGGCCCAGCGTCACCGTGCCGACGAGCTGGTTGGCGACATAAAACGCGTGGCAGAGGCCGTTGCCGGCCGGCATGACCGCGCGCAGCGGATCTTTTTCGGCGAGCGCTTCCTCCGGGCCGAACCAGATGTCCTGCCGGTGTTGTGCCGCACCGGCTTCCGCCGAGGTCGCCGCGTCGGCCAGTGCGATGGGGGGCGGCAGGGATTTTTCGTCGCCTGGCAGCACCAGCAATGACTCAAGTTTTTTCCCGTCGGATGAAACCAGCCGCAGCACAGCGCAATCCGCCTCGGTGAGCGGCATCAAATCCTTCAACAGCCGCCGCGAAAAATCTTTCAAGTCCGTGTGCGCCCCCAGCTCGGAACTGTAGCGGAAGATCGCGACCAGGCTTTCGTAGCTCGACGCCAGCTCGGCGGTCATGTCCGTCAGCGCCGCTTCCGCCTCGGCCAGCCGGGTTTGCAATTGGCCAACGTCCGGAAACATTTCCCCGCCGGAAACCGGCCGCGCGCGGCGCAGCACCATGACATTTTCATCGGGGTGCCGCAGATAAATCACCTGGTCCGTCAGCGATTTGATGATGAACAATCCGCGACCGCTTTCCGATTCCACGTCGGGCAAATCCACTGCCGCCGGCCAGTCGAATCCCGCCGTCTGATCGGTGATGCGCGCCTCGACCTCGCGTTCGCCGCAGGAAATTTCAATCGTGACCGGTCGTTGCCGGGCGCTGGCGTCGGCGTATTTGACGGCGTTGTTGGCGGCCTCGACCAGCGCCAGTTCCCACGCGCCGAGGTCGGCTTCCGGCAAACCTTTTTCCGCGAGCCAGTCGCGCACGGCCAGGGTGGCGGCGCGCACGGCGGAAAATTCACAAGCCGCTTCCAGCCGGAGTGAGATCCGGAATTCGCGGCGGATAATGCTGGCAATGGGCTGATTCACGGCGTGATTTCAAAAACGCGGTGCAGCCGGGTCAGCTCCAAAACCTGACGCACGTTGGGCGCGGGCTGGAGCAACCGCACCGTGCCATTGCGCGAACGCAGCGTCTTGTTCAGCGAAACCAAGGTGCCGAGGCCGCTGCTGTCGAGAAAGGTCAGCGCCGACAAATCGAGATCCAGCCGCACGGTCGTCGCCGGCAGCGCGGCGCGGATGTCATCGCGCACCTGCGCGGCGTTCGCGGCGACCAGTTCCACCAGACCGGTCACCACGGCGGTTTGGGCGTCGGGATTCTGGATGTGCATCTGGTTTTAATGTTACGCGGGTTGCAATCTTTTGGGAAGAACGCAAAAAATCCGCGCCCCATTTTTTGGTTCAGAGCACTTCGGCAATGAGGTCGTAGTCGGTGTGGCCGGCCACCTTGACCCGGACGAAAGCTCCCACCGGAGCCGCGCCGCGCACAAAAACGCGGCCGTCAATGTCCGGCGCGTCCGCCTCGCCGCGGGCGACCAGATAATTTTGAATTTTGAATTTTGAATTTTGAGTTTCCGGCTCGCGCACCAGGCCGTGTTCCCAGGATGAAACCCTGGCCTGCTGCAATTGTTTTTTGTCCGCGTTGCCTTCGATGAGCACTTTGATTTCGCGGCCCACAAAACTTTCCGCGACGGCCACGGCGACTTGATGCTGCGCGGCCATCGCGAGTTCGCGGCGCTTTTGTTTCACCTTGTCGGAAAGCTGGCCGGCCATCGCGCCGGCGCGCGTGCCGTCTTCTTTGGAATAGGCAAAAACGCCCAGCCGCTCAAACCTGGTTTCACGGATGAAATCCAGCAGCGTTTCAAAAATTTTTTCCGTCTCGCCGGGAAAACCGACAATGAACGTCGTTCGCAGCGCGATGCCCGGCACGCCGGCGCGGATGCGTTTGATGAGGTCAACGATGTATTGCTGCGAGGTTTCGCGGCGCATCCGTTCGAGCATGTTTTCGTGAATGTGCTGGAGCGGAATATCCACATAGCGCGCCACTTTTTTGCACTCGGCAATGGTCTGGATGAGTTCATCTGTCCAGTGCGCCGGATGCGTGTAAAGCAAACGAATCCAGAAATCACCCTTCAGCGCATTCAGTTCGCGCAGCAGTGTGCAAATGCTCGTGGCACCGGCGGAAAGAGATTTTGCCGCCGCCGAAAATTTCTCCGGCGAGGAAATGGCGCGCGAATGGTTCGGGCGCAAATCGAGTCCGTAATAAGTCGAATCCTGCGAAATCAAATTGATCTCCTTCACGCCGTCGGCGATGAGCGCCTTCGCTTCGGCGACGATGTCCTTTTGCGTGCGGCTGCGGTGCGAGCCGCGCATCCGGGGAATGATGCAGAAGCTGCACGGGTGGTTGCAGCCCTCGGCGATCTTCAAATATGCAAAATGTTTCGGCGTCAGACGGAAGCGCGGCGTCTCAAAATCGGGAATGAAAACCGGGCGCGCGGTCACGTCGAAAACCGGGCCGGCAGTTTTTAATTTTGAATTTTTCGCGTTTATTTCGGCGGCAGAAACAACGGTTTTAGTGTTTCCAAATTTCTCCGTGCCACGGATGGATTCTTCTTTTTCGTGAGCGGAAAGGTCGCGGCTTTTTTCCAGTTCGTTCAGGCGCTGTTTGATTTTTCCGCTTTCTGCTTTCCGCTTTCCGCTTTGAATTTTCTCAGCCCGGCTGGCAATCGCCTTGCCCACGATGTCGCCGACCTGCGCGACCTGGTCAATGCCCATGAACGCGTCCACCTCCGGCATCAGCTTCGGCAGTTCGTCGCGGAACCGCTGCGGCAGGCAGCCGGAAACAATGACCGCCTGGCCGCGCTGGCTGGCGTCGCGCAGCTCGACGGATTCGAGAATCGTGTCCACGCTTTCTTCCTGCGCAGAGTCAATGAAGGAGCAGGTGTTGACGATGACGGCGTCGGCCTGCGCGGCGTCGTTGGTGATCTCGACACCGCTTTTCAGGAGCGAGCCGAGCATGATCTCGGCGTCCACGAGATTCTTGGCGCAGCCGAGGGAAATCAGGCCGACGCGCAAAGGTTTTGCACTGGAAATTTTCTTTGTCACAGGCGGCGGAGGTTAGCAGAGTTTGGCGGCGTGGCAATCTTGGGAACGGCTCGGTAGTGTCCTAATCTGGGGAAAAACCGGTGGGGCGAGCGTCCTCGCGAGCCGTCGTGAGCCTTGGGTTTGCGCGGCTCGCGCGGACGCTCGCCCCACCAAATTAGGACACTGCCAACGGCTCGGTGACATTCGCCTCATCCGGCTATTTCGCCGGCGAATTGGTCGCAGGCAAATTGGTGGAAATAATTTCCACGGCGTTCGTCATGGTGTTCGCGTGCTCCAGCAGCGCGGAGGGCAATCCCAGTTTGGTGACCAGTTCGGCGCGGACGGCGTAAGGCGCACCGTTTTGCGGATCCAGCAACCGCCGCAACACGTCGTTGTTCAAGGTATCATACGGCGGCAGCGGAATGCGCGCGGCACCTCCAGATCCGGTGGTCTTGTCGGTGTAACGCTTGTAAACGCTGTTTGCCAGCCGCTTGAGATTTTCGTAACGGTCATCCTGGCCGAGAGCGAGGGCTCGATACGAGCGCACCAGCAGTCCCTGAAAGGCGGAGGTCACACGTTCCTGCGAAGTTTCATTGACATCAATCTGCGTGACGGCCACGGCGTATTGGTCGAGCGTGAGATTTTTCGGCAGGGAACCCGGCTGGTTTTCGATGATGGCCTTGTCGGGATATTTGTCGCCGAGGTATTTGAACCACCGGTTCGCTTCCGTCAGCCGGTCGTTTTCGTAAAGAAAATAGACGGCGTCGCGCAGAAAATTCCGGTGCGCCTTGGCGATGTTGTCGCGCATCCCGGCGTCCTCGTCCATCATCTGCTCGTAAGCGGCGTTGACGTGCGGAATGAGTTCGAGATTGGGGCCGAGCGAATAGTTCTTGGTGAACGGATCAATGATGATGCGCCCGTGTTTGAACGCCTGATAGACGGACTGGTAAATGATGCGGCGCAGCTTGATGAGGTCGGCGGCGTTCACCTTGTCGGGATTTTCCTTCGCCGCTTGAAGGCCGCGTGCGCCCCAGTAAATCGCGTGGGCCTCCGGGAGCCGCCAGTCGAACGGCCCGTATTCCGCGTCCACCTGTTTGGCGAATGTCGCATCCATCTTGAATTGATCGCGCAACCGCGCCGCGTTGGTTTTGGCCGCGCTGTCGGTCGGGTTGAGCAACAGGTCAAAGTTTGTCCCGTTCGCGCCGAAAAAAGGATCCATCTCGACCGCCCATTGGCTTTTGTAATAGAAATTCGCGTCGTCGAGATTTGCGCCCATCTTGTGCTGGAAAAACCACGCCAGTTCGCGGTAGATGTCCACGCTGTTCGGGTTGTAGCGCAGCCCTTCGTCGCGCAGGAGTTCGATGCCGTGTTCGACCCAGCGCCAGCGGTCGGGAAAATCCTTGAACTTCACCGAAATGTTGTAGGCCATGTTCCAGCCTTGGAAAACCCACACGGACGAAAAAGTCGGCTCCAGCTTCGTGATCCAATCCGCCAGTTGCGCGGCCTCGAAAAACTTGTCGTCCTGCTGCAAATCGTTTGCGCGAATCCAAAGGAAATTCGAGATCAGCCCGCGAAACCCGCCGAGCGCGACCGTGGTGAACGCCAGCATCGGCGGCGCGTTGTCCAACACCGCCGCGCGCGTCAGACCCAGCGTTTCGCGATCGCGGTTCAGCGATTTCTGCATCTGGCCGGAACTGAACAGCAACGCGCCGGCCAGCAGCAGCAGCAGAATCTTTTTTACGCGCGAGTTCACGAAGTTTGGTTGCAAGTTGCAGGTTGAAAGTTGCAAGTTGAAAAACGGTCGCGGGCGGCTGCCTTAACTTGCAACCAGCAACTTGCAACTTGTAACAGATTTCTCATTGCGTTCCCTGCGCCGTGGCGAGTTCGCGCCGGTTGAAAAAGATGATGCCCGTAACCACAAACGCGCCGCCCACGAGCAAAACGATTTGCGTGAACGCCAGACCCAGTTCGCCCCAGGTAATGCTCCGGCCGCTGCTCAACGCGTCAATCGGCGAATAATTTTTCACCAGGCTGATGACCGTGAGCATGCCCTTGAACGCCGGAATCAGCACCACGTCCATGATTGAATGTCCCGCGATACCTTTCTCGTCGTTGCCCGCCGCCACCGAACCGGACTCGACCGACTCCGCCAGCGTGCCGCTCGACAGCACCACCAGCAGCATCGCCAGCGCGAAAAAAGTCGCCACCGGAAAGGTCAGGAAACTCGCCGCCATCAGCCCCAGCGCCGCCAGCAGCGCCATCCAGCAAAAAATAATTCCGAGGCCGCGCGCAAAATTCAGCCCGAAGCCGCCGTCGGGATACAGCACCTCCAGGCCGTCCTCGAGCGGAAAGAGCAGCGTGGTCTCGTTTGGATTGACGAACGTGATCGTGAGCAGGCCGTTCTCATCAAACAAATCCGGCGGAATTTCAAACTCGTGAATCGCGTGTGACGTCTCCGAATCAGGCGCCAGGCTCATCGGCTCCAGGCGCACGGTTTTGGTTTTGCCCGGCACGCCAATCTGCCACAGCGCCACGAACGTTCCCGACGCGCTCTTTTGCGCCGCGTTGAATTTCACGCGCAGTTGCAGCGGTTTTCCGCGCAGATAATTTTTGGCGAAGCCCAGGTCAACCTGCCAGGTGCGCTGGAAGCTGGGCGGCACGAGCTGCCGCGCGGCTTTGACCTGCTCGCGGATTTGTTTTTTGACCTCCAGTTCATCCACCTTTTCCAAGGGACTGGACTTCAATCGTTCCTGAAAAATCTGTTCCGTGTCCGCTTCAATTTCCGCCGGATTGTTTGGTTCCTTCGCCGAGCCGCGCGCCACCAAGACCTGTTCGCGCAAAATTTTCTGCTCCGCCGCCGGCAGTTTGCCCGCGCGCCATTGCAGCAATCCAAAAACACAGCCGCCCGCCAGCGCCAGAAGCACCGCGTTTAGCGACACGATGCCCAGCCATTTGCCGAGCCAGATTTGCCAGCGCGCAATCGGCTTCGTGGCGACGACTTGAATCTGGCATTCCTCGATGTCGCGCGCCAGCGTGCCGCAGGAAAGCCAGAGC
>Ga0182030_10011766_pt1 | contig 17616 bp, 16 predicted proteins | sample 812S3MmetaG_FD_121299 | JGI IMG/M metagenome (GOLD analysis project Ga0182030, IMG submission 121299) | Permafrost microbial communities from Stordalen Mire, Sweden - 812S3M metaG (Illumina Assembly) | ecosystem: Environmental > Terrestrial > Soil > Wetlands > Permafrost | place: Sweden...
AGACGCTCGGTCCGGCCGGGCTCCCATTCCTCGGAAGGCGTGTACAAGAACGGTGAGTGCGACGTGGCGATTACGGAGCAAACGCGAGCCAAGGTAAACCTCCGATGGTAGGCTTCACTTAGGACCGGAGGCGGCGGAACTCCTGGCGCGTCAGCGCCGGCGCCGCGCCGGGTCGCGAAACGCGCAGGCTGCGAGGTGGTCGTTGACGATGCCGACGGCCTGCATGAAAGCGTAGACGATCGTCGGCCCGACAAAACGCAGGCCGCGTTTGCGCAAATCCTTGCTCAGGGCTTCGGCGAGCGTCGTTATCGCCGGCACCTGCGCCATGGTCTTCCGGTGCACGTCGATCGGTTTGCCGCCGGTAAACCCCCACAGATAGGCATCGAACGAGCCGAACTCTTTGGCGATCGCCAGGATCGAGCGCGCGTTCGAGACGACCGATTCGATCTTGCCGCGATGCCGGATCACGCCCGGATCGAGCACGATCTTCTCGATGCGCGCGGGTGTGAATCGCGCGACCCGGGCGAGATCGAAATCCGCGAACACCGCGCGATACCGCTCGCGTTTACGCAACACGGTTTCCCAACTCAGGCCGGCCTGCGCGCCTTCGAGCGTGATGAATTCGAAGAGCACCGCATCATCGTGAACGGGGATGCCCCACTCCTCGTCGTGATAGGTCTGCAGCGGCGACGACGTCGCCCACGCGCAGCGAATCGGCTCGTTCAGCTTAGCCTTTGTCCAATTCGCGGAACTCTTCGTCGCTGAGGTGGATCGCCGCCGCCGCGATGTTCTGATCGAGGTGCGCGATCGACGCCGTGCCCGGAATCGGCAGCATCACCGGCGAGCGCTTGAGCAGCCACGCGAGCGCGATCTGCAAGCCCGTCGCGTTATGGCCGCGCGCCAGCCGCGCGATCGTCTTCTCACGCAGCGGCGACGCTCCGCCGACGGGCGCCCAGGGCAAAAACGCGAGCCCGTCTTGCGTGCACGCATCCAGCACCCGTTCCGACGAGCGGTCCTCGAAGTTGTAGCGGTTCTGCACCGAGACGACCGGCACGATTGCGCGCGCTTGCGTCAACTGCGCGACGGTCACGTTGGAGACGCCGATGTGGCGAATCTTTCCGGCGCGCTGCAACTCGGCCAACGCGCCGATCGACTCGGCGTAGCGCACCCTCGGATCGGGCCGGTGAAACTGGTAGAGATCGATGCAGTCGACGCGCAGCTTTTTCAAGCTGCCTTCGAGCGCGGCGCGCAAGTGCTCCGGCCGTCCGTTTGCGTCCCACTCGTCCGGCCCCGAACGCGTGAGCCCGCCTTTGGTCGCGATGACGAGCCCGGCGGGATACGGCGCCAGCGCTTCGGCGATCAATTCCTCGCTGACGTCGGGGCCGTACGAATCCGCCGTGTCGATGAAATTCACGCCGTTCGCGACCGCATGCCGCAACACGTTCTTCGCGGCTTCCCGATCGGCGGGCCAACCCCAAATGCCCTTGCCGACGATGCGCATCGCGCCGAAGCCCATCCGGTTGACGGTGAGATCGCCGCCGATCGTGAGCGTGCCCGCCGCCGCTGCCGGGCTCGTGGATGGTGCGGTCATGGTGCTGTTGTTCTCCAAGCTGCATACTCGCGGTCGAGTATGCCGTAGTGCATGAGGTCTTCGAACGTGCCGTCCGGGGCGCGGAAGCCATCGCGATGCGTGCCTTCCCATTGCAGTCCGTGCCGTTCGTATAACGCCCGAGCCCGCGCATTGGCTGCGGTGACGTACAAGAACGCTTTGTGCACGCCGTGTTCCTCGAAGGCCCAAGCCAAGGCACGCCGCAAGGCCCACGAACCAGCGCCGGTACCGGGCCGCGCAACGGCCAGCGTGTGGATTTCCGCGAGCCACGGGTCTTCGAGCTTGGCGCGCCAGATCGCGATGCGTTCGCCGGCCGCGTCGAGCACGATCCGTTCGGCCCAACCCTCGCCTCCCAGCGCGGCGCGCACGACATCCTCGGCCGGTTGCTGCATGAACGGTCGTGCATGCGGTGCCGCGTAGAGCGCGACGGTCCACGCGGCGTCATCCGCCGTTGCCGGACGTTCGCTGAAGCCGTTCATCCAGGGGGCCTCTCTGGGCCCGTACAAGACCCGGGCGAGGAGTTTCTATGCATCATCGCCTTCTTCGCACGTGATGTGGTTCGCCCCCAAGTAACGCGCCGCGGCGCACTCGCGGCATTCGGGGCCGCGCTGCCGTTCGGGATGCCGGCCATCGTGCGCGCGCAGTCGCGCACGATTCGGCTCGGGACCGGAACGTCGGAATCGTTCCTCGCACCGTTCTTCGCGCGCGAACTGGGCTTGTTTTCCCGCGCGGGACTCGACGTGGACATCCAGGCGCTGCCGGTGCTCTCGACCGCGCTGCCCGCGATCGCCGGCGGCAGCCTCGACATCACCGCGAGCGACCCCACCCAGATCGCCAACGCGGTCGCACGCGGCATCACGTTCCGGATCTTCGCCGGCGGCGCGCTCTACGACGCCAATCATCCCACGATCGTGCTTTGCACGGCACCGGGCGGAAGCGTCAAGAGCGCGCGCGATCTCAACGGTCAATCGATCGGCGTGGTCTCGCTCGACGGTTTGCCGACGGTGAGCGTCAAGGAATGGCTGCGGCAGAACGGCGGCGATCCGGCCGGCGTGAAGTTCGTCGAGATGAGCTTCGCAACGGTACCGGCAGCGCTCGCGCGCGGGACGATTGCCGCGGGCGTCGTGGGCGAGCCGTTCCTGAGCGGCGCGAAGAACGACGTGCGCTGGCTCGCGCCGACGTTCACCGCGATCGGCCGTTCGTTCTACTTCAACTGCTGGTTCGCGAAGAAAGACTGGCTCGACGCAAACCCCGAGGTCGCGCGCAAATTCGCCGGCGTGCTCTACGATGCGGGACGCTGGGCCAACGCGCACCACGATGAGTCGGCCGTGATCGTCTCAACTATCACGAAGATTCCGGCCGACCGCGTCCACGGGATGGCGCGCTCGCTCTTCCCGGACTCGCTCGAAGCCAAACTCGTGCAACCCGTACTCGATGCCGGCCTGCGCTGGGGCGCGGTCGCCCAACCGGTGCAAGCATCAGAAATCATCTGGTCCTAAAGTCAGACCGAGTAGAAGTCGAGCATCGTGGCGATGCGGTCGTCGGCGAGGATGATTTTCTTGCGGGCGATGCGCAGGGCACCGTCGATCGCGCGCAGCTCGTACTGGTAGCGTCCGAACGTGACGTCTTGCCGCGTTCGCGCGGTGTCGTAGCTGTGCACGGACCAGCTGGCGCGCACCTCGAGCCGGTCGTCGCGCTCGTCGACCACGAGCACGTTGTTCACCGCGTGCACGGTGCGCGGCAGCGGCCGCGAGGCGACCGAGAGCTCGGAGCGAACGCGCCATACGCGGTCTTCGAGCCGCTTGCGCGAATCGCAGTAGATCAGCGAGAGCTGCGTGTCGGGCGACGAGGTGAGTTCGTGGGCGCCGATCCACGCCGGCATCCAGAACACCGCATCTTCCAGATAGAGCGCGAGCCACTCATCCCAGCGCTGCTCATCGAGGTAGAGCGCCTCGCGATACAGGAGCTCGGCCGCGCCCGCCCGTTCGGTTGCGATCACGCGATGCCGGCCGGTTCGCGATCGAGCCCGCTGCGCAAGAGACGCGCCCACTCGCGGTAGTTGGCCGCAAAGAGCGTCTCGTCGTGCATGCCCCACTTGGCCGTCACGTTGGCCTCCGGCGTGATGTTCAGCTCGAGGGCGAAGCGGTTCGGTTCGTGCGTGAGGATGTCGAGCCCGCGCATGTAGCCCTGCAACCACTCGCCGCCGCCGTGACCGGTTTGGCAATCTTCGTAGCACACGTTGTCGTCGGGAGTCGCCAGGCCGCTGGGGTTGAAGAAATCCTCGTACTGGCGGATGCGCCGCCGCCGCGCATCGGCCGGTTCGCCGACCGGCGCCACGCAGAACGTGCGCATCTCGGTTTTGTTCGCGGCCAGCGGGCGGATGATGCGCAATTGCACGGCCGCGTTGTCGGCCAGTTGCATGTTCGGGAAAATCGTCAGATTGCGCACGCCGAACATCCAACGCGTGCGCATCTCGCCGACGCGCGCCGTGATCTCGGCTTCGCTCGCGAAGAGCGGTGAGTTCGCGCGCTGCTCGCGCTCTTCCGACCACAGCACGCTGTGACCGCCGCGGAACGCGAACGAACCATGGCTGCGGTCCGGCAGCGAACTCTGCTCGGGAGCGAGACGGCCCACGCGCCACTGCCCGGGATCCTTGCTCTCCGCGTCGCGCTTTTCGATCAGCTTCAAATACGACGCGTGCGCCGACGTGAAGTGATAGCCGTCGCCGCAGTTCTCCATCTGCAGTTTCCAGTTGCCGTCGTAGACGTAGGTCACGTCGCCCGGAATCGTCTCGATACCGCCCGGCGACTGATCGATGACGAGATCGATGAACGTCGCCGCGTCGCCCAGATGCTCGCGCAGCGGCGGCACGTCCGGGTTGATGCTCGCGAAGAGGAAGCCGCGGTAGGATTCGAAGCGCGCGACCGGCCGCAGGTTATGGTCCTCGTCGTCGAAGCCGGCGCCGTAGGCACCGATGGCGCGCGCCTTGATCCCGACGTTCTTGCCGGTGCTGTCGTAGGCCCACGAATGATAGGGGCAGGTGTGAACCTGTTTGTTACCACTCTGCGTACGGCACAAGAGCGCGCCCTTGTGGCGGCAGCTGTTGATCACGCAGCGCAACTGTCCGTCGCCGCCGCGCATCACGGCCAGCGGATAGCGTCCGGCGAACGTGGTGAAGAAATCGTGCGGGCGCGGAGCCTGCGACTCGAGCCCGAGAAACACCCACGTCGCTTCGAAGATGTACTGCTGTTCGAGCGCGAAGATCTGCTCGTCGGTAAAGACGTCGCGGTGCACCCGGAAGACGCCGTCGGCCGGACGGTCGTCGATCAACGCTTCGATCGTCAACATCGCATCTAGTGCTCGCCTACCTGCGGGATGAATCCCTGCCGGATGGGGGCCGCGCGGCCCGCCGGAGAAGGCGCTCGGATGAACGCACGCGCGTGGTTGTCCGCGCTCATCGTCGCCGGCCTCTCCCTCGCCCCGGCATCCGGTAAGGACGTCCCGCACCTCACCCTCAAATCGGGCACCCCGCAGACCGCGCGCGCCTGGGTCGCCGCGCGCGCAACCCGCTACGAAACCGACTTCAACGCCGCACTCGTCGTGAACGTCTCCCCGGCCAAGCTCAAGGTGCGCTTCCGCTGCATCACGCGCGGCTGCGAATTTCCGGCGTCCGACCAACCGGATACGGTGTCGCGCGTCAACGCGAGCACCTACGACGTCCAAAGCGTCAAGGGAACGGCCTCGATCAAGCTCACGATTTGGACGGTCGCGCCGGAAAACGTCGTCGTCCTCGCCCAACCGTCGGGCGCCAAGGCCCCGCAGGTCCGGTTCGAACTCAACGAACAGTAGCGCTCAGAACAACTTCGCGACCTTCGACTCCACCGCGACGTCGACCAGGATCGGTCCGGGATGCTGATGCGCCTCGGCCAACGCCGAGACGAGATCGGCAGCATGTTCGACCCGCCGCGCGGCGCAGCCGAAGCCCTTTGCCAGCGCGACGAAATCGACGTGACCGATGTCGAAACTCGGCGAACGCGTCGACTTGAAGAGCGCGCTGAAATCTTTCATCGCACCGTATCCGCCGTTGTTGACGATCACGAACGTGATCGGCAAGTTGTGTTCGACCGCGGTCCACAATCCGGCGATCCCGTAGTAGCTCGAACCATCGCCGATGATCGCGACCACGCGCTTGCCGGGCGCGGCCAGCGCAACGCCGATGGCGGCCGGTAAACCGTAGCCGAGGCTGCCGCTGGCCGCCGTGAAGTGGCCGCCCGGGCGCATCGGCAGGTAATCGTGAAGCACGACATGCGTCGACGGCGCTTCTTCCGCAATGATGGCGCCCTCGGGCATCGTTGCGCCTAGCGACTGGAGGATGAACGCGATCGTGATGGGATCTTCAGCCGGGAGTTTCGGGCGCGCATGCGCGGCGACGACGGGCGCGGCGGCCCGGGTCTTCAAACGCGGCAGCAGCGCTTCGAGCCCGTGCCGTAAGCTCGTGATGATCGCCGTGCCCGTTACGGCCCACGCCGCGGCGTTCGAATCGTCGGTGAGCTGGAAGAGCACCGTCTTTGGTTCGATGAACGGCCCTTCGGCGTGGATATGGTAGTTGAACACGGGCGCACCCAGCACGACAACGAGATCGTGCGCCCGCAGTCGCTCCACGACGCCGGTGCGGATGCGCGGCAACGCACAGACGAACTGCGGATGCGTCTCGGGAAAACTGGCGCGACCCGCCAAGGCGCTCGAATACACGTGCGCACCCGTTCGCTCGGCCAACTGCACCGCAAGTTCCGCCGCGCCGTCGCGATCGACGCCCGAGCCGACCACGATCGCCGGCGCGTTGCTCGCATCAAACGCCGCGGCCAGCGCGTCGAGCGCGGCCGGATCGGCGACGAAGTCGGCATAGATTTTGCGCACCGCGAGCAGCGGCGCTTGCGCGTCCCAATCGTCTTCCGGCACCGAGACGAACGTGGGCCCCCACGGCCTTTGCATCGCCATATAGTAAGCGCGCGCGATCGCGGCCGGAACGTCTTGCGCGCGCGCGGGCTCGACGCTCCACTTCACGTACGGCTTCGGAAACGACGCCGCATCCTGCGCGAACAAGAACGGATCCATCCCGAGCATCGCGCGCGTCTGCTGACCGGCCATGATCACGAGCGGCGCGCCGTTGCGAAAGGCGGTGTAAAGCGTGCCCATCGCGTTGCCGAGCCCGCCGGCCGAATGCAAGCTGACGAATGCCGCGTTGCCGGTGACTTGCGCGAACGCGTCGGCCATCGCGACCGACGCGCCCTCGTGCAGGCCCATCACGTAGGTAAAATCCGCGGGCCAGTCTTTGAGGAACCGCAGCTCGGTCGAGCCGGGATTTCCGAACATCGTCGTCATCCCGAGATCCCGCAAGAGGTTCATCGTGACCTCGCGGACCGGGGCGGTTTGTGGCAGCGCTTCCACCGTCATCGTCATTCCGGCACCTTCGGCGCCCGGGCCCGAATGGGCTTGCCACGGTGCCGGAGAAGGCGCCTAGCCCCATCTCAGATGCTCCGGAGGCAACCCGATGATCGAGGAACGCGTTCAACCCCTGCTCGACCCCGCCGCGTGGCAGGGCAAGATCTACAGCAACGGCTGGCGCGAGGCCGCCGGCGGCAGCACGGACGTCACGGACAAATCGACCGGGGCCTCAATCGGCCGCACGGGCGTCGCCAACAAGACCGACATCGCCGAAGCCGCCAAGCGCGCCAAAGCGGCGCAGCCGGCGTGGGCCGCACTGCCCGCGGCCAAGCGCGCGGAGATCTTGCGCAAAGCTGCCGATCTGCTCGAAGCCGCACACGATGAAGTCGCGAACTTCGACGTGCGCGAGACCGGGGGCATTCGTCCCAAAGGCGACTTCGAAGTGAGCGTCGCCGCGGGCGAACTGCGCGAAGCCGCCGGCTTGGCCGAACATGCGGGCGAGCGCCGCGTGATCGAGAAGACCGATGAAGTCGAAAGCGTCGCCGTGCGCGTGCCGATCGGCGTCGTCGGCGTCATCTCGCCGTGGAATGCGCCGTTGATTCTCTCGATGCGTTCGGTCGCGCCGGCGCTCGCTCTGGGGTGCACGGTCGTGCTCAAGCCCGACGTGCAGACGCCGGTCTCCGGCGGCTTCGTCATCATCGCCGCGCTGAAGGCGGCCGGCCTGCCCGAGGGCGTGTTGCACGTGCTGCCGGGCGATGCCGAACCGGGCGCCGCGCTGTGCACCGATCCGAACATCAACATGATCAGCTTCACCGGTTCGACGCAAGTCGGCCGCCTCGTCGGCGAAGCGGCCGGACGCACGCTCAAACGCGTCGCGCTGGAACTCGGCGGCAATTCGCCGTTCATCGTCCTCGACGACGCCGATCTCGAACTCGCGACGTCGGCCGGGGCCTTCGGCTCGTTCTTCTTCCAAGGTCAGATCTGCATGGCGTCTGGCCGCCATCTCGTGCACGAGAAAATCGCCGCGGCGTACACGGCGAAACTCACCGAACGCACGGCCAAACTCGGCATCGGCAATCCCGCCACGGAACAGGTGCACCTCGGGCCGCTCATCAACGATCAGCAACTCGAACGCGTCACCGGCATCGTTGACCGCACGCTGGCCGCCGGCGCCAAGGCGTCGACCGGCGCCACGCACGAAGGCCGCTTCTACCGGCCGACCGTGCTCACCGGCGTCACGCCGGAGATGGCCGCGTTCACCGACGAGATCTTCGGGCCGGTCGCGCCGATCACGATCTTCAAGAACGACGAAGAAGCGATCGAACTGGCGAACCGCACCGAGTACGGCCTAGCGGCGGCGATCTATTCCAACAACATCGAGCGCGCGATGAAGATGGCCGAGCGGCTGAACACCGGCCTCGTGCACATCAACGATCAAACGATCAACGACGATCCGCGCATTCCGTTCGGCGGCACCGGCGCATCGGGCAACGGCGGCCGTTTCGGATCGGTGTCCAACGTCGAAGAGTTCACGACTTGGCGTTGGATGACGATCCGCGCGCACGGTCACCCCTACCCGTTCTAAAACTACATCGGCGGAACGAGGCCGTCTTTGCCGACGTTGACGCCGGCGGCGGTCAACGTTCCGTCGGCCGCTTTGGTCGCGCGGACGTTGACGTGGGCGCCCTTGACGATCGCCGCCGCGGTCGCCGGTTCGTACGTGACGATCGGGGTGTCGGGCGTGACCGTGATGGTCTTCTCGCCACCGTCGTACTTCAGCGTCAGCGTCTTCGCGGTGACGGTGTCGACCTTGGTGGTGCCGATCGTGTCGACGCTACCGTTGGTCATGGTGCTCGTTGGGGTCAGATCGTAGGGACGGCTGCCCGCAGCGGGCGTGACACCGGGCGGGAAAATGTGAATCTCGAGCGCGCGCAGCGAGCCGTCGGTTTGCGGCACGGCCGCCGCGCCGACGAAGCTCCCGGGCGCGACCTTCGCCAGGCTCGACTTGACGATATACTGCACCGTGAAGTTCGGCGCGAGGGTGATCTTCGTTGTGGCCGTACCTATCGGTGCTGCCACCGTCAGGACGTTGCCGTCGAGCGACGCCACGACGCCGCGAACGTTCACCGTAGGCGCAAGGGCCTGTGCAAACGCGCCGGCCGTCAGACCCAGAACCAGCAAACCGGCAGTAAGTAGTCTCTTCATCGTCCTCCACTCTCCCATGTATCCTGAAAGCCCTCTGAAAAGGACTCGTCTATGAGCGCCGTCATTCGCGCCGACCACATCGGCAGCTTCCTCCGCCCCGCCGACATTCTCGAGGCCCGCCATCAAGGCGACGATGGAAGCGAGCATCTGCACGCTTTGGAGGACGCCGCCGTCCTGCACGTTCTCGAGAAGCAGCGTGAACTCGGGCTCGACGTCCTCAGCGACGGTGAATTCCGCCGCAACGGCTTCATGGGCGACCTCACCGCTGCCGTCGACGGCTTCGATTACGGCGAGGGCATCCCGCGGACGTGGAAGTCGGACACTTCGGTGCCCGCCGCACAACCGCTGCGCGGCATCGTGACCGGCAAGCTCAAGCAGAAACGGGGCCTCACCGAACACGAGGTGCCGTTCCTCAAAGCGAACGCCCACGGAACGTACAAGATGACGCTGCCGAGTGCGACGCAATTTCCGGCGATCGCTTGGAAAAAAGGCGTCAGCAGCGCGGCCTATCCGGAGCCTTCGGATCTGCTCCACGACATCACCGAAATCATCAAGCGCGAAATGGCCGCGCTGGCCGCCGCCGGCGTGCCCTATATCCAGATCGATGCGCCACGCTACAGCTACTATCTCGATCCGAAGTGGCGCGAATGGCTGCGCACCGAGATGGGCGGCGACCCCGACAAGCTCCTCGACGAAGCGTTGGCTGCCGACAATGCGTGCTTCAAGGCGGCGCGCAAGCCCGGCATCGAGCTCGCGATCCACTTGTGCCGGGGCAACAACCGCAGCAAATGGTATGCCGAGGGCGGCTACGACGCGATCGCGGAGAAAATGTTCGGGACGCTCGACGTCGATCGTTTTCTGCTCGAGTACGAAGACGAACGCTCGGGCTCGTTCGAACCGTTGCGCTTCGTCCCCAAGGGCAAGACGGTGGTGCTCGGTTTGATCTCGAGCAAGCTGCCGCGCATGGAAGACAAAGCACAGCTCATCAAGCGCATCGAGGAAGCCGCGAAATTCGTGCCGCTCGAGAACCTCGCGCTCTCGCCGCAGTGCGGGTTCGCATCGGTCATGGAAGGCAACGAGATGACCGAAGACGAGCAATGGGCGAAAATCGGCCTCGTCGTCGACACCGCCAGGACCGTGTGGCAGTAAAGCCGGTCGCCCCCGATCGCTTCGACTGCAAAGACGCGATCGGGGGGCACGGGCGTCCCGACCCCGCCGCGATCTACGCCGCACCGGGCGTGTTCGGTGAACCGCGCGACGACGTCGATCTCTACGGCGCCGGCATACGGCTCAACGCGTTCGAGGCGCGCATCGCGAAGCTGCTCGGCAAAGACGCCGCGGTGTTCATGCCGAGCGGCACGATGGCGCAGCAGATCGCGCTGCGCATCATCGCCGACCGCGACGGCTTGCGCACGTTTGCCGCGCACCCCACCAACCACCTGACGCTGCACGAACGCGACGGCGTCACGCGCTTGCATGGGCTGCATCTGGTACCGCTTGCGACCACGCTCACCCCGGTCGCGCTCGCCGACCTGCAGCAGCTCGCCGAACCCGTTGCGACGCTGCTGCTCGAACTGCCGCAGCGCGAGCTCGGCGGTTTGCTGCCGGCGTGGGACGAGCTCGTCGCGATGACCGATCTCGCGCGCGAACGCGGTTGGCACGTGCACCTCGACGGCGCCCGCCTCTGGGAGTCGGCCCCGTATTACGGCCGCACGTACGCCCAGATCGCCGCGCTGTTCGATTCGGTCTACGTATCGTTCTACAAGGGCATCGGCGCGATCGCCGGCGCGATGCTGTGCGGATCGCGGCCGCTGATCGAGGAAGCGCGCATCTGGCAGCGCCGGCACGGCGGCAACCTCATGGCGCTCTATCCGTACGCGAACGTCGCGGAAGCGTCGTTCGACCTGCGCATCAGCAAGATGAAGTCCTATCGCGACGCCGCACAGTGGCTCGCGAAAATCGTCGCCGCGCAGCCGGGTACGGTGCGCGTGCAGCCGCTGCCGCCGCCCACCAACATGTTCCACAGCTACCTGCGCGTGCCGGCCGACAGCATCGCCAAACGGGTGACCGCGATCGCGCGCAAGCACGGCGTCTGGACGATCCTGCGCACCGCCCCGACCGCGATCGACGGCATCACCAAGTGGGAGATCAGCACCGGCGACGCCACGCTCGCGCTCGGCCCCGAGCGCGCGCGCGTCGTCTTGGAGCAGCTGCTCGCCTAAGGCCCCTCGATCGTCCGGACGAAATTCTCCGGATGGATGTCGGCAGCGAAGGCGGCTTGGATCGCGTGCGCATCGGTCGCCAGCAGATGCTGCGCGTCGATGTGCGTCTGGTCGAGCGGCAGGCCGTTCACCGCATCGTTGAGCAGGGTCTCACCGATCTCCGAAGCCGACGCATCGCCGAGCACGACCCGGCGTACGACCGACGCTTTCATCAGGCCCAGCTCGAAATCGCCGATCGGCTGGGTGCGCAATTGCGCGAGCTCGTCGTCGATCATCGACTCGATGCGCGGTTCGTTGCCTTGCGCGCACGCAAATTCGACCGAGAAGCGCGAGCGAGCACCGTTGGAGACGTACTGCGAGTCGATGCTGTAGACGAGTCCGGCGTTCTGGCGGATGTCGCGAAACAGCCGGCTCTGCTCGGGGCTCACCGACCCGCCGCCGAGCACGGTGTTGCCGAGCACCAACGGGTAATACTGCGGCGACGAGCGCGGCACCGGAACGAGTTGTTCGAGCGTGACGTAGTCCTGGTGAATGTTCGGCAGCGGGATCTTCACCTCGCCCGGCGGGTTGAGCGGAACCGGCGGCAGATCGACGGCCGGCGCCGGGCCGACGGCATGCCAGCCGCCGAACGCGCGCTCGATCGACGCGCGCGCCTGCGCCGGACTCACGTTGCCGACAACGACGATCGTGGTGAGATCGGGCCGCATCGTTTTCGCGTAATAGCCCTTGGCCTGATCGAGTGAGAGCCCTTGCACGCCGGCCACCGTCGGCTGGCGCAGCTCGGGATCGTTGAACGGCAGCAATTTGAGGGCGGCTTGCTGCACGGCAACGCTGTGCGTACTGTTGAGCTCGGTCTGCAACTCGTCTACCGCGCGACGCTTGACGATGTCGAACGTGGCCTGATCGAGACGCGGCTGCAACTCGTTCTGCGCGAGCAGCGGCACCGCGCGATCGAAGCTGCGCGTGGTGGTCTGCATGCCGAACGAACTGCCGCCGTCGAGCGAGGTGTCGATCGCATCGAGCGAGCGTTGAAACGTTTCGCGATCCTGCGTGACCGTACCGTAGGGATACACGCCCTCGAGAACGCGCGAGACGCCGTCCTGACCTTGCGGCTCTTCGAGCACGGGTGCGGTCTTGACCGTGCCGTAGACGAAGACCGTATCGGAGATCGTCTCCGGTTGCACGATCAGCGTGATGCCGTTGGCGAGTTTCGATTGCACCGGCGCGAGGCCGGTGTCGGGCACCGCTACGTCGTGCACCAACGCATTGCCCCACGCGGGTAAGTGCGTGACCATCGGTTCTTTGCCGAGCGGGTTCTCGCGGCTCAAGCCCGCGGGCGCCGGAGCTGCCGATTGCGACGCGCCGGCCGACGGCGTCAACGCGCCGATGACGGCATGGTTGACGTCGAGATATTTTTTCGCGACACGATTGACGTCGGCCAGCGTGACGCGGCCGATCAGTTCCTGTTCGTAGGCGATCGAGGGTTCCCGATCGACCGCGATCGTGTCGGCCCAATCCGATGCCAGCGAAGAGATCGAGTTGCGGCTGAGTTCTTGATCGGCGATGAGACGGCGCTTGGTGGATTCGAACAACTCGGCCGGCACACCGTGGTCGCGGTAGTTCGTCATGATCGACTCGAGCTTCTTGACCATCGTATCCGGATCGGTGCCCGGCGCGAGCGCGGAAACGGCAAAGCCGAGCTGCGCTTCTTTCACGTACGGCATCGACGTCCACTCGCCGTCGAGCGCGAGGCCGTCGTCGCCGAGCTGGTGCAACGCACCCCGGTCGGCACCGAGCACGCCCTGCAAGACGAACGAGGCGAGGAAGTCCGGGTCTTGGAGGCCGGGCATGCGAAAGCCGACTGCGGCGAGCGGATAGGCGAGGGTGGTCGCGCGGCGGATCACCGTGCGCTTGAGCGGTTGGAAGTGCGCGCTCTGGTGCTCGGGAATGTTCTTTTCGGGGATCGCTTCGAAATGCGCGCGCACCGAGGCCAGCGTGGCGGCCGGATCGACGTCACCCGCGATGACCAGCACCGCGTTGTTGGGCGCATACCAGCGATCCCAGAATGCTTTCAGGCGCGGTCCGGTCAGCGCATCGAACGCGGCTTTGGTGCCGACCCCCGGATGCTCGTACACGGTGCTCTTGTATGCGAGCGCGGAAGCGTCGCTGAAGAAATCACTGCCGGGCTGGGCTTCGTCGCGCGCGACTTCCTGTTCGATCGCGCCGCGTTCGTTCTGCCACTGCGATTGCAGATCGAGCACGCCGTGCATGCGATCCGATTCGATGCGCAACACGGCATCGAGATCGGCCGCCGGGACGGTGAACTGATACTGCGTCGTCATCTCGCTCGTCTCGGCGTTGAAGTCGCCGCCGAGCGCCGTTGCGATCGTTCCCAACTCGGCGGTGCTGAGGTTCTTCGTCCCGCGGAACATCATGTGTTCCTGCGCGTGCGCCATCCCCGGCATGTCCGGCGGATCGTCGCGCGAACCGACCAGATAACTGAGATCGGTCGAGACGACCGGCGCGAGCGTATTACGGACGATCACGACCTGAAGACCGTTACGCAGGGTGGCTTTCAGCACATCACCGGTGCTCGACCCGGCGGGCGGCGCAGCCGAGGCCGCCGCCGCGAGGAGCAAACTCAGGACGCCGCCGGCGGCCCACTGTCGTAACTGCATATTCTCTCTACGTTAGCCGCATGGCAAACGTCCCGCCTCCCACGGCGGGAGCGAGCGTATTCGAGTGAAAGATTGTCCGCCAATGGAACGTACCCAGATTCTCGTCGTCGGCGGCGGTATCGGTGGCCTGGCCCTTTCGCTGGGCCTCGCGCGGCGCGGGCGCAACGTGCACGTGATCGAACGCGCCCCCGAGTTCGTGGAGATCGGCGCCGGCATCCAGCTCGCGCCGAATGCATCGTGGGCACTCGACCAGCTCGGCGTACTCGAGGAGATCCACTCCTACGCCGTATTCCCGCAGCGTCTGGTCTGGATGGACTCGACCTCAGGCGAGCAACTCACCTCGATGGACCTCGGGGAGCCCTTCCTCGCGCGCTACGGCTATCCGTACTTCGTGATGCACCGCAGCGATTTGCTCGAAGTGCTGTTGAAGGCGTGTCAAGCCGAACCGAACGTTACGCTGGAACCGAACCGCGAGGCCACCCGGGTCGAAGACCGCGCGTCGACCACGGTCGTCACGTGCGGGAACGGATCGAGTTACGAGGCCGACATCGTGATCGGCGCGGACGGCCTGCGTTCAGGCGTGCGCAAGGCGATCTTCAACGACGGCGATCCGATCTGTTCGGCCTACGTTGCCTATCGCGGCACGATCCCGATCGGCGAAGTTTCTGCGTCGGCGGGTTTCGACAACGTGATCGTCTGGACCGGACCCGACCGGCACCTCGTGCAGTACCCGGTGCGCCGCGGCGAACTCTACAATCAGGTTGCGGTGTTCAAGAGCCGGCGCTATCTTGCCGGCGGCGCGGGCGACGACTGGGGCTTGCCCGACGAGCTCGACGAGATGTTCGCGAGCGGTACCGATCTCGTGCGTTCGGGCATCGCGCAAATGGGGCGCCAACGCCGCTGGCCGATGTTCGACCGGCTGCCCATTTCGAACTGGACGCGCAATCGCGTAACGCTGCTCGGCGACGCAGCGCATCCGATGTTGCAGTATCTCGCGCAAGGCGCGGCCCAAGCGCTCGAAGACACGGCGGTGCTCGCAGCGCTGCTTGCCGATCATCCCGTTACGGCCGATCCGGCATCGATCTTTCGCGCCTACGAAGCCGAGCGTGCCCCACGCACCGCACGCGTGCAGACGCAAGCGCGCGTGTGGGGTGACTACTGGCATTTGCATCCCGGCCCGCTCAAAGCAAGCCGGGATGCGATGCTGCAAGCCCGCAGCGCCACGGACTACAGCGAGTCCGATTGGTTCTACGACTACCGCGGCCGAACCGCGGCAACCGTCACCTAGGCACGGGCGGCTCGGCCCCCGCGAAATACTCCGCTGAGATTACCGTGAGGGGCCGAACGCGATGGATTCGCTTGAAGCGAATCCACTAGCCCCAGTGGCCGGCGACCCAATAGCGGCCTTGCGGGCCCATGCGCCAGTGACCGGCGATCCAGTGACGGCCGGGCATCACGCCGACGTAACGTCCGGGCGCCCAAACCCAGCGGCCGCCGGCACGGTACCAGTGTCCGCCTTCCCAGGCATAGCCGTTGCGCATCGGATGTGATTCATAACGCGGTGGCGGCGGCGGCGGGCCGTTGTACCACTGCGCCGACGCGATGCCCGCGCCGAGTGAGAACGTGAGTCCGGTCAGCACCACGCCGGCACCGATCCGTTGGAGGTGTTTGCCGAATGATTTCATGGCTGTTCCATATCCTTTCTGGACAGACATAAAACGTGCGCGCGAGCACGGACGGGATCAGCCCGCCGGATTTCTCATTTCCGGTTTATCGAGCTCGCAAACCCCGCCGGCTTGGGAAGTGAGGCCTTGAGCTTTTCGGCCTCCGATTCGATGACCGTACCCTTGAAGTAATCCGGGTTCATGCGCAGGTGCAGCGAGGCCGGGTTCGTCCAGGTCAACGCTTTGAAATCGTCTTGCGTGATGAGTCCGGCGCCGACCAAGCCGTAGGCTTCGGAGAGGATGCTGGTCGCATCCATCACGTCCCAGTGGCCGATATCCGAACCGAACACGGCTTTGAGCGGCTGTCCGACCGGACTGAGTTTGCGATTGAAGCCGACTGACATCATGCGGTCGTCGGCCTCACAGCCGAAGTAGAAGTTCTCGCAGAAGAGCTTGCGCAGATCGTGGACTTCCGTCATGCCGCAGGCGGCGAACTCATCGAAGAGCTCGGGGCGCTTCGGATCCGAGCTGCGCGAGTGCGGCCGTTCGCGAATCCGTTCGGCGGTGATGCGCTCGTCACCGTATTCGGCGGCTAAACCGGCCAGCAGCTCGATGTCGAGTTTACCCGGATCGAGGTTCTCGAGCAGATCGGTGACGTTGCGTTTTTCGAAGTGTTCGACGATATCGTTGAGCAGCGTCACGGCCCACGCGACGCCGCCTTCGAGCAAACCGAAGTTCAGCGTCGGAAAGCGGTTCGTCACGCCGCCCAAAAAAAGCGCGCGGCAAAAATGTTCCGCACCGCCGGCAAACATGCCGAGGTGGTTGAAGACGTAGTTCGACGCCGAGCGCCGGTGCTGCGCGCCTATGTGCGAGGTGTGACACAGCGGCGCTACGCCGAGTTCGACGCACCGCTTCCAGAACGGATCGTAGTCGTGCGGCGGATCGATCGCGATCGATTGCCAGCGTTCGGCGAACTGCCCGAACTGCGGCGCGTCGCGAAACACTTCCGGATACGGCTTGCGAATCTCCGTGCCGACCATTACGGCCTTGTGACCGAGCTCGAGCACCGCGTATTCGAGTTCGCGGATCGCTTCTTCCGGCGTGTACGTCGGGATGACGGCGGCCGGACGGATGCGGTCTTTGACGTCGCGGAACATGTCGGCGTACATCGTGTTGAGCGCCCGGCAGCCCGCGGCGCGCAGTTCGTCGTCGCGCACGTACAGCGTCGCGAGCCCGGCCGTCGTCAGCATGTGCGCGAAGTCGATACCGCACGCTTCCATCCGCGCGGCGAAGTATTTCGGGAAGAGCGACATCGCGCGGTCGGCGGTGTGCGCCGCCGAGGGATAGCCCCACCAGATCATCTTGGTGGGGCCGTACGGCGCGGGCCGCTTCATCCAGCGCGCTTGGATCTCGGGGCCCGCAACTTCGCGGACGTACTCGTCGAGCAGCCACTCGCACTCGATCGTGTGCCCGTCGGCGTCGATGACGGGGTGATCGAGCTTTGCCCGAACCTCACTCCCGGGAAGGTCCGCGTGCCCCGACATAATCTGCGCTTAGCCCGGCTGCTTGACGCGAGCTTGCGCGGCCGCGAGGCGCGCGATCGGTACCCGGTACGGCGAACACGAGACGTAGTCGAGTCCGAGTTCATCGCAGAACATCACCGACGCCGGGTCGCCGCCGTGCTCGCCGCAGATGCCGATCTTCAGATCGGGACGCGTGCTGCGGCCCTTGGCGATGCCCATCCGCATCAGTTCGCCGACCCCGACGCGATCGAGCACCTGGAACGGGCTCTC
>Ga0182030_10011767_pt1 | contig 17615 bp, 14 predicted proteins | sample 812S3MmetaG_FD_121299 | JGI IMG/M metagenome (GOLD analysis project Ga0182030, IMG submission 121299) | Permafrost microbial communities from Stordalen Mire, Sweden - 812S3M metaG (Illumina Assembly) | ecosystem: Environmental > Terrestrial > Soil > Wetlands > Permafrost | place: Sweden...
GCGCTCGCTTGAGTTCGGCAAGTGTTGTGGCGCCGGCAAACTCAGTGTGGCCATCGCGGACGATCTCAATGCGAATGGGTGTAGAGGCTGGTAGCGGCTCACTGCCGATGAGGACGCATGGACCCAATGCGCAACTGCGGTCATAGACCTTCGCCTGGGGAAGATAGAGCGGGTTCTCTCCCTCAATGTCGCGCGAACTCATATCGTTTCCGATGGTGTAACCAACGATCTGTCCCCGAGGATTGACGAGCAATGTGAGTTCAGGTTCCGGGACAGACCACTTGGCATCGCTGCGAATGCAGACATGGCTTCCAGGGCCGGCAACGCGGCTTGCAGTGGCCTTGAAGAATAACTCCGGACGTTCCGCCGAATAGACGCGGTCGTAAAAATCGCCTCCGCCCGCGCTCTTCGACTCTTCCATCCGCGCGCTGCGGCTGCGGTAATAGGTAACTCCCGCAGCCCACACTTCCTGATTGCCGATAGGGGCTTGAATGTGCGCGGAGGTGAAATCATTCGCGGCCTCGCCAATGTCGACGATCGAGGCAAGATAGTCTTGCAAATTGTCGCGTGTTACCAGCGCATCCCACGAATTCATGGGAACTTTAAAGTGGCAGCCGCCCTGTTCTACATAAGGTCCGTTGTGGGTTCGGTAGAGCTTCACTTTTGTTTCTCCAGTCGCGAGATAATCAAGTCAACGTCGTATACGCAGCCAGCCCAGATGCCTCCACTTGCTTGAACCAGCGCAGCCCAGAGACGAGTATCATCTGGGAGCTGTGGATGTGGAGATAAGTCAGGGCGCGGCATCCTTTGCGCAAGCCGGCGCGAGCCTTCCTCTGCCCCGAATAACTCGCTTGTGTCTCCTATCAGATTGACGGAACCAGAAAGCTTGTCTCGATCGATTGCTATTTCAATCTGGTCGCCGTCATGAACCTTGCCGATGGGGCCGCTTGCCAGCGCCTCCGGCGAAATGTGGCCGATGCAGGCCCCGGTGGAGACACCACTGAAGCGCGCGTCGGTTAATACGGCCACGTGCTTGCAGTGAGGAAGTTGCTTGAGCGCTGCCGTAACCTGATAGATCTCATGCATGCCTGCGCCTGCCGGGCCTCCGCAAATGAGAACAATAACATCGCCCTGCGCCACCTTGCCGCTCTTGATAGCTTCAATGGCTGATGCTTCAGATACAAAGACTCTGGCGGGCCCAACATGTCGATACACATTTTGCTCGTCGACCAGGGAAGGATCGATCGCGGTGCTCTTGATTACCGAGCCCTCAGGCGCAAGATTCCCCATCGGAAAGCAGATGGTGGAAGTTAGTCCTCTGCGCCGCGCTTGACCAGGCGACAGGATGACATCGTCAGGATCGATGCCGTCGCGCTCTCTAAGGATAAGGCGCAGTTCATAACGCCGCGGACTATCTTTCCACCAGTCAAGACACGCATCGAGCGATTCACCCGAGACGGTCTTCACACTTCGATCCAAAAGCCCGGCCGTCCGCAGATGCAGCATAACTTCCGGCACGCCTCCGGCAAGAAATACCTGCACAGTTGCGAAGTTGCGCGGTCCATTTGGGAGCGCATCCACGAGACGCGGCGTCTCACGATTTACCTCGGCCCAATCGAAAGCAGTCGGACGCTGCAACTTTGCCGCGTGCGCGATGGCCGGAATATGCAGCAGCAGATTTGTAGAACCACCGAAGGCTGCGTGGAGCACCATTGCGTTTCGAATTGCCGGTTGTGTCAACACGTCCGCGGCACCCATTCGTAATTCGTGCAGACGCAAAATGGCACGCGCTGAACGCCGTGCGGCATCGAGCCAGATTGGCTGTCCCGAAGGCGCAAGCGCAGTATGGGGCAATGCCAGTCCCAGCGCCTCGCCAACCACTTGGCTGGTTGCCGCAGTGCCTAGGAACTGGCATCCGCCACCAGGCGACGCACAAGCACGGCAACCCACTTCAGAGGCGTATTCCAGAGAGATTTGGTTTTGAGCAAAGCGCGCGCCAATGGTTTGGACCTTGCCCGCATCTTCGCCCGATTCGGGCAGAAGCGTGACACCCCCGGGAACAAGGACAGCAGGGCTCTTGCCCGAGGAAGCCAGCGCCATCATCATGGCGGGCAAACCCTTGTCGCACGTCCCGATGCCTATAACTCCCTTGCTGGTGGGCAGGGAACGCATGAGGCGGCGCAGCACAATTGCAGCATCGTTGCGAAAAGGGAGTGAGTCCAGCATTCCGGCTGTGCCTTGCGTGCGGCCATCGCAGGGATCGGTGCAGGCTCCCGCAAAGGGAATGGCGTGCAGCGCTTTCAACTCACGGGCAGCCTCTGCCACCAATAAGCCCACTTCCCAGTGACCGGTATGGAAGCCAAGAGCGATGGGTTCGCCACTCTCGGCACGCAGGCCGCCGTGGGTGCTCAGGATAAGAAACTCGGGATCGAGAAGACGACCGGGATCCCAGCCCATGCCGGCACTTTGACTTAGGCCGAAGAGATTCCCGGATGGCTGAGTGAGCAGCATCTCCGGTGATAACGGAAGAAGTCCGGCAGGCCCGCGCGCATGGGTTGCAACGCTGAACAAGCCTGAGTCCGGCGTCTCCAGTACCGACATGAGTGGGATAGCTTCGATGGGAGAGCCCTTTCCATTCTCAAGTATAGAGATGGATTCCGGATTGGAGTAGTTGGTCGTGAGGATGCTATAAAGCTTGTGTGCCGGATGGACAAGTGCGGATGGATGATCGGTGGCCGATGGGCTTGCGCCGTCGCTGGTTTTACCTCTTACCGGCGGTGTTTGTTACCTATAGTCTTGCATATCTGGATCGCGCGAACTATGGGTTCGGGGCGGCAGCCGGGCTTGCAAAGACGCTGCAAATCAGTGCTTCACGGTCGGCATTTCTAGCGTCGCTGTTCTTCCTTGGCTATTTTTTATTTCAAATTCCCGGAGCTGCTTATGCGCGTCGCAGAAGCGCAACAAGGTTGGTGTTTTTCGCGCTCCTGAGTTGGGGTGCACTGGCGTCGTTGACAGGTGTTATCCGGGAGTTCTGGCTGCTTGCGCTCGACAGGCTGTTGCTGGGCGTGGCGGAGAGCGTGATTCTGCCGTCGATGCTGATTCTGCTGACAAACTGGTTTACACGCACGGAGCGGTCGCGGGCGAATGCCATCTTTCTCCTTGGAAATCCAGTTACTGTTCTCTGGATGTCCGCTGTTACCGGATTTCTGATCAAGGCAGTTGGTTGGCAGATGACGTTTATTCTCGAGGGGGTTCCTTCGATTTTGTGGGCGTTTGTATGGCTGCTTGTGGTTCGCGACCGCCCTCAGGAAGCAGTCTGGCTTAGCAAGAAGTGTTGCGACCTGCTTACAAGTGACCTTCAACGGGAGCAACAGATGCTTCCGCCAATGGCTAACTTCATAGCCACTCTGCGGGTGCCGAGTGTACTTCCGCTTTGCGTTCTATACTTCTGCTGGAGCGCGGGCGTCTACGGGTTCGTCCTATGGCTTCCAACAATGATCCGGGCCGGATCGGCGCGAGGAATCGAATCCGTTGGCTTGCTGAACGCGACTCCCTTTTTGCTCGCTATTGTTCTTATGCTATGCGTTGCGCATTTTTCCGATCGGTCGCTCAACCGGAAAAGTTACATAGGTCCGTTCCTGATGTTATCCGGGATTGCGCTGTTTATTTCTTTCATGACGGCGGGGTACAGTTTCTGGCTGGCGTTTGCTTTCCTGATTGTTGCCGGCGGCGCCATGTACGCGCCCTACGGTCCATTCTTCTCAATTGTGCCGGAGATTCTGCCCAGGAACGTAGCTGGAGAAGTTATGGCTCTTATCAATAGCTGCGGGGCGCTTGGCGGATTTGCCGGCACATGGCTGGTTGGACTTCTACAAGCGCTTACCGGCGACTCACGCGCCGGATATCTGGCCATGTCAGTATCGCTGATGCTGGCCGGCGCCATCGTGTTCAGGATGCGAGCCGCGAGGCAGGCGTGAACTCGCGGTATCGCGCGACCGGCCTCAGCCGTGGAGCCAGTCCCAGGTAGCCCCCCACCTTATGCTTTAGCGGTCAAGATGTTTTAGAGTTCAAGTACGGCGGCCTCAGACTCCGATTACGCCGTGAAACTGCAACCTGAGTGAGAGTGGAGCGAATTGCGCGTAGCTATCGATACCGGCGGAACATTTACCGACTGCGTCTATCTTTTGGACGGAAGTCTTCGGGCACTGAAGGTATTCTCCACGCCCGCGGATCCCTCGCTGGCAGTGCTTGACGGGCTGGCGCGGATTGACTCGGCCGGTGTGATCGAAGTTCGGCACGGGACTACCGTTGGCACAAACACAATGCTTGAGCGAACGGGCGCGCGCGCGGCGCTTGTGACTACGGAGGGCTTCGAGGATACGATTGCGATCGGACGCCAGAATCGAAGCCGGCTCTACGACTGGTTCGCGCCTGTGCCCGTGTGCCTTGTGCCGCGGGACTGCCGCTTCGGCGTGCCGGAGCGAGTTAGCGCCGAAGGAGAGATTCTTCGCTCTCCGACGGACGCGGAGTTAGCGGCCCTGGTTGCCAGGGTCCGCGACTGTGGAGCGGAATCGGTGGCAATATCGCTGCTGTTTTCGTTTGCCAATCCTGAGACGGAATTGCGCCTGGAATCTGCGCTGCGCTGCCTTGGGATACCTATTTCAACCTCGCATCGGATCCTTCCGGAGTTTCGGGAATACGAGCGGGCATCCACGACCGTGGTTAACGCTTATCTTGCGCCAAGGATGGAGAGCTACCTGCTGAGCATGGAGAAGCGAGTGATAGAGCATCGCGCAGGCAGCAGCGTGGTTGTTATGCAATCTTCGGGCGGAATCATTCCGGCGCGGCTTGCGGCGAGGGAGCCGGTGCGGACTGTGTTATCGGGGCCTGCGGGCGGGGTGATTGGCGCATGCAAGCTGGCACACTGGGCTGGTTTCGAGCGCATCATCGGCTTCGATATGGGAGGCACTTCCACCGACGTGTTCCTGGCCGATGCAGCCGGATTTGGCCCGGAACTTACGCGCGAATCGGCGATTGCAGGCCAGCCTGTCAGCGTGCCCATGCTTGACATTCATTCGGCTGGAGCAGGGGGGGGATCGATTGCACGTTTCGATGCGGGCGGCATGTTGCGCGTTGGGCCTGAGTCGGCGGGAGCGGAGCCCGGGCCAATTTGCTTTGGGCGTGGAACCATGCCGACCGTTACCGATGCAAACCTGCTGCTGGGACGGCTTGATCCGGACAGCTTTCTTGGCGGAGGAGTTACGCTGCACCGCGACAGGACCGAGCAGCTCATGCACGAAAGGAAGGGCTCGCTCACCACTGTGCAGGAGTTTGCGGCAGGCATTTTGAGCGTCGTGGAGACGCAGATGGAGAAGGCGATCCGGGTGATTTCGATTGAGCGTGGCCACGACCCGCGCGAGTTCACGTTGGTGGCATTTGGCGGGGCCGGTCCGCTGCATGCCTGTTCGCTGGCGCGAGCTCTGCGCATTCCCACGGTGCTGGTTCCCGCCATGCCGGGGGCGCTGTCGGCGCTTGGCATTCTGCTGGCGGATGCGGTTCGGGATTTCTCGCGGACCGTGATGCTGCCGGGCGACGCGATAAATAGCCTGGGGGAGAGCTTCGCGGAAATGGACCGGTGCGGCATTGCCGAGTTTGCAGCGCAGGGCCTTGAAGGCAAGGCGCAGCGCGCCCGCACCCTTGACATGCGGTATCGGAGCCAGGGGTATGAACTCAATGTCCAGTACGACGAACAGTACCCTAAACGCGCCGTTGATGAGTTTCACCGGCTCCATCGGCAGCGGTACGGGTTTTGCGATGAGCTCAGGCCCGTGGAGATTGTCAATCTGCGGCTGCGCGTGACGGCCGCAAGCGAGCCGTGGTCGCCGGCCACGCAGGATACTGTGCCAGACTACGGCAGCGCCGCTTGTTATGCGACGCGAGATGCTTTCTTCCACGGACAACCTGTGATTTCACGTCTCTATCGCCGCGACGGGCTTATGGCTGGATATAGCATCGATGGGCCGGCTTTGATAACTGAATACACCTCGGCAACGGTACTGCCGCCCGGATGCAGCGCCCGTGTGGATAACATTGGAAACTTGGTTATATCTATTGGTGAGGAGAAAACAGCATGACTTATGCGGCCGCCGATCCCATAGAACTGGCTATCTTCCAGAGTGCCGTGCATTCCATTGCCGAGGAGATGGGCGCGGCGCTGCGGCGAACCGCGCTTTCGCCTAACATCAAAGAGCGGCGCGATTACTCCTGCGCAATCTTCGATCGCCAGGGAAGAGCCATTGCCATGGGCGATCACATGCCCGTGCATCTGGGCTCCATGCCCATGAGTGTGAAAGCGGCCATCGAAGCGATTGCGTTCGGGCCCGGCGATATTGCGATTCTCAACGACCCGTACGCGGGCGGAACCCATTTGCCGGATATCACGATGGTGCTTCCGGTCTTCGTTGCCGGCCATGAAATGGCAAGTCCGGCCCAGCCCGCTTTCTATGTTTCCAATCGTGCGCATCACGCGGACGTGGGCGGCATGTTTGCGGGCTCGATGGGGCCGGCGAGAGAGATCTTTCAGGAGGGCATTCGAATTCCTCCCGTCCGCTTGGTCCGTGGCGGAATTCAAGATCGCGAGATGCTCGACCTGATTTTGTTGAACGTGCGCACTCCCAAAGAGCGCGAGGGCGACCTGGCGGCGCAGATTGGGGCCTGCCGCGTGGGTGAGCAGCGGATCCTGCAAGTGATAGAGAAGTACGGGGTGGAGAAACTGGATGCGCTGGCCGGCGAGTTACTGGATTACTCAGAGCGGCTGGTTCGCGCCCAGTTACACAAGATGCCCGCCGGTGACTTCAGCGCAGAGGACTGGCTGGACGACGATGGAGTTACTGACGCGCCGCGGAGGATAGCAGTTAGGCTGCGATTCGAACCTGAGGTGGCAGAGTTACACGTGGATTTTGCCGGCTCGTCCCCTCAGGTAGCAGGCTGCGTCAACGCGGTCCGCGCTATAACTATGTCAGCTTGTTTTTATGTGCTGCGATGCCTGCTCGATGAGGATGCACCGGCGACGGCGGGCATACTGCGGCCTCTTACACTTGAAACGCCTGCTGGAAGCATTGTGGACGCACAGCCGCCCGCCGCTGTGGCTGGGGGGAACGTGGAAACTTCGCAGCGGATTGTGGACGTGCTGCTTCGCGCACTGGCAAAGGCCATTCCGCAGCGGGTGCCGGCGGCGAGCGCGGGGACTATGAGTAATTTAACCGTCGGCGGCGTCGATCCGCGATCCGGTGAGGCCTTCACCTACTACGAGACGGCGGCGGGAGGCATGGGCGCGCGCCCTGGGCTCGATGGTATTTCCGGCGTTCAGACAGCCATGACCAACTCGCTGAACACGCCGATAGAGGCGCTGGAATATGCCTATCCGTTTCGCGTGCGGCGCTACTCATACCGGAATGGATCAGGCGGTGAAGGGCAGTTTCGCGGAGGCGATGGGCTGATTCGCGAGGTGGAAGTGCTTGCCAATGTGCAAGTAACTCTGCTGGCTGAGCGCAGAAAATTTCGGCCTTATGGCCTCGAGGGAGGAGGAGAAGGTGCGCCGGGCCGCGCGTATGTTGTGAAGGCAGGGAGCGCCGAAGAGCAGCTTTTGCCCGGAAAATGTAGCCGCTATCTCTTCAAAGGAGACATCCTGCGTGTCGAGACGCCCGGCGGAGGCGGCTGGGGAAAGCGTTGACCCTACGCAATTCAACAAAGTATTCCTCGAAGTTTGCAGGTGAGGCCTTCATGAAGTGGGACCATCCGGTGCAACTTGCGGGGCGGTTTCGGGTCTCAACTCTTGAGGTTGGCTGGAATTTGACCAGGGCCATGGATGGGAAATATGTTGACTGCATTCACAGATTCATTGGCATTTATCCGTTTTGGCGGTGGCTGGGGCGGAGGATTCTTCTTCTTCGCTTTGATATTGGCGATTGTCGGAATCGCGGTCTGGGCGCTCGCACGGCCGAGCCAGCCTGAGGTGCCTAAACAATAGAAACCAATAGGGTACATATCACTTTCGCCATGCCCGCCAGAACGAACTCACGCTGAGATAAAGAAACAGCGCCGAAATTGCGGCGGACAGGAGAAACGTCCAGTGATCGGGGCCGTGGCTGTAGCTGGCCCTGGCGCGCCAGAGCGCCGGACCAAACACGACCACGGGCAGGAAGAAGAAGACCCCTGTGACCTCAAGCATGAGTTTGCCACCCACGCGGCGGAAGGGACGCAAAAAACCGCCGATGCCGCGAACGACTCCCCCAGAAACCCTTCCGGCGACCTGACCGGTTGCCTGGCGTTGCTCGGCGGCCTGCCGGTCCGCGGCGGGACTGGAGGCGTTTTGTGCGGCTGCGGCGGCGCGCTGGCCGGCGATGCGCCCGGCGATCCGCAGGCCGATACCGAGGGTGCGGCCAACTGTGTGAGCCTTCATTCCGTCTATGATGGTAGCAGCGATCCAGGGAAAGCCATTTTTTTTGGATTGTTGCTGCTTCTCTGTTGCTCCCAACCGGCAACGGAAGTAAGGTAGAGGAATCCCTTGCCGCAACCCGCGCCCTTTTTCCTGAGCGCCGGCCGCCGCTCCCGGAGGTATCCGTGACATCCCGTCTGCGCGAACTGATTCAGCAACTGGGCGAGGCCATCCATGAGTCGGTCATAGAAAGTGAGCACATTGCCGGCGTGGTCCAGGATATTCGCAAACACGGCTTCGATGTGCTGCTGATGCTGGAAGCCACCATCGGCCTGAACGAAGTCTCCGCCAAGGAGACCACCGAGGACGCCAATTCCGGCGCGGAAGTGGGCAGCGAGGCCACGCCATTCACCCAGAACGATCTTCACTTTCTCCGCCGCCTCCGCATCTCTGTCGAGGGCGAGCAGGAGAATGGAGCTGAAGTGGATACCGAGTAGGTTGGGCGTGGGAAGGAATTCCGCCTCGCCGTGCCGCAAACGCCGATCCGGTGCAGTGCTGAGAGGTCTATTCGCAGGGATGATTCGTGTCCAGATGCTGTCAACAGAGATGGAGGAATCGGTTCCGGCAGGATCATTTCCCAGTGGTTTTCTTCGCCTTCGGTCCCCAAGGACTTTTCTCAAAGATCTGGCGGCGGCGTTCCGCGGGAAGTTCATCCCACTTCAAATCGAGTAGCACCGCATGCTCCGGATCGTCCGTGCCAATTCCTGCGGCAAGCAGCATCCCCTCGCGCTTCTTGCCCTTGCTGCCATTCCACCTGTCCTCGCAAGATATTGAACCGAAACCCATCCAAGTGCCGGCCTTCTCCATCTTCCTTTTTCTCGCAGCGAGGATCACAAACAGCGAAAACCAAACGGTGAAGAGAGACACGACGATGGGAAACATCGATTCGCGAGGAGCGCCACTCAAGAACAACACGAATGCAAAGGCAGTCAGCATTTCCGGGTGGCCTCGCTAACCTTACGAACTCAATGGATGGCCCCAATCGTATCGACGGCAGAGGATCGTGTCAAACCCAAAACCCGTGATCCAGCCATGGCTTATCCTGTGTTAGCTCTTCAGCCCCACCCGAATATGCAGTTCCCTCAACTGCTGCTCCGTAACAGTCGTCGGAGCATCGGCCATCAGGTCGGTCGCCTTTGCGGATTTGGGGAAGGCGATCACCTCGCGCAGGCTTGCGGCGCCTGCCAGCAGCATCACGATGCGATCGAGACCGAGCGCAATGCCGCCGTGGGGCGGGGTGCCGTATTCCAGCGCATCCAGAAAGAAGCCGAAGCGCGCGCGAGCTTCCTGGTCGCTGATGCCGAGCGACTGAAAGATCTGCTGCTGCACGTCTTTGCGATGGATCCGGATGGAGCCGGAACCGAGTTCGAGGCCGTTCATGGCCAGGTCGTAGCAGTTCGCGCGGACTGAGGCCGGATCGGTGAGCAGGTTGGCCATATCCGCTTCGTGCGGCGCGGTAAAAGGATGATGCGCGGGCATCCATTTCTGCGTGGCCAGGTCGTACTCGAACATGGGGAAGTCGACGATCCAGATGGGCTCGAAGGCTTCCGTCCCATTCACAGCATGCTTTTCGCCGCCTGTTGAGGCAGCCGATTGCACGACCGCTTCGGTAACTCCGAATGCTCCATGCCGCTCTGCATACTTTTTGGCCAGCTCGGTGCGAAAGTTGCCGGCGGCGGCATAGACATTGATCTCGCGCTCTGAGAGCCGTCCGGGGAATTTGGTGTCGCTCGCCTTAACCGGGTGGGCGGGGTCGCCAGCCACGACAATGACGAAATCAGCCTCCGCCGCGCCGGCGAGTTCGCGGACCGTGGCGGCGGACTCGGGGAATCCCTTGGCCAGGCGCTTGAAGTCGTCGATGAATTTGGCGCCCTTTTTCAAGTCGAAGATGGGGTGGTTTTCTTCGCGCTCTCTCCGGCTCAACTCGCCTACGTTGGGAATGCGAAACGCCACCACGGGCAGCGCCGGATCGATTTGCAGCGTGGCCAAAGCCTCGTCGGTGAAGGCTGAGCGCACATCGGTCAGTCCGGGGAGTCGCATGTCAGGCTTGTCGTTGCCGAACCGCCGCATCGACTCATCGTAAGTAATGCGGGGAAACGGAGCGTCCAGCGTGATGCCGGCTGCGCCAAACGCAGCCACCAGGAACTGTTCAACGACACTGAAGACGGTCTCCTGGCGCGGAAAACTCATCTCCAGGTCCACCTGGGTGAATTCGAGCTGGCGGTCGGCGCGCAGATCCTCGTCGCGAAAGCAGCGGGCGATTTGGAAATAGCGGTCGAAACCGGAGATCATGAGGATCTGTTTGAAGATTTGCGGCGACTGCGGCAGCGCGTAGAACTCGCCCGGATGCACGCGGCTGGGCACCAGAAAATCTCGCGCCCCCTCAGGCGTGCTCTTGGTGAGGATAGGCGTTTCAATCTCCAGAAAGCCCTGCCGGCTCAGGCTCTCCCGGACAGCCAGCGTAATGTCGTGGCGCAGACGGAAGTTGCGCTGCATCTCTGGGCGGCGCAGGTCCACGTAGCGGTACTTCAGCCGGACTTCTTCGTTCTGTATTGCTTCTTCCGACGGTGAGAATGGCGCCAGGCGCGTGTCATTCAGAACGAGTAACTGCGTAGCCTCGATCTCGATTTCACCAGTGGGCATCTTGGGATTGATGGCGTCCTTGTCGCGCAGCCGCACCTTGCCCACCGCGGCCACCACATACTCCGGCCGAACCTGTTCGCCTTTCAGATGGCCGTCCGGTGTCAGCTCCTTATCGAGCACGATCTGGGCGATACCGGAGCGGTCGCGGAGATCGAGAAAGATCAGGTTTCCGTGATCGCGGCGGCGGTTCACCCAGCCCATCAGAACCACTTGCTGACCGGCGTTGGCTGCGCGCAAGTCGCCGCAGTAATGCGTACGTTCGAGGCTTCCTAGAAAATCGAGCACTACCCTCTTCCTTCTACTCGCTTGCGGGGATGGAGAGAAAAGCGGCCAGTTCCGCGCGAGGTACCTTTGTTTGTATGCCGGAGGCGAAGGTCTTCACTGTCAGGATACCGGATTGAAGCTCGTCCTCGCCCAGGATGACGATGCGCCGCGCCGTCTTGTCCGCCGTTTCAAACGACTTTTTCAGCCGAAACCCGCCCTCTCCCAATTCCACACGCAACCCGACACGCCGCAGTTCGCGGGCCAGCGCCAGCGCGGCAGCGTTCAACCCGTCGCCCAGCGGCGCAATAAATGCATCGGCCAACTCGGGCTTGGCAGCCTCCAGCGCCTGCAGCGTCAACACCAGCCGGTCCTCGCCCATGGCAAAGCCGATTCCCGGTGCCCTGGGGCCGCCGAGCATTTCACTCAAGCCGTCATAGCGTCCACCGCCAAGCAAAGCGTTCTGCGCACCCAGGCCCCCATGCGTGAACTCGAAAATCGTCCGCGTGTAATAGTCGAGGCCGCGCACCAGGCGGGGATTCCGCGTGTAAGGCACACCTGCAGCATCCAGCGCCGCCGTCACCGCCGCAAAGTGAGCCAGCGAGGCCTCATCCAGCGAGTCGGCAATCACCGGCAAAGTGTCGATAATCGGCTGGTCTGCGGGAACTTTGCAATCGAGTACCCGGAGCGGGTTGGTAACCGCGCGGCGCTGGCAATCCACACACATCTGCTCGACGACTGGGACCAGGGCCGCGCGAAGCGCCTCATTGTAGCGGGCGCGGTCGGCTGCGGAGCCAACCGAGTTCAGGTGCAGGGTCCACCCCGCGATGCCCAATTCATCCAGCAGCGTGGCAAGCATCTCCAGCACTTCCGCGTCGCGGATGGGGCTCTCGCTGCCAGCCGACGGCGGCCCGATCACCTCGGCGCCAATTTGCGAGAACTGCCTGTAGCGGCCCTTCTGCGGGCGCTCTCTGCGAAACTGCGGCCCTAGGTAAAAGAGCTTCTGCAACTGGCCGGTCTCGCCCAACTGGTGTTCAATGTAGGCCCGCACCACACCGGCCGTGTTCTCCGGCCGCAGGGTAAGAGATTGCGTCTTTTCCGACTGTGCCCGCGCCCGGTCTTCCCAGGTGTACATCTCCTTGGAAACGATATCGGTTTCCTCGCCTACGCCGCGCGCAAACAGCGCCGTGTCCTCAAACACAGGCGTGCGAATCTCGCCGAAGTTGTAGCGGGCAAAGACGGCGCGCGCAGTGGCTTCGATGCGGTTCCAAAGCGCCGTTTCCGGCGGCAGCAGGTCGCGAGTGCCGCGAACGGCTTTCAGTGTGCTCATAACCCTTCTAGTCTAAATGGCGAGGGAGGCCGAGACGTCGAGTCCCAGCCCCACAGAAGGCCACGAGACCTCGAGATAACGACAACTTCCGCAGACGCGCGTCAAGAGCGAATTGCCAACGGTGCTTACTGCCGGAGCCCTCACTTCCCGACACGTTTCTCCCGTCCAAATCGCCACCGCATTTGACACGCCGTCCCCCATTTGCGAGACTCAGAGATGCTGCCGGTTTGGCGGAAAGCGCTAAACTTGTGAACCGTGCCGAAGTGGCGGAATTGGCAGACGCGCGTGGTTCAGGTCCACGTACTCGCAAGGGTGTGGGGGTTCGAGTCCCTTCTTCGGCACCAATAATTGAAAATAAAGCACTTACGGCGGGTTAACTACCCGCTGTACTACTTTTTTCTACAAATCCCTCCAAAGGCTTTAATCGAACTTCCAGCGTCTCTCTGGAAAGCTCCCTCAATCCGACATTCACGCCGGCGGAACGAAGCTTGAATCTTGTCTTGTGGCGATGGAGTAGCTTTGTGCTTCTTTAAGTGGAACTCTTTCTTTCTTGCTCTAGGCTCCCTTCGACTCTGGCAGGCGGTTGAAGCATGCGTATTCGGGCGTGAACACACTGGGGCTGGCCGTGGGGACGGATGGATTTGTAAAACCCTCGGAATCGGCCAATCGAGGTTTTGGCCTCATGAACTCGTGCGCAGGCATTCAGCCAGACCTTCTCGCATTTGAGGGCCCTAAGTCGTTTCCAGCGTATTTCTCTTGAGGTAACCAACTCAGTCTTTTCCCACCACTGTGTCCCAGAGCCCGTAATGGGCGAGCCCCTCATGGCTCTCGATGCCGGTGTACAGCAGCGAGGCATCCTCGTAGCGACGGAATCCGAGCCTTAATATCGTCGGTATGAATGAACGCATAAGCGTGGGTCTCCATCCCCTCGCCGCGGTCCAGGGATTCCTTGCTGGCCCCACAAAAGCTGCATTTGCCGTTAGCCCAGGAATGCTCCGTGCGCTCGAACCAGATATTGCCATGATCGCTGCCAAAGCTCCTGGCGACGGAATGCGCGCCATTCGCATGCTTTGAGCAATAGAGGCTGCGGCGCGCGAGCAAACTAGTAAGTTGAGTTGTGCCAATGCCGAACACCTGGTGCGTCAGGATATGGTCGACGCGCACTTGCAGGTCTGGGATTTCGGGTTCCAGCCCTTTTATCAGCCGTCCAGTGATCTCGCGCAGGAACACACCGGACTTCGTGAATGGGTCAAGGAACCGAACCGTGCTATTCGACCAGAGGTCCGCCCCTCCATTGTTCACCGCCCAGGCATCGGCGAGCGTGTTAAGCATCCGGTTGGCGAACTCGGGCGGCGTGAACACCTCGTCGTTGGAAAGATTGGCAATACAGGTCAAAACGTCCGGGTTGCGCCCGCGAAGCGTAAAGCTCGCCTGACCGTTCATATGGCCACTCCCAACCCGTCGTTCAACGCCAAGCCTGCAAGTTCGCGCGCAGTCGTCGGCAGATATTCCTTCAGCGGTCTGAACACCTCATGCTTGCCGAGATCAGCAAACAGGGCGCCTTCCTGGCTGAAAGAGGACATTTGCGTGAGAGCATCAAAACGGAAGTCTCTTCGCTTGAACTTGCCTTTACCTAAATATCCCCACTCGGCAAAGGTGAGGGGTTCACCGGAGTGCATGAGCATCGTCAGCGCGTCGCCATGTACGAGATTCTGCGACAGGACGTACAAAGCGGCAAAGTAGATCTCGTCCGTCCCTCTCAGATTCAGATAGTCAGTGAGAACCCCAAGCATATTCGCGCGGCACTCGGCGATATTATCTGCCAAGATTTCAATCCCGTAGGTGCACATCACCGCCAACAGGGCGTAATGCCGCCTCTCAAAGTCGGACTTGCCGAACTTGGCCTCCACGGCGGCCAGTTTGCGTTGCAAAACGGGAACAAGAAAGTTCCCGCTTCCGCAAGCAGGCTCCAGAAAACGAGAATCGATGCGCTCGCTCTCACCCTTAACAAGGTCGAGCATCTTCTCGACCAGCCACCGAGGCGTGAACACCTCACCGTGGTCTGCAACGCGCCTTTTGGACTTGATCAGATTCATAGTCATGGCTTGCGATCTCAACCAGCAGCTTGTGGCGGACGGCGACGATCTCCTGGTACACCCCATCGGGCATATACATCATAGGATACCCATCGGATGCAAATGATTGAGGCGGCAACCAGAACTGCATGCACTGCATGCACTTTCCCACCCCAAACAGCCATTTTGGTGCGCAAAAGCGTACCAAAAACACGTTAATAACGCTCTTATTCGCCCTTAAACGGCCTTAAATCATGCTGTTTTGCATTAATTGTCACGCGTTTGACTATGCGTATACGCGTACGCTGCATGGTTGTTTTGCCATCGCAGACTTCGCAAATCACCGCACATGCGGCGTCACCAATTCCCGTTCTTTGCCCCCTGCTGCGAGAAATGCGGGGTAGGATTGCTTCATGGGCGCACTCCTAGATGTCCGCGGTTTGCATATCCGGTTTGGAGCGTCGGAGGCGGTGCGAGGCATCAGTCTCCAGCTTGCCGAGGGCGAGGTGCTGGGGCTGGTCGGCGAATCGGGGTCCGGAAAGAGCGCTACTGCGCTGGCAGTAATGGGGTTGCTGGGATCGGCGGCACAGGTGTCGGGGGAGATTTTGTGGCGTCGCGGAGGCGAGGTTGTCGACCTGCTGAAGCAATCGCCCGGAGCTTTGCGGCGGTTGCGCGGCGTGGAGATTTCGATGATCTTTCAGGAGCCGATGACAAGTTTGAATCCGGTAATGACCGTAGGCCGGCAGGTTGCGGAGGGCTTTGAGGCGCACGCTCCGTGGTGGACGGGGCGTGAGGCCAAACGCAAGGCCATTGCCGCGCTGGAGGCCGTTGCTATTCCCGAGGCGGCGCGGCGCTATGGCGACTATCCGCACCAGTTTTCAGGCGGGCAGCGGCAGCGCATACTCATCGCCATGGCGCTTATCAACCGGCCGCGGCTGCTGATTGCGGACGAGCCGACTACCGCGCTGGATGTTACGGTGCAGGCGCAGGTATTGGAACTGCTCAAGGACTTGCAGAAGCAGTACGGCCTAGCCATGCTATTCATTTCGCACGACTTGGCTGTGGTGGGCCAGATGGCCAGCCGACTAGCGGTGATGCGCTCGGGACAGGTGGTCGAAACCGGAGAGTGCAGTAGGCTGCTCACAAATCCAGAGCATCCTTATACCAAAAGCCTGTTGGCCGCGGTGCCTACGCTGCGGACCGACAGAGCACAGCCACTGGCGATGGTGGAGTAATCGGAGACCTATAAAACCTGAAGACGACTATCCATCGTGCCCCCGGCAGGTGGGGCAGTTTTGTTGAGGGATTCTCGCCGTGGGTGGGGTTAGATGCGCACATTGCCCTGTCAAAATCTCGTGCAGGTGTTCGCATATCCGTGCACTCAAACGTGTGACAAATAGTGCAAAACAGCACGAAATAAGGCCGTTTTTAGTGCAAAAGAGCGCAAATACGTGTGTTTTGGAGCACCAAATTGCGCGGGTAAACGCTTATAAAGCGAATACAAAGCGAAGCTGTTGCATGCACTGCTAGCACTTTCAACTGTTAGCTCTCGGCTTTCAGCTCTCAGCTCGAAGAACCCGCGGGCCGGCGGTGGAGCTTTGTGGTCTCCCACTAATCGACCACCCACCCCAGCGACGAAGACCTGTCGCTGGGGACCCCGGGACGCTCGATGAATGGGGCACACAGGGTTTCATATTCTTGTGGGTCGGCAAAGCCGGTGAGATTCAAAGACGGGAGGTCTCTGGACACGCGCGACGCCCCTCGGCGAACCGAGAGGCGCGGTGGGCGCGGATGGGGTTGGAGCTATTCGGCCGCAGCGATTTCGGTGGCGGTTACGGGGGCCGGAACTTCTTCGACTGCCTCGCCCAGCACCTTGACCTTCACATGCGCGGTCACTTCACGGTGCAGCTTGATGGCCACGTCGTAGTTGCCTAGGGCCTTGAGCGGCTCCGCCAATTGGATCTTGCGGCGATCGACCTCGAAGCCCTTGACTCCAAGTTCGGCAGCAACGTCCACCGAGGTAACCGAGCCGAATAACTGGCCGCTCTCGCCCGACTTGCGGGTAAAGATGAGCACGATGGGCTCGAGTTTGGCGACCAGCTCCTCGGCCTGCGCCTTTTCACTGGCGGAACGGCGGATGGCGGCGGTCTTCATTTGGTCGATGACAGCCTTGTTGGCCAGGGTTGCCTGCAGCGCCAGCTTGCGGGGCAGCAGGAAGTTGCGACCGTAGCCTTCGGCAACTTTCACCACGTCTCCGCGGTTGCCCAGATTGGCTACATCTTCTTTCAGAATTACTTCCATGACAAACTCTCCTGTGGTGCGCCGAGGGCGCTCCTGTCATTTGGACGGGGGCATCGGGAGTATATCCGCCGACGTTCCCTCGGGGGCTAAAGTCCTCGCAGTTCTGTTGCAGTTTGGGCGGCACGGGACCCAGAGGGTACCCGGCCGTGCCCTTTCAACGCTGCGGGCGTTCCGTGAGGGTGTGTTCGCCCAGGTCTCAAGAGCGATATCTGGGGCACCCAATCCGCTGCGAAATCAACCGGCCCGTTTCTAATGCCGAGTGGCAAACGGCAACAGGGCAATGTTCCGGGCCTGCTTGATGGCGCGTGTCAGGCGGCGCTGGTGGGTTGTGCAAACGCCGGTGAGCCGCCGCGGCACAATCTTGCCGCGCTCGGCCACAAACCCTTGCAGCAGGCGTACATCGCGGTAGGGGATGGCGTCGATTTTCTCGGTGCAGAATTTGCAGACCTTCTTGCGGCGGAAGAACTTGCCGCGGCCACCGGGTCCACCACTGGGCCGTCCGCCGCCA
>Ga0182030_10011768_pt1 | contig 17615 bp, 20 predicted proteins | sample 812S3MmetaG_FD_121299 | JGI IMG/M metagenome (GOLD analysis project Ga0182030, IMG submission 121299) | Permafrost microbial communities from Stordalen Mire, Sweden - 812S3M metaG (Illumina Assembly) | ecosystem: Environmental > Terrestrial > Soil > Wetlands > Permafrost | place: Sweden...
ACCGACAATTTGGGCACTTGCTAGCGCCAGAGCCGCTTTCATTATTGTGCGATCGGAAGCCGCTTGAGGCGGTCAAGATGTTGTCCTCGATGGCCGAAGCGGGCGACGAACACGCGAGAACCGCTCTGGCACTACTCGGCAACATCGGGGGGTCGTGCGATGCCCTGCAGCCGTCCCCAACATTCCCAAGGTTCACTGTTGTGACAATGGAGCGCGCCCGCAAGAACGGTGCGACGGACGATACGCTTCAGCGGCTGAGCGGTGTCCTATCCGAGGAGCAGGCGGGACCTACCGCCGATGAGCTTGAGGCCTGCCGTCAGAGTGCCAGCGAGTTCAAAAAGCTATGGCCGGCCATTGTTGAACAATTTGTGAGTGGCCTCGGCCGATCGATTAAGACGCTTATGGGCGAAAATGAAGCCGACGTGCAGATTGAATACGATCGCAAATCGCTGGTCGCAGGCGACGCGGACGGTCAACTGAAGCTTGCCCACGAGCTTTTGGAAAAGGGAACCCCCAGCAGTCAGGCCGAGGCACTCGCACTGCTTCGCGAGGCGGCGGTCGCCTCTCCTTCGGCCAAGACCGAGTTCGCTACCTGTCTTCTGAAGGGCTGCCCAACCCCAGCGCCGGACACCGCGGAAGCCACAAAGCTGCTGACGGACGCAGCATTATCTGGCGATGCACTTGCGCTTCGAATGCTGTCCGGCAACGTGGGCCCAAACTTCTTTGATGCCGAATCAATCCTTCCACCTTCCGAGAGATATGCGTGGAGCAAGTTTCTGCAGCGACTGAATGAGGAAGGTTGCTTCGGTACGGCTGACTACCTCGCATGGGTGAATTTTCCCAATCCACAGCCCGGCCTGCTAACGATGTCTCCGTACGAATCCACCGCGGCTGAAGCTCGCGCCGCAGATCTTCTTGCGCGATTGGACCAAACAAGAGACTTGCTGGGGTGCAACTCAACCTGACAGGCGACTGTGGGCAAGGTCGATACCTTGCGGCCGCCTTGCTACCGGTCGCCATTGACATCGGAGGGCTGGACCCCGCGACCCAGTCTAGGGGGCCGGCCGGCTTAAGCGTCTCCTGACTCCCTGACGGCTGGCCGACGTGGCGGTTCGCCGTCTCGTTTCCGGCGGCCAACGCCTTGATAGGACAGAAGGGAGTTGCTTGACAAGCAGATAACATGAGGTGAATATACGTAAAACTGTATATCGGAGAAAGTCATGGAACAGCTCAAGTACTCGAACATATTCGACGCCATCACGGATGATCCCGTAGAAGCGGCGGATTTGAAGTTTCGGGCGGACCTTATGCTCCTGCTCCGCGAGTACTTCCGCGCCCAGAAGGCGACGCCGGCCGATATTTGCCAGCGACTCGGGGTACCTCAACCGCGCGTGAGCGAACTTCTGAACGGGAAGATCGATAAGTTCTCGGCCGACAAACTGATCGGCTTCGCGGCCAAACTCGGAATTCGATTCTATCCGAGCGTCGTCAAGGCAAGTCGCGGCAAGCCAATGAAGATCAAATGCGACGTTTCCATGCCGGCGCCCACTGCCTGATTACTTGCCTCGTTTAGCCCTGGGCGCCGCCGCAACCACTGTTTTGGCGCGCTTGCGTTCCGCATCAACTCGCTGCTTCATCTGCTTGTACCTAGCTTTCGCGGTGTCCATCTCCTTCTGATCGACCCCATTGGTCGTCTTCTCGAACGCATGCAACACGAACACAGTGTTCAGGTACTTGCAACAGTAGACAGCCCGGAAGGCGGGGCTGCCGTTCTCGATCAATTCAATGGCACCCGGACCCACCGATTCCGATAGCACCTTGTGTGAGGAGAAGGGATCCTGCCCCTGCTGCACTGCGTTCAAATCAGTGCCAAACTGCTTCTGGATGTGCGCGGGAAGGGCGAGGTACGCCCGTTTGGCTGCAGCTGTCACGAACTCGAAATCCATCATCAAGCACCAGTTAGCTGCTGATGCGAGCCATCTTACCGTGCGTCTCGCCCGCGAAGGCGGCCGCAAGCTGGCCCGGGAGCAGGCGGAGCGCATTGCCGTTCGCGACGGCTAGAATTCAAGAAATCGTATTTCGGGCGATTTTAATCAACCGCAACCCATTGGCGGCCCTCGAAATGGGGGCAGCTGCGTAGTAACACCCTTCCTACAAAAGAATCCCCGGGCTTGCCGGGGAACTTGAGTGGAACAGGTGCTGAGGTAAGAACCCGCACGTCCTGAGCTGGAAGATACGCCGCACAATAGTGCAACAACGCTCCACCTTGTCTGTTGTCCGGTGTTGCAAGTATGTAACGCCGGATATAAACACCAACCGCTTGGTGCAGATATCATAATCGATAACATAGAGAAATCCAACGGTTAGGACGCAATAATTACAAGTTGCTGCATTAAATCAAATGTGTCGCCAAATTGTGACACAGGACACATTGCGACCTGGAGCGTCACGCCCAGACGCCCGCCAACCGCTCTAAATCCGGGGCATTGGCAGATCTGCACCTCGCTATGCAGGCCATGCTGACGGTCCTCCAGGCGCTTGCGCTTTGGCAGTCGATGTTGCATCCGGATAACTTGCTTTTATGCATCACTGATCCAGAATTTGCTGAACCTTACGCAGGAAGTTTTTCATGAAATATCTCCATACGATGGTTCGCGTGACCGACATCGAACAATCGCTGCGCTTTTATCGCGACGCGCTTGGCTTGCAGGAATTATCGCGCAAAGACTACAGCCAAGGACGCTACACCTTGGTTTTTTTAGCAGCGGCTGGCGATAGCGACGCGCAAGTCGAGTTGACCCACAACTGGGATCCGCAGCCCTACGAGGGTGGACGCAATTTCGGACACCTCGCCTACGCGGTCGATGACATTTACGCCGCCTGCAAGCGCTTGATGGATCACGGCGTGATCATCAATCGGCCGCCGCGCGACGGCCGCATGGCGTTCGTGCGCTCGCCGGACAATATCTCGGTGGAGTTGCTGCAAAAAGGTCAGGCGCTTGCGCCGACCGAACCGTGGAGCGGCATGCCCAATACAGGGGTGTGGTAACGGGCGCCGTGCAACGGCGTGTGGTAGCGCATGAAGCGCTAGCGGCCTAGAACATCTCGGACGCGTCCGGCGCCTCGATCTCGACCTTGTTGCGCGACGGAATATGATCGCCCGTGATCATTTGATCGTAGCCCTGTCCCGGACCCACCATCGGGTAGACCCCGGCATCCCGGTCGATCATCACCTCGAGAAATGCCGGGCCTTTGAACTGAATGAACTCCGCGATGACGCGGTGAACGTCCGACTTCTTGTCCAGGCGTAGCGCGAACTTGAAACCATCGGCCTGCGCCGCCTTGACGAAATCCTTGGTGTGCAGGCTCTTGTCGCTGGCGCTCAAGCGGCCCTTGTGAAAGAGCTTCTGCCACTGCTTGACCATGCCGTCGCCGCAGTTGTTCAGCACCACGATCTTGACGGGCAAATCGTAGGTGGTGACCGTTTCCATTTCGCCAATGTTCATGCGGATGCTGGCGTCGCCGTCCATATCGATGACCAATCGGTCGCGCTGCGCGACCTGCGCGCCGATCGCCGCCGGCAGGCCGAACCCCATCGTGCCCATGCTTCCCGAGGTCAACCATAGGCGCGGGCTGCGGAAATCAAAGTATTGAGCGGCCCACATCTGATGTTGGCCGACTCCAGTGGTGATGATGGCCTCGCCCTTGGTAAGCGCGTTAATCGTTTCGATCACGAAGTAAGGCTGGATCAACTCGCTGTCGCGGTCGAAATTCATGGCGTACCGGGTACGCAGTTCGGCGCAATGCTGATGCCACGCCGACCAATCGCGTCTGAACTGCTCGCGCCTGCCGAAATCCAGCAGACTCAGCAATGCATCGGGCATCAGGCCGACATGACTCCAGTCCACGCGCTTGACCTTGCCTATTTCGGACGCGTCGATATCGATGTGCGCGATGAACTTGGCCCGCGGCGCGAATTTCGCCGGATCGCCCGCGACGCGGTCATCGAAACGCGCGCCCAGCGCTAACAGACAATCGCAATCCTCGACCGCATAGTTGGCGAACGCGGCACCGTGCATTCCAAGCATGCGCATTGACAGGTCGGAGGCCGTGTCGACCGCGCCGATCCCCATTAATGTGGTGACCACGGGTATCTGAAATTCTTTGGCAAATTCACGCAAAGCGAAAGACGCGCTGCCGTTGATGACGCCCCCGCCCGCGTAGATCAAAGGGCGCTTCGCGACTCCCAAGGCCGCGAAAAAATCGACGCATGCTGCTTCGGGCAGTTTGCTCACTTCGAGCCGATTCATACGTTGGCGATAGCCTGGGATCGGCAACCGGCCCGAACCCTGGAACACGCCTTTCCAGTTTTGTACGTCTTTGGGCACATCCAGTACCACGGGGCCGGGTCGGCCGGTGCGCGCGATCTCGAAGGCCGTCCGTACCGTCGCCTCCAGTTTGCTTGGATCGGTGATCAAAAAGACATGCTTGGCAACCGCACCCATGATGCTCGGCACAGGGGCTTCCTGGAACGCATCGGTGCCGATTGAGGTGGTCGCCACCTGACCGCAGATGACCACAACGGGTATGGAGTCGGCCATGCAATCGCGCACCGGAGTGACCATGTTCGTGGCACCGGGGCCCGAGGTGACCAAAGCCACGCCGACCCGGCCACTGGCGCGCGCGTAGCCGGCGGCCATGAAGCCTGCGCCCTGCTCGTTGGCCGGAACGATCAGCGGCATGGCTGAATTACGTTCCTGATTGAAGCGGAACACGGAATCGTAAATCGGCAAAATCGCACCGCCGCTGTAGCCGAATATGCTGTCCACCCCTTCATCGGCCAGCACCTGGACGAGCATATCCGCACCGCTCATGGCAGCTCCTGCCAGAGGGTGGGCGGTTCGGTTCAGCATGTCGTGGCGGTCTTTCAAGGGGGAAAGACTAGCAGTTCTCGCCCTGGCGCCCAAGTGCCGCCCTCCCGTATCCTTCCGCACCATGCGTCACTTAATAGCGATTCTTCTGCAAAATGAGGCCGGTGCGCTGACTCGCGTCACCGGGCTCATTTCCACGCGGGGCTACAACATCGAGTCTCTGTCGGTCGCGCCCACCAATGACCCCACGGTCTCGCGAGTGACGCTGGTAACGATAGGTTCCGATGAAGTCATCGCTCAGATAAACGCGCAGCTGCTGAAACTGGTGGATGTGGTTGCGGTCGAGGACATGACCGGCGGCGATCATCTCGCGCGCGAGTTGCTGCTGATCAAGCTGCAGATACCCGCCGAGCACGTCGAGTCCATGGACACGCTGCTGCGCCGGGTCAACGGCAAGGTGTTGTCGGCGAACCCATCGAGTTTCATCGTAGAGCTGACCAGCACTGAAACGGAAATCGGCGAGTTCATCGCCAATGTGGCCGCATTCGGCGAGATCGTCGAGGTGGTGCGCAGCGGCGTCTTGGGGATAGCGCGGGCCAATCCGCGCTTGCATGCCGTCAAGTGAGCAGCACCATGTTCACGCTCTACGATTACCTGCCTTCCGGCAACGGCTACAAGGTGCGCCTTACGGCCAAGCGGCTCGGTATCGCCTACCGCCTGGTGCAAATGGATGTCACGCACGGGGCCACTCGCAATGCGGACTTTCTCGCCAAGAATCCCAACGGCCGAATACCGGTGCTCGACATTCCCGGCCGCGGCTTTCTCGCCGAGAGTCACGCCATCATCGGCTATTTGGCGCACGGGTCCGATCTCTTGCCCGAAGATCCCTGGCAGCTCGCACTGCTTTGGCAGTGGTTGTGTTTCGAGCAGTACAATCTCGAGCCTAATATCGGCACCGCGCGTTTCTGGCTGACGTCATTGCACAAATCCGCGGCAGAACTGGGCGAGCGGCTTACCGAGAAGCTTGCCAAAGGTCACGAGGCGCTTGCAGTGCTGGAACTCGGGCTCGAAGCAAGGCACTTCTTGGTGGCAGATCGATTTTCGCTCGCAGACATTGCGCTCTACGCCTACACGCATGTCGCGCCGCAGGGCGGCTTCGCGCTCGATGCCTACCCCAACATACGCGCATGGCTCGAGCGCGTCGCCCGCGAGCCCAAACACGCGCCGATCACCGAGCCTTAGAATAGAGGGTGAAACCATGCAGCTCGTTACCAATCCGGCCGTCAAGGAAGCGTTGCAATTGCTGCTGGCGTTGGGTTTGGGCGCCGCCGTGGGATTGGAACGACGCCTGCGCGGCCATCCGGCGGGCATTCATACCAATGCCCTGGTCGCGCTCGGGTCTGCCGCGTTCGTCATATCCGGCCTGACCCTGGGCGGCGATATTTCGCGGGTGGCGGCACAGGTGGTGACCGGCAGTGGTTTCATTTGCGCCGGCGTGATTCTGCACCGCGGCGCCGACATTCGTGGGCTCAATACCGCGGCAACTCTGTGGTGTACCTCCGCCACGGGCGTGATGGCGGCATGCGACCGGCCGCTGCTCGCCTGCATGGTCGCCTCAGCCACGCTGCTCACGAACGTCGTGCTGCACTATGTCGAGCACATACTGATAAAGACCAACCCGATCAATAAAATTGCCTGACGCCTGCCGAGGAAATTCTTAGGTTCATGCCTGAAATCGAAGTCAAACCGGAACATGCTGACGATCCCAACACCCGCCGCGTGGGAATATTGGTGGGCATCGTGGGCATTCTTCTGTCCGTCGTCACCATCGCTTCCCATCGCGCGCATACCGATGCGGTTATTCACCGCACCGAGTCGAACGACCTGTGGAGTTACTACCAAGCGAAGAAAATTCGCGAGAACACCGATGAGGTCGCGCAGTCGCTGTTGCAAGCTTTGAGCTCCGAGCCAGCCAAAACCGAAGCCGCCCTCAAGAAGCTCGATGCAGCGCGCGCCAAATATGCCGTGGATGCCGAAAAACTGCAGGACGATGCACGTGGCAAGGACAAGGAGACCGACCTGGAAGAGCGTCGTGCACTGTTCTTCGACATCGGCGAGGGATTGCTGGAACTCGGGCTGGTTTTGTGTTCGCTTTACTTTCTGGCGCGCAAGCCGTTCTTTCCGGTGTTGGGCGTCATCGCCGGAATCGCCGGCACGGTGTTGGGAATTGGCGGCGCATGCTTGGGTCTCTGGGGCTCCGGCACTTGAAATGGCGGGCGATTGCCGCCACCTGCCTGCTCGGCGTCGCGCTGGGCGCCCATGCGCAGGGCGGCCAACCGCCAACGCGCGTGGAAGCGCGCTCGCCGGACCTGCTCGCCGTGGCTCTGGTGCAGGGCGACCGAATGAGCATCCATCTGAGCCGCCTGCTCGATAACGCACCGCTGCGTGACGCAGTGGTGACGGTGGTGCTGCGCGGCGTCGCGCATCCGACCGTCGCGGAAGCCGATGGAAGCTATTCGTTGATTGCCAAGGATCTGACGCTGCCGGCAGCCGCCGCGGTGGAATTTCAAGTCGCTCAATCGCAGCTGCATGAAAATCTGCACGGCGTGCTGCAGGCAGCATCGCTCGGCGCCGCGCCTGAAGAAAAGAGCAACGCCAGGCAAATGTGGTGGTGGGCGCTGAACTTCGGCGTTTGTATCGGGTTTCTGGTGCTGTTCTCGAGGCGCAAGAAGAGCGCGCAAAGTTAGCGCTGTACGCCCTGGCTACAGAGCGGCGTTGTCGGTCTCACCCGTGCGGATGCGCAGCACGCGGATGATGTCGGTGACGAATATTTTGCCGTCGCCGACTTTGCCGGTCTTCGAGGCACCCACGATGGCTTCCATCACTTGATCGACCAGCTCATTTTTTACAGCCACCTCAATGCGTGTCTTCGGCACGAAATCCACGACATATTCGGCGCCGCGGTACAGCTCCGTGTGTCCGCGTTGCCGCCCGAATCCTTTCACTTCGGTCACGGTCATTCCGGAGACGCCGATTTCGGAGAGCGACGCTCGCACATCGTCCAGCTTGAACGGTTTGATAATGGCGGTGATCAATTTCATCCAGGCTCCTCGCAGGATAGCGGCGCACGCACAAGGGCGTCCGTATAATATTAGTACGAATCGTGGATTCTTGGGAATTCGATGGTTTCAAGCATAGTTATAGTCGGCGGCGGCCAGGCCGGCGCCCAGGCTGTCGATACGCTGCGGCGCGAGGGCTTCACTGGCCGGCTGGTGCTGGTCTGCGACGAGCCCGAACTGCCGTATCAACGGCCGCCGCTGTCGAAGAAATTCCTATCCGCCGAGCTGGCGGCCGACCGCCTGCTGTTTCGGCATCGCACGTTCTACGAGGAACATCGCGTTGAACTTATGCTGGGAGTGCGCGCCGTGCGCCTCGACACGAGCCAGCGCCGGGTTCGGCTCAGCGACGGCGAGACATTGACATACGACCGGCTCTTGCTGTGTTTGGGTGCGGTGTCCCGGCGCATTACCTGCCCTGGTGCGGATTTGGTGGGCGTGCACTACCTGCGCAACCTGGCCGACGTCGCGCCCTTGCGCGCGGCATTCAAGCCCGGTGCACGGGCCGTGGTCATCGGCGGCGGCTATATCGGGCTGGAAACGGCGGCCACGGCGCGCAAGATGGGCTGTGAAGTCACCGTGCTCGAAATGGCCGATCGAATCATGAACCGCGTCGTAGCACCCTGCGTGTCGCAATATTACGCTCAAGAACACCTCGCGCATGGCATCGACTTGAAGTGCGGCGTACAGGTGGTCGGAGTCGAGGGCCGGCATCGAGCCGAGCACGTGGTGTGCGCCGATGGCGCCCGTTATCCCGCCGATGTGGTCATCGTCGGTGTGGGCGCCATCGCCAACACCGAACTCGCCGAAAACGGCGGTCTGCGCTGCGACAACGGCATACTGGTGGACGAATATTGCCGCACCAGCGATCCTGACGTTTATGCCGCAGGCGACTGCACCAATCATCCCTCCTTGCGATTCGGCCGACGCGTGCGCCTCGAGTCCGTAGACAATGCCTTCGAGCAGTCGAAGTCTGCCGCCCTGAACATGCTCGGCCGCGCCACCGTGCATGATCGGGTTCCGTGGTTCTGGTCCGATCAATTCGACAACAAAATGTTGATCGTCGGACTGACCTATGACCACGACACCCAGGTGGTACGCGGCGATCCCGCGGCGCGCAGCTTCAGCGTGTGCTATCTGAAGGGCCGGGAACTGCTGGCTGTCGAGGCCATCAACCATCCTAAGGACTATATGGCCGCCCGCAAGCTTATCGCCGACCGTGCCCTGATGGACCCTGCCAAGCTTGCCGACCTGAACATCGCGCTCAAAGAAGCCATCTAATGGCCAAGATCATTTTCACCGAGCCGGACGGCGCGCGGCGCGAAATCGATGCGCCTATCGGAACCACGGTAATGGAGGCCGCGGTGCAAAATCAGGTGCGCGGTATAGTGGCCCTGTGCGGCGGCGCCTGCGCCTGCGCAACCTGCCACGTGTACGTCGGCCAAGCGTGGCTGGCGAAGGTAGGGCCGCGCGAAGAAATGGAGGAAGGCATGATAGAAGCTGCCTGGGAGCCGCGCGAAAACAGCCGCTTGAGCTGTCAGATCCACGTCACTGCGGAGCTGGATGGCTTGGAAGTGACAGTGCCGACACAGCAAGGGGGCTGACGATGTTTGGTTTGGCCATTCACGGCGGCGCCGGCACGCTGCCGCGCGCAGAAGCCGCCGGAGACCGGCAACAGCAGTATCGCGCGGGGCTGAACGCTGCCATCGACATTGGCTACGCTGTGTTGGAATGCGGCGGCTCCAGCCTCGAGGCCGTGAGCCGCGCCGTGATGTCCCTAGAGGACAACCCGTTGTTCAATGCAGGTCGCGGTGCAGTGTTCACGCTCGAGGGGCGCAACGAGCTGGACGCGGCAATTATGGAGGGCGGCTCACTGAAAGCCGGGGCTGTGTGCGGCGTGATGCATGTGCGGAATCCCATCGCGCTGGCACGCGAAGTGATGGAACATTCCGAGCACGTTATGCTCGCCGGCGGCGGTGCCGAGGAGTTCGCGCTGAGCCGCGGCTTTTCACTGGTTCCGCAGAGCTATTTCTACACGCTTGAACGCTGGCAGCAACTCGAACGCATTCGCAGCGGCGACCCGGCGCTGTCGGCCCTGACCATCTCACACGTCGGGACCGTGGGTGCGGTGGCGCTCGATAGCAGCGGCATGCTGGCGGCCGCAACCTCGACCGGCGGCATGACGGGCAAACGTTTTCAGCGCATCGGCGACTCGCCCATCATCGGTGCCGGCACTTACGCCGATAATCGCTCCTGCGCGGTGTCGGCGACCGGTCACGGCGAGGTATTCATTCGCTTGAGCGTGGCGCATGACATCTGCTCGCGCGTGCGCTTTGGCGGACGTGCCCTGTCCACCGCGGTGCGCGAGGTCGTTCTCGAAGAGCTGCCCGCTTCGCATGGCGAGGGCGGCGTGATCGCCATCGATGCGCGCGGAGAGATCGTCATGGAGTTCAACAGCGAAGGCATGTTTCGCGCCAGCCGCAAGCAGGGCGAAAGCGCCCACGTCGCCATCTATCGATCGGATGCGGACTAACTCGCCGCGCGGCCGCGGTGCTTGTCGAAACGCCCGGTGCGCAGGTTGTGATATTCGGCTTCCATGACGATGACGCGATTGCGGCCTTGTTCCTTGGCGCTGTACAACGCTTCGTCGGCCAGCTGAATCAGGCCTTCCAGGGTTCGGTTATCGCTCGGTAGGACGAATGCCGCGCCGATGCTCACTGTCAGGCGGCTTGCTACGCGCGAAGCCTCGTGCGGAATATTCAGTTCCGCGATGGATCGCTGGATTCGCGTCACGACCTCGGCGACATATTCGCGGCTGGCCTCGTACAGCACCACGGCGAATTCTTCACCGCCGTAACGAGCGACGAAATCCAGCGGCCGGCGCGCGCACTGACTCAAGGAAATCGCCACCGCGCGCAAGCACTCGTCGCCCGCTTGATGGCCATACCGATCGTTGTAATCCTTGAAACAATCGATGTCGGCAAGCAGCACGGCGACACGCTGTTGATTGCGCACGCCTTGCTGCCATACCCGTTGAATGTGCTGGTCGAACATGCGCCGGTTTTGAATGCCGGTGAGCCCGTCGCGCGCCACCATCTCGCGCAGTATGCAGGCTTCGAGGAAGCGGATTCTGCTGGTCCTCTCGTGCATATAGACCACCGATGCACAGAATAAATTGGCGGCGACCATGGCCAACGCGTCGTAGCTGAATTCTCGATCCGGCAGCATCAGCGCTGTGCCGACGGCGACGTATACAAGCATCACCACCACGTTGGCGGCGAGCGCGTGATAAAAAATCAGTCCGCCCATGAAATAGACGAACACGATGCTGAGAAGCAGACAAGGAAACAGCACGGAAATGCCGCCGAGCGTCGCAATGATTTGGATCGCCGCGACGCTCAAGCCGAGCACGGTCACGGCGATGACTGCCAAGGGCGCATAGACGCGCTGCCGCTCCGGGGAGAAAGTTGCTGCCAGGCCGATGAGCAGAACCGGCAGGATGACCAACATGTGAATGGCGCTCGGAATGCGATTTAGTTCCGGGCCGAGCACCACCGAATCCATGGCGGAAAACGCAATGCTGATGACGAGCGCCAGACAAAGGTTGACGCGGATGTGCAGCAGGTGTTCATCGAAATTGCTGCGCCGAAATTCTATTTCCAGCGCGCCGTCGAAGGTCAGCCAGGCAAACCCCGCCCGCAGCTGCCGAGCATGCGGTGAATCAGGAAGGTCTTCGCTTTGAAGTCGGTCGGCGGCCTGCATAGTCGAAACCTACTTGCGTTGCGTCAAGCGCTCAATGACCTGGGCCACTGTTTGCTGAAAGTGCAGGCTCGCCGGCACGTTATGTAACATTGACCCGGTGCGCTCACTTCGCGAGGTATCGTGCCAGATACGTATCGAAATCAACGTCGTCGGCCGCTTCGATGTGCCGTTGCGCTTCGTGTGATTCCTGCGCCGCCGCCGCGAATTCGGCCAGCCGTCTATCGTTGGGCGGGTACAGGCCTAGAAAGTAATCCTTGTGCAGATTCGACATACGCAGCGCTAGTTGCGAGAACGACTCGCCGGTTTGACGCATTTCCGCGAGCAGTCGCGCCGAGGGCGTGCACTCGACGTCATCGATCTTGGCGCGCTGCTGTTCCAATGCAGCGCTGTATGGCCGCGAGGGTTCGCCGTGATCGAGCATTTCGCACAAGCCCTGCATGGCATCCAGCAGCTCGCGCGCCCATTCGAGCATGTTCACATCGCGTCCTTCGCGCTTCAGCATGAGGTTCGGTTCACGCCCGCGCCGCGCCACCAGCAGATGGTTGGCGTCCCATGCACTCTGCTCACCGCTGCTGATCGGCGCGCTGTCGCGCAATAGGCATAGCGCCAGAAACGCCTCGAGAAAGCGCAGCTTGTTCTGGTTGACTCCGACGGGGTCGAAGGCGCTCACATCGAGGGCTCGCACCTCGACGTACTCCACTCCCGCGCGATGCAGCGCCTTGGTCGGACGTTCACCCGAATGCGCGACGCGCTTGGGTCGGATGTAGCTGTAATACTCGTTTTCGATCTGCAGGATGTTGGCATTCAGTTGCTGATACTCGCCATTAACCTTGACGCCGATCTTCTCGTAAGGCGGGTAGGGCGTAACAATGGCCCGCGTCAGATCGCGTACGTATTCATCGAGACTGTTGACAGAGACGCTCAAGGTGGACTGATTCTTGTTTCGATAACCGATATCGCTCATGCGCAACGAGGTGCCATAGGGCTCGTAACAAGTCTCGGCGTCCAGAGCGGGCAGCATGATCTCGCGGCCGGCGAAAAAACTCTGCGAGACGGCCGGCGATGTACCGAACAAATACAGCACCAGCCACCCATAGCGCCGATAATTGCGCAGCACTCCGAAATATTGCTCGGACACGAAATCCTGGCGGGTTTGGCTGGATTGATTGACGCCCTGCAAAACGCCCCACAATGCATCGCCGAACGAATAATTGAAATGCACGCCCGATATCGCCTGCATGATGCGGCCGTAGCGCACGCCCAAGCCATGACGATAAATATTCTTCAGTCGGCCCACGTTGGAAGAGCCGAATTGCGCCAGCGGTATGCTCGCGTCGCCATCGATGGCGCATGGCATGCTGGTGGCCCAAAGCAGTTCTTCGTCCAGATGCCGATACACGAATTGATGGATGTCGCATAGATACTGCACGAGCTCCCAGGTCTCGCCGAACGGCGGCGTCACCAGTTCGATCAGCGACTCGGAAAAATCCGTGGTGATGTGTTCATTGGTGAGCGGCGCGCCCAATGCTTCCGGGTGGCGCGAGTGCGCTATTTCACCGGTCGGTGACACCCGCAGCGATTCCCGCTCGACGCCCTTGCGCCCGCCGCGCAATACCGCGCGCTCTCCGGAGTTCACCAGACCGGCAAGGCGCCGCTCGAATATCCTATCGATCACGTTGCGCACTGGTACTTTCAGTTCACGGCAGCTCGGCGACGACTTCTATTAGCACCAGAAAACCCGGATCGACCAAGCGCTGGACCTGCACCCAGGAAGTGCTCGGCAAGCGTTCCTTGTCGTAGAACTCGAAGCGCAAATCGGCAGCCTTCAGTAGTGCATCCATATTCGTCGTGTAAATTGTTTCTTTTACGACCGCATCGAAGCCGGCTCCATGCGCGGCAAGCGTTCGCAGTATGTTGGAATAAGCGGCGCGCATCTGACCTGCCATGTCGTCCGGCGCGACCAGGCGCCCATTGGCATCCGCGGCCATCGAGCCGGAAATATACAGGGTTTTGTCGATCAAGACGGCCTGTGAGTATCCGAAATCCTTTTCATAGGGGTTGAGGTGGAAAATTTGCTTGACGCGCGCCGCAGGCTCTTCGGGCTCACGTTGGCAACCGCCCAGCGGCACCGTCAACGTCAGACAAGCCAATAGCGCAGTGCCCGCGGCGGCGCGGCGGCGCTCAATGCTGCCCGGCTTGCACGGCTTCAGCACGGGACCGCAACGATCGCAGCATTTTCGGCAGGTCGCGCCGAAGCGCCGCATGTACCACCCAAAGCGGCACCCAAAATCCTGGGGTCAGATCCACCGTGTAGCGCGCTATCGTGAAATCCCCGTCGCTCTCCAGGTCCCACGAGCCGCTCAAGTTCCGCAGGTCGCCCGAGACCCGTTCGATGGCCACATGCACCGGCTTCTGATAGGAGGCGCGAATCTCGTAGGTGACGGTGGGCACGTACCAGGAATAGTTCATGACGTGGCGAATGCGCTGCCACGATCGATCGGCTGCGGTCTCCAAGACGTTGCATGCGATGAGCCCCGGTATCATGCGCATAGCTTCCGGGCAGCTGGTAATCAACGACCATACCACCTCGCGGCGCGCATGCATGCGCACCGTGGCCTTGGCTCTGCCGCTCTGCTCGCCAGAATCCAACGCGACTGCAACGTCGATGTCGCCGGGTAGCGCCGATTCCCGCTCGAAATCCGCGGCGCAGGCAACGCTGGCAAGCAGCAGCAGCGTAAGGGCAAGTAACAATGGTTGGCGCACTGGTTATTCTGACTCCGGCGGCGCCATCCCGTTCGATCGAATTTACGGCGCCGCACATCATCGCGAGGTTTCCATCCATGCGGTCACTTTTGCTTCCAGAATATCCAGGGGCATCGCTCCGTCTTGGAGAATCTGCGTGTGAAACTCATGTATGTCGAAGCGTGCACCAAGGGACTGCTGCATCCTTGAGCGCAACGCTTGGAATTTCAACGCGCCCATTCCGCAGGACAATGCATCCCCCGGCATCGCCGCATAAACATCGACCAACGCCTCGGCATCGCTGTCCTCGATGCTCATCTGCGCGTGAAGATACGCAAGCGATTGGGCACGCGTCCAGCCCTGCGAATGCAGACCCGTGTCGACTACCAAGGCGATCGCGCAGCGCATCTGCAAATTCAACGCCTGATATTTGTCCGCGTCGTTGGCGTACATCCCCAGCTCCTCACCCAACAATGCAGCATACAGGCCCCAGCCGGCAACGAAAGCCGGTTCGACGTCGAGTCTGCGGAAACGCGGCAGATCCACCCGCTGTTGCTGAATCGCGTTCTGGTAGTGCTGGCCCGGCACGGCTTGCGCTAGGAAACTGGCCACGGCCGGCTTGGCAGAGATTTCCCGGGAATTTACGTAAAGAACAGCGCTCTGATTGGCACCCGGCGACGCCGCCCGATAGTACAGCGGAGTCGCAGGCTCGAGGCTCCAGTCCGCGACGCGAATCTCGTATGGCGTGGGCGTGGCGGCGGCAAACAGCTTGGGAAGATCGGCCTCCACTTGCGCGCCGAGATCCTTGTAGGCGAGCACCACATCGTTCAATGGCGGCAACTCGCCGGACGCTGGCGCGCTTGCTTCGCGCATGGCCTGTAGGCGGGGCTTCAGGCGCTCTACCTCCCGCAAGCCAATGCTGTGAACGTCGGCCGGCAGCGCGCCGGCGCCCACCGCACGGCGCACGCGATAGGCGTACCAAGACGATCCCAACGGTAGCTCTGCCAATCCCAGGCCACTTCGCGCCTTGGGCAGATAACTGTGCTGCAAATAATCATGCAGCGCGCGCGTCGCGGGCAGCAACTTTTGAGTGACGGCATCGCGCAGGCTGCCGTTCAAGCGCTCCCGGTCGGCGCTGGCCATGCCCTGAGGCAGCGAACGCAACGGCGCGTAAAAGACATTCGACGGGGCATCCGTCCCCAAGCGCCCCAGGATCGGCAGCGCGCGTTCGATCAGCGCACGCGGAGCCGTGTAGCCGCGCAGCACTCCGTCCTGCATGTTGGCGATCGCCTGCCGGGTCCAGCGCACATAGTCGTCGACGGTGCGCAACCAACGATCATATTGCGCGACCGACATAGGAACACCCGCGCTCTGTGCGGCGGCGCCGGGAAACCTGAACAACATGCCGCCGAACGGGTTTATCGGCAGCAACTCGCTCGGATATGTAAATCCTTCTATCGCCGTTTCACGCTGCCGTCTGAATATGTCGTAATTGAGCCGCCCGTCGGCATCCAGGGTGTCGCGTGGGATCGTCAGCAACTCCGTCAGAAACCGCTTCTCGACATCGAGCGAATCGGCCAGCGACTGCGGCGAAATTACCTCCTGCACGGGAATGCGCTCGTCCCAATAGCGCTCGAACACGCGGCCGAGCTGATCCCGGGGCGCGGCGCCAGGCGGCGCCGAGGCTGTCGGGGGAGGCGGCGCGCCGCAAGCCGATGCGGCCAAAATCACAATGCCCAGGGCTGTAAAATGAGAAAATCGAGTCATGGATCGATTATATGCCGCAAGGTAGGTTCATAATTCGCGGCTGGCAAGTACGGAGGCAGCACTTATGTTGGTTGGAACTAGTCCGCGGCGCGTCGCCATTGTCGGCGGTACACGCATTCCGTTTGCGCGCGGCAACGGCGCCTATTCTCAGGTAGGCAATCAGGAAATGTTGACGGCCGTGCTGCACGCGCTGGCCGAAAAATACGGCTTGCTCGGTCAGCGCATCGACGAGGTCGCCGCGGGCGCCGTCATGAAACACTCGAGTCAATGGAATCTGACGCGGGAATCGGTGCTGGGTTCGGGACTTGCCGCGGAAACCCCGGGTCTCGATCTGCAACGCGCCTGCAGCACCGGCCTGGAGGCGGCTATTGCCCTGGGCAACAAGATTGCGTTGGGCCAGATCGACTGCGCGATCGCCGGCGGCGTCGACACCGTGAGCGATCCGCCGGTGGTCTACCCGAAGAGCTTTCAACAACTGCTGTTGCGCAGCTACCGCGGCCGAAGCGCCGGTCAGCGTATGAGGCCTTGGTTCGGTTTGCGTCCGAGCAACCTCAAGCCGGTTCTGCCCGGCGTGACGGAGCCGCGCACCGGCCTGTCGATGGGCGAGCATACGGAACTGATGGTCAAAACTTGGGGCATCACCCGCACCGAACAGGATCAACTCGCGCTGGACAGCCACAAGAACGCCGCCGCGGCGTATGCGGCGGGCTTCTACTCGGACCTGGTGACGAGTTATCTGGGCCTGTCTCAGGACAACAACATTCGCTCGGACACGAGTCTGGAGAAGCTGGCGAAGCTGCGTCCGTCTTTCGATTTGTCGTCCGCGGGAACTTTGACGGCGGGCAATTCGACACCGATGACCGACGGCGCGTCCGCGGTACTGCTGTGTTCGGAGGCCTGGGCGCGAGAGCGCAATCTCCCGGTGCTGGCATTCCTGAGCTTCAGCAAGGTCGCCGCTGTGGACTTCGTCGAGAAAAAAGAGGGTTTGCTCATGGCGCCCGCGTATGCCGTGCCGCGCATGCTGGCCGACGCCAATCTGAAGCTCCAGGATTTCGATTTCTATGAGATCCATGAAGCTTTCGCGGGTCAAGTCCTATGCACACTGAAGGCCTGGACCGACCCCGAGTATTGCCGCGATAAACTACGTTTGCCCGACGTGCTGGGGACCATAGACCGCAGCAAGCTGAATATCAAAGGGGGTAGCGTCGCGATCGGTCATCCATTCGCAGCCACCGGCACACGCATCGTGCCGACGCTGGCCAAGATCCTCGACGAGAACAAGGCAAAGCGCGGCCTGATATCGATCTGCACGGCCGGCGGCATGGGTGTGACTGCGATTTTGGAACGTTGATATGCA
>Ga0182030_10011769_pt1 | contig 17615 bp, 24 predicted proteins | sample 812S3MmetaG_FD_121299 | JGI IMG/M metagenome (GOLD analysis project Ga0182030, IMG submission 121299) | Permafrost microbial communities from Stordalen Mire, Sweden - 812S3M metaG (Illumina Assembly) | ecosystem: Environmental > Terrestrial > Soil > Wetlands > Permafrost | place: Sweden...
CAAATGGTCGTTTGGTCCTTGAGGGCTTCCACTGAAGCATCGTCGAGTGTCGGTAACAGCGCAAGTCATGGAATCGTCATAGGCTTTAATTAGTCTGAGCTCGGCGGACCTAGAATCCCCAAAATCAGTGATGCCCAAGCGCACCGTCATAACTGCCGGAGTTTCAGAGGAGGCGGATCAGGTGTCGAATGGAGCCTAACGTGCCGCGAGGTCAGAATACCCTGGACAGGGTGACCCCCTCAGCCCACCTGCTTTTTCAGCGGGCCTGCGCGCTGCACGAGAGCGGCGATCTAGAACAAGCAAAATCCCTATGCTGGGCGACCCTGAAACAGCAACCCAAGCATGTCGAGGCGCTAAATCGGCTTGGCACAATTGTTGGGCAATTGGGCGATCTGCCTTTCGCAGTGCAAGTATTTCGCCAAGCCCTGCTCATCGATCCAACGCATGTGACCGCGACCTACAACCGCGGCATCGCATTGTACAATCTGCGACGCTTCGATGCTGCCTTGCTGCATTATGACCGCGTCATCGAACTGATGCCCGACTGTTCCGACGCCCACTTCAGCCGGGGCAACGTGCTCCGCGATCTTGGCCGATTACAGCCGGCCCGGGCCAGCTTTGAACAAGCCTTGGCGCTCCGACATGACAATGTGGAATGTCTGGTGAATCTCGGCAATGTACTTCGGGAACTTGGGCTGACCGATGCGGCGCTCGACAGTTTCGACCGCGCGATCGAATTGAGGCCGGATTTCGCGGAGGCTCACTGCAACAGAGCGCATGCGCTGTTGCTCGGCGGCGATTTCGACCGCGGCTGGTTGGAGTATGAATGGCGTCGGAAAAACCCAACTAGCCCGCTCCGCAAAGACGCAAGGGAATTCTCGCAGCCGCTCTGGCTGGGCGAACAACCGATTGCCGGCCTCACGCTCATGCTGCACAGCGAGCAAGGATTGGGCGACACACTGCAGTTTTGCAGGTACGCGAAACGCGTGTCCGAATTGGGCGCGCGAGTCATTCTCGAGGTGCCGTCGCCCCTCGTGACGTTGTTGCAGGACCTGGCCGGCGTTTCTCAGATCATCGCACGGGGTGCACAGATACCCCCGTTCGATTACCACTGCTCCCTGATGAGCCTGCCGCGGGCGTTGAGGACGAGCATCGCAACGATACCAAACCATGTCCCTTACCTTTGCAGCAACTCGGAACGGCGGCGAGCCGTCATGTCGGCCTTGGCAGCGGCATTCCGTCAGCGGGGAGTGCCCGACCGGGCGGCCAGCCTCGCAGCACAAGTCGGGATGGCCGCGCTGGGTCACGCTGTCGCCGCCTGGTTCGAAAGTGGCTCGACCGCTCTGGGCGCCCATGTCGAACAAGCGTTTATTGAATTGCGCGATCTCTCGATCTTCGCCCCAAAGTCAGGAAGCGAGACGGAGGCACTTCGGCAGGCCTGAGTGTTGGAAATTTTCCAGTGGCCCCATCTGATGCGACGGACGAGGAGAATGGCGTGCCAGCGCTTGTAGCGATTGAACTCAAGGCTCATCTGCCGGCGCGGGATTTCGGGGTATCCAAGCAGTTCTATCAGGATATTGGCTTCACCTTGCGCTGGAGCAATGGAGACCTTGCCTATCTCCATTACGGTCCTCATGGTGAGAATGGTAAGGCTGCATTTCTTTTGCAAAATTACTATGTGAAAGGGTTTGCGGAAAATCTGCAGCACCTGCTGGTGACCGATGTGGATGGGTGGTGGGGGCAGATTAAAGCCAAACAGGTTGCCGCAAAGTATGGCGTGGATGTCGGGCCGCCTGAAGGCAGAGACTGGAAGATGAGAGACTTGGGTGCGCCCGGACTCGGAAGGTGCGCTTGTATGATGCAGCGACGCATCACAAGCGGTCGCGCATATTCACTGGCTCGCGGTCGCAGTGGCGACCATCACTGGCTTTCCGCTGGGCGCGCTCTGGTACGGGCCGCTATTCGGCGGCGCTTGGATGACAGCGACCGGGATCACTGCCGAACGTGTACATCAGGCGAACAAGGGCAGGATCTATGGCACGACACTGCTACTCAACTTCGTGATCGCGACGAGTCTCGCCATGTTTATCGGCGCGAACGCAACTCTTCAGGATGGGGCGTTCGCCGGCTTCATGGCAGGACTGACCTACGTTGCCGCAGCGTTCGGCGTTAGTTACCTGTTCGAGTTTAGACCGCTCAATCTCTGGGCGATCAACGCGGGCTATCAGGTAGTTGTGTTCAGCGTGATGGGGGCGATTCTCGGCGCCTGGCGCTAGCTTATGGCTGACGACCGATTCCGGTCGTTCCCCCGGGCGCCGATGCCCTCCCCCTTTGGTTTTCTATAAAATTCACATTCCCGTAATGCCGCTGACACCTACCTTCGGTAGTGATATTCTCGTTCCTACGATTGTGTCAGCATCGATCCAGAAATGGAGTGACGTCAGTGAAAACGACGGTGCTTGGGTTGATCAGAAAGAAATTAAGAACACCTAATCGTCTCAGAACTCCAACAGTCTCCACCGTAAGTGCCTGCTTGGCGCTGGGAGTTTCGCTGCTCGGTTCAATACCAGCGACGGCAGCGACGGTTCTTGATCAATCATTTGCGCCCTCCCCGTGCTGTGCCTATTACAATTTTGGCGAGAGCCAAAGCAATCAATTTTGGGTGGGGCAGACCTTCACGGCCGGTGTGACAGGACAGCTTTCCCAAGTCAATCTGGCAATCTACAAAACCCCTGCCTTCGACACTGGGTTGAATGTCGACATCTTTGCCTACAGCGCCGGCGACAGCACGCTTGGCGCGTTGCTTGGCAGCGTATCGCTGTCGAATTCCCAAGTGCCAAGTTTTGGTGGGCCTGGAAATCCGACTAACATCTATGGACTGAGCCTCGACTTATCGGGGCTCGACATTGGAGTCAGCAGCGGCGGCACGTATGCGATCCTGGCCGCGGTTAACGGGCCGACGAACTATGGGACGGGACCCAATATAGATGTTGCGTGGATCGGCAGCGATTTCGAAGGCCTGACCGACGAGTATACGGGCGGCCATTACACGCAAGCCACGGGATCGCTCGGCGCCGGGTCATCGGTGGCGGGCGGCTTTGGCAACGCTGACTTGGCGTTCCAAACCTATGTAACACCGGTGCCGGAACCATCCACGAGCTGGCTTATGCTGAGCGCGATTGCCGCGCTCGGTACCATGTTGCACAAGCGTCGCACCGCTTAGGTTGATGGGCGTGTCGCGATGTGCAGCAGCGGGTCAACTCCGGCAATTTGAGCCGGGCGGGACGAATCGCCGGTTTCGAGAGTATCGTCGGGCCGGGGTTCGGCCAGCACCGGGCTCCGACCGGTCTTAACAGGTCGGTATGAAGCGGACGTTGACTGGCTGAGATAAACTTGCGGCAGCGTTGAACTCGTCCAACGGAATCACAGGGAGTGCATGCATTTGATTGGACACCTTCGTCACGTCACGACGCGCCTGTTACCAGAAACGAGGAGCAATTACCCGGTCGAGCCACTTTCCGACATCCACTTCCGACAAAGACACACACATTTGTAGCATCCGTGGTTTTTGGCCAGCTTGATAAGAGCCTGCCCATTGACGATGCCCTCGTGCCACATGGACTCGCCAATTCGGACCGGATGCAGGTGCTTGAAGAGTCTCATGAGCCCGATGAATCTCGTAAAACCAAATGCCTTCGATACACGCTTCCATGGGTTACAGATTGAATCGGCGCCGGATGTACCGGCAGCCTAACAGTGGTTCGGATTGATCCGCCTTCATCGGCGCGATAACTGACGTTGGCGGAGGCCTCGGGGAGGGTCAGCTCCGGGTCTTCCTTCCGCCGATTGATTCGCGCTGGGTAGCGCGGCGTCAACCGCTCGAACCACATAAGCATGGTAATTGGCGTTCGGTTCATTTGACAGTCGACTTCACTTGACAATCACTTATTTTTGGGCCCATCTTCACGCCCACAAACTATGGGACGCGAGCAGCGGCGGGGAATGGCCGCGAGCCGAGGAATCCGCCGCCTGATTATGTTAAACCGTAGGTCGGAAAGGGAACTAAAACAGCACCGCTAGAAAACTCATCCTGCAAAAATAAGGAGAACACCATGTTTCACTCGCACTGTTGTATCTTCTCCACGTACGCACGCTCGCGCTGGCAACGATTACTCATGCTGCTTGCGGCGGTCGCCATATGCCAACTGAGCATTAGCGGCCAGGTCGTCGCGCTGTCGACAACCCCGGCCACCTCGCCGACTGCATCAGGCACGGTGCCGCCGAACCCCATCAACGAACTTGACTGCAACGGTTGGAGCCCGGCCTATCAAAGTGTGAGGCAGCACGCGGGCGATCTTTGCACAGACCCGATCAAGGTGGTCCACGGATCCGCCAGCCACTTCATCGACAACGGCTGGTACGTGGGCCACGACGAACCGAGCGTAAAGTTCATTTCCAGCGCGGCCCGCTCCGGCAACACGATGACTTACGTGGTAAGGGTGCCGATGGACCCGAAGCAACGCCCGACTGTATCGCTGAGCGTAACCCATTACGGTGAGCTCTCCGTTGCGCCATGGTTCGGGCTGCCCTTGTGCGACCCGAACTCCTATCCCCAGAACCCGTGTGCGCCGGACAGCGACAGCAACTCCGGGTCGATCAGTGACGCAAAGGCTGCGGGCTCCGCCTTTATGGAACTCCAGTTCTATCCGCCGGGCTATACACCGTTCATCGACAACGAAAGTTGCAGTACGACCCAATGGTGCGCAGCGCTGACGATCGACAGCTTGGAGTGCACATTCAACTTCGGCACTTGTAACCCGAATTGCGAGGAGCCCGTCAATTTCGCGTTCCTGCAGACCAACGGTGTCCCGGCCGGGCCCCCAAGCCCGCAACTCGCCAACGTCAACACCGTAACGCCGAACCGGGACACTCTCATGATCAACCCCGGCGATGTGCTCGTTGTCTCAATCACGGATCCAAAGCAGGGATTCACCGTGACCGTCCGGGACTTGACCACCGGTCAAACCGGGTACATGACCGCCAGCGCCGCCAACGGTTTTATGAACACTTCGATCAGCACGTGTTCCGGCACGCCCTTCACATTCCACGCCGAGTACAACACCGCGTCGATCAAGAACCAAGTCCCCTGGGCGGCCCTCGAGGGTGGGGTCTTGATGGAGGAGGAGATCGGTCACTCGGAGGTCTGCGAGTCATTGGCCAACCAGGATCCATTTTCTGTGTCTTACCCCGGGGGCCAAACCTTTACCGACAAACAGACATTCGATACCTGCGTGGGAGGGTCGAAGGGACACAAGAAGATGGGGGAGGGCCCCTGCGATCCGACGACAGGTCTTTGCCAAAATGCCAAAACACAAGGTCCTACCGGCCCCCAGGCCTGCCCAACCAATGACCCCAGCAGCGGTGCGTTGTGCGAGTTCGCCGACGGCTTTTGCTTTCCGGAGGGATTACGCTACGTCACGATCGACGGTGTCGAGGTCCCGGAATTTTCGGCCAATAACCAATGTTTCGCCGACCGCTTCCAGAATGGGGACCTTGATTTCGATGGTGTCTCGTACCAGCCAAACGCATGGCCGGACGGATCGCCGGGCCATCCAACGTACTTCGAGGTGATAGGGCCTTTCGATGCCCAAGGCCATACTTACCCGCAGGTTCAGTTCGAGACCGATGCAAACGGGTCGGCCTTCCTATGTGACGTTGCCACAGGCGCAGGCTGCGCGCTCCCGCTCATCGGTTCCACCTTCTACCCGTTCTGGTCGATCAGCCCGTTTAGCCTTGCGGCCTCGCGCTCCGCCGACCTCCCCTCCGATAAGCAGTCGACATTGTGTTCGTGGACCTTCGGGAACGATTCGCCACAGACAATCGAAGACTTTGGCAAGGCCGCTCAATATGGCAGTCCGGACCTGAGCCGGTACGGCGGCACCAGCGCTAGTGCACCCACGCACAATCCCGAGTTTTCCGGCCCGTGCGGTGACCTCGATTCGGCGCTGTCCATCATTGGAGGAAACGGAGCAACGACTGGCGGCGGGTTAAGCCAGTGAGGCTTCCCGTCTGCGTTGCCGTAACCCTCGCTAGGGTCCAGAGATAAGGTGAAAACCAGGAGCCGCCTAGCTTGGCGGCTCCTTCCCTCCGCAAGCCGAACGGAAATATTCGAACGGAATGGTGTCCGCATATAAGGCGCTTGCTGCCTGCAATGCATCCGGCAGATTTCCACTCCTCCAAAGTTCCAGCGCTGCATCGAAATTCGGCATGTTTAATATTATAGATAGGGGTCGCGCGTGCCCTCGACTGCCTGCGGCTCACCACTCCTGGCGGGTTCCACCAACCGGTTGCATCTCAAAGCGAGGATTTCCGGCAGCACGTCACGAGCCTTGCGAGCGCGTACAAAAGCTTCTTTCATCCATTCCGGATTCTCTCGATCGGCCTTCGTGACTACCATCCTACGCAAGCGATTCCCGATCCGACCCAGCGCCCGAAACCGGCGTTCACGGTGGTCCTTCGAACACCTTGGACGCGACAGACTAGTGCCCTCGTGCCCCGCCACCTCCGACGGCTGGTGGCAAGGCTGTGCAATCGGCGGCCATCTGTATTCCTTTGTGTCGATTTATGCCTGAAATGACATGGTTGCCTCTCATGCCGCTGACGCGCAATTCACCATCCACGGAATGTCGAACTTATCGGTACACATCCCGAACCCAGGCGACCAGAACGTCTTCTGGAATGCCATCTGCACCTTCGCGCCTTCGGACAATCCTTTGAAAATTCGCTCCGCCTCGGTTACATCCTGAACCTGGATTGATACGCAGAACCCCGCAGGCTGTACCTTCCTTCCTTCCGGGTGGTCTGCCCCCATCAAGGTCCCCCCGCCTGGCAGCTCCAGGTTCGCGTGCATGATCTTGCCTTTCATCTCCGCCGGCACCTTGTCCCGCATCGGGGATTCACCCTGAGTCATCATCATCGTGATCTTGCCGCCGAGCGTTTCCGCGTAGAATTCGAACGCAGCTTCGCAATTTCCACTGAAGTTCAGATGGGTAGTAACTTGCATTGGTGGTGTCTCCTTCGATTTATCGTCGAAACGGGAACAGTGCGCGCAGGCGTTCGTCCCGCAAATAGAGTCCGCCCCAGGCGATGAACCCGAAGTAGACGCCAAACAGAATTGAACTAAACAAGGGGTCTTCAATCCGAATCTTGCTTGCCACCGCACCCCCGTAAAACGCTGTCAGGAGCACGGCGCCCAGAATGGCGGTCCGGGGGACGGCATACAGTGCGGTGCATAGCAGAGCGATGACACCCATGGGTCGAATCACACCCACCGGGTACCCAATTTTCGTAGTCGCATCTACCACGTGAGATTCGAGAGCGAGCTTCCCGCCAGCATCGAACAACATGAATAAAATCGTGAGAATGCTCAAACCCCAACCGATGCGCGCAGGAGTTTTCCCTTTGGTTGGCAGTTGGGTAGCCGCTGACCCTACCATGCCTGTCGAAGTGTCCATATTGCCTCCTTCTTGCTCCCTGCAGAACTAGACGGTACAGTACCATAGTGGAAGTCGCTTATCTTGTCAAGTACCGCACCGTCTAGTTCCATGAAGCAGGAAAATTGGATATGAAAGCAGTCTCCGAAACTCAAACGGATCGGAAACACAGGGCTATGGTGGACGCCGCCAGAAGCCTGTTTCTCAAGCAAGGGTATGACGGAACCAGCATGGAGGAGATTGCAGTCAAGGCCGCCGTGTCTAAACAGACGGTCTACAAGCACTTTACTGATAAAAAGCGTCTGTTCGAGGAGATTGTGCTGGCGACGACCAGCCAGGTGGATCGGGTAGTGGGCCTGGTAGCCGGCCCATTGGTCGATACACTGGACTTGAAGAAGGACCTCACTTTATTGGGCCGGCAATTTATCGCGGCGCTGATGGATCCGCGTCTGCTACGCCTGCGTAGATTGGTTATTGCGAATGCGGACCGGATGCCTGAACTCGGCCGAACCTGGTATGCGCAAGGATTCGAACGAGTGCTTGCCACGCTCGCCACCAGTTTTGCAGCGCTATCGAAGCGTCGCCTGCTGTCGCTTGAGGACCCACTCATCGCTGCCCACCACTTCGTTGGTTTGCTCCTCTGGATTCCGGTGAATCAGGCAATGTTCACCGGGGACGATGAGCCCTACGCGAAGGCAGCGCTAGACCGATATGCCGATGCATCAGTCGGCGCGTTTTTGGCTGCCTACGGTGCAAAAGGCAGCGTGGCTACGAAATCTCGCGGCTGACCGCCACTGCAGCGTGCTCAATTCGTCGTCCGATAGCGGTCACTAACCACGGCCAGGTATGGGGACGAGTTGAACCATATACGCGCTCTACCACCCAAACGCGGCCGCAACATACAATTAAGCCCGACGCATGTATTCGAAAGGTTGCAGCACGCGCGATGTGGCAGGACACATGCGTTACATGATTTGCATCGCTCTCATACTGCTGCCTGCAGGCTTGTCGAGAATGCTCGGGTATTGGTTCAACGTCAGTCAACGTTCATCTCAAGCCGTTTCTCTCGAAGTGATCGATCTTTGCTTAATCTCCCTGATCATATTTGACGTGCGCCGACGCCTTTCTGCTAGACCCTATGCTTTTGTATTAGCGGTGTACTGCATTCTTGAGGCTGGGTGGATCGCTCTAGGGCGGCCGGTTTAGCGAGATGATCGGGACAGGCATTACGGCGGCGGCCAGATCGGGTCTATGTCCGCGGCGCGAGCGGCGTGACGCCGGGTGCCGTTCCGCCGGCCGCCGGATCCCTTGGGTTCTGATGATCCGCGCCCGGTCCGGCTGGGTCCGCCGCCGGCCCGGCACCGACGGCCGTCGCCGCATCTGCGGCAGGCAATGCGGCGTTGGACGCCGGTTCACCAGGCGCCGTGGTGGCGGACAACGGGGCATCGGTCGAGAGCGCCGCATCTTCGGCACGTCGAGTCATGACGATGATGCTGATGCGACGATTGATCGGATTGAGCGGCTCGTCCTTGACGAACAGTACCGAGGAGGCAAGACCCACGACGCGTGCAATCTTTTGTTCGTCCAGGCCGCCAGCGATGAGTGCCCGGCGTGCCGCATTCGCGCGATCCGCCGACAGCTCCCAGTTCGAGTAAAATTTGGTGGTCCCGGGATACGGTTTGGCATCCGTGTGCCCTGACAGACTGATGCGGTTGGGTACGCCGTTCAGATACTTGGCCACTTCCACGAGAATTTGCGTCGTGTAATCCTTGAGGGCGGAGCTGCCGGTGTCGAACATCGGACGGTTTTGCTTGTCGACGATCTGGATTCGCAGGCCCTCCGGCGTGATGTCGAGTAACAGCTGGTCCTTGAAGGGCTCCAGGGCCTGACCCAGGGCAATGGCCTTTTTGAGCTCCTCTAACAACGATTCGAGCTGCTCCTTCTCCTTCCGCTCCTTCTCCCTCGCCTCGGCGGTCGTTGGGCGGTCGGCGACGATGCTAGGCTGGCGCGCCGGCTTATGGGTGTCGATCACCACTTTTGGAGCTTCGAGTCCGCCACCCAGCTTGATCACGCTGGTGCTGGCACCACCGGGACCTGCCTGTCCTGGTGCGGCTTTGGTGCTGTGCCCCTGCTCCATGCTCGGGTTATTGAAATACTGGAACATGGCCGCGCGTTGCTCCTTGTTAAGTGACGCGACCAGCCACATGACCATGAAGAACGCCATCATTGCAGTGACGAAATCCGCGTAGGCAACCTTCCAGGCACCACCATGATGCCCGGCGGCATTCTTCTTTTTCTTGACGACGATAATCGGGCGCGCGGTATCTTCAGTCATGATCGAAGGCTCCTTCAGCCTTATTTGCCGCGAAGCTGTTTTTCGAGATCCTTGAAGTTCGGTCGCACGGAGCTGAACAACAGTTTGCGCGCGAACTCTATCGAGATCGTAGGTGGATAGCCCCGAACACTCGCCACCAGCGCCATCTTCACGACTTCAAACGCCTTGCCCTCCTCGTGCGCCCTAGCCTCCATCGCAGCCGCGATCGGACCGACGAATCCATAAGCCACGAGGATGCCCAGGAAGGTTCCCACCAGTGCCGCACCGACGTGTTCGCCAATCTCGGCAGTGCTTGCTCCATCGATGCTCGCCATGGTCGTGACGATACCCAGCACCGCGGCGACGATGCCGAACCCAGGAAGCGCATCAGCCACCTTCTGCACCGCGTGTGCCGGTTCGACTGCCTCATGATGATGCGTCTCCAGCTCGTACTCGAGCAGGCTCTCCAATTCGTGCGGGTCCAGGCTTGTGCCTGACATCAGTCGCAGGCAGTCCGTGAGAAATTCCAGCATGTGGTGATCGGCCATCACCACCGGATACTTCTTGAAGATAGCGCTCTTGGAGGGTTCCTCGACGTGCTGCTCGATGGCCAGTAAACCATCCTTGCGCACTAAGACCAGGATGTCGTAGATGAGCTTCAGTAGCTGGACGTATTCCGGACGTCCATATCGTACGCCCTTGACGAGCCCGATGGCGCCACTGAATGCAGCCTTCACGACCTTCATGGGACTGCTAATCAAGAATGCGCCGAGCGCGGCGCCAAGAATGATGACGACTTCAAGCGGATGCCACAGCAAGAGCAGACTGCTGCCGGTTGCCAGATAGCCGCCCATTACGCTTGCCAAGACGACCACAGTACCGATGATTGCGAGCACGCAGTTCCCCCCCAATAGGGATATATAAAGGGCGGCACGCAACCTCCCCTGAGCCGAGTGGAGGCAGCCGCGTGTTGTAGTTAGTGTCGTCGTGTCGTGCAAAACCTGAACACCAATACGTTGCAGCAGCCACGGCGCGTGCCGCGAAACGCGACGTACCTCACAGTCGCGGCGTTATCGCCGGGCGAAGAGCCTCAAGCGGGTGTTCGGAATCCGACAGACTGAAAGCAAACTCAAATCGTGCGAGTGTCTAGCCCATCCCATGAATTGGCACGGATCATCGGTCCCTCCGGTATCCCCGAGCGACAAATTGCGCAAGGCTCCCAAAGCTACCGTGGCGTTCTGATATCCGCCTCCCGGCGGGCCGCTTTGGATCTGGATTGACGGCGGAGCAGAGGCGGACGATCCGCTCCTTTAGTGCCGTTCGGTCAAATTTGAGACCTCGGGATTGCCGGTGTTCGCAAAGGGGGAGTCATGACCCTGAGCCGCTATCCATTCTTGGCTAGCATTGGCCGGCGACGGCTTACGAGTGGCGCGGGCGATGGGAGTCGATCCCCGCGGGAGTAGTTGGGCGGCCCGCCTTGTTTAAAGCTGGCGCCGTGCGCGGATAATCTCGTTTCGCTAGCGCAGAAATCGCATACGACATCTCCGGTTCCTCACTGCGGTCGGAATGCTGCGCTGCACTTCAGGGTTGCAAGAAAATCGGTACCCTTGTGTGCGGCAACGTACAGAAGACGCGTCGCACCAATTTTATTATCCGAGAACTTACTGCCTCAATTTGGAATCGCAACCAATGGCGGACGCATACGTTTACCACTTCAAGCGGGTTGGACCCACTGGATTTATCGCGCTTTCGGGCCGACGTGCCACCATTGAGGCAATCAAGATGATGGGCGCCGATGCCGTTATGGAATCGCAAATCGTAGTGGATCATACGGAGGTGGATGAAAACGGGTTTGTCATTGGCCACGTCCATGACGAATCCCACCCGATGGAGGCGCTATGGGCGCAAATCGCGTCTCTCGAACGACGGGCACTGTCGCGGGACTACGAAGCCAGTCTGTTGGATGAGAAGGACGGAGCGCGGGACATTTATATGCTCAGTCTGGAAAGCCGGGCGCTTCGCAGCCAAGCTAGAGTCCTTCGCAACCAGCGCATGGATTTGATGACGCGTGAACTTGGCTGTCACTTGGAAGCGGGTGCCTTAAAGCAGCTTGGCCGATCGGCATAAATTGATCCGGTCCGCCGCTGATAATTGGGTCAGGCTCAACGCACCCCTCATCGCGAGTATTGCGCTTCGTCCCTAAGCTTCCAAATAACCGGACGGTCACCGTTGACTTCTCAGGGTCCACTCGAGCCACCAACAAGCCCGACCACCGCGGCGCTCCGGGTGTTGAATCGACACAAATAATCGAGACGGTTGAAAGCTACTACCCACCCAATGACCCACCCTACCCGCGCGGGCTGTTTCCCATCCACGTGCTCTCAAGCGCCAGTCGCGGCAGGCGGCTTGGGGTCGATCGCGGACGGATGAAACCGCCGCCAAGCAGCACCTGCTTGCCACCTTGCGCAACGACGCCGAGGCCTAAGCCGTAGATGCAGTGCATCGGCGCTGTCGGCATATTGCGCCGATGAAGTGAGAGCGCCGGAATGACGGTCGTGTAGTCGCCGTCACTTTGGGCAACCGCCGCGATGGCGAGAGCAAGGGTGTTCGTTGATGCGACCGTGGAGTGGGTGGGCGATATGCCGCCGAACATCTGGTATTTCCGTCCAAGCTGATGTGGTACGAGTCTACCACTGGCGAAATCGAAGCACTAACGCTCTTGGGCGATAGTCATTGTTTTAGGCAAGGATTACGGCGGATTTGGCAACCGGTCCCAGGCCGTGTGGGCGACACTAGCACATCGAAAACGCCCCGCAAGAGGGGAGGCGCGACAACCGCGAGAGGAGTTTCACATGAGCGACAAGAAAGTTTGGCTGATCACCGGCGCCGGCCGTGGCTTGGGCCTCGACATTGCCAAGGCGGCGCGCGCCGCTGGCCACGCGGTCATCGCGACCGGCCGCGATCCCGCAAAGGTCAGCGCGGCGATCGGCCAGGACGACGACCTGATGGCGATCAAGCTCGACATCACCCGCATGCAAGATGCGCAGGACGCAGTCGCGGCCGCCATTGCCAAGTTCGGCCGGATTGACGTTCTAGTCAACAATGCCGGCAACTTTTACGCCGGGTTCTTTGAGGAACTCAGTCCCGTGCAGGTCCGAGACCAAATCGAAACATTGCTGTTCGGCCCGATGAACGTTACCCGCGCAGTTCTGCCGGTGATGCGCAAGCAGCACGCCGGTCTGGTACTTACAATCTCCTCGACCGCGGGGATCTCCGGCTTATCGTTTTGCTCAGCTTATGCCGCCGCGAAGTTTGGCGTTGAAGGGTGGATGGAATCGCTCACCCCAGAGATCGCCCCCTTCGGTATTCGCACGATGCTAGTCGAGCCTGGTTTCTTCCGAACCGAACTCTTGAGCCACAACTCGACCACCTACGCCAAGCCCGACATCGACGACTACGCCAGGCAAACCCGGGAGATCGTCGCCGCTTGGAGCAGCATGGACGGCAAGCAGGGCGGCGACCCGGCCAAGCTCGCCGACGCACTCGTTCATCTCGCCGGGCTCATAGAACCTCCAGCCCGCTTCGCCGCTGGTGCCGATGCCGTGCAAACCCTCGAGACCAAGGCCAATGCCTTGCTCACTCAAGCCAACGCATACCGGGAACTCTCCTCCTCTCTGGCTCATTAGCACGGATTGACAGTGGAGATTTTCGCCGGATCCGACGCCACCCATCACCCATGGACACACTGCAACCATATCTGGGTAACCACGCCGTATTTCGGGATTGATTGCCTATCATCGTGGGGTGACGGTGCAACGGGCCGGATTCATAGGCTTCATGATGAGATCGAGGATTGATACAAGTGCGGCGGTGAGTGTAGATGGGATTGCGAAATCCATTCTGGTGCTCCGAGATCAGAATGTTCTTCTCGATTGCGACCTGGCGGACCTCTACGGAGTGACGACCAAACGACTCAATGAACGGGTCAAGCGCAACTTCGCGCGCTTTCCGATCGACTTCATATTTCAGCTGACAGCCGAAGAGGAAACCGCATTGAGGTCGCATTTTGCGACCTCAAAAAACCAGCGGTAAATCGCGGCGGGCGGCGCTATTTGCCCTACGCATTTACCGAACAGGGCGTGGCGATGTCATCTTCAGTGTTGTCAACTGAACGCGCGGTTGCCGTAAATATTGGGATCATGAGGGCGTTCGTGCGGATGCGCAGCGTCCTTAATGCAAACAAGGAACTCGCGCAACGTTTCGCCGAACTCGAGGCTCGGTTAGACAAGAAGGCCGCGGTACAGGACAAAGCTATAGCCGCAATAACGTCCGCCATCCGGGAACTAATGAATCCGCCCATCGGACGCACGCGCGGTATTGGCTTCACTGCCAAGTTCGACGAATAGCCGCCGCTTCGCAACCAACATGCGCTCACAATAACGGTCGCCGAGCTTTGATGGCTCTGCCCACGCCGTGAGATAACTTCCCCATGATCTTGGATCATCAGACACTGTTCGGATCGGCACCATCGCCGCGTGTGAAACCACAGCCAACGCCAGCGAACGCGGGCCAACTATTGCGTGCTGCCGCAAGAAGAGCCACATTGGCTGTCATTGGCCAGCCATGGCTGGAATTGGAGCTGGCGATGGGATTCGAACCCACGAGGGCGACGCTTCCGGGGCTTGAAAACAAGCTGTTTGACGCGACGGTGAATGCCAAGTGCGATTAGCGTGTGAATTTTCGCGGTATGTGGGCAACGTAGCGCAATGAAGGGACACATCGACGTGCGGGACATACGGAATCCGACGCAACTGTATCGGCTATTCTTCTTTGTAGCCAGCCTCCAGTTGATGTCGAACCGCCAGAATCAATATCACGTCCTCAGCGGGCACCCAACGATATTTGGCCACGTAGCCGAAGCGGCCCCTCGACAGTATCAGTTCACGGCGGCCGTCTTCGGCTTGTCGGCCCAGCAACGGGTGATCCGCGAGTAACTCGAAAGCTCGTCGGACACTGAGCATCCGCTCGCGCGCAAGGTTTGGGTTATGTACCGCGAGGAAGTCGAATAATCGCTCAAGATCGGTGAGCGCTCGGACGGTTATTTGGACGCGCGCCATGTGCGCGCTCGAGGACGACGGACCGCCTTTCCTGCAGCGCGACCCGCAAGATAGTCAAATGCGGGAGCTAATGGAATAGCCTTGCCGCTCTCCATGGTTTCGATCTCGGAGGTTGCCGCATCCTTCGCGAATCGCTCGCGAATCTCAGCCCGATCCGCCTCCTGACTCAAGGCCTCGACCATAAAGGCGTGCGGTGTCTTATTGGCAGCACCTGCGAGCCGCTCGATTCGACGCTTGAGGCCTTCGGGGAGTTTGAGACTTGTGGCGGCCATGGCGAATGCTGCGTGTGTTTTGGGTAGTCATAAAGTACTACTCATGCCATTTGAAGTCAACATTGTCCCACCCTGTCGTGCTCTGTGAATTTCCCGGGTCGGGACGATATTGTGCAACGGTCGACTTTTCCGGTAATCGCCGTTGGGCGACTTCCGTCCGGCGGCATAAATTCGGGAAGCGGTTCGTTTTGCTATTCTAGGTAAGGCGCCAGCACATTTTCGATCCATTTCATGAATGCTCGGACTCGGCGCGACAGGTTGCGCCGATGCGCTACCACGAGGGACACGGCAAGCGACCGGCGCCGAAAGTTGGGTAGAATTTCCACCAGCGCTCCACTCTCCAAGTGGCGGCCTATCCCCAACAAGGGCGCCTGAATCACGCCCAGACCGGCGATGGCAGCGGCCTCGTAGGTTTGTGCGCTGTTAACGTGCAGCGCACCCGGCAACTGCAGTGTCGCGTAACTTTCACCGTCGGGGTATTCCCATACGGCCGTTGGTTCCGGTCATGCCTCTTCAGCGGTAGCAGCTTTTGCTTCGCCCCCGGTTATCTGCCTTAAACGATAAAGTCATTTTATTGCTAATAAATGATTTTTTGCATTTATCGCTGCAATACGATATTGTGCGATTATCTGCTTTGAGCGATAATATGAGAACGCCCCACCATGGACACATTACTACTGCACTCACCAGCGCAGCTATCGGCGCACTTGAAGTCCCTGCGCAAGATACGAAGACTTACTCAAGCTCAGCTCGCCAAGCGCTTGGGGATAGGCCAGCCACGTCTCGCAGATATCGAAAAGCATCCTGAAACCGTCTCCAGTGCCCAGCTCTTGGACCTTTTCGCTGCGTTAGGGGTGGAAGTACTGTTACGTTTGAGGCCGACACCTAAGCCCGAAAATCGACCTCGAGGCGAGTGGTGAACGAACTTGGCGTCTGGATGAACGGTCGTCATGTCGGGGTATGGCGAAAAATACGCGGCAATCGCGACCAACTTGTCTACCATGACGCTTGGCTGAAGGATCCGCAGTTTCGGCCGCTATCTCTATCTCTGCCCGTTACCGCATCACGGGAAATCACTTCTCCCCTCGTCCGCCATTACTTCGACAACCTGTTGCCGGATAATTCGCAAATCCGGGAAAGAATACGGAAGCGGTTCAACGTTCGATCTGCAGAGTCATTCGATCTTTTGGAGGCTATAGGACGCGACTGCGTAGGTGCGGTCCAGTTGATGCCGCCGGGAAAGACCCCGGTGGGCTGGGACCGGATCGAATCGAAGTTACTCAAAACACAGGATGTGGAGGCGATCCTACGAGCTGTCCCAACTGATTCTGGACCGCTCGGCGACCAGTCCGACGAGAATGACGGCTTTCGCATTTCAATTGCCGGTGCACAGGAGAAGACGGCGCTGCTTCGCATCGGCAACACTTGGCATCAGCCGGTTGGAGCCACGCCCACGACCCACATCCTAAAGCTGCCGCTCGGCATCGTTGGCGGCGGACTTCAACTCGATTTGTCTGATTCGGTCGACAACGAATGGCTCTGCGCGGCCCTATTCGAGGCTATGCACCTACCCGTCGCACGCACTCAGATCGCAAAGTTCGGCGACCAGCGGGTTCTCGTGGTCGAGCGCTTCGATCGTCACTGGCGCAATGTCGGCACCCACGATCCGACAGCGGCGCGATTCCGGGTGCCACTGAATGCTTGGATCGCACGACTTCCGCAGGAAGATTTCTGCCAGGCAACCGGGAAACCACCAGAGGCGAAGTACGAGAAGGACGGTGGCCCTGGAATGGCACAAATCCTGCGGATTCTCGATCGAGGGGCGGCCCCCGAGCGGGACAGTAACCTCTTTACGCTTTCGCAACTGATGTTTTGGTTCCTAGCCGCCACGGACGGACACGCCAAGAACTTCTCCATATTCCTGCGTCGCGATGGCTACGAGCTAACGCCATTCTACGATTTGCTATCCGCGTGGCCGGTCATCGGAAACAAAGCCCGTCAGTTGCAGCCGCAGAAAGTGAAAATGGCGATGGCGATGCGTACCGGCAATCGGCCCCATTACAGGTGGAATGAGATTCAGCCTCGCCATTTCAAAGCGCTTACCGAATCTCTGTCGGACCCTGACCTGTGGTCGCTGATGCTCGACAAGGCCAGGTCAGTACCGGAAGCAATTGCGTCGGTAAGCAAGCGATTGCCACCAGACCTGAAAGAATCCGTCTGGACCAGCGTAACGGAGGGGTTTGCCCGCAAGGCCGAGGAGTTTTTACGCGCCGCCGAAAACCCTCGCGACTGAGAATTTAGGCCAGAGAAAAGTGGAGCGGGCGATGGGAATCGAAAATACCGCTCGGGAGACGGTAATCATTGGGAATCAGAGAGTTATGAACTCGCCAGAGCGCTGCGTGCGATTTTTGTGTGAAAA
>Ga0182030_10011770_pt1 | contig 17615 bp, 19 predicted proteins | sample 812S3MmetaG_FD_121299 | JGI IMG/M metagenome (GOLD analysis project Ga0182030, IMG submission 121299) | Permafrost microbial communities from Stordalen Mire, Sweden - 812S3M metaG (Illumina Assembly) | ecosystem: Environmental > Terrestrial > Soil > Wetlands > Permafrost | place: Sweden...
AACTTGCTCGACTCCTCGCTGCGGCATGTAGCCGCGCTAGGAAATGCCCATGGCCGACGCAGCCGACGATGCTCCTCCCCCACCGCCGAAGAAATCGGGCGGGTTCATGGGCACTCTCATCAACGGGCTCGGCATCTTCGCGCTGACCCTGGTGGCGGTGGTGATCGGCGGCTTCATCAATGCGAAGCTGCACCCGTTGCCCGATCTGCAGTTGGACAAGGACGGCAAGATCAAGGCCATCGTTCCGGTGGCCGCCGCCTCGCATGGCGAGGAGGGCGGTGCGGGCAAGGCCGCGGTGTACTACGCCATCGACCCGCCCTTGGTGGTGAATTTCGAAGACGGCTCCGCCGTGCGCTTCCTGCAAATCACCATGGAAATCATGGCGCACGACCAGAAGGCCATCGAGAGCGTGCAGAAGAACATCCCGCTGATCCGCAACAATCTGCTGCTGCTCATGAGCAACCGTAACTATCAATCGTTGATGTCCCGCGAGGGCAAGGAAAAAATGCGCCAGGAAGCGCTCACCGAGATCCGCGCCGTGCAGAAGAAGGAAGGCGGCCTGGACATCGACGACGTGCTGTTCACCAGTTTCGTGGTGCAGTAATGGCCGAGACTCAATCCCGGGCCGCCATATCCGACGAAGAAGTATCGGCGTTGCTCGAGAAGAACGGCAGCGATGCCGTTCGCCCGTACGATTTTTCCGCCCAGCGCATCAACCGCATGCAGCTGCCCTTGTTGGAGACGGTGAGCCGAAGCTTCGCCGAGCGCGCCGGAGCGTCGCTCTCCTCGCTGCTGAGCCGCGATGCCGGCGTGCAGTTCACGGCGCTGGAATCCGCGAAGAGCGCCGACTTGCAGGCGGCGCTGCCGCTGCCGGCCAGCCTTGCCGTGGTCAGGCTCAAGCCGCTTCCGGGCTTCGCCTTCGTCAGCGTCGAACCCGGATTGTTGCTGACCCTGTTGGATGGGTTCTTCGGCGGATCGGGCCGCGCCAACGCGGACCCTCAGGCCGCCATCGCGCCGGCCGCGCAGCGTTTTCTCGCCCTCATGATGCGCGGCTTCGCCGCGGATTTGGCGGCGGCTTGGGCGCCGGTGATCCCGCTGGAACTCGAATTGGTGAAGCAGGAAACCAACCCGAGACTGGTGCAGCTGGGCGCACCCCACGAATCCCTGCTGGTCCTCAAGTTCTCGGTGGAGTTCGGCGCGCGCAGCGGCGGCATCGATTGGCTGCTGCCGGAAACCCTGCTGGCGCCGGTGCGTGAAGCGCTCGCGGCCGACGGCGGCCAGACGGCGCTGCGAAAGCAGGAAGCCTGGGCACCGGTGATCACCACCGCGCTGCAGGAAGCCGAAGTCGATACGCGCGCGATTCTCGCCCAGGCGCAGATCAGCTTGCGCGAACTGGTGCGCCTGTCGCCCGGAGACATCATCCCCATCGAAGCGCCGCAGCAGGTCACCTTGTTCGCCGGCGACGTACCGCTGTACCGCGGCCGATTCGGCGTCTCGCAGGGACGCAATGCACTCAAAGTACTTTCAGGAGTCTCCTCATGAGCACGCCCGATCCGAAAGCCGCCGCCGTCGCGCGCGCGCAATTCGGCGAACTCGGTCCCAATGCCGCAGCCGCCGGCGGCCAGGAAATGAATCTCAATCTGATCCTCGACGTCGCCGTCACGCTGGCGCTGGAAGTCGGCCGGGCCCGCATGTCGGTGCGCGATCTGCTGCAGCTGGCGCCCGGCGCCGTCGTCGAACTGGACCGCCTGGCCGGCGAGCCGCTCGACGTACTGGTGAACGGCGTGCGCATCGCGCGCGGCGAGGTGGTCGTGGTCAACGAAAAATTCGGCATCCGCCTCACGGATGTGGTGAGCGCGACGGAAAGGATGGAGCACGCCCGATGACGGGGATGGCGCAGCCTGCGTCGCCCCTGTCGGTGGGCAGCTTGACGCAGCTCAGCTTGAGCCTCATTGCCATCGTCGGGCTCATCCTGGCGATCAGCTGGGCCTTGAAGCGGCTCAAGTTGACGCACCCGCGGGGCTCGGGGGAAATCGCCGTCATCGATGAGCTCGGTGTGGGCCCGAGGGAGCGCATCGTACTGATCCGGGTCGGGGAATCGCAGGTGCTGGTGGGCATCAGCGCCGCCGGCATGATGCCGCTGACGCCGTTGGCCGCGCCCATCGCGCTCAAGGGCGGACCGCCGCCGCCGGTGTTCGCCGAGCGATTGAGAGATTTGATGAGGCGGCCCGGTAATTCCGCATGAATCGCGCCGCCTGCCGCCGCCCGTTGATCTCGCTGGCGATCCTGTTGCTGGTGCCCTGCGGCGCCGCGATGGCACAGGCGGCGCTGCCCGCTCTTGCCATAAAGACGGCGGTCGATGGGGTGCAGACCTACTCGCTCACCTTCCAGGTCCTGATCCTGATGACGGTGCTCACCCTGCTGCCGGCGATCCTGATGACGATGACGGCGTTCACCCGCATCATCATCGTGCTGTCGATCCTGCGCCAGGCCCTCGGCATGGCCACCACCCCGTCGAATCAGATCCTGACGGGGCTTGCGCTGTTCATGACTTTTTTCGTCATGGGGACGACCCTCGACCAATCCTATTCGGCCGGCATCAAGCCGTACCTGGACGGACAGCTCGCCGGCGAACCGGCCATCGAGCGGACGGTTCAACCGCTGAAGAAATTCATGATGGCGCAGGTTCGGGATACCGATCTGCAGTTATTCACCAAACTCTCGGGCAGGCAGCAGTTCGCGACTCCCGACGACGTGCCGCTGACGGTACTGATCCCGACCTTCATCACCAGCGAATTGAAGACGGCGTTTCAGATCGGCTTCATGGTGTTCATTCCCTTTCTGGTCATCGACCTGGTGGTCGCCAGCGTGCTGATGTCGATGGGCATGATGATGCTGTCGCCGGTATTGGTCTCTCTGCCGTTCAAGATCATGCTGTTCGTGGTGGTGGACGGGTGGACGCTGCTGATGGGCACGCTGGCGGCGAGTTTCCACCAATGACGCCCGAGAATGTCATGGACCTGGCGCACCGCATGCTGCTCGTCACCTCGATGATCGCGGCGCCGCTGCTGCTGATCGCGCTGATTGCGGGGTTGGTCATCGGCATGCTGCAGGCGGCGACGCAGATCAACGAATCCACCTTGAGCTTCATTCCGAAATTGCTGCTGCTGGTCCTTACACTGTTCGTGACGGGCCCGTGGATCCTGCGCGTGCTGACCGATTTCACGCGCGATCTCTATACCAGCATTCCGACCGTGATCGGATAGGCCTCGCGTGCAACCCCTCACTCTCAATGCCGCCGACGTGTCCACCTGGGTGGGCCGGGTATGGTGGCCGATGCTGCGCGTGGGGGGATTCGTCCTGGCGGCTCCAATCGCGAGCGAGACCGTCATCCCGGGCCTCGTCAAGATCGTGATGTCGGTGTCGCTGGCATTCCTCATGGCGCCCTTGGTGCAAATACCGGCCGCATTGTCGATTTTCTCCGCCGCCGGACTGCTCGCCGCGGTACAGGAACTGCTGATCGGCGTGTCGATCGGCATGGTGGTGCAGCTGACCTTCGAGGCATTGACCTTCGCCGGGCAGACGATTTCGCTCACCATGGGCCTGGGCTTTGCGACCCTGGTCGATCCGCAGCGCGGCGCGAACACCACCGTGCTCGGCCAGATGTTCATGATATTCGGGATCCTGACCTACCTTGCGATCAACGGGCACCTGGTGCTGCTCGGCGCGCTGGCCGAAAGCTTCCAGACTCTGCCCATCGGCGCGGCGCATATCGACCGCAATTTCCTGCTGTCCGTGGCGCTCTGGGGCGCGCGCGTCTTCCAGTCCGGCCTGTTGATCGCGCTGCCCGCCGTGATCGCGCTGGTCGTCGTCAATCTGGCGCTCGGCGTGGTCACCCGCGCCGCTCCGCAGCTCAACCTGTTCGGCATCGGCTTCACCATCACCCTGATGTGCGGGTTCTTCGTGCTGATCGTCGGCTTGGGCGGCATCATGGATGGAATCTCCAGCCTCATCGACAGCGCCCTGGAAGCAGTTGCCGATCTGGTGCGCGGCCCCGCCGCGGGAGCCCACTGATGGCTGCCGAAGCCGAAACGGGCGGCGAACGCACCGAAGAACCTTCGCAAAAACGCCTGAAAGACGCGCGCGAGCGCGGCCAGGTGCCCCGTTCCCGCGAGCTCACGAATTTCGCGACCATGATCGGCGGCAGCGCGACACTGGTCGCGATCGGCGGCGCATTGGCCGCGCGCATGTCGCAGATGATGCGCAACGGGCTGTCAATCGATCCCACGCGTCTGCGCGATGCGGACGGGATGCTGATTTCGCTCGGCGAGGCCTGCACCGGCGCGCTCGCGATTCTTCTGCCCGTGTTCGGGGTGCTGATCGGCCTGGTGGTCCTGGCCTCGCTGATTCTCGGCGGCTGGAATTTCAGCACCCAGGCCATGGCGCCGGACTTCTCTCGCTTGAGTCCGCTCGCCGGCTTGAAGCGGCTGTTCGGGCTGCGCGGTGCATCGGAACTCGGCAAAGCGCTGCTGAAGTGCGCCGTGGTCGGCGCCGTGTGCGCAGGCGTGGTCTCGTCGACATTCCGCGACGTGCTCGCTCTGGCCCATATGGAGCCGCGTGCGGCCATCGGCCGCGGCGCGAGCCTCCTCGGCTGGTCGTTCGTGTGGCTGAGCGCATCGCTCGCGCTGGTCGCCGCCGTCGATGTTCCGCTGCAGCTGTTCCAGTTCAAGCTGGCGCTGCGCATGACGCGGCAGGAACTGCGCGACGAAGTGAAGGAATCGGACGGGCGCCCGGAGACCAAGCAGCGCATCCGGCAGATGCAGCAGACGCTGGCGCGGCGCCGCATGATGCACAAGGTGCCGGCCGCCGATGTGGTGATCGTCAACCCGACGCACTTTGCCGTGGCGCTGAAATACGACCCAAAGACGATGCGCGCGCCGCGCGTGCTCGCCAAAGGCGTCGATCTGGTCGCGGCGAACATCCGCCGGATCGCCGAGGAGCATCGCGTGCCGGTGTTCGAGTCGCCCAAACTGGCGCGCGCATTGTACCGGTCGACGGATCTCAACAAGGAGATCCCCGCGGGTCTGTATGTGGCCGTCGCGCAGGTGCTCTCGTACATATTCAGGGTGCGCAACCTGAATCCGACCGTCGCCGCGCGTGTGGCCCGCCCGGAGCCGCAGGTGAGCGATGAGTACGGAGACGTATGAACGCGCGCGCCACCGTAGCCACCTTCGGAGAATTCGCGCGCAACGGCTTGGGCGTGCCGTTGCTCGTCATGGTCGTGCTCGCCATGATGGTGCTGCCGCTGCCGGCGTTCCTGCTCGATGTCTTTTTCACGTTCAACATTTCCCTGTCCATCATGATCCTGCTCGCGGTGATCTACGTCCGGCGCGCGCTCGAGTTCGCGACCTTCCCGACCGTGCTGTTGGGTGCGACCTTGCTGCGCCTCGGACTCAACGTCGCCTCGACGCGCATCGTATTGATCAACGGACATACGGGGTCGCATGCCGCGGGCCACGTCATCGCCGCATTCGGCGAGTTCGTGGTGGGCGGCAACTATGCCGTCGGCATGGTCGTGTTCACCGTGCTGGTGATCATCAACTTCGTCGTGATCACCAAGGGCGCCGGGCGCATCTCGGAGGTCAGCGCGCGCTTCACCCTCGACGCCATGCCGGGCCGGCAGATGGCGATCGACGCGGACTTGAACGCGGGCATCATCACGCAGGCGGAGGCCATCGTGCGCCGCCAGGAGGTCCGCGAGGAGGCGGACTTCTACGGCGCAATGGACGGCGCCAGCAAGTTCGTTCGCGGCGATGCCATCGCCGGCATCCTCGTCGTCTTCATCAACCTGTTCGGCGGCACCATCATCGGCGCCGCCCAGCACGGCATGTCGCTGGCCGATGCCGGCCGCACCTATGCGCTGCTCACCATCGGCGACGGGCTGGTCGCGCAGATCCCGGCGCTGCTGCTGTCGGTGGCGGTGGCCATCCTGGTGACGCGCGTGTCGCGGCCGCACGATATGAGCCAGCAAATCGTGGCTCAGGTGCTGGGCCAGCCCAAGGCGCTGGGAGTCACCAGCGGCATCCTGACCTTGCTCGGCATCATTCCGGGAATGCCGAACCTGGTGTTCCTGGGGATGGCGGCGGTATGCGCCGTCGGCGCCTATCTGCTGAGCCGACGAAAGGAAACCGACAAACTCGCCGCGGCGGCGCCGGCCGCCGTGGCGGCGGTGCCTTCCGAACAGCGGGAGCTGTCGTGGGACGACGTCGAGCAGGTCGATCTGATCGGCTTGGAGGTCGGTTATCGCCTGATTCCGCTGGTGGACCGCAATCAGGGCGGCGAGTTGATGGGACGGATCAAGGGAGTTCGCAAGAAGCTGTCGGAGGAACTCGGCTTCCTGGTGCAGGCCGTGCACATCCGCGACAACCTGGAGCTCGGGCCCAATTCCTACCGCATCACCATTCTCGGCGCGCCGGTGGGAGAATCGGAAGTGTTTCCCGACCGCGAGCTTGCCATCAACCCGGGACAGGTATCGGGAACGCTGCCGGGCTCCGCGACCAAGGATCCGGCGTTCGGCCTCGAAGCGATCTGGATCGAAAAGTCGCGGCGCGAGCAGGCACAGGCGCAGGGCTACACCGTGGTGGACGCGAGCAGCGTGATCGCGACGCATTTGAGCCATCTGCTGCAGTCCCATGCGCACGAGCTTCTCGGACACGAGGAGGTGCAGCAACTGCTCAATCGCCTGGGCAAGAGCGCGCCGAAACTGATCGAGGATCTGGTTCCGAAGTTATTGCCGATGAGCGTTCTGGTCAAGGTGCTGCAGTACCTGCTGCTGGAGCGCGTGCCCATCCGCAACTTGCGCACCATCTGCGAGACGCTGGCGGAGCTCGCACCGAAAAATCAGGACCCCGTGTCGCTGGTGGCGGCGGTCCGCGTGGCTCTGGGCCGCAGCATCGTGCAGAACATCGGCGGCCTGCGCCAGGAGCTGCCGGTCATCACGCTCGATCCGGCGCTCGAACAGGTGCTGCAGGACTCGATGGCCGGCGGCGGCGATGCCTCGCCGGGATTCGAACCCGGCCTCGCCGACCGGATTCAGACGGCGCTCGCCGACAGTACGCGGCGCCAGGAAGCGGCCGGCGAACCCGCGGTGCTGCTGGTCGCACCGAAGATACGGCCGTGGATCGCGCGGCTGATGCGCCATTCCACGCCGACGCTTTCGGTGCTGTCGTACAGCGAGATTCCGGAAAACCGCCGCATCCGCGTGATTGCCGCGGTGGGACGTTAAAGAAATGATTGATTCATGGAGATCGACGTGAAGATAAAACGTTACACGGCCGCGAGCATGCGGGCCGCTCTCGCCTTGGTGCGCGCGGAACAGGGGCCCGACGCCGTCATCCTGTCCAGCCGGCGCAGCGACGAAGGCATCGAGGTCATCGCCGCCATCGATTACGACGAAGCTCTGTTCGCGGACGCGAATCGGCCGCGCGCGAGCGCTGCGGCAAGCGCCGCGGCGGGTGCTGCGGCAAGCATTGCCGCAGGCATTTCGGCAGGCGCCATGGCGGCCGCCGCTCCGGTAACGTCGAGCGCGACGATTGCCAGTCCGTCATCGGCGCCCCCACCTGCTTCAGTGGCGGCACCCTTGCTGACGCCGTCACGCACCCGGGCGCCCGGGCCGCCGCGCGCACCCGCGCCGGTGCGCCGAACCGAACTGGTGCGCCCACCAATGCCCGTCCGTGCATCGATGCCCGTTCCTGCTGCGCCGGCCGCCGGCCCGGACGCAGGCTACGGCGCCATGCAGCGCCAACTGCTGGATCTGCGCCGAATGCTCGAGACCGGCCTCGCCGGCATGACGTGGAACGACCGGCGGTTGCGCGAGCCGCTGCAGGCACGGGTACTCGAGGATCTGTCGGGCATGGACATCGCGCCGGATGTGGCACTGGCCCTTGCCGCGCTTACGCCCCGGCGGACGACGCTGGACAACCCTGCGCATATTCCGCTGGCGCTGCTGGTCAAGCATCTGCCGGTGGTCGCCGATCTTTCCGCCATGAACGGCGGGATCGTGGCCGTCGTCGGCCCAACGGGCGCCGGCAAGACCACGAGCATCGCCAAGCTGGCGGCGCGCTGGTGCATGCAGCATGGCAGCCAGGACCTGGCTCTGGTCAGCACCGACAGCTATAGAATCGGCGCGCGCGACCAACTCATGACCTACGCGCGGATTCTCGGTGCGCCGATGCATGCGGCCAACAGCGGCAAGGATCTGGCGCGCGTGCTCGAGCGGCTGAGGTCGAAAAAGCTGGTTCTGATCGACACCGCGGGCATGGGTCCGCGCGACGTGCGGCTGACGGAGCAACTCGCCGCGCTCAAGCTGGGCGCGGCGCGCGCACGGGTGCTCCTGGCGCTGCCGGCGCAGGGCGAGGGCCATGCGCTCGAAGAGATCGTGCGCGCGTTCGAGCCGCTGTCGCCGCTCGCCTGCATACTGACCAAGGTGGATGAGGCGGCGAGCCTGGGCGCCGTGATCTCGGCGACGTTGCGGCATCGATTGAGAATCGCCTATGTGTGCGACGGGCAGCGCGTGCCGGAGGACCTGCATGAAGCGCACCAGCGGCGGGTGTGGCTGGTGCGCACCGCCATCAAGCTCAAAGAAAGCAGACCCGCCGTACGCGATGAGGCCTACCTCGCGCGCAATTTCGGCCGAGCACCCGCCCATGCGTGACAACCGACTATTGCCCGCCCAGGTCAAAGCCCTGGCCGAACTGAATTCCTCGCGGCCGGTCAAGGTCATCGCCGTCACCGGCGGCAAGGGCGGAGTGGGCAAGACCACCGTGTCGGCGAATCTGGCGGTGTCCATCGCCGCGCAGGGCCGGGAGGTCATGCTGCTCGACGCGGATTTGGGGCTCGCCAACGTCGATGTGCTGTTGGGATTGCACACCCGGTTTCATCTGGGGCATGTGATCAAGGGCGAGTGCGCGCTGGAGGATGCCATCGTCACCGGTCCCCACGGCCTGCAAATCGTCCCGGCTGCCTCTGGCATCGAGCGCATGGCGAATCTATCGCAGGCCGAACATGCCGGGATCATCCGCGCGTTCAGCGACTTGTATCACCGAGTCGAGGTCCTGGTGGTCGACACCGCGGCCGGACTGCACGAAAGCGTCACGACGTTCACCCAGGCGGCCCACCACGTGCTGGTGGTCATCTGCGACGAGCCCGCGTCGATCACCGATGCCTACGCCCTGATCAAGGTCCTCAGCCGCGAACACGGCGTGCAGCGCTTCCAGATCCTGGCGAACCAGACCCGCCGATCCGGCGAGGGACCCGATCTGTTCCAGAAAATTTCGCGGGTCTGTGACCGGTTTCTCAATGTGGCACTGGAGTTCGCCGGTTCCGTACCGTTTGACGACTATCTGCGCCGGGCGGTGCAGAGGCAAACCGCCGTGGTCGACGCGTACCCGGCGTCTATTTCATCCATTGCCCTCAAGAATCTGGCATTGAAGGCCGATAAGTGGTCTGTGCCCCAAGGGGCGCGAGGTCACCTTGAGTTCTTTGTCGAACGCATGGTAGGGGCCCGGATCGGTCCTTCGACGGTATTGCAATGAGAGCAAGCACACAGTACGCGAACACACAAAAGCGCGGCGCCAGGCCGGCGACGGGCGAGCACGTCCCGATGGATCAGGTGCCGCAGCACGAGCTGGTCCTGCGGCACGCCGATCTGGTCAAACGCATCGCCTACCACCTGGTCAGCCGCATGCCGCCGAACGTCGAAGTCGACGATCTGATCCAGTCCGGCATGATCGGATTGCTGGACGCGGCCAAGCATTACTCCGCCACCAAGGGCGCCAACTTCGAAACCTATGCCGGAATCCGCATTCGCGGCGCCATGCTGGACGAAGTGCGCAAGTCCGATTGGACCCCGCGTTCGGTGCACCGGAACATGCGCGAGATGGCCGATGTGGTGCGCAAGATCGAGAACGCCAAGGGCCAGGATGCGAGTCCGACGGACATCGCCGAAGGACTGGGCGTGTCCATCGAGGAGTATCACAAGCTGGTGCAGGACGCCGCCAGCTGCCGCCTGTTCAGTTTCGACCAAATGGGCTCGAGCGAGGATGAATCGAGCCCGGCGGACCACGCCCGCGACGAACGTCCGGGTCCCTTCGATCACATCGAGGATGCGGGATTCCGCGACGCGCTGAGTGCGGCCATCAATGTGCTGCCCGAGCGCGAGAAAATGGTGCTGTCGCTGTACTACGACGAGGACATGAATCTGCGCGAGATCGGCGAAGTGCTCGACGTGTCGGAATCGCGCGTGTGCCAGATCCACGGCCAGGCCCTCGTGCGGTTGCGCGCACGTCTCGCGGAGTGGCTGCAGCCGAACTGAACCATGGATATCCTGAGCATCATCGGAATCGTCCTCGCGCTGATCGCCATCATCGGCGGAGCCATATTGAAGGGCAGCAGCGCCGGCGCGCTGGTCGGCAGCGCGGCATTCGTCATTGTGGTGGTGGGGACCTTTGCGGCGAGTCTGGTGCAGACGCCGCTCGCGACCTTCCTCCGCGCCTGGAAAATCGTCTCCTGGGTATTCAAGCCGCCGGCGAACAACCCGGATGCGATGATCGAAAAGATAGTCGAGTGGAGCAACATCGCGCGCAAGCAAGGCCTGCTCGGCCTCGAGTCGGCCGTGGAAGCGGAGCAGGACGGCTTCCTCAAGAAGGGCCTGCAGTCGCTGGTCGACGGCGGCGAGCCCGACGCCATCCGCTCCAGCATGGAAATCGAACTGGATACCATGGAGCATTTCGACACCCAGGCCGCCAAGGTTTTCGAAGCCATGGGCGTCTATTCGCCGACGCTCGGCATCATCGGGGCGGTGATGGGCCTGATGGCGGTCATGCAGAACCTCAACGATCCGTCGAAGCTCGGCCACGGCATCGCCGCCGCCTTCATCGCGACGATCTACGGCATCGCTTTCGCGAACCTGCTGTTCCTGCCCATGGGCAACAAGTTGAAGTCCGTGATCCACGGGCAGTCGCAGGTCAGGACCATGGTGATCGAGGGCATCATCGCGATCGCGCAGGGCGAAAATCCGCGCAACATCGAATCGAAGCTGCAAGGGTATTTCCACCACTGATAGGCAGGCATGGCTCGCAAGAAGAAGCACGAAGAACATGTGAATGCGGAGGCCTGGGCAATACCCTACGGCGACCTCGTGACGCTTTTGTTCGCGTTGTTCACCGTGATGTATGCCATGTCGTCGGTGAACGAGGGCAAATTCCGCGTGCTCTCCGACTCCATGATTGCCGCATTCAACGGCGCGCCGAAGAGCATGCGGCCGGTCAACGTGGGCGAAAAGGAGCCGGGAAAGGGCGGAGACAAACAGCTGACCGGAATCACGCCCACGGTATTCATCCAGGTCAGCGGTCAAAAAACCGGCAACGAGGCGAATGTGTCCCCGCGGGATCCGACCAAGACCGAGAGCAAGAGCGCGATGGGAGTTCCCGGCGCGCTGATCCGCATGCAGCGGCAGGTGCAGGACGCGATGCAGTCGCTGATCGACGCCAAACTCGTTACGGTACGCCGCGAGAACATGTGGCTGGAAATCGAGATCAATGCCGACATCCTGTTTCCGAGCGGGGCGGGAGAATTCGCGCCGGCGGCTGAACCCGTGCTCGACAAACTGGCGGAGGTACTGAAGCCCTTCCCGAATCCCATCCGCGTGGAGGGACATACCGACGACCGGCCGATCCGAACCACCGCCTTCCCGTCCAACTGGGAGCTGTCGGCGGCCCGCGCCGCGAGCGTCGTGCATCAATTCACGCGGCAGGGCATCGATCCGCTGCGCCTCGAGATCGTCGGCTTCGGGCAATTTCATCCGCGTCAGCCGAACGCCACGAGCGAGGGGCGCAACGCGAATCGGCGTGTGGTCGTGCTGGTGCTGGAGGAGGTGGCGCCGGGCGCGCCCGTCACCGCGCGGGCCGACGATCAAACTCCGGCGGGCGCCGCGACCGGGGTGGAATTGGCGGACTCAGGCAGCACCGCGAATCGTCTCGCTTACAAGGTCCCGCCCGGCATTCTCGAAAAAACAGTGGTTCAACCCAAGACGGAATGAGCGAGGTCACCCAATGAGTGAAGTTGACCGCTTAAGCAATTCAGGCCTTTATCCCGCGCTCCCCATAGCGGACAAGAGGCCTTCGCGGGACGGATCAGGAGGCGCGCAGCGCGACAAGCAGCCGCCTGACAAAGGCGGCGCGCCGCAAGCCGGCAACAGTTCCGATCCCTCAGCCCCCCGTCCCCCCAAATCCCTCATCGACGAGTACGCCTAATGTTCATGACCATCGATACGATTCTCGGCATCAGCGGAGCGACGCTGGGCTTCCTGGGCCTGGTGTTCGCCTTGTTCACGATCCGGGCGGTACGCAGCTTGCGAGCTCGGTGCCTCTCGGTGGAGGCGAGCCTGGCGGCGGTACGCCGCGAGCTGGAACTGGTGGCTTCGATCAGCATGAAGACCGGAAGGCGGGTCAAACGCGTGGAGCAGGAATATTCGGGCGTGGCCGAGCGCGTCGATCAGGTTGAACTGCGCGGCGCCGCGCAGTCCTTCGATCAGGCGATCGAATCGGCGCGACGCGGCGCCGATCCGGGCAGGCTCGCGCAGCAGTTCGGGCTGAGCCGGGGCGAAGCGGACTTGGTGACGCGGCTGCACGGGCGCAAGAAGATCGCCTGACGCGCGGCACGCGCCGCCGCCACAGCGGCCATTGACGTAATTGCTGCCGCTGCCGCCGTTGCGGCCGCTGGACAATCGGCTCACACTTCGCCGGATGAAGCGTTTGTCCCAGGCGTTGTTCGCGCTCGTGGCCTTGAGTGCCGGCTGCATCGCCTGGGGCGCGCACGGCAGCCCGGCTGACCATCGCTGATTCAATGCCGATATCGACGGATACGCGCCAGACCATGGCCCTGAGTCCGATGAGCGGGCTTCAGATCGCGGTGGTCGCGATGACGGTGGGTCTCAACGCGCTGGATGGATTCGACGTGCTGGCCATCAGTTTCGCTTCTCCGGGAATTGCGCGGGAGTGGGGAATCGATCGTGCGGCGCTCGGCGTCGTGCTGTCCATGGAACTGCTCGGCATGGGTTTGGGCTCGATGTTCTTGGGAGGGGTCGCGGATAAAGTCGGCCGGCGGCGCACGCTGCTCGGCTGCCTCGCCGTCATGACGGTCGGGATGAGCATGGCGACCCAGGCAACGGGAGTGTACGACCTGTCGGTCTGGCGGGTATTCACGGGCCTCGGCATCGGGGGAATGCTGGCGGCGATCAATGCCGTGGTCGCCGAGTTTTCGAACGAGCGGCATCGCGGCCTCAACGTATCGCTGATGGCGGTCGGCTACCCGATCGGCGCGGTGATCGGCGGTACGATTGCCGCCTCGCTGCTCAAGCAGGGAGATTGGCGGCTGGTATTCCGCTTCGGCGCGCTCGCCACCGCAGCATTCATTCCTTTGGTGCTTTGGCTGGTGCCAGAATCGGTTTCCTGGCTTTGCCAGCAGCCATCCCGGGGGGCGCTCGGCAAGGTCAACCGCATTCTGGCGCGCATGGGATTCGCAGCCGTCGACGGTCTGCCCGAAATTTCCACGGCGGCGCGGCGCAAGTCGGTCGCCGACATCTTCAGCCCGCAGCTGGCGCGCGTGACGGTGCTGATCACCATGGCCTACTTCCTGCACATCACGACGTTCTACTTCATTCTCAAATGGGTGCCGAAGATCGTCGTCGATATGGGATTTACGCCGTCGTCGGCGGCGGGAGTTCTGGTGTGGGCCAATGTGGGCGGGGCGGCCGGCGGCGCCGTTCTCGGGCTGTCAGCGCGGCGCCTTGGCCTCAAGAATCTCACCATGTCGGTCATGGTGATTTCCACACTGATGCTGGCGCTGTTCGGCCGCGGGCAGGCAACTCTCCCACAGCTGTCGTTGATGTGCGCGGTTGCCGGCTTTTTCACCAATGCGGGGGTGGTGGGCGTGTACGGGATACTGGCTCAGGCCTTTCCGACGCACGTGCGTGCCACCGCCACCGGGTTTGCCATCGGCATCGGCCGGGCGGGGGCATTTCTTTCGCCGATCATCGCCGGCTATCTATTCAGCCGCGGCTTCGGTTTGGAATTCGTCGCCGTCGCCATGGGCGCCGGATCGCTGGCGGCCGCCGTTTGCCTGTGGCAGATGCCGTTTCGGCCGCAGGCGATGAGTTAGGGATCATCGTTCGGAGTGCACAAGATGGAATTGAATCGCACATGAAATACCCGTCATTTTCCCGCTCCATGGCGGGATGCGTGCTCGCGTCGATCGGCGCGGCCGCCGTCGCCGCAGCGGCTTTGATTTCGCCGCCCGCAATGGCGGATGCGGACCCCGGCCGGCCGGCCATCACGATTGAAAAGATCATGTCCGACCCCGACTGGATCGGGCCCATCGCCAGGGATCCGTACTGGTCGGCCGACGGCCGATCGGTGTACTACTCCGCGAAGCGCAGCGGTTCGCCCCTCATCGATCTGCACCGCATCGACCTCGCCGACCGTAAAGATGAAGTCCTCGACTCCAAGGCGGCGGCCGGCGCCGATGCCGCGGCGATATTCGACCGCGCGGGCAAGCGCGCCGCGTTCGTGAGGAACGGGGATGTGTTCGTTCGCGATCTGGCGGGCGGCCGGCCGACTCAGATCACCCGCACGCAACAAGACGAGGCTGCGCCGCAGTTCTCCGCAGACGGCAGGTTGCTGAGCTTTCGCGTGAACAATGATTGGTTCGTCCACGATTTCAGCAGCGGCATTACGGCGCCCGCCGCAGTCGTAAAGACCGAAAAGGACCCGGACGCGGCGCCCAAACCCGACGACCTGCGGGACATGCAGCTGCACACGTTCTCCACCCTGAAGCGCCTGCACGATGACGCGCAGATCAGCAAGAAATATGCGGAGGAAGCGCGAAAAGCCGACCCGGCGCGCGCGCCGGCATCCTTCTATCTCGGCGAGGACGTCGTCATTCGCGATACCGAACTGTCGCCCGATGCGCGCTGGCTGGCGGTCGTCACGGTGCCGAAGGCTGCGGCGAAGGGGTTCGAGGGCAAGCTGACGCGATATGTCACCGAGTCGGGCTACGAGGAATTCGAGACGGAACGCGTGCGCGTCGGACGCAATCCGCCTGCGCCGCAGTCCCTGGTACTGCTGAATCTCGTCGATCACTCGATGCATCCGGTCGGCATCGATAACCTTCCCGGCATCGGCGACGATCCGTTGAAATCGATCCGCGAGGAAAACGGTTCGAAGGACGCGAAGGCGAAACCACGCGGCGTCTTGATGGTCGCCGAACAACCCGATCCGGGTGCCGGTGGGATTGCCTGGAGCCGCGACGGCAGCGGCCTCGCCCTCCAGCTATTGGCGCTGGACAACAAGGATCGCTGGATCGCGACCGTCGATTTCGCCAAATATTCGCTGGTTCCGCAGCATCGATTGAGCGATCCGGCCTGGATCGGCTGGACCTTCAACGAATTCGGCTGGCTCGCCGACAATCGCACGCTGTGGTACGAGTCCGAGGAGTCGGGCTTTGCGCACCTGTACACCAAGGCGCCGGACGCCGCGGCCCGCGCCCTTACCGAGGGCCGATTCGAAGTATCGGAGCCGTCCTTGTCCGCGGATGGGCGGTGGTTCTACATGCTGAGCAACGCCGAGGCGCCGTATTCCTATGACGTCTACCGGGTTCCCAGCGGCGGCGGGAAGTTTCAGCGCGTGACCCGGCTTCAGGGGCTCGAGAAATTCGAACTCGATCGGCGCGGGGACCGGTTGCTGGTGGTGCATTCGTCGCCGTATATCAGCGCGCAAATCGCCGTGCTCAAGGCCGACGGATCGGACGGCGCGAAAGACCTGACGGAGACGCGCACCGCCGAATACAAAGCCCGGACATGGATTACGCCGGAGATAGTCAAGATCCCTTCGACGCACTTCGACGGCGTCATCTATGCGAAGGTCTACCGGGACAGGAACGCGTCCGGCTCCGGGCCGCGCCCCGCCGTGATATTCATTCACGGCGCCGGATATCTGCAGAACGTGCATCTGCGCTATCCCTATTACTTCCGCGAACAGATGTTCAACAACCTGCTGGTGCAAAACGGCTACGTCGTGCTCGACATGGACTATCGCGCATCGGCAGGCTACGGACGGGACTGGCGGGCCGCCATCTACCGCCGGATGGGTCATCCGGAACTCGAAGACCTGCTCGACGGCAAGAAATGGCTGGCGGAACAGGCCTCCGTCGATCCCAAGAGAGTCGGGGTCTACGGCGGCTCGTATGGAGGCTTCATGACGCTGATGGCCTTGTTCCGTGCGCCGGGGGAATTCGCCGCCGGCGCGGCGCTCCGGCCTGTCACGGACTGGATGCAGTACGATCACAACTACACCGCGGCCATCCTCAACGAACCGCAAACCGATCCCATCGCCTATGCGCGCTCATCGCCCATCGAATTCGCCGACGGCTTGAAGGATCCGCTCCTGATCTGCCACGGCGTCATCGACGATAATGTGCTGTTCGAAGATTCGATGCGGCTGTATCAGCGCCTGATCGAATTGCACAAGGACGATTTTTCGATTTCCCCTTATCCCTTGGACCGCCACGGATTTTCGAATGCCGACTCCTGGCTGGATGAATACAAGAGAATTTTCCGGTTGTTCGAGGCGAACTTGAAGCGGTGATCGTCGGGGGGCTTTCAACGCCCCCCATGAATCACTGACCTTGAATTTCGGCCGCGGCGCGCTTCAAGATTTCGGCGACGCGCTGCTGCTCTTCACGGGGCGCATCCCATTTCTCGGCAAGCGCGGACTTGAGGTCGCGCCGGGCGCGATGCAGTTCCTTCGACCCTCGGTGCTCGCGCTCATCGCGGGAGTCCTCGCCCGACTCATCGGCCTGCATTGCCCGGCGCACGCGCTCCATGCGCTCACCGACCCGTCCGAATTGCTCGAACAGGACATCCAACGTGGTTCGTTTGCTTTCCAGGTGTTCCTTGCCGGCATCGGTGATGTGGTAGAGCTTGCGGGCACCGGCGGCCTCGACCGTGGCGTAGCCGATTTCCTCAAGGTACGTGAGCGCCGGGTAGACCATGCCGGGGCTCGGAACATAGAAGCCTTTGGAGCGCTCGTCCAAGGCCTTGATGATTTCATAGCCATGGCTGGGCTTTTCGGCCAGCAATCCCAGGATGACCAGCTGTAAATCGACGGACGCCAGCTTGCGGCCCATACCGAAAGGCCGCCCGCCCATATCGCCCCCATCCATGAAACCCTTGCCGAATCGCCCGAAACCGCGACCGCCCCCATGGCGGCCGCCAAAGAAATGATGAAAATGCTGATGCATACTATCTCCACATATGTTGTAAGACGTATCTTAAGATATATATATCGTACGATAGTGTCAAATCCTTTTGATATCGCCGAGCGATACCTTCGTGGAACAAGGAATTAGGTCTGAGTTGACATTGACACCACGTGACTCGCGCCGCAAAATACGCGGCTCATTTTGAGGAGGGGTACCCAAGCGGCCAACGGGGGCAGACTGTAAATCTGCTGGCTTATGCCTTCGTAGGTTCGAATCCTACCCCCTCCACCAGCTGGGTG